>Ga0316217_10003357_pt1 | contig 18314 bp, 10 predicted proteins | sample 1anoAmetaG_FD_203633 | JGI IMG/M metagenome (GOLD analysis project Ga0316217, IMG submission 203633) | Freshwater microbial communities from Trout Bog Lake, Wisconsin, USA - 1anoA | ecosystem: Environmental > Aquatic > Freshwater > Lake > Hypolimnion/Profundal zone | place: USA: Wisconsin...
TAATATAATTAGACCAAATAGTTCTGTCCATTTGCATTCTAGTTCTATCATTTCTTAGTTCAGATTACCATTAAGCTTTTGAAGTCAAACAGTTTAGATTGGTCAAACTAAAATTATTTTGGGAACTTGGTTTTGCTATGAGGGTCAGCTGGTGACTTTAGTAACCAGAATCCAAAGATAGATGGAGATAAATCTTAACCCTTAAGCTAGCTAAAGTAGGACAAAGATGCCTTTTGAACTCTCATCACAAACACTCGAAACTATGATTAGTCAGTATTTATAAGTTAATAGCTAGAAAGATTCAGTGATTCCTCCAATCATTTAATAATTTTGGCTATTTGTTGTGATTTCTGCGGAAGATGAATACTTGATCAACACATACATAGTTAATTATCACTGATAAAATCAATCATGTCACATTTTTAGCTGCGAGATACTGCCTTCCGCAAGCCCAACGTCTCCTAGTGTTTCGTTGGGATGGTTGCTGAAAGGACGTCCACAATAGATGAGCACTAGCTCCTAGGGTTTTATTTTTTCGATGCTTGCAAGTTCTGCAACGAGTTGTTTGACGGTTTTGGTTTGGTTAGATTTGAAGGTATAGCTCTGGCCGCTTACTTTCCTGATTGCTATTTAGATGCTCATGCTTGGAATGATAATTTTACCTTAATGAATACTTTTTATGAGACTCACAAATTACAAGAAATAACTAAGTTGCCCCATTAATAACCGTATTTAAAAAGTAAAAAAGGTGCTTTAAAGAGAATGTTCTCTGTGCTCTATGTAAAGTAAAATTAGGCTAGTTTTCGGTTGTAAGAAATATGATAATTATCAAAAGTATTGCTACGAATCGTAATGAGCTCTAATGTCAAATTTTATTTACGGATAGTTTCAATACTTTGACAGCCAATTATTTTTGAGATATAGTACTAGGTTTGATTAAGATTACATTTTAATTTCATGAACAAGGACAGGTCTAAATCGAAAGGGAAGGCTGTAAACAAGAAGGATAAGGACAAACTTAGGTAAAAGCATCGCAAAGAGATTTAATTACTCAAAGTATAGCAAGATAAAGAAGCGGCTCGTCAGCAGAGTACATTTCTGTCTATGCAGTATAAATATTGAAGAAAACGGGGTTGGTTCATGCTTATGAGCAGCTTTTGAGAAGTATATGCCATAATGGCTTACCAGAGCCTAACAATGTTTACTAATTTGCTGCACAGTTTGTACTCAGATATGAGAGGAAATTGAAATAAAAGCAGAGCAAAAGAGAGCAAATGTAGTACAATTCTTAAGCCCTGAAAGACAGCAGCCCCAAAAAAGACAAAGATAATGATATGGTATAGACTAACATAAAGAGATAGCGAGACAAAGATTCACTGAAAAACAGGAGACAAAAAATTTGAGAACTTTAATGATACTTTGTACTTCTCATTTTCAAACTGATGAACGGAGTCGATTGCTAAAGGTCATTGCTGAGGAAAATAGAATATGATGATAAAGCATAATGGGGTGCTGTCCGATTAATATGATAACTAGACCTGTGCAAATTAACGAATAGTGATTTTACAAGCAAACTGGGCCATTCTATCATAAGATAGGGTAATCATTTCAGCAATTACAGTTGTTTACTAGGGAAGAAATATGGTCATTGTCAATATTATCATCAGCCATTCAAAATTGAGCTTATTTGCTCTTGTTTGAATAGACTAAATGCTTCTAGACTTACAACTAGCTGTTTGGTACTTTTTTTGACCATCTTTCAATCTCCTGATTAGGATCTTATTCTGCTTCATAATTATTTCTCTATAGGGCAAATATTTCTCTGCCTCCTTAATTTGCTTCTTCCTTATCTTCACAGTCTGGCATTTCTATGGTTTATATTTGCTAAGTTTATTAGACTCTATTTCCGGTCAAGTTGGATTTTCTAAGCTTCTAACCTTCTTATAGCTAAAATCTTTGATAATTATGTTCTTAATGAGCCTAAGAACGTTCTCTTGCAACTACTCCAGCTAACTAATCATCTTCCTTTGTCTTCTATTACCTATCTTAGTATTTAATCTAATATTCATGCTAGCTATTCGTCTTAAAAAGCCCAGCTATTTTCTATTTGCCCATCTATAGCAAGTCATCAAAGTTAAAATTGTGCAGGCTAAGTTGTTTTGAGATGAACATTTTACTTTGGTCCTCTTTCTTTCCTGTATTTTCTTAGCTTATCTGCTTGGTCTATTCTTGAGGAAGAAATTATGGTTTTTGGGTTGTTTCTTCAATTTTTTGCTATTACTTTTTTGGAATATTAAAAATATTGCTAAAGGTTTACTTGCCCTTGTTCAGCCAATTCCCCCAGCTTTTTCTACATCGAATAACTAGTACTTTTTGTTCTAGATTGTATTGTGCAGTTCGAACTTTCTTCTCCTCAACGATTCATATTCAGAGCTCAATTATTAATTTTGCTTTCCAATCAAAAGAGTAAATTCCTTGAGATCTTTATTAAGTATGTGTTACCTGTAACTCTTCTTTTGAGGGTTTTAAGGTAATTTTCAAGTTGTTGGTTGTTGAAACTTTCAAGGTAATCTCGATCCATGATATATAAGGAGATATTGTTAAATAAGAAAAGCGAAAATGATTGAATTATAACATTGAGGGTTATTATATGTTCTTATTTTTGATATCTGCTAATGGAAGATTCAACATGGATTTGTTCAAAGTTTAACAAAGATAAATAAAGTAAAGTGCTTTAAAGTTATAAATGGATTGCTATCTTAAACTTAGGCAGTTTTCAGTTACAATCTGTCAAGATATTATGAAAGCAAACAAATAGTTGATAATTACACTATTGCTTCATCATAATGCTATGAAAATTCGGATTTCCTTCAAAATATTATTCCTTTTTCGTCGGATCTAAGCAAAAACGGCTATGTTATTTCCTAGCTTCTCTTACTTAAGTTTGTCCTGTCATCAGCAGATAAAACTTTTTCGCATAATTTACATTCGCTTTTGTTAAATTATACTATAGCTCTCCAATTATCTATATAAAAACTAACTGATAGTTAAGCAAGTCATAAGAAAAAGTCTAATTTATTGTGCTATTAACCGAACCACAAGCTACAAGCTATAATATTTTACAAGCTTCCCATCAAATAATCAAAAATGAAAGAGTTAGCCGACTAATCCTTGCACAAAAGTAGCAGAATGCTATCTTAACCCATCACTCAAGTCTAAGGGCTAAATTTTAGTTAGTAAGTGCTTCTTATTTCTAATTTTGACGGCAATATTGAAAGCGCCCTCGATTTTTACTCCTCACAAGTTGCCAGACTCACTGCCGAAAACCTCAAACTCAACAAATTACTCAGGTCTGCGTTGTAATCTAAAAAGAAGATAGCCGACCTAATCGCCAAATTCTAGTTCAAAGAGTTAAAAGATGAAGAGAAGTAGAGGAGAGTTCGACGATGTGCAGATTAAATTAGAAGAGAGTATGTATGTCCGGTGAGCAAATGCAGTAAATCATATGGGACTTAGGGCTCATTAGCACAGCATCTCAAAGTCAAGCATCCAAAGCTAAGCTAGAGCGAAAAAACTGTGAGATTCGAAGATAGAGAAAGAAAAGGATCTAATTCTCAAAGACCAGCAGAGTAGCTTTGAAAATAGTCCTGAATGATCGTCTTTACCAATCGGTATATAGCATTTAAACACTGGATAAACTGATATTATAATGATTTAGCTCTCGAAGATATTTATCCTTTACTATTGTTTTTCTAGCGGCTGATCTTTGGATTCCAGGTTTTTCCTGATAATTGTAAAATTTTGTGAAAATATGCGATTCTGACCATTTTTTGATGTCAAGAAATCTTCATTTGTAAAGAACTGCTCACTGTTGCATAATTTCAAAATTGCCTTTTAGAGGTGGCAGATTTGAGCCTTATGTCTTCTCCTACTTTTCAATTTTCATTAGGGCTCAAGCATCGTGTTAACCTTAGATGTTATTTATCAAGAGGTTGATGATTTTTTTCTGAGGAAGCAATTTAAACGCTTCAAAATAAAATGAGGCAATATGCTATATCAAGAGTTACTAAAAAAGAGCGATCAAAAAGAATTTACATAAAAACCTTTATTTTTTATTTGGCTAATAACTTCAGAGTAATGCAAATGTGAGCTTTGATATTTTGGAATAGATGCTATAAAAGATGTATGCTTATTGATGAAAAAGCTGCAGTTCCAGTCCTATAATATTAAATATGGATTCGTTAGATTATTTGAAATGCATTTGCCTCCAAAACCACATTATAAACCAAATTGCCGCATGAATACCTCTGGCTCTATTTAAATCATCTATGGACCCATGTTCTCTGGCAAAAGTTCAGAGCTCCTCAGAAGAATCAGGCGTTGTTAACATGCTCGCAAGCTTTGCCTTGTTCTCAATTTTAGCCATGACAACCGTTATTCTATGGCTGATTAAATGGCCACGCACGACAAGTATTTGACTTGGTTACTTAGAGTTAAGAAAAAAGCAATCAAAACTACACAACTTACGCCTATTCTTAGCTTGATTTAGAATTACGATGTCATAGGAATTGACGAGGGACAGTTTTTCCCAGACATCGTCTAATTTTGTGAAATTGCCGCAAATAAAGGAAAAAAGGTTTTAGTGGCAGCGCTGGATGGCACCTTCTAACGCAAGCCTTTCGGAAACATACTAAACCTGATTCCTTTAGCCGAAAAAGCGCAGAAACTGCGTGCAGTTTGCGTTTATTGCACAAACGAAGCTAGTTTCACAAAGAGAATAGTATAAAGCACATAAGTTCAACTCATCGGAGGAGCTGAGATGTACAAACCAGTTTGCCGCGAATGCTTCTTTGCTTAACAGCAAATCAAAAAGTTAGAAGACAGAACTTTCAGTTAATAGAGTTAGGTTATTCAAGGCATTAATCCATAAAAATAGCAGAAATTGCAAATTTTTGCTTGATTGTCTCATCAGCTTTTTATATCCAAGATAAATTTTATGCAAATGATGAGTAATAAGTATGCACAAGATTTGCTAAATAGGTTTTTCAATGGTTGATTAGAAGATAAAACATCGAATCATTTATATTTTAGCAAGCTTTAGACTGTTTCATAGTAGGGATGGGCGTTGATTATGAAAATCGGATCTATGATTTCTCCATTTTCATTGAATTATTTGGCCAGCAGAGTTTTCAGAATGCAAAAATGGGTCACTATGGCTATTTTTCGATAGGTTTTTCTGTATTCTGCTAGGATATGTTTCAACTTCCACACTCTTTATCTAAGCTACTGTTAGGTCTAGTAGATAACTTTCTACTTGATGAGTCTTAGGAATATGACTTGTTTTTACTCAAAGGTGAGATTTTGTTGTTAATGCTTTCTCCAGATTTCATGCTGATGAGGGGCTAAATGCTCAATAAACCAAAGTTCAGAGGAGTCTTACATGTGAGAAAAGTCGAAATCTTTGAACTCCTTTTTTTTCTGCTAAAGTTGGTGCCCAATGTCGCAAGCGAATCGAAAAACTTACGCTAAAATCGGATGCACTTCAATTTTGAGGTTTCTATTCCCGAAAATTTAACGACATGTTTAGAGTGTTCTCTGGTAAGGCGAGACAAGAACAATTTACGGCTCCTCAGCTAGGAGTAGCTCTTTAGCTTTCTGGCACTGCTATATGCCTTGTTGGGTGAGTGGACAATCAATATGCTCCTTGGCATAAGAGACAGCCTAATTGAAATCTTCTAGCTTGATGCAGTCATCCCAGTGGAGCTGAAGTGAGTTTCTTTAGAGAAAGTCAATATAGCCCCGATTGAAATTGGATTGGCCGTGCCTGATAAGGATAAGGTCATAGGATTAGCCTGTTGAATTACTGTCTGACATTATTGTTATATATGGAAGTATAATATGAAAGAGGTTTAAATTTTTAAATCTGATAAGTTCATTTTGCTGGATGTTTCTGTTTTTATAAATGCAAGCTTGCCTAATATTCTGAGTTGAAGATATAATACGTAAATAGTATTGAAGGGATGCAAAACAAATCAAATTAGTTTTAAGAACCAACGAATGTGGTCAATCAGAGGAGGCAGTTTTTTAAAAACTCAATCCGCAGAGAGGAGATTTAGTCTATTTTCGAGGCCAGGAGGCAAGAACTTATCAACATTAGACCTTTATCCATCAATAAATTTGCAAGAAATGCTTTATAGTTAGAAGATGAACGCAAATAGTATATTTAGAGACTGGTTTCAAATTTGAAAAAGGAACCTATGACCGATTGGAAGAAAGAGATATAATAATTCATTCCGTTTTTGAGTTCTTTTTTAGGTAACTTCGATAGTTGGGTGGCTTCAGGCCTAATATTGGAGCTTGGAGAAGTGTTTAAAGTAACTTTCGGAACGAACTAAGTTCAAACTTCAGTGGTAAAGCTATTTTCCGAAATGATAAAGCAAACAAATCCCAAGGCATGCCTAGCAAACGCCTATTTGCTGGACTCCCAAATAGTACAAAACATCGTACTTTTGCAGCTGAACTTCAGTAGTAGCTACAAGTTGGAACAAAAAATATAGTTTATTAAGCTGTTTGGAGAGTTGTGCAGCCTTTCGCATAACATAAGAAATCAGCTAGTAGAAATTGGAGCAGGAAAGATAATGACCGATTTTGTTGAGGAGCTGCTAGAGCCAGTAGAAGTTGATTAAGAGTTGGCATAAATGTATGTTGGGAGTTGTCTCAATTTCGTGCACGTTTTCAGGCTCAAGAATAAAAGATAGTTTTTCCCGTCATTGAACCTCGTAATTCCATCTCTATACAGTCTATAAGTCTGCTGACTCCTATTCTCAAAATACTTGCGAGAGGCATCAACCATAAGATAGTGCAACTATGTCTGCTATGTTTGTATACGATTTTCAAGCAAAATCGTAATAATCTGTTCACAAAGATGATAAGTTAGAATTCTCACATTTTCGATGACATCAAAGTGTTGTTTCTTAGTGAATACCCCAAGATCAAAGATATTACCCTGTCTTTCTTCAACTGGCTTGCTTACTATTACAAAGAACTTGCCACCCCATATCTCTTCCGCATCAACATGTTTGCACTCCTATCACCCCACATTTCGAGGCCTGAAGCTTCTCGCAGCTTTATTTTGGTTGGCCTTGACCTTATTTCCAATATGGTAGATAGCTAGAGAGCAGCGCTTGAACTGGTCGGACAAGATCTTGTAAAAACAATCTTGTTTTTATTAAAAAGCTCAAATTAGGTAAATATTTCATAATGTAGGTCGTGTCTGAAGCTGCCTACAGCACTTTGGTGGCGATAACAGACCATCTATTTCACAGGTAAAGGTAGTTGAATAACTTGATAGTGGGCAACAAGCTGATACCATTATTGATTTCAGAAATATCAAATCTGCGTGCAAATAATCACTCCAGCGTTGTAAACGCACTGAATCTTCTTCACAAATACATTTCTGCAAACATGAGTCAGTAAGGACTCAACTTGGCTATTAACTAGCTCCATACCTACTACGATTTTGCTGGCAGGCTGTAAGATTTGATGGCGACAACGACGGAGGGACAGATTTATGACAAAATTCGAGAGGAGGCGGGTTGTTTGCTTGATGTGATTGCCTAACATCTCGCTAATGATGCTTTATGAATTCTTTCTTATCGAAATCGAGCATTGAGGGTAATTTGCTCCTAAATTAAAAAGTATTATGTAATGATTTGGGAGGAAAGTTAATAAAAACATCCGTGATGGGAATCGAACCCACAACCTTCGGCTTAGGAGGCCGCTGCTCTACCATTGAGCTACACGAACTTGACTAACTATGGTCATGCCTTTTGCCTAAAATATTAGTTTCCAAGTAAATAAATATAACTCATTCAGCTCAGCCAAATAGGTAGGTAGTCCGATAGCAAACTTTTTTACTTCGTTCACTTGACCTCTTTTCTTAAATCAATTCAGATAGAGAAATCATTAATCTGTTTGCCATATATTCAAGAGGATTCTCTTCTTTTAGAGCTTTAGTTGATCTAGAAGCGTATATTGAAGGCTTCTGCTATTTTGGGAAAAATTGAAGAAAAGTAAGAAAAAAGTATTAAAAAATTCTTAAAAGTTTAGGAGAGCTCTAATGTTGTTCTTCAAAGTGCATTGAAAGAAAACAGCTGATATAAATTTTCCAAACATAGATAACTTCTTGAGAGATTTTGCCAAGGATAGCTAAAATAATAAAAAAAGTCCCTCTAGGATCATTTCTACCTTAGGCTAACCTTTCGTAATGAAAAAAGTCATTAAAACTATCTGATATCATCCAAGAACAAAGGATATGGTGGATCTGTTCGTATTTGGTTGAGACACAATTGTTATTAATGTGATAAAATATTTATACTATCACATAATCTAACAAGTGCAGGGCTGGGGAGCCTTGCCTACCTTTTTCTAGGCTTCGGGAGGAACGATGCTGCTGCGGCTAAGTTCACCAACCAACTCTCTGGACTGAGAAGGACCTCTGACTTGTTCTTTTTTGGGTTCAACTGCAGGTTGTTATTCTGCCGCAACATTAACTTGACTTTCTTGGGCAGGAGCATCTGCAATGGCTGGAGGCTGTTGAGCGAGATTTTGACTAGAGCTTTCAAGCTCTGCAGGTGGGTTACCGTTGTGTTAGACTTTCTCTGGCAGTTAAAAGACTTCTTCCTGTTGGTCATTGAGGACAGGCTGAGCTTCTTCTTGCTTCAACCTTTCATGTTAGTTGGCCCTTTAGAGGTGATAAATGGCATCATTTTCAGGCTATCTTACCTGTGATACTTAATGATGGGGAACTTCGTGCTTTTGGTCAGCCACTTGGTGTTCCTGGTGATGGTTTTATTGAGTTTTTTAAGTTTAATGATTTTAGACCTTCGGTTAATTTTTCTGCTCAGAAATTTCAGAAGGTATATTATGTTGATTCACCTCAACGTTGTGTTACGTGTGATGCTATTGAGGTTGATTATGGACTTCCGCTGGACGCTCGGGCTATTCCTTGTTTTAATTTGCGACAATTTAGCCATTGGAAGGCTAGATATTGCTTGGTATCTGCTGTTCCAAAGGATTGGAGACTAGAACTTCCTCAACTTTGTGGCCTTAGACTTCATGTTGCCCATTTCCGTTATTTTAATGTTCGACTTTGTGGTGAGGTTCAACATCATTTAGCTTGACTGCTTACTAGTTGGCAGGTGGATGTTGATGGTTTTATTAGTGATGTTGTCCATGTTAGTGAAGTTAGGGGTGAGGGTGCTAGTGGGCTAGTTCTTGGTGAGTAGCATTCTCAGCTTAATGGTTCTATATAATTTTGAAGATACATGTTCAGTGGCTTCGGTGGGCTGTTGGGAGTGCTCGGGTTGATGGGGATGTTATTACTGGTGGTTGAACTATTCTAGCTGTTTGGAATTCCTCTCATTGGATATCACGCTTTATTTGTTGGGTCTTTCGCCATCGCTCTCATATACAACGTTTCCTTTGTGCTAATCGTCGGACATAGTTTACAGTGTTTGTTGGTAAAAAGATAATATCTTAATTCGATCTTTTTTATAGCTTAATAAAGCTAGGGAAAATGGATTGCAAATATTTGGTCCTTTGTTTAATAATAAATGGCCTTTGTAATTAAAATGTAAGAGTTGTTTCAAAATCTTTATTATCTTCATTATTGTTTAAGGCTGGCAAAGTTTAGAAAGTATTTCTCCCACGCTGGGCCTTTTATCACTCGTCAGTCTCTTAGGGTGGCTGCAAAATATTAAAAATATCGTTTTGGTGTTTTTGAATATAAGATTTGGAAAGAAAAAGGGGTTTAAAACAAAAGCCGACAAATGGGTATCAAAATAAATGTAAAAAAGAAGCAATAAAAGCAATAAAAGGCCTCCCATTTTGATTGTTCTACTGCTAGAAGCCGAGCTTAAATCAAGTTATTTGCGTTAGGTACCCAACAAAAAGTAAATCCTAAGTAAAAAACATCAGTAGAGTCGATAAAATGTAAAGATTAAGCCTTAAGTTGATGAAATTTTCTGAAAATCCAAATGTACCACTAAATAAAAAATTTAATATAACCAGGCACTCACTAACTATTACTCAATTTTCAAAATTCACCCAGGTCAGGGAAAGATTAGAGTTCCATTTATTAGTTTTTTCATTAGTTTTTTTCATTACTGCGATCCAAATGAATGCATTTAGAGGCGAATCAATGCCAAGCTGAGAAAGACACAGAATAGAGAAGATTTTTGGAATAGCTCTACGTGGTCTTAGCCTAAAAAACCTCTAGAATTGCTGGTTTGGTGTATTTCTTTTTATGACTAGCAAGAAATTACAAAATAAGATATTGATATGATCTTGGATCTTAATTTAGAACAAAGCTACCTATCAAAATTATTAAATTAAGATAATTCTATAACACAAGAAGACTTCAATCTTTCACAGCTATGGCTCAAGTAGATTATTGAAGTACAGTATCCCAATATTTTAATCTCGGTACTCCTCGTCAAATTATCCCCAGCTCACCAAGCTGAAGTTCTCCTGCCCAAAAAACTAGGTGAACTTAACCCTAAGATTCTTCCACTCCTCCTTGTAGTTTTGGAAAGAAATCATCAGCGTTAATTTGGGGTTGACTGTTTTGTAATGCTTTATCGTTTACATCAGCTGGATTACATGATGTTTGTCGTATGCCAACTAAGAACCTATCAGAGTGTCGATTTAGGTTATTTGAGAAATGTCCTACTTATTACCCCATTACAATCTACGTACTTAGAGGCATTAGATATTTTCGTTGAGACTCAGATTTTTGTTTTTGTTTGATTACAGAATACCTAAGTATTATGGTAAGTCTGTGAGATAGACTTTGTTAGGTCCAAACGCCGAAGCAGCGATTCCAACGATACCAGTACCTGAACCTACTTCGAGGACTCTTTTTCCTTTGAACAATGATTTGGCTATGTTTTTGTTCTTATTCCAATAATGTAACATAACGATAGCACCGTCCCAAACAGTTCCAGCATGGCTAAGACTGAGATCTTGCGCAATGTATATTTCTTTTCCGTTGACCTATTACACTCTATCAATCATATCTACCAATAATTTCAAAATTGTCATAAAATGGAGAAAGATAAAGCTACGATTCGCCTACTTTTTACCAGGCATGGATAGACTGAAGATAATATCAAAGGGATGATCTGTGGCCAGCAGCCCGGAGTTTTGACTAAGTTGGGAAGATAACAGGCCAAGAAGATTGGTGCTTGGCTTATGAAGCAAAATGCCCGTTTTGATCATATCTACGTCTCCGATTTGGGAAGGACTGTGGATACCTTTTAGAACATCAAAAGTATGGCCAAAAATTTGGAAAAGATCCCGGTAACCTTGACTCCTCTCATACGGTAGAAAAGTGGAGGCATTCTTGAAGGTAAGCCTCTGTCGGCTTGGAAGCAGTAGGCCGACAAATAAAAAAAGACAATTAGGGAATACAAATGCAACAAAGGGGAAAGCTGGATTGATGTCAATACTAGGTGTTTCAAGTTTTTGCAACTTCTTGTTGAAAACCACATCATTCATCACAAATTGGAAAAAACGCCTGAGGAGACCAGAATCTTTGCAGTTGCTCATGGAGGAGTGTTGATGTAATTTCATAATTTAGTGCGAATGACGATGTTCAAATAGTAAGGGGTCTTCAAAAACACAGCCAAAAACTGTTCCTTCCATGAATTTTTGATAGAGTACCCTTTGGAAGAGCGAGAGTACAAGTTGTAAAATGTGACGATCAAATGCATAAAAGAAAATATGGTTGATCATTTGAAATGAATGAACTCTTTATATGCATAAATATAAGTGGTCTTATAATCAAAAGAATGTTAGCTGAGGTGCCAGCCAAACAATCCAAGCAAGTGGACGCACCTGCTACGAAGAAAGAAGATGAGGCTAAGGCTTCCATCTACTTGGTCAAGTCGAACACAGATTTGGAAGTCTAAGCTCCGGATAATTATGATTTCATCCGCACGATAGGTGACGGCAGCTTCGGCAAAGTCAAGCTAGGAGTGCACAAACTAACAGGTGAGAAGGTGGCGATCAAAATTCTCTACAAAGAGAGGATAAAGGAGAAGACTGACATTGAGAGGATCAGCAGATAAATCAAAATTATGAAGGTCATTCGCCATCCTTTTTTGGTACAGACCTACGAAATCATATAGTCACCCAAATACCTCTTCCTTGTCATGGAGTTTGTCGAGGGAGGAGATCTTTTCGACGCCATTAGTAATAGCGGAAAACTCACTGAAGATTTAAGTAGGCTCTATTTTAGCCAAATTTTGCTTGGATTAGAGTATCTCCATAGTGTAGGCATCACCCACAGAGACATGAAGCCTGAAAATATTTTGATAGGAGAATACGGCAAAATAAAAATAGCTGATTTCGGGCTGGGCAACTTTTTTAGTGAGGATCAGAAGCTAAAGACGGCATGCGGCTCTCCTTGCTATGCTCCTCCTGAGATGCTTAACCAGGAGGAATATGACCCTCGCAAAGTTGACATCTGGTCAAGTGGAGTTATCCTCTACGCTATGGTGCATGGATATTTGCCATTTGAAGACGATGTGCAATCTTTGCTTTACGAAAAAATAAAAACCAAAAATGTTAGATTCGCCAGTTATATCAGTATTTCTTGCAGGAATTTACTAAGAGGCTTGCTTTTGAAAGACCAAAAAGAAAGATGGTGCATGGACACTATAAAAGCCCATTAGTTTTTAGCAGAATCAGTTCAGAAGGAGCTATAGTATGCAAAGACAGAGTTAGCTGAGGTCAATGTGGAAGAATTTAGGCAAATATGTGACTATTTAGGAGTGAGCTAAGAAGATCATAATAGACTCTTGAGTAACATTAGAAAAAATAAGCATAATAATCTTACTACTTTGTATTATCTTGGCAGAAAAAAGCTATTAAGAGAAGTGGTCGAAAAAAAGCAAAGCGAATCAGCCAAAGAGATAGATTAGCCTACTCAAAAATAATAATATAAACATTAAATCTTTGAGAATATTTAGCTGAATCCTTTAGGGAATTCTGAAAAAAAGGCTTTTTCCTTTTTCGATAGAGATTAGGTTAGCTTCAAAGCTGACGAAAAGCATGAAGAAATTCAAAAAAATTAGAAGTAGCTTATCTAATCAAAATTGATTGAGAATGAACTAAGTAGGATTAACGAAAATAGTCTTATTAATTAGATAGAGCAGTCGGAAAAATCACTTAGCAGTATCAATGCTAAAACTCCAGATTCCAATAATGAAGCGCCTGTTCCTAGATCTCCTCCTCAAGAGTTTATGATATCTGACGAAAAAAATGAAAAAAAGAAAGAGATCTCAAAAGTTGAGAAAAAATAGAGGCAAGCCACAGAAGAGTCTATGCCTTCTTCAAAGGTTGCCAAAAAAAATTAGTCGAAGCCTAATCAGTCTCCAGTGAATAAAACTAACAAAACTTAATCTTTTAAAAAGTAAGAGAAGCCACCAAAAATCAATGCAAAAGGTAATCTGAAGAAAAGTGAAAGGATGCCAATTTATAAGCCTAAAGAAGATTTAAGCAAAATAAACGAATCCTAGCTCAAACTTTATGAAAGGTCTCAGTCGAAAGATAAGCCAATAGTTCTCAAAAATAATTTCAGAGGTTAGAAAAGTGGAGTGATGAAAGATAAAAAGGTATAAATATGCAGCGTAACTTCAAAACAAATTTATCTTGAGCCTCATTTGATAGATTGCTAGAGATTGGTGCTTATCTCGCCTTAGAATCTGTGTGAATGTCTATCAAAAAAAGGTTTTATGGGCAAAATATAGTACTACAGCTACTAAAAATAGTGCATTTTCGTAGTGAAATCTCAGCTAAAGCCTAAACCAGGAAATAAGCTACAAGCAAACGAACTTTAAAGAATAATAAATTAGATTAATCAGTATGCTGTTGCCTCATGATTAGATGTATTTTATTCATTTCTATACAGTAGTTCTTCGGTTGTGTCTGCTTGCAATCAAGGGCAACTCGATGTTATTAGTTTATCCCTTTTTTAAGGATTCAGAATACTTCTTTGTGATTGGAGTAAACAGTTGAAAGTTTTATATTTTTTATAAAAAGATGCTGGCTTATTGATGGTTTGGAGTGTTGTTTTTGATGGCCTTGGCAGTGCTTTTATAGCCCTTTTCTGTCTCTTATCTGAGAGATCCTTTTCTTATTTTCCTTTCGTATTTGTTTAGGTAAGTATTGAGATGCATTTTATTTTTAAGATTTCTATGCTAAAGTTCAACGAAAAGATCTTCTTTATTCACTGCAGTTTTGGTGCTTTATTCTAACTATAGCAGTGAATATGCAGTTTGTATCTTTCGTTTTTGTGCCTAGTTGATATAGTGTTAGATTTCATTAGTCTCATCTTCCTATTAGTTTGTTTCTTTGTCACACCATATTATTTTTTAGGTGTGATTGAAAGGTGAACAAAAAAGGTTTGTGAAATTGGAGACTGGCTGCTCACGTTTGGAGTAAATCTTTTTTCTGAATGAGTTTTTGACTCTTAAAGACTAAAAATTGTTGGAAAAGCTCAGTCTTAGTTGCCTCGCCTCCTAAACTTAGTTTTTGAGATTGATTCGCTTTAATCCCTAAAGTTGCTATTTATTAATCTTCTTATTGAAAAATTCCTTGATTTCATCAATGAGCTCCACGTCCAGTATGCCTTTTACCAAAGTAGGCTTTGACGTTTTTATCTTTTCAATTAACTGACTGGTAAAGCTAATTTAGAGTTGTGAGATAATCGCCAAAAGCTAAGAAATTGATTTAGTTTCCGATAAATTCGCTTGAAACTTTCTGACTGCCCTCTCTAGCTATTTTTGAAAATTTGCCACTTCTGAGGAAAATACACCCTCATTTACATTCACCAAAGGTCCTAACCGATATTACAAATATTCCTAGATTCTAAGATAAAATCGAGTCAAAGTTGAACTCTGATCAGAATCTACTAAGTAGAGTTGAGGATCAGTCGGCCAATCATTTTGAAACTTTTTGTTTGAAAATTTAGAGAGAAGAAACTGTGGGTTTGCTTGAAGGGAATTGCTATTTAGGCACAAAGATTAGATTAGTGTGAGTTTCGTAGATAAGACTGATTTGAAATGCTGAATGTAGCTTGTCAGAAGGTCACTTAATTGCGTTTCCACATCGTATTGCTTCATTTAATTATATTAACAGAGAATGCCTTTCAGAAACCTGGCCCAGCCAAAACAAATCGGAGGACACTATTTCGACTTATTTGACTTTTTTGCAGGCGGTCTAGCAGGTATCACGGCCAAGACCCTCACTGCTCCCATTGAAAGAGTCAAGCTTTTGCTGCAAACTGAGCATTAGAATACTAAGCTTAAGCTCAAATACAATGGAATCATTGATTGTTTCAGTAGATGCATCAAATAAGAAGGAATCCTGTCCCTCTGGAGAGGAAACGGCGTCAATGTTATCAGATATTTTCCGACACAAGCCCTCAACTTTTCAACCAAAGACTTTTATGGGAGACTCTTCAAGATCTAAACAAGACACAACTCGAAACTGGAATTTTTCCTTTACAACTTGCTTTGTGGAGGACTAGCAGGAAGTACTACGACTTGCTTCGTGCACCCTCTCGACTTTGCAAGGACGAGAATGGCTGTTGATTTAGGTCGATCAACAAGCTAAAGGGAATACTCAGGGTTATGGGACTGCTTGAAGAAAACATTTAAATCAGATGGAGTTCGAGGTCTTTACAGCGGATTCGGAGTGGCCTTCATCAGCATCTTCGTGTATCGAAGTCTATATTTCGGGACTTACGATTATGGCAAAAAAAAGATTTTAAATTCAGGTAATCACCAAAATATGTAGACTCCTCAATAATTGCGAAATTGATATGGGCTCAAGCATCAGTCATAATAGCAGAACAAATTTCCTACCCTGGTGACACAATCAAGCGCAAACTTTTCATGCAGGCTTGCAGACAAACAAAAGAGTACAGTGGGTTGGTGGATTGCTTTACCAAGGTGCTAAAGACCAGCGGAGTGAATGGGTTATGGAAAGGCGCGTATTCAAACATCCTGCGTGGAATCGGCTCATCTCTCTGTCTGATATTCTATGATTAGATCAAATTGATGAGAGAACATAAAGCATGATATGACTGTTTTGTCGTCAATGACTCAATAACAACTATTTAAGTGGCTTTATAAAACGCACAGAGGCGATTCGAGCATTAAAATGATGGCTTGCTGTGAGTGTCAATAATATATAATGTTTCACGATGAGAGAATACCCAATATAGGAATAAGGGTATTGTTTCCCGGCAAGTAAGAATACATGTAATTGGACTTAGAAATCAACCAGGCAGGCTTAGTTAATTTGAACCAGCTTGTGGAAGTGATCTGGACAAATTTCCCGATGGACTCCAATACTCTCTATTTCTACTTCGATTACTCGCGTGCTGCCTTTGAGCATTTCAACCAGGAGAAGCTTAACAAAGTGCATTTCACCACTCTCATCTCTGATAAAAGTAACTCCATTATCAAGTAGATCATATCGTTTTTAAGTGCGAGCCTAGGCTTTCGGATTAGATTCTTGCTAATCCACCCAGGAACCATGAAGAAACGAGGGTTAAACGTAGCAGAGAACGACTTATTTAGTAGGCTTTTTTGTTGGTTGAGCAGTGGCGCCATTTTTACAGATAAGGCTTCATAAGTGAGGAAGTACTTCTTGCAGTTATATAGGGAACTTGTATGAAGATAAATCTGTAGCAATCTGCTGAAATAGTTGGAGTACCCCGCAAGACTTTATAAGATTATTTTCTGTTGCTGAGAATGGGTCTTAGCCTGTAGTTCGATTTCAAAACAAACCGTAGAGAGCGTATGGGCGTGCTGCGCCTTTACGTTCGGTAGCGTGGGAAGATGAAATCAACGAGCAACAAGGAAGTTGGCTAGAAATAACTCTTCCAGCAGCTGAGATTGTCGTTATTGGGGATGAAGAACAATGAGTAGTAGATATTTGATATATTGAAAAGTAACCCCTATTACTCGAGCAACAGCAGTGATGAGTATATGATTTTTTAAGCCTGAAGAAGGATGCACTCATTATGCCTCATTCATTCATTATTCGACCCAAATGCACCTATCGAGGCTACCCACTTATAGTGTAAAAGGGTATGTCTAAGAGCATATTCCTAGTTAATTATGATCGAATATAAGAAAAAGAATCATTGACAGCAATTTTGATGATTAGCTCTTTTTTCTTTTTTGAGGTAGAAACTAGGTGCTTTGGATTGTTAGAGTTTATAGTTTGGTTTAGTTTGGGTCTTCCACCCAGACTCCGCCTCTTTAGTGGTCTAGGTTCTAGGATATCCACTGGAGTAAGAGTTAGCAAAAGAATTGTAAACCTGGTTCAAACTCTATTTTCTGCAATCTATCAGAGCAGCGAGGGTAAAAAAGGCTTGTTAGACATGTTCCCCTGTCTTTGCACTGGTCTGAATGAAATAGATCCCCTTCTATGAGCACCATTTGTTGACATCAGCTAGATCCACTTCGGTTCCAAGGTCCTTTTTGCTGCCCAACAGCATATAGTTGGCGTTGGGAACTCTTTTGACGGCCATATCGTACCAGGTTTATTTTATCCCCTCCCAACTCTTTTTATTGGAAAGATCGAAAACAAGCACAACACCATCACAAGATTTGAAATAAGTGGCAACGATAGAGCGATACTTTTCTTGACCGGCTGTATCCCAAATGCAAAGACGCACTGCCTTTTCCTTGAGTTTGATTTATTTATAGCGAAAATCGACGGCTGTAACAGAGGGGTCTAAGACTTATTAGTTTTTTATGTATCGCCAGAAAATGGAGGTCTTGCCAGCCCCACACTAGCCTATGAGGATTATCTTGTATCTTAGCTCCTCTCCGAAGTAGCTCTCTGTTGACATAATCCAACCTCAAATAAATAATATGACATACCCAAGTATGTCACATCTCCCCTTTTTTATCATCAAATATTAAACCCCCTTTAATCACTGAAAACTCACCCCATCAGACTCGTTAAATAGAAGAACTAGTCAATCCAAAGAAGGCAGCTCAAGATTCAGCCAAATGCTGAGTAAAGTGACGCTTAGGATACATTTATGTAATTTCATGACATTGTATCTTATATCTATGATTGGAATTTGAAGAATGGAGTAGGCCTGAAGTTTCCCTTTCCTTCTGCAGAAACAAGCTAGTAAGTAAAAATAACAATAAGGTGATTTATCTATTCTATGCGTTAATTATAAATATGAGCCACTAAAGCACCAGAAAACGCCAGGTTCT
>Ga0316217_10003358_pt1 | contig 18314 bp, 23 predicted proteins | sample 1anoAmetaG_FD_203633 | JGI IMG/M metagenome (GOLD analysis project Ga0316217, IMG submission 203633) | Freshwater microbial communities from Trout Bog Lake, Wisconsin, USA - 1anoA | ecosystem: Environmental > Aquatic > Freshwater > Lake > Hypolimnion/Profundal zone | place: USA: Wisconsin...
TTGAAAAGTTCAACGTCTTGCAGAACTAGAGAACATGTTCTTATTTTTTTGACATAGGTGGGGGGGTGTGTCGTTTTGGCGGTGAAATTTCGGACCTGGACAGTCCGAAATACCCGCCGGAACACCCCCGGAACCTTCGGACCCCGCCGGAACCTCAGGACTCAGGAACCGGCGGAACCCCGGACTCAGGAACCGCCGGAACCTTGAACTACGGAACCGGCGGGGTTCGCGGGCCACTGTCCATTGATCACGGTAATCTGGCCCGGTTCGGGAGACTTGGGCTTGTTCAGGGCATTCCGGCGATAGAACTCCATGATCCCGGCCCCAGAGGCATTGAGCCCCGACATGTAGGACAGGGCCTGGGTTATCGAGTCCACTTGGTCATCATGCTTCCCGTTCGGGAACGATAGAATCTCGTTCTCCAGGTCGCCCAACCATGATGCCCCTTGGGTTCCGCCGGGAACGCCGGAACTGCTGAACGTGGAACCTTGGATCCCGCCGGAACCTTGGGCCTGAGAACCGGCGGGGTTCCGAGGAATTACGGATCGCGGAACGCCGACCGAAGGTAACCAGACCCGGCCGGCCTCGATCAAGGGCGTGATCGCGGAACAGCGCATGACCTTATCGCCCTTGGGCATGATGCCCAGGATGGGTAGGCGCGAACCTGAGCGCAGATCCTGGATGATCGATTGGCCGGAGGCCTTGTCCTCCACCAGGACTAGCTGAGGACGCCAGGTCCGGGCCTGTTCCTGAACCGCGCGTTTCAGGTCCGGGTATTCCAGGCGGGCGCGGAGAACGTGCAAGAGATACCATCCGGCCTCAGTCTCGCCCCAGGTTGTGCAGACCGAGGGATCGTTCAGTTCGCCGGCCTTGTGTGCCGTATCCCAGGACTGAACGATCCGCCGGAACTTTGGCCTCTCGGATGCGCCGGAACCCTCAGGCCCTGCGGTTCCCGCCGGTACATCGGGACTGGTGTTCCCGGCGGGAACTGAGGAACCTGAGGGAACATAGATCCCTGAGTCCGAGGGTTCCACGGTCCCGACGTACCGGCGGAACCAATGCATCTTGATCAATCCGCCCTCAAGGGCCGTTGGTCGCTGCTGATACAGGGACGCCCAAATTCTTTCTCCAACCGATGCGCGGATCAGGTTCAACTCGGTCACGGGATAGGCCGAGGGCCACAGGGCCTCCCCTTCGGCGCGTCCTAGACCCCTCTGAGGTCTGGGAACCACAGTCCCGCCGCGTTCTGTTGAACTCGGAGACTCAGGGTTCCCGCCGCGTTCTATTGAACCAGGGTTCGCGGCGGGTTCTGTCGAACCAGGGTTCCCGCCGCGTTCTGTCGAACTTGGGTTCGCGGCGGGTTCTAAGGGTTCGCGTTCGTCCTGTTCCGAAATGGCGGGCAACGACAGAACTTCCCAACCCTCGTGCCCATGTTCCGCCAGTAGCCAACCGGCCAAATCGTCTTCGTGCCAGCGGGTCTGAATGATCACGATGGCCCCGCCCGGTTGCAACCGGGTTCGGGCTACCGAGGAATACCAGTCCTTCAGGTTCTGGCGCTGGACCGCTGATTCAGCCTCTTCCATGCCCTTGATGGGGTCATCGATCAACAGCAGCTCAGCGCCACGGCCGGTAGCTGGTCCTCCAACGCCCACGCCAAAATACCCGCCGGAACCCCAACCGTTTCCGGTTCCGAGTGCGAACCGTGCGGCGGCGGACGAGTCCTGGGCTAACGTGATGCCTGGGAATATTTCCCGGTAGATATCAGAGGCAATGATATTGCGGACCTTGCGCCCGAAGTCCTCGGCCAGGGCCTGGGCATAAGAGCAAGCAATGATTCGATGGGAAGGGTTACGTCCTAGGTACCAGGCCGGGAAATACTCTGAGGCCAGCATGGATTTCCCGTGCCTGGGGGGCATGAAGATCATGAGGCGCTTGCATTCCCCACGGGCTACGCGTTCCAGGGCCTGTGCGATCAGGTGATGATGACGCGCCGGCCGGTACTGACGCCAGTTGGCCACGGCGAACGCGCACAGTGAACCGACCGTGGCCACGCGCCACGGTATGACCTGAGAACCGCCGGAACCCTGAACCCAGCCGGAACCTTGGGCCTGAGAACCTGGGCCTGGAGAACCGGCGGTTCCTGAGGCCTTTTGAACCCCGCCGGAACTGCTGAACGAGGAACCGGCGGTTCCTGATACTTTGCCGGCGGTCATTATGCCGCCTCGTTCGTTATGGACCGGATCCAGGCGTCCGCGAGACATCGCGGAACCCCGTCCGCCAGGGCCTCTTGGATCTGGGAACAGCGGAAGGAACCGGCCAGATCCATGATCTCAGGCCAGCCTTGAAGCCAAGAACCGCGCCGGGGGCCATACAACCTCGCGGCAACTACCGGATACGCTTGTAACGTATCCACGGTTCCGGGGAACAGCGGGGCCGGGGCCGCGAGGTTCGGAGAGAACGTGAACCAGCGGGGCCTAGATTGGTGCGGTTGCCCGTAGTTCATCGCGTCCAATCGAACGCTCTTTGAACCTGGGATCTCAAGGGGCGTCACGTTCTCGAATAGAAACCAATCCCATGAACAGGCCTGGAGGACATCCAGAACAGCGGGCAACAGGTTCCCGAACTTCGGAACCCGCATGGCCCTTGTTTTACTGCGACTTTGACAGGGGATTCCGCCTATGATCCCATCGAAATGTTGACCCTGGATCAAGGCCGGGAGATCGGCCAGGTCCCATGCCAAAAAGCCCTGAGAACCCTGAGGCCCTGAAGAACCCTGAGGCCCTGAAGAACCCTCAGGCCTCTCAGTTCCCGCCGGGAACAATTGAACTGAAGAACCGGCGGGTTCTATGGGACTTTGACAGAACGAGGCATACATGGCCCGCTTGTGTGGCATGATCTCGCAGCCAGCAATCACGGTATGACCGGCCTCGATCCATGCCCGGTCCCATAGGCCCGCTGAGGTGCATAGACTCAAGAGCCTCAGGGGCCTTGAAGGCCTTTTGGAACCCGCCGCGTTCTGTTGAACTCTGGTTCCGGCGGGTTCAAAGGATGCCGCCCCCGCGTTCTGTTGAACTAGAGAACCGGCGGGGTTCATAGAAGCCCCTGATAGTGACTGAGCCGTTGTTCAGCGATGGCCACGTAATCCGGTTCTCGCTCTATCCCGGTAATCGAGTCCCAGCCGGCCTGAAGAGCGCCGATCATCTCGGAACCGGAACCCGAATACGGGACCAGGATGCGCCTAGGCCTTGATGCCTGAGGAACCCCGCCGGAACCTTGAACTGCTGTTCCGGCGGGTTCTGAGCGTTCAGGAGGCAACAGCAGACCCGCCAGATACCGTGTGAGGTTCAGGGGCTTCAGGCACGGATGCCCATTGCCCTTGGTTCCAGCGGAACGTTCCGATGGCGAGGCCTTGGCGCAATAGAAGAACCGCGCCGGTTCGCCCAATGCGGTTGCCGCCGGTTCATCTAGGATCAGGTTCGCGGGCCATCGTCCCTGGGAACCCTCAGATCCCGCCGGCAACGTGAACCCCGCCGGAACTTGAGTTCCAGTGTTCGCGGCGGGTCCTATGCGGCCAGCATCGATGTTCAGCCCAGCTACGCCCTGTTCTAGCGCGTTCTGGGCATACGTCCCGTCGCACGGGCGCATGGCGACAATGCACGGTTCCCAGGCCGGTTTCAGCGCCGTTCCATAGCCCTGCCAATGCACGGCGGCATCCGTGGCCGGCGCGGTAATGGTGATCTCGGTTCCAAAGGTTCCACGGGTCGTTGTGTTGTTGGTTCCTACGCCGGGGCGGGTTCCAATGATCCGCCGCTCCGCCCCCGCCTCACGATCCAGGGCCTTTGAAACGTCTAGGCTCTTGGGAAACCCTGAACCGTAGATCCATGAGATGCAGTCCCTGATCTCAAACCCGGCGTCCTCTATGGCCGAGGCCAAGCGATGGAACGTCCGGGTTCCGCCGAACGCCATTAGGTGACCGCCAGGCCGCAGGACCCTTAGGGCCTCGGCCCAGACCAGGGAACCGGGAACGCCGTGATCCCAATCCTGGCCCATGAAGTCCAGGCCGTATGGCGGATCACATAGAATCGCATCAAAGGACGCCAGTTCCAGGCCCTTGAGAACCGCCAGAACATCGCCCTGGATAACATGGAACCGGGGTTCCGCCTGGAACCTCGGGACCGCCGGCACCTTTAGAACCGCCGGCACCCCGCCGGAACCTTGAACTGCTGAACCGGCGGGTTCCAAGAACGCCGATATTTCCTCAGGACCGTTGTTGAGAGGGCTAGTTGAGACAGAACCTGGATCGAGATTTTGCATATTGGTCTGAAAGCCTTATGGTATATGGTGATTCTGTTAAATTTGGCTTAGTTGACTAAACGGGTCTACTTTCGATAACGTCCATTTTGTCACCTATGAGAAACGTTGAGACTTCCTTATTTATCAAGGGTATTTTTCAATTGAGAAAGATTATGGAATGTTGGGACTATGTAAAAATCCATAAAGGCCTGAGCTGAGTTACAAGTTGGCCTGAAGGTTTTTACCTATTCCCCGGGCCATGGGCCGCCGGAACCGCCGGAACCTCAGGACTCAGGAACCGGCGGGTTCCTGAGGCTCTTGGGGCTCATCGATCACCAGGGCATCAACGAACGCGGACCGCATGATCTGATCCGCATAACTGGGATCAATGCGTTCTAGTTGTAGCGATCCCACGACCTCAGTTCGTTGCAACCGAGGAATGTGATACTCCATGACATCCATCAGGCACCGGAACGCAGCCGCTGGATCTTTTTCCGCGATCCGCTTCAGCCAGGACTGCATCTGCGGGATCGAGGCATCAACCAACTTGGCTATGGCCTCCCGCGCTAAAGTGGTGGATTTATTGGGGATACCGGGGGTGCGCCCCACACCAGCGGCACCACGGTTGCGGGTTAGGGGCGGCTGGCGGGAACCCGCCGGAACCGAGTTCATTTGTTCGCGCAGTTTTGGCGTAACAGAAATCATTTCTATCTGAGAATTATCATCAATTATTACAGTAGTTGGAACAGCAAGAACCGGAGCCTGATTACCCGGTTCAGAGTTCATCGCGCCGTTCTGAGATTTAGAGTCCGGGGATTTACGAGGTTTTAGAGTCCTCCTCCGTGTTCCAGTCAGTCGTCTTGGCATGTTCAACCAGATCCTTCTATTCAATACAACGTAGAATTCAAAAGTTCTGGGTTAATCGTCAGAATTGAACCAGAACGTAATCACTATAATTAATATCGGTTATCTAGACTTCGGCCATAACTGAAAAGACTATTGGGCCTGAAATTTGAGGGCCATGGAGTCAGCATGTCCTCAAATTTCACGAATGCCATAAAGTTCCAGCTAGTTCAACTGGCCTATTACCGCCGAACCGGCAACGCGAACGCCGTGATCAGCACATTGATAGTTCTAGAGGCCCTGAAAATCATAGATCAATTGGACTATCGAACTGTATTGATAGATAAGGTGAACAGCTATTCAGAATTCCGCAAACCTCATGGCCTCAAGGAACCCGCCGGTACTTCAGTTCAAGGTTCCGGCGGGATCCAGGGTTCCGCCGGCAACGCGAACCCCGCCGGTTCTCAGCACAAAAGTTCTGGCGGGATCCAAGGTTCCTCGTTCAGCAGTTCCGGCGGAACCGGGGCCTAAGGGAAACGTGAACTTCTCTTTAGTTAAGGGAGCCAGCATGAACCAGAAGCCCATGAGAACCTATGACGAAGTAATTGTAGCCATCGCAGACACGCTGGATGCCCATGATCGTGCGGTCATCATGATCGAATGGTTATCGGAGAACTGCGTTGAACAGGAACGAGAAATGGAGTTCTATCGCTATCCTTATAGTTCCCAGCATCGGCAGGCCCATGAATCCATGCATAACCTTGCCAAACTGGGCGTAACGCACGTTCAGCAGATGTCTATGCTCCGGGATCATCACAATATATGGGACAGGCAATACCAGGACTGGCTAGATCAAAAAGAATCGGGGTTCGGTCATGATCTCTAGGTTTTTAATAGAGGTTCCGTGCCACAGTCTGTTCATGGCCTTCAGCCCAGAGACTTTGAGTAATTTGGGCCAACAATTAACACTAAGACAGGCACAGTCAGATCATGAGAACGCTGTAATCACGATCCGGCCCCATCGTTCGGGCTGGATTGTCACACTGGAAGGTGAATATGCCTAAAAGATTTAAGAATTTTATCAATCCGCCGGCCATCAAGAACCACTGGTCCCCGTCGATCCAGGCCCTATGGAACCACGGTAACTCAGCCAAGTTCCTACGAAAATTGAGTCCTGGGGATCTGGAACTATTCGCCCAGATGATGGAGGACAGTAGCGTGAGCATCGAGACTGTTAATTCATGGGTAAGGACTAAGAGAGTTGAACTATTGTGATCGATTATTTTCCAGATGATATTGCGGAACTGTTGGCCATGATCGACCGAGAACTTGAGGCTAATGGGGATCTGCCTTTGAATGACGAAGAGGAGCTATGACCACCGAATATTATATGCTAGTAGGTGCAACTATTTACATGTTTATGATTACTGTTGAAAATACAAGGCTTAAGCATCAGATTAAGAAATTACGGAAAATCCTCCCTACGGACGGTGACTTGTAGGCCGTAGGGAGAGGCTGCTAGGGGCTGCCCAGCACGTAATACGGAGAAATCCAGTGCATTGGGATTGGATTTTAAATCCTGCAACACCCTAGACAGTCAAACCGGCAACCTCTATGGGACGAAACCAGCATAGGCCCATAGTTGTAGATTCAGAATAGCCTATACACTACCTGAGTCACCCGGATTACTCGATCTTTTAACAGGGATACAACATGAACCCGCTGCCCATACGAATAGGATATGCCTTAGCGAAACCAATTGCCAAACAGATCCTCAATACCGATGATTTCTATTTGGATAATCTGTGCTGGACCTACGACCCGCGAACACATAGGGTAACGTTCTCATTCAGCACCTGGGCTTCAGAACCCGCCGGTTCCGTAGTTCAAAGTTCCGGCGGGAACCTTGAGGAGGACTGATGCTGGGTGATGTTTTTCCAATCGGCCCGTTGATGGTTTACCCCATAGCTCGTAGAGATGTGGTTCCTGAGTTCTCGGGGATCCTGGAACAGGCAGATTACGAACAGTGGCTGTTCAGAAACCCCGATGCCCTGGCCCGCGTTCAGCGGGGCCTGATAGAGTCCGCCAGAGGTCAGACCATCTACCGGGGTTCGTTCGCGGAGTTCTGCGATGATCCCGCCGGTTCTGAGGACGATGAACCCGCCGGTTCTCAGGCCGGCGGTTCCGGCGGTTCCGAGAACGATGTTCCCGGCGGGGTCCAAGGTGCCGGCGGCAACTCAGAACCAGAGGGAGGCCACGATGCCGCTCTATGACCGTCAGTGTTCCAGGTGCGGCCACGTCCTGGTGGACTCGCTGGAACCCTCTGGCCTGGGGTTCGCCGTGGAATGTCCCGCGTGTCATGCCGAGGACGGGTTCCGGCGGGTTCCGAGGCCCTCGGTTATCCAGATCCGAGGGTTCAGCGCGGCCAACGGCTACTCCTCGGGAACCTCAAGGGCCTGAGAACCTTGGACCTTCGGGACTGAGAATCGCCGGGAACCATCGAACGAGGTTCCCGGCGGTTCCTTCGTCAGGGGTCCGGGTGGCGCATCATTATATATAGTGAATCATGGACTCGGCCGCCGAATTATTTTCCCGACATACGGATTTTTTTGAATCTGGTCGCGTATATAGGATGTGCCCGGACGATCCGACACTATGATAGAGGAGTTCAAATGAACCACACCCAAGGCATTCGGGCAAACCCAGGCCTTCTGCCCCGTGTTCCACCCATCGCACCTGGAGACTTGATCCAGGCCCTCGCCAGGAACCTTGGAACCCGGTTGCGGGGCAAGGATGCCCGTCCTGGGGTCTGCGTTCAGTTGCGGGATGGAGTTCCCGTGGCCGTGGTTCCCCTGTTGCCGGGGAACCGCACCGGATCTAACGGGATGCTGGGATACGCCGGAGGAACCGCCGGAACCGGGTTCTCACGTTCCGGCGGCAAACTGGATCGGGTCATCTATTACCCCTATTCCACGGACTCGGCCGAACGGGTTGTGCAGAAACTGGTTGGGCTGATGTCGTTCCCGATCCCCGAGGTGAACCCTTGAGTTCCGTGAACCGGATCTGGCCCTTGGGGCTCGCGGCCTTCTGGATCGCGGCCCTGATGGTTACCCAGGGCCACGCGTCCCGCGTCCTGGAGGCCGAAATGGCGTTCGCCCTGGGGCTCTCGGTTCTGCTGGTCTGGACGCCAGGTCCCCGGCCTCAGGTTCCATCGGACCTGACGAAACCCTGATTTCCCTTTATATGAGGAGCTACGCATGAACGATCAGTTCAGAAAAGACAAGTTCAAGGATGAACGGGATCACCAGGAACGCCTGCGCCTTGAGGCCCAGGGACCCCAGGTTCCCTTGACCCGGATCCAGGCCCTGGCCCTGGACGCCGAACTTCCGGCCGGCTTTCCGCCGTACCCTCAGGTTCCCCTGGAACCTGAGGAATGGGAGAACCCTGAGGCAACGGGCGGGTTCGTAGAATCCGTTGAACCCCTGGTGATCCCGCACAACTCAGAACCCCAGGGCTGGACGATGGGTCCCGCCCCATTCTCCATCTCGGACCCGTTCCCTACAACGGACTGGGATTTTGGGGATGTCGTTGTGATCGACTCGTACGTCAGTCCCGCCGACCTGAAGAATCTGTTCGATAGGCCGGCCTGGAAACCCCGGATCCCGACCCGCCGGGAATGGGAGGCCCTGCTGGATCAAGAGCCTTTGGAACCCGGAACTGCGGAACCGGCGGATCAAGAGCCGATGGAACCGGCGGATCGGGAGGGCCTGTGAACTCAGAACTCAGCAGCCTGTTCCTGGCGATCAACAACTACGTTTCGACCGGAGATCACTACGGCGAAGGGATGGCCCTGAAGGGTAAGGGGTCATGGGTAACCCTGGTCATTCTGCACGATCCCGCCAATCCCATTGACGCCGCCGATTTTGACAAGTTCCAGGCGCGGGTTGAGGAACTTGCCCTCAGGAAGCCCCCTCTCTATTTGGTGATGACCAGCAACGGCACTCAGGACCAGTTCAAGGCCCATCTGCTGCGGGTACCCTTGACGAGTATTCAGCCTTTGACCGACCTCCTGTGGTTGAGCCCTGGCCCCCTGGGCTGGGGTAGCGGGCGGGACGCCGCGTTGCACATGTGGGAGCATCGAGCCTGATCCCAGCTTTGGAACTCTGAACAGGGGCCGAGAGGCCCCTAATTATTTGGCACGATTTAAATTCACCCAAAATATTTGCATTAGTGAAATACATGAAAATTCTTCAGAAAACCAGACCAATTACGAACGCCGGCCCCTGGGATTACCGGCCTCAAAACCCCTCAGGGTCGAGTCACCTGTTACTGCCTATCAAATTGGCAAAGTCCCTCAGTTCCGGGGGTGTTCTGGCGGGTTGAATAGTTGACTGCGCTAGTCAACAATTTCACCGCCAAAACGGCACACCCCCCCACCTATGTCAAAAAAATAGAACTAAGTTCTCTAGTTCTGCAAGATCTTGTTGTAACAATATTATTTGTAAGTTGTTTAATTTAAACAATTTAGGAAAATTGAATAATTATTCATTGAAAATAAGTTGGGGCATGTGGAATTTGATCAAAAAAACCCTTGTATCTCCCTTTAGAAGAGGAAGCGGATTCCTTGACGGAGATGGTATGAGAAAACACAAACCCGACAACCTGAAGGTCCGGTCGATCACCCTGACCACGCCGTTCCCGCAGGTCAGACTGCCCGAGGGCTCTTCGGCCGCTTACAATGCGATGCTGGCGGAACGGATCCTGGGAACGCCGTTCGCCGCGTTCGTAGAACGTTACGGAAATCCCGTGAACGACCTCCGGTTCAAACGGGACCCAATCTCCCAGGAGTTCATTCGCTGTGCCCGTTGGATGGTTGAGTCAAAGATTCTGGGCCTTACCATCGGGGCCTCCAGCCTGTTCCTGAACGTCCAGTGGCTGAAGACCGGCGTAACGAACTGGGTTCGGTTTGACTTCCGGGACCTGTCTAGAGGGTTCCGCCATGTCATCTATGACGAAGCCCTTGAGGAACCGATGGGCGGGTCCCTGTTCAAGCCGTGCCAGTTCCTGAACCAGATCGGCGTGAGTCTCAAGTTGGATCGCCGGAAATTTAGGGGCCAGATGCTCTACCGATGGCTGATGTTCTCTCTGGGCCGTGCGGCCGAACTTGGCTGCGAGGTCGAGTAATGAACGTTGAGACACTGGACAAGATTTTAGAACAGATCGAGAACGGCATCCTGCATATACAGATCGACCTAGAGAAGGGCGCGGTCTACTCGAAGCACCCAGAACTAGGGGACAGTTCCTGGGCCAAGACCAAGCCGGCCGACATTGAATCGTCGTACCGGGCTTACTACGGCGAACGGGGTCATGAGGATGTGATCCCCGCGCCCCTGGTCATCTCTACGCTGTCGGAGTTCATTGCCCAGCAGGCCCAGGCCAAGCGTGAAGAGGCCTTCACTAGCGGACGGGCGTTCAGGACCCATCGGGATTTCGTATTGGCCTGGAAACTACGTTGGGGCGTGGAAATCGAGGACGACAACACCTGGACGATGATCAGGGCCGGCATCAAGCACAACATCAGCCAGCGGAACTTCTCGGCCATGCTGAAAGAGGAACTGGCGAGCTACAATCAGCGGAACAAAGAGTATTCGCTAGACCGCGATCTGATCCCTACTGTGGTCGAAAATTGGGTTCTCGATACCTATCAGAGCCGGCTGGAATCGCTGTGCAACCGGATCCGGTACGACGTTACCGCCGGGAACGTTGACCGAGTGGTTGAACGCCTGCTGGGAATTTATTTCATCGAGCCCTCGCCGGCCAACGTGGCGATGTTCAAACATCTCCTGTGGTCCATCAAGCGGTCCCTGTTCAGCCGGGAAATTCCGTACCGCGTGTTCTTCAGCCTTCAGTCCTCGGCCCAGGGTATTGGCAAGACCTACCTGCTGAAGCACCTAGCGCCGGCCCTGTGGACCTACGCCGGCTGCAAGATGTTGGACAATCTAGCTGAGGACAAAGACGTTAAGGCCATGATCCGCCGGAAATATCTACTCGATTTCGAGGAACTGGCCGAGACTGATACGAACGTAGCCCGCCTCAAAGAGATTATTACTACGGATATCGCATCAGGCCGGGAGATGTACTCGGCCGAGGATGCTGCGGAAAAGCAGACCGCCATATTCGTTAGTAGCACCAATGTTCACATTTACGATGTGATACAAGACAGCGAAATGCGGCGTTTTTTTGAGTTCGTCTGCAAGCCGCCGCAGGGCTTCGATCCTCAGTTCTACCTGCAGGCCAACGACATTCTTGACAACATCGAGGCCCTGTACCGGATGCTCGATGAGAACAACGATTATGGTTATTTTCATCCATCAGTTCCGGAATGGGCAGAAATTCGCGCCATCCAGGCCAGCTATGTTAGCCGTGACGCGATCTCGCAGTTCCTCGCGTCCAAGGGCTGGGAGTTCTGCGAGTCCGATGATCCGAAGGTCATCAAGAAAGAGGACCGGAACCTGATCACGGTGTTCAACGCCTGGAGAACCTCTATGGCTGACAAGCCCTGGGGCGGCCGGTATATCAAGGGGCTCATCGCCACGAACCACGCGACAGCCCCTGACGTTGATGTTGCGTCGAAAAAAGAATATTACTACTTCCGCCCGACCGTGAGTCAATCATGAAAAATGTAGCCATAGATTTTGAGTTCAAACGGCCGGCGGATCCAGACATGGGTTTGATCTCATGCGCCCTGTATTCGCAAGAACACGGAACGGAACGGTTCTGGCTGTGGTCCGGGGACGAGGATCGGGAACGCCTGCTGGCCCGCGTGGAAGAGTTGGCCAGGGACGGGTTTGCCTTCATCGGCTACTCGATCCAGCAGGCCGAGGCCCGCTGCATTGCCGCCATGGGAATGAACCCGAACCGCCTCCTGTGGCGGGACCTGATGATCGAATGGCGCTGGTTGAGGAACGGGGACAACCGCTGGGCTTATGGCCGGATCGTTGGAACGGATGGAACGGCCATGTTCACGGTTCCGCCCCGTGTGCGCGTGGGCAAGAAGGCCTCTCAGGACGAAATCGACTTTGCCGAGGCTGAGAACGCTCAGTACCTAGAGGAACTGCGGGCCGGCGAAACCTTTGACGGTGAGGGCCTGAGTCTGATCCAGGCCGGATGGTCGCTGTTGGACTGTGAATACTTCTTCTCGGTAATGGACCTCGCCGGCTACCGGAACGCCGCGACCCTCAAGGCCCGCGTTCGGGATGAAATCATCATCCGGGGAACCGCCGGGAACATTGAAGCCCACCGCCAGATCATCCAGGACTACAACAGCCAGGACGTTTCCGAACTCTTGACCCTGGCTGACAAGATCACGGAGGCCATGGCGGGAACCGGCGAGGACTGCTACTGCTGTGCGAGCAAGGGAACCACGGATTACCTAGACTTTGACGCGGCGGCGATCCGCGAAATTCAGTTGTCGCTAGGGGACTGGAGCGCCAGGTTGGGCAAGTACGGCCAGCGTGGGATTCCCCTGCACCGGGGCCGGCTGGAACGCCTGTTGCAGGTCGTGCCGAAATTGACCCAAGAAGAGCGGGATACCTGGGTCTACGAACATCCAGATACCCCGCTGTACCGGATCGGGCTCCCGAGTCGCATCCTGGAATGCCGTTCTCAGGCCCTGAAAATGTCCCCGTACGGGAAGGGTCAGGTCACGCGGGACGAATCCCTGATAGAGGGACTGGTTGATGAGTTCTGCCGAACCTCGGGCCTCACGAACTACCCCAGGACCCGGACGGGCAAGGTCGATACCTCCAAGCGGGTGATCGCCCGGTACGCGGCGGCCGAAAATCTGCTGAAACAATTTGAGCGGCACCAGGGCCACCTATCCTCGCTCAAGACGTACAGCCCCAATGCCCAGGGGCACGTTGACGCCCTGAATTACATCGGATCCGATGACCGGCAGCGCCCGGACTTCGGACCCTACGGAACTCAGACCGCACGAAACGCCGCAAAGGCTAAGAGTCTTTGCTTTCTGGGGCCGCACTGGATGCGCGTTCTGTGCGACCCGGAACCGGGAATGGCGCTGATCGACCTGGACTTTGCATCGCAAGAAATCTGGATCGCGGCGGTCCTAGGTGACGATGACGCCATGAAGGCCGCGTACCTGTCCGAGGATTTCTACGTTGCCAGCGCCCAGAACTTCGGGATGTACCCCCAGGACTTGCCGATCCCCTCTGAGGCCCAGAGGAATGAACCCTGGTTCGCCCCGTACAAGAAAATCCGGAACATCGCAAAAACCCTGTGCCTGTCCATGCAGTTCGGGGCCGGCGCTAGGTCCGTGGCTGCGGCCGTGCGTGACGCCACGCATGATCCGTCCGTGACCGATGAACAGGGGCAGGACTGGATGTCTGACTACGCCAGCACCTATGCCAGTTACAGCTATTTTGTGCAGGATATCCGTAGAGCCTATCAACAGGGTCTAGGGTTGTCGCTGCCCGGAGGCTGGCGCATGGGAAAGGACAACCCGTCCGTCATCTCGGCCTCAAATTTCCCGATCCAGGGAACCGGATCCGTCATCCTTCAACGGGCTTGTAAACTGATTGATGACGCGGGGTTCACAGTCCTAGCGACACTGCATGACGCAATCACGATCTACGCTCCCAGCGAGCAGGCCCAGGAAACCGCCGTTCAGTGTTCGGCCCTGATGCGGCGGGCGGCCCAGGAGATCTTGGGAGCCGCCGGCATGAAGGTTGGCCGGCCGGAAATCATCCATCATGGCGAACTGTGGTTACATTCGGACCGGGCCAAAAAGGCTTGGGACAAGCTGTCGGAGTCATTTTCAGGAACTTTTTGAAAATAATTCAAATCTTTTCCACTAATCAATATATTTTGTGTCAAAAAAGCCCAAATTTTTGCCTCAAATTAAAACTTCTCTTTGTATGTAAGACAGCGAGGGATGAGCAACAGTGCTGGACCCCACACCCTATGATCCAGGAGGATCTATGAGCAACATTTCAGAACTACGGGCCAAGATTGCTAGCGGCGAAATCAAGCCTACCGCTGGAGGCGGGAACTACACCCCCAAGGTTGGGGCCGGCATCTTTAACTGCCTCGTCACTGACAGCCAGTTCGGGCGCGGCAACGGTGGAAATCCCCGCGTCATGATGACTTGCCGCGTAATTTCCGGTGGAACCGAGAACGAGGTAGGGGGCGAGTTCCGGTATTACATCGCAACCACGAACGAACGCTATCTTCAGGAATCCATCGCCCTGTGGTGTGGCCTGCTGACTGAGACGTACGGAATCCCTGAGGACAAGATCTACTATGACGCTGAGGATGAGCGGGACATCGCAGCCAACATTGCATCCATTTCCGCGAAACTAGCGGCTAACGGGCGACTGGTTCTGGTGATCAAGCGCAGCCCTCAGAAGGGCAAGGATTCCAACGGGCATCAGCAGTATTACAACGACATCCAGTCCGCCGTTGATGGTGCCGCCCAGGTCTCTGGAACCCAGAACCTCGGAACCCCGGCCGCTGTGGTGATCACTGAAGGCCCGGTTTCTAAGGGCCAGATCGCCGCTGTCGCGGGTGCCTCTAAGCCCTGGAAGTAATGAACCCTAGGCCCCTCGGTTCCCGCCGGAACCTTGAACTGAAGTACCGGCGGGTTCCCAGGGACCTTACCTTTCAGGGAGAACCCATGTTGATAGTGGTCGATTGGCGGAACCTCGCCAAAAACGTTTCACATTCATTACGCTCCGGGTCCGTGGCCTGCATCTTTCCCACGGAACCCGAGGAAATCTCGCACAGGATAATGAAGAGGCTCTTCTGCATCCGTGCCGAACATCCAGACGCCACGATAGTTCTAGCGAACGACCGCCAGCCGTATTGGCGGGAAAAGTTCATGCTGGACTGGTACGGCGAACGGGGCCTAGAGCCCGTGACTTACAAGGGCAATCGGGCCGGCATGGCGTGGCTGTTCCAGACGCCTCCAGGCGAGATGGAACAATTGTATTCAATGCTCCTGGCCCAGGGTGCAGCATCGATAGGGGCCACGGTCGTTCAGGACCAGGGCCTGGAGGCTGACGATATTTTCGGCGTCCTGGCTTCGTGCGCTACGGGTGAGGTCATCGGTTGGTCCGGCGACTCGGATTGGGCGCAACTCGTTTCAGATCGAGTCAGGGTCTACAACTTCTGTACCGGGGAATTCCGCGAACCCCTGGATATCCGGATCAAATGGATCGGCGGGGACTCTGGCGACAACGTTCCAGGCGTCCCCAAGCGCCTCAAATCAGGAGCGCCGGGGCGCGGGAACTGGGGAACTCAAGGGGCCATGAAACTCTTGGCCCAGGGTAACTGGGCAGAGAACCTGGATCTGGATCACCTGGAACGGAACCGAATCCTTACGACCCTCCCATGCCCGCTCTGGAACCTGGATCAGGCGGAACAGGGCCTGATTGAGTCAGCCCAGAAATACGACAGGACGGACGAATTCTGGGATCGCTACGGCGTGACGCCGGCCGTGCGGAAGCTCTTGGGCGACCGGGCACAGCGGGAAATCTGGATAGACAAACTGCGGTTACATCTGCTCCGGAACGCGGGGCCTCAAACTGTGAAATTCGCTTTAGAAGAGGAGGCCAGCAATGAATAGCTGCCTAAAACTCATGGAAGACATAGTGGATCTGCTTAAGCAGATGTCCCAGGACATCGAAAAACTGAAACTGGATGTTGAGGGGCTAGAAAAGAATCCTCCAGTTCCTGTGGGCGAGGACAAGGAGTTCCTGGATCGAATGGATAAATATTTGACTTCCATGGACTATTTCACTAGAGAACTGTTTCTATTACGGGTTTTAGGTCGGAGGTCGGAATGGTAATCAAGCCCTTGTTTGATCGTGTGTTGCTCAGGGCCATTGAACCGGCGGAACAGGTTCGCGGAGGGATCATCGTTCCCGCCGGAACATTGACCGGCGGGGTTCGTGAGTGTGAGGTCATCGCCCTCGGTTATGGCGTCTCCTGCCCTTACCAGATTCATCAGGACGAGCGTAAATTTCTCCCGCTGGCCGCAGGGGACCGCGTGATCCTGGCCCCAGGAACCGGAACGCCGATAGAGGTTGAGGGTCAGAAATATTTAATCATCCAGGATGAAGAGATTTTGGCTGTTCTGTGTCCCGATGGCCCTAGTCCCGATGCCCTTAGTCCCGATGGCCGTTGAACTTTGGACGCACCAATCCGCCGCCGCCCAGGAACTCCTGAACGGCGGCGTTTCCGCGTTGTGGTGGGAACCCCGCGTGGGCAAGACGCTAGCGGCTATCGCGGGTTCCGAATATCCATTGAACTCTGAGGCCGAAGGGGACCGGCTGATCGTATGCCCGAACAGCGTGAAACCCACATGGGTTCAGGATCTTGGGCTGTGGGGTCAAGAGTCCTACGTTTGGGGTTCCAAGCCCCGGCCCGTGAACCGGCCCCGTAATGTGATCGTTAACTACGAAGCCCTATGGCGTAGTGATCTCCTGTCCTGGAACTGGGACACGATTATCTTCGATGAATCACAGCGCTTGCAGAATCCCAGAACCAGACTATGGGAGCATCTCGCGGAACACATCCAGGATCTATGTTGGTCCCGCGTGATTCTGCTGTCGGGAACGCCGTGCCCTGAGGGCTGGCATCAACTGATTACCCAATCCATCGTGGCGACCGGCCAGTTCTGCGGGTACCTGGACCCATGGTCCGCGTTAAGGGCGGGCTGGGTCTACGATGATCAGAAATATCGATGGGTGATCCAGGAAGGCTGGGCTGCGAAGTCCAAGGCCGAACTCCAGGCCCTAGGATCCGGGATGACCCAGGCTGAGGCCGGCATCAATACCCGGAAGTTGTACCGCCGGATGCCGGTTCCGGCCGGCCCGCACGAACAGAAACTATGGGCCGGAGCATCGGCCCAGGGCCTGGAAGGGGCTCAACTTGGGCTTCAGGCGCAGTCCTGCGCGTCAGGCCGCGACCCGGAAACCGGCGAAACCCTTGTCAGTAACAAGCTAAACGCCCTTGCGGAATGGGTTCTTGGGGCCGCTAGGCCCTGTGTGGTCCTGTGCCGGTTCAAGTCGTCCCTAGACTATCTCGGTCACCGCCTAGAGGCTCTGAGGGTTGGAAAAATTCACGGCGATGATGAAGGCTCCCAGGCCCGAGGCCTCATGATCCAGGAATTCAATTCGGGCCGGCTTGATGTCCTGCTGTGCAACATCGCAACCGTGAAAGTTGGATTGAACCTGAGCCACGCGGACACGCTGATCTTTGCCGAGAACTCGTTCAGCGGGGAAGCCCGGATCCAGGCTGAGGAACGTTGCACGGTCCTGGGACGGGAGGCCATTGAGATCCTGGATTTCGTGACCACTGAGCCCCGGAACCCCGCCGGAACCGCCGGCCATGGTTCCGGCGGGATGCAAGAACTTTTGGGCGTCATCGATGACTCGATCCTAGAGACTGTAAGGGAAAAGCGGGACTTCAACACGGCGACCCTGAAACCGGCGAAGAAGGCTTCACGGGACCCCGGCGGAAGCCGATAAAGAGATACACGCCAATTGCCGGGGAACCCTTCAAATGCAACAAATTCAGGCCCTTCATACCCGGAAATTAGGATAAAAATCTAGGCAACTGCGGCCCCTCGGGAATGGTTCCAGGGGCCGCAGTTGCGTCCATCCCCAGCCCCGGAACCAGGGGCCTAGCCGGCGGCGTCCCCGGAACCGGACGCAACACATCGAGGTCAGAGCATGGGAAGAGCAGATTTGAACCGATTCGGCCAGGCCGGATACCTGAAAACCGATCCGGCCCAGGGAACCATCATCACGGAACAGGGGATCGCCGCGTACGTGGGCTGGATCCGGAACGGGGACAGGGGGTCCCGATCAGCGCACCTTGACCCGCTGGCCGTTGCCCGAAGAGTCTATAACCTGAGGGCCGGGGTATGATGGAACATGAGCCCCGCCGCCTTGATATCCCTGGAACCGGAATCGCCTGAACCGGCTCCAGGTTCCGTGTTCTGGCAATGGTTTCCATCTGTATCTTTTCTGTATCTTGAAGGGGACCAAAAGAGGTAAGTATAATGTTTTCAATGCGAAATAATTATGCATGATCAAACACGTGGTCTAGGGAGTTCCGGCCCGGCCATGGTCCCACCGGATGCCGGCGCCTCGTTC
>Ga0316217_10003359_pt1 | contig 18312 bp, 16 predicted proteins | sample 1anoAmetaG_FD_203633 | JGI IMG/M metagenome (GOLD analysis project Ga0316217, IMG submission 203633) | Freshwater microbial communities from Trout Bog Lake, Wisconsin, USA - 1anoA | ecosystem: Environmental > Aquatic > Freshwater > Lake > Hypolimnion/Profundal zone | place: USA: Wisconsin...
GCGTCAGCCCGATCACCTGGCTGGCCACCGTCGCGCGGAACAGGGCCATCGACCGGGCCCGCGCCCGCAGCCTGAGGCAGACCCGGCCCATCGAGGCCGCGGCCGAGGTTGCGGACACCGCGCCCCTGGCCTTCGCCGGGCTGGAATCGGCGGACGAGGCGCGCCGCCTGAAGGCCTGTCTTGAGGCGCTGGACGCGCGCCAGGCCGACGCGATCCGCACCGCCTTCTTCGAGGGCGTGACCTATGAGGCGCTCGCCGCGCGGCTGGGCGCACCGCTGGGCACGGTCAAGAGCTGGATCCGCCGGGGTCTGGCCGGACTGAAGGCGTGCCTCAGCGCATGACGGATCAGGACCTCTCCCCGATCGAGCCCCCTTTGGACCTCGCCGGCGAATATGTGCTGGGCGTGCTGGACGGGCCTGAGTGGCGGGCCGCCAGCCTTCGCCTGCGCACCGACGACGCCTTCGCCGCCGAGGTGCGCAGCTGGGAGGACCGTCTCGCCCCGCTGCTGATCGCCGCCCCGGACGTGACCCCGCCAAAGGACCTTTGGCCTGATATTCGCCGGGCCCTGCCGGCGGACAAGGCCGGATCGGTGGCGTTCTGGAGGGGACTGGCCGCCGCGTCCGGCCTGATCGCCGCCGCCTGTCTCGCCGTGGTGGTCCTGGACGGTCAGCGCCCCAGGACCCTCGTCGCCTCGCCGCCCACCACCGTCGCCGCCGTCGCGCCAGAGGAGCCGGTGCAGGTGGCGCTGCTGAAGCCCGCCTCCGGGCCGACAGCCTTTGTCGCCACCCTCGACCGCAAGCGGCGGATGATGACCATTTCCCCCGGCGCCGCGCCGTCGCCCAAGGGCGGATCGCTGGTGCTGTGGATGATCCCCCCCGGCGGCGCGCCCCAGGCCCTGGGCGTGATCCCGTCCGACCACTCCGCCAAGATGCCGATGCCTGAAGCCTTTGCCGGCCGGGGAGACACGCCGATCGTGCTGGCGGTGTCGCTGGAGCCCAAGGGCGGATCGCCCACCGGCCTGCCCACCGGCCCCGTCGTGGCCACGGGCCGGTTCAGCGCGGTGTAAGCAGGGTTCGTTGGCCCAACCAACGTAACCTGCTTGTATATTTTTGTTTTAGCAGAGTTTTTACCCCAAAACCGGCGGCCACTTTTGGGACACTCTGCCTAGAACAAAATCTGATCCGATTGAGCCGGATTTTGCTGATAAGCTTTTATAATTAGAGACTTTTCTTCGGGCGAACTGGCGTCCGTTTCGCCCGAAAAATGCTTCAATCCCTGACCTAATCCACAAACCGCAGATCGGGGCGGATATATTCGGACAAGATCGCCTTGGCCGCGGGCGGTATGGTCGCGGCCTTGCGGATGTCGAGGTCGAAGTTCACCGCCACAGCTTCGGCGAAGGCAAAGGGCGCGCCACGGATCGGATCGATCATCCAGTGGCCGATGCGCTGGGTCTTGTCCTCGAACCCGGCAAGGCCCGAGCACAGCCGCACATGGTCGCCGCAGCGCGGCCAGTCGAGATAGGCGAGCCGGTATTCCAGCACGGCGCCGCCGATCCGCCTTGGCCCCTCGTCCGGCGAGGTTTCAGCCACCCGCTCGCGCACCCCGGCCAAAAGGGCGGGGACGCCGTCGGACACCCGGCCGATGAACTGCTCGGCCCGCATCCGGCCGAAAACGTCCACCTGGTCGGGCATGATGACCCCCGCGCCGATGGGCGTCAGGCGCGCCAGGGCCTGCGGGGTCAGGGCCGCCACCGGCGCGCGACCGCTGGCGCTGACGCTGCGGGGCGCGGCGAAGACCGGAACCTGCACGGACAGGCGTTCAGCGGCGGCCTTTGCGCGGCCGGGCCAGGGGAAGGCGCGTCCGTCCCGCGGGCGCACGTGCAGCACGTCGGTCAACACGGTTGCGGCGGGCTCGCCTGAACGGCTGTGCCAGAGGACCTGCAACAGCGTCGCGCCCTGCAGATCCCAGCGGACGACCCCGCCGGTCATGTGCAGCGGCGTCCCCGCCTTCGCCTCCTTCAGAAATCGAAAATGATGCGCAGCGACGATCAGGGTCGATTCGGTGTGCGGCGTATAGGCGTCGGGCATGCCCAGGTGCGCGCCAAGGCCCGCCAGACCCTCCATCATCCGCGCAGCGTAATAGCGCACATTCATGTGCCCCATCTCGTCGCATTCCCAGGCATTGACGCCGCCGCGCCAGATTTCGAGACCTGTGGACGAAAGGGCGTTGGCAGTGTTGGGCACGTAGGGCGGACTCCATGGGCGGCGGACGGAACAGGCCGCGCTGTGCGTCCCGAGCGTGGGTTAGGGTCAAATCGAACCGGCCCCACTCTTGCGTCTTAAGGGTGGTTTGTCTCTTCGGGAAAACCGTAGATTCCCCTTTCCCCTGACAGACCCTAGAGCATTTTCCGGGCGAAGTGGATGCCGGTTCGTCGCAGAAAATGCTCTAAACAAATAGGGTTTTGAGCAAGGTCCGATCCCATTTGATGGGATTTTGCTCAAGCGGGCTTCGTCCCTTCGCGCCAGAACGGGCGAGCGGGCGCCGATCCGCTGCGCTCTTGACGTGCGCGGCGTCGCCGCAGATGGTCCGGCGCGCTGGCCCGCATCCGCCGGCGGAAAGGATGCTTCGTCATGTCGACGGCCCGTTTCCGGACGTCGTGCGCGCCGCCGCTGGGCCTGCTCAGCGCAGCGGCCCTCGCCGCCGCCGCCCCGGCGTGCGCCGAGGAGACAGGCGACATCGCCCCTGTGGTCGTCGCCAGCCACCGACTGGAAGACGCCGCTCAGAGGCTGCAAGCCACAGGCTCGGCGACGGTCGCGCGCCTGGACCGGGAGCATCTTGTCAACGGGATCGCCGGCCAGACCAGCACTCTGTCCGGCGCCCTGACGGCGATGCGGGGCCTGCAGGTGCGAAGCGTGGGGGGGCTGTCGCTTCGGGGGCAGAGCGACGCCGTCGAGGTGCGTATCGCAGGGGTGGCGCTGCCCGACGGGGCCGCCGGGCTGTCAGACCTTGTCACCGGCCGTTTCGCCGAGTCCGTCGACTTCGTGACCGGCCCCTTGCCGGCCAGGTTCGGTCCGAACGGAACGTCGGCGCTGCTCATCACGCCGCGCCAGCCCCCCTATGAGCCCGGCGGCGATGTCGAGATCTACGGCGGCGGCGAAGGCGCCTTTCGCGTCGGCGGCGAAGCCACAGGCGCGGTTGAGGGGACCGACTATTTCCTGTCCGCGGACGCATCGGTCGACCAGCGCGGCGTCGACGGACCGACCCCGACCGACCGACCACTGCACGACCGGAGCCAGAGCGCCCGGGTCTTCGGCTATGTGAACTGGACCTTCGACGCCAACACGCAGGTTGCGTTCATGGCGGGCGTCACCAAGGCCGCGAAGCAGGCCCCGACCGCCGCCGGCGGGGAACCGATGCTGGGGCTTGAGGCCTATGACACCACCGCCTATCCCAGCGAGCGCCTGCAGAACAGTCAGGTCGAGGATCTGAATTTCGCCGACGTGACCTGGCTCTATTCCGCCGGGCGCCTGGATCTGCAGACCAGCCTCTACTATCGCGGCGCGCGCACGACCTTTCGTCCGGACCTGCTGGGCGATCTGCTGTATTCGGGCCTTGGCCAGGTCGACAGCCGCATCGACATCGCCGAAGGACTGCAAAGCGACGCCGTCTGGCGCCTCGGCCCCACCCAAAGCCTCGGCGCGGGCGTCGCGCTTCGGACCGAGTCCAGCCAGTCGGCCACGCGCTCCCTGGTCCTGAGGCTCGACGCCAGCGGTCGGGTAATCAATAACCGGCCCGCCTTCATCAGCGACTATCTGCACATTTCCGGGCACATGATGGGCGGATACCTGTCCGATACCTGGAAACCCTTGGATTGGGCGACGCTGGATCTGGGCGTGCGCTATGACGTGTCCATCCGCAACACCCATACCCGCGCGATCAGCCCAAGGCTGGGTCTGACCCTGGACCTCGACCCCACCTTTCGGGTGCGCACAGGGTTTTCTCACGGCTTTAATCCGCCGCCCATGCAACGGATCAACCGTCGCACCATCTCGACCTTCTACAATACGACCGCCACCAGCTTCAGCCTGCGCAACGACCCGCCCCTGCCCGAGGAGTCGGACGAGATCGACGCCGCCTTCGACTGGGCGATCAGTCCGCGGGTGACCGTGACGGCGGACGCCTATCGCAAGACCGCCAAGAACCTGCTCGACGAAGGTCAGTTTGCGGCGCCGCTGGTGACCGTTCCCTTCAATTTCGCCAAGGGCCGCAGTGTCGGGGCGGACGCGCAGATCGCCTTCAAAGACGGGGCGCTCAGCACCTGGCTCGGCCTCTCGGTGCGACGGGCGCGCGGGGAGCGCATCACCTCCAGCGAATACAATTTCTCGACCGCGGTGTTGACCTATCTCAACCGTCACTGGGTGGATCTTGACGGGGGCGAGCGCGCGGACGCCGCAGCCGGAGTCAGTTGGCGCACGGATGGCCTGGCGCTCAGCGCGGAGGCGACCTATGGCGCGGGGGCCGTCGCGACGCGCAAGACGCCCAACGACTCCGTCCTGCCGCAACGCTGGCGGATCGATCTTTCGGGGGTGCGCGGTCTGGACCTGCCGGCGCCCTATGGACCGATCGACGTCCGGCTGGACGTCATCAACCTCCTCGATCAGGTCAATGAACTGCGGGACGGCACGGGCCTGACCCTGGGCGGGCGCCAGTACGGCCCCCGCCGGCAGATCTATCTTGGCCTGCTGCGCTCCTTTTAGCCGATAAGGCTTCGTCCGTTCTTGATGACGGTGGCGCCGCGCGCGGCGACGCGCGCCTCGAACGACACCACGTCCCCGTCCCGCCACAGATCCACCGTGATGGTCTCGCCGGGAAAGACCGGCGCGGAAAAGCGGGCCGAGTGGCTTTTGATCCTTGCAGGATCGTGTCCGGCAAAGGCGCCCAGCACCGCGCGGCAGGTGACCCCGTAGGTGCACAGTCCATGCAGGATCGGGCGCGGAAATCCGGCGGCGGCGGCGAAGGCGGGATCGGCGTGCAGGGGGTTGCGGTCGCCGCAGAGGCGGTAGATCAGCGCCTGATCGGGCCGGGTGGGGATATCGACCGACAGATCCGCCGGGCGCGAGGGGATGGGATGCGGCTCGGGGGCGCCGTCGGCGGGGCCGCCGAACCCGCCGTCGCCTCTGGCGAAGATCGATGAGGTGAGGGTCGCGATCGGCCCGCCGCCCTTGGCGTCGCGAAGCACCGTCTCGGTGACCACGACAGCGCCCTTGGGGCCCTTGTCATAGGCGCCCAGAATGCGGCTGTCGGCGATCAGGTCCGCCTCCGTCGGCATCGGCCGGTGCAGCTCCACCGACTGTTCGCCGTGCACCACCATCAGATAGTTGAGGCCGATCGATCCCGTCGCGCCCGCGCCCCAGGCGACCACGGTCGCCAGGGTCGGCATCGCCTTCAGTCCGTTTTCGTAGACAAAAGCGAGCTCGTCCGCATTCATCGGGTCGGCGCCCATGCCGATCCCCAGCGCGTAGAGCATCGTGTCCTTGTCGGTATAGGCAAAGCGCTGGCCTTCGGCTTTCAGCGACAGCACGTCCGGATAGGCGATAGGCAAGGCGTCTCTCCTCGATCAGCTCGGCGGGGCGTGTTTTCCGACCCGGGCAAAGAGTTTGACGTCGTCGTCGCAACGGCACAAGCAGCTTGCGTTGCAGCCGGACGCGCGATCCGCTAGGAAGCGCTCTGAATTTGACCGCCATCCAAAAGGCCGACCGAACAATGGATACAACCAATGGGGCCCAGGGCCAGCTCTCCGGCAACGTCCTGCTCTACACCCGCCCAGAACCGCTCAACCCAGAGCAGCATGGGGGCCTTGGGATCAAACCTTCGACGACGCCTTACCGGTTTGCTCTGACGGCGCACGCCGTGCCGCTGCAGGTGACCGAATTCGGCCCTGCGGCGATCAACTTTCCGATCATCTTCGCCGGCGACCAGAAGCAGCCCATGGCGATCATGAGCATCCGCCAGCAGGAGAACCTGTTCATATCGCCCGATGGCGCGTTCGAGCCGGACGCCTATGTCCCGGCCTATCTGCGCCGCTTCCCCTTTGTCCTGGCTGACGACCCGGACAACCAGCGCATGATCGTGTGCCTCGACGTCGCCGCCGAAGCGGTGAAGCCGGGCGGCGAGATCGCCCTGTTCAGCGGCATGGACCCGACCGAGTTCACCAAGAACGCCATCGAGTTCTGCACGAACTATGAGGGAGAGCGTAAGCGCACCGAGGCCTTTGTTCAGACCCTGCGCGACCTTGACCTGTTCGAACTGAAGGAAGCCTTCTTCCAGCCGAACAACGCCGACGGCTCGCCGGGTCAGCCGGTCCGGCTGGCGGATTATTTCGCCGTCTCGGAAGACAAGCTCCGCGCCCTGCCGCCTGAAACCCTGGCCTCGCTTAGGGACTCGGGCGCGCTGATGCAGATGTACGCCCAGCTCATCTCGCTCAATGCGTGGGACAAGCTGGTGGCGCGCACCCTGATCCGCGACGGGCAGGCGCCGGCGGCCGCCAACGCCTGACGCCCAACGCCTGACGCCGCCGCATCAGGCCGCTTCGGGCTTTCGCGTAAAGACCGAGCGGGTGAGGCAGGAAAAGACGAGGCGCCCCGCCTCGTCCAGAAGATCGTGCTGGGCGATGACAATGCCCTTGTCGTCGCCCACCGGATCCTTGGCCAGCACCGTCATCCGCGCCCGCAACAGCTCCCCCGCCGGGGGATTGCGGCTCCAGCGCAGGGCGTCGACGCCCAGGCGCTTGGTCTGCGGCCAGCCATGCGTCGCCTCGGTGTCGAGCTTGGCCCAGATCGCATAGACCAGCGCGTCGGGGGCGCCGTTCTCGAGATCCCAGGACGGGGCGAACGCCCCGCAGAAGGCGGACAGGCCCTTTTCGTCCACCGCTGCGAGGCCAAGCGGGACGACCTGACCCACCGATATGTCGTCAAAATAGCCCGGCATCGGCGCCTCGTTTCGCATGAAAGACATTCGGACTTGCAGTCACCCTTGGGACTTGCCCAATAGTGTCGCCCGAAGGTCTTGCATAGTCGAGATCGTAACCCAAACTCGATGTCGGGCGAATTGAGCCATGGACGACGACGCGAAAGCCGGTTCGTCACATACAAGGCCTAGTTTGTGAGCGGTGGTAAGCAAGGGATGCGGTCATGGCGATCGATTGGAGCGCGACCTTGAGACGAAGCGCATTGGCCGCGGCGATTGTGGCCGGACTGACGGCCCCCGCCCTGGCCGCGCCGGTCCGCACGAGCCATCTCGAGCTTGAACTGTTCGCCGGCGGCAGCGCCGCCCCCGGCCAGACCGTCACCATCGGCCTGCGCCAGACCATCGCCCCCGGCTGGCACACCTATTGGCGCAATCCCGGCGATGCGGGGGAAGCGACCCAGATCGACTGGACCCTGCCCAAGGACTGGACCGCCGGGCCGATCCTGTGGCCGACCCCCAGCCGCGCCCTGACCGGCCCCCTGATGAACTATGTCTATTCCGACACCGTGGTCCTGCCCTCGCAGATCCACGTCGCCGATGATGCAAGACCCGGCGCGAAGGTGACGGTGAAGGCGCATGCCAGCCTTTTGGTCTGCAAGGACGTCTGCGTGCCGGAGGACGCGAACCTCGCCCTCGACCTGCCGGTGACCGCCAGTCCCACCACGGATGCGGGCGCGGCGGCGGCGATCAGCGTCGCGCTGCGTCACGTGCCGGACAAGGCGAGCGGCGAGGCGAAGGCCTGGCTCTCGGGCGACCGCCTCACCCTGTCGGTCCGGTCGCAGGAACTCGTCCGGGCCGCGCAAAAGGCCGCCGACGGCGACATCTATTTCTATCCCTTCTCAGGCACGGTGATCGACCACGCCAAGGCGCAGATCGCCAAGGTGCAGGGCGACAGCCTGCGCCTTTTCCTGCCCGCCGGGTATGACTTCACCCACGGCAAGGCGCCGACCCATCTTGCTGGCGTCCTGGCCTTCAGCGGCAAAGGGGTCGAGATCGACGCCGCCGTCGGTGCGGAACCCGCGCCGGGCGCCGCCTCCCCGGCGACGGCGCCGTCCGCCGAAGCGCCCCCTCCGACCCCGGCGGCGCCTGCAGACGACGCAGCGGCCCCGCCTTTGAAGACCAGCCCCGCGGCGGCCCCGGCGGTCGATCCGCTGGGCCTTCCCGCCGCCGTCGCCCTCGCCTTTCTGGGCGGCCTGATCCTCAACCTGATGCCGTGCGTCTTCCCGGTCCTGTCCATCAAGGCCGCCGCCCTGTCGCGCCATGGCCAACACGCCAGCGCCGCCCGGGCCGAAGGCCTCGCCTATCTCGTGGGCGTGGTGTTCACCTTCCTTGGCCTCGCCGCCGCCCTGATCGCCGCGCGCCGCGCCGGAGAGGCGGTGGGCTGGGGCTTTCAGCTGCAGTCGCCGGTGACTGTATCGATCCTGACCCTCGTCATGCTGGCCTCGGCGCTCAATCTCTCGGGGCTGTTCGAATTTGGCCTGTCGGCGCAAGGGGCGGGCTCGGATCTTGCGGCCAAGCCCGGTCTTGCAGGCGCCTTTTTCACCGGCGTTCTCGCCGTCGTGGTCGCTGCGCCCTGCACGGGGCCGTTCATGGCGACGACCATCGGCTGGGCCCTGGCGCAGCCAGAAATCGCCGCCCTTGCGGTGTTCGCCAGCCTGGGCCTTGGCCTCGCCTTCCCGTTTGTGGCCCTGGCCTTTGCGCCCAGGCTGCAGGCCCTGTTGCCAAAGCCCGGCGCCTGGATGTCGGGCCTCAGAAAGGTCCTCGCCTTTCCGATGTATGCGGCCGCCGCCTGGCTCGCCTGGGTGTTTGCGGCGCAGAGCGGGACCGATGCGATGCCCGCCCTCTACGCCGCCGCCCTGTTGCTCGCCTTCGCCCTGTGGCTCTGGGGCGTCAGCCAGCGGAACGGCCGTCGCCTGACCGCTGCGGGCGCCGTCGTCGCGCTGGTCGCCGCGGTCGTCGCTCTCTCCTTCGCCCAGAAGACGTCGAGGCCCCAGACCGCGGAGGCGAAAGGCGGCGCGGGCGTGGAGGCGTGGAGCCCTCAGCGCGTCGCCGAGCTGCAGGCGAAAGGCCAGCCCGTCTTTGTCGACTTTACCGCCGCCTGGTGCGTGACGTGCAAGGTCAATGAGGCCGGCGCCCTCAGCGCGCCGCAGGTCAAGGACGCCTTCAAGCGCACCGGAACGGTCTATCTTCGGGCCGACTGGACCAATCGCAACGCCGAGATCGCCCATACCCTGCAGGCGCAGGGCCGGGCGGGCGTGCCCCTGTACCTCGTCTATGACCGCAAGGGCGGCGCGCCGCACGTCCTGCCGCAACTCCTGCAGGCGGACGCGGTGGTTCAGGCCCTGGACGCGGCCGCCCGTTGAGCCCCGCCGTCGCCCCCTACCTCGCGGTCTCTGTCGCAGCGGCGCTGATCTACGGCCTTTTGCTGCAGTTTCGCCCGTCCGGCGCGCTGCGGACTGGGGTCAAGACCGCGGCGGTCGGCGCGCTGGCCCTTCTTGCCGTTCGCACCGACGCGCCGCTGCTGTTGACGGCGGCGCTGGCCTTGAGCGCCGTCGGCGACGCCTTCCTGGCGGGAGACCCCAAGCGGTGGCTGCCCGCGGGCCTGAGCGCCTTCCTCGCCGCACACGTTCTTTATGTCGCCTTCTTCCTGGAGATCGGCGGCGTCGCGGCGCTAGCAAGCCCCTCCTGGCGCTGGCTGGGGGGCTCTGGGGCGCTGGTGCTGGGCTTGGCCCTGGTCATGTATCTCTGGAAGCATCTGGGTCCGCTTCGACCCGCCGTGATCGCCTATGCGCTGGCGATCAGCGCCATGGTCGGCGCGGCCTTCAGCCTGCCCGCCGCGCATAGTTCAGCGGTCTTCGGCGCCGTCGGATTCATGCTCTCCGACGGCGTTCTGTCTTTTCGACTATTCCGTTGGGCAGAGCGCCCAGCCGTCCTTGCGGACCATCTCGTCTGGTGGCTCTATTTTGGCGGGCAACTCGCCATCGCCGCAGCGTTCCTAACCTAAAGGACGCTCAGCGCGGGGAGGATTCGCCGCCCGAGACGGTGGAGAGGATCCGCGCAATGGGGTCGGCCCCCTCGGCCTTCGCCGTCGCCGCCGGGGCGGCCTGACCCTGAACCGGGCTTTTGTACACAAAGCCGAAGGTCGGATAGATGGTCGTGCCCATGTCCTTGGTCGGATTGTTCCAGACCTTGACCTGGCTCCAGTCCCCGGCTTCGGAGACATCGGCGACCATCACGTCTTTTTCCACCTGACCGCGGGCGCCGTCGATACGCGACCAGTTGGCGTGGGTGACCTGGATCAGGCGGTCGGTGACCACCTGGCTGACCACGGCGACGTGGCCGAGCTTCATGGCGCCGTGGGGCTTGAACACGAGGACCGCGCCGACTTCGGGAGACTGGCCGCGCGCATATTTGCCCACCGCCTGGCGCCACCAGGTATAGGCGTCGCCGAAGATCTCGATACCGGAAAACAGTCGCGCGAACTGGGCGCACTGCCAGCCGCTGATGGCGCCCTCAGCCTGCGCCGAACTGGGCGCGAACACGGTCGACGCAACACCAGCGCCGGCGATCAGGGCTACCGCCCCAAAGACTGCCAGTCGGTTCGACATCCGCCCCGTTATCCCTCGCCGTTATCAATGGCCGTGCTTACCATGCAACAGCAGCATGAAAAGAGGCGAAAGGCGTTAATCGAAGGCAAAAGACCCATTTTTTCCCCAAAGGCGCGACAATTTGCCCCAGTTTGGTAAGGTTTGATTAACGAATCGGCGCCGAACAGCGGCCTCCAGGGGAAAAGACCCCGGCGAATCGGCAAAAAAAAGGGGCGGAGCCGCTCACCGCCGCTCCGCCCCGCAAGGCGATAGATCGATCCGGTCAGGATCGGGAGGAAACAGGCAGGCTTAGCGCGGCGAACGGCCGCCGTTGCAGCGCTGCAGCTCAGCGTCGGACAGCTTCTGGCGGTCCACGGCGTAGTCGACCACAGGGCCGGTTTCGCGGGCGAGCTGCTTGCAGGCCGAGACCGACAAGGTGGCGTCGGACGTGACCGGCGCGCGGCACGAGGCGCCTTCGCAGGTCCACACCGCGCCGCCGGCGATCACCTGGGTCGAGCGCGACACGGGCGAGGACAGGCTGGCGCTGGCGAAGGAGCCATCGGCATGCGCGACGGAGAAGGCGGCGAGCGACAGGGTCGCCGCAAGAGCGATAGACTTCATCATGATGTGACTCCGGACGTTTCGGGGAGGAAAGCAGAAGAATTCCGGCTGGGTCCGACCCGCGGCGCCCGGTATCCCCACCGAAGGCGCCAAGTCAAACTAAGCGATGCTTAGATAGCACCGCTCCCGGAGGTCGCCAAGTGATTTTTTTGGAAATATGTCACCTGAAGTGAGGATGCTTTGATTTGGAACAGAAAAATCAGCTGAAAACCTCAAGTCCGCGCCAGCGTCCGGTCGTGGCCGTCGGCGTGGTCTGCCTGAGGCCGCCGGGGGACGTGCTGCTGATCCGACGGGCGACCCCGCCGAACGCGGGGGCGTTCAGCCTGCCGGGCGGAAAGCTTGAGTTCGGCGAGACGCTGACGGCCGCGGCGCTGCGCGAGCTTGGCGAAGAGACCGGCGTCACGGCCGAACTGCTCGGCCTGATCGACGTGGTCGACGGGCTGTTCGATCTGACGCCAGAGGGACAGCCGTCACTGCATTATGTGCTGGTCGACTACGCTGCGCGCTGGACCGCGGGCGCGCCCAGGGCCGGGGACGACGCGGCGGAGGCGGCGTTCGTCTCACTGGACCGGCTGTCGGACTTTGGGCTTTGGTCGGAGACCGAACGCATCATCAGGACCGCCGCCACGCGCTGGCCGCAGGCCTTGACCGCTATGTAAACTAGCCAGAGACCGCTTGGGCGCCGCATAGTGCGGCGAACGCCACAGGAAGCGCCCATGTCATTGAGAACCCCGCTCTGCGACCTGCTCGACATCGAGCACCCGATCCTCCTCGCCGGCATGGGCGGCGTCGCCTATGCCGAGCTGGTCGCGGCGGTGTCCAACGCCGGCGGCTATGGCGTGCTGGGCATGGCCGGCCGCACCCCGGACGAGATCGCCGAACAGATGCGAGAGGTGCGTCAGCTGACCGACCGCCCCTTCGGCGTCGACCTTCTGGCCGCCTCGCCTGAATCGCTGACCGCCAGCGTCGATGTCATCATCAATGGTGGTGCGACGGCCTTTGTTGCGGGGCTGGGCGTGCCCATGCCGATCCTGGAGGCCCTGCACAAGGCGGGGCTGAAGGTGATGGTCGTCTGCGGTCAGGTCAAGCACGCGGTGAAGGCCGAACAGGCGGGCTGCGACGCGGTGATCTGCCAGGGCGGCGAAGGCGGCGGTCACACCGGTCTTGTCGGCACTTTTCCACTGGTGGCGCAGGCGGTCGAGACGGTGAAGATCCCCGTCGCCGCCGCCGGCGGGCTGTATGACGGCCGCGGTCTTGCCGCCGCCCTGGCCTTGGGCGCTCAAGCCGTGTGGATGGGCACGCGCTTCATCGCCACGAAAGAGGCCCATGCCGGCGATCTCTACCGCGAGGCGGTCATCAAGGCGCGGGACGAGGACACGGTGCGCACGCGCTGCTATTCGGGCAAGCCGATGCGCGTGGCCAAGAACCCCTATGTCGAGGACTGGGAGCAGAGGCCCAAAGACATCCAGCCCTTTCCCATGCAGGCCATGGTCTCCGTCCGGGCGGGGGTGATGGGCGGCATCGGCGGTCAGATCGAGGGCCTTGACCCCGACCGCTCCTGCTTCGCCATGGGTCAGTCCGCCGGCGGCGTGCACAAGGTCGCGTCCGCGGCCGAGGTGATCGCCGAGATCATGGCCGATGCGCATGCCGCCGTGTCGCGCCTCTCCGCCCTCAATGCGAGGAGCCCGCAAGGCGCGCCAGCGGCATGACCCTGCGCTGGCTTCCCCTAATGTTGAGCGCCGCCGCCCTGCTGGCGACGGGGGCGGCCAACGCGGCGCCGCCGTCGCCGCAAACGCCCCAGAGAACGCCGGAACAGCGGCAGATCCTGGTGGAGCTTTCATATGTGCTGGGAGAATCGCACGCGCTTCGACGCCTGTGCGCCGGTCCCACCGACGCCCAGTGGTACAACCGCATGTCCCGGCTGATCGCTCTGGAGGCCGACGAGCCGGTTTTCCGGCAACGGTTGATCGACCGCTTTAACGCCGGTTTCCAGGCCGCTCAGACCGACTACCCCGTCTGCAACGGGCAGAGCCGCATCGCCGAGCAGTCCTCCGCCGCCCGGGGAAAGACGCTGGCAGAGTCCCTCGCGGGGGAACTCAACCCCGGCCCTGTTCGCTGAAAGTTCACACGAAGCCAATTCCCCTCGGCGCCATGTTGAATTAGATTAAAAATGTCTAAACGATGGCGCGGTTTGGGCTGAGCGGGTATAGTTCGCCTAAGAACACATGAGTTGGGTGGGTAGTGTCATGGCGACGTTGTGGACGCTGTATCAGCAGGCCCCATACTGGGCTTGGTTGGGACTGGCGGGCGTGTTTGTCGTGGTGGCGCTGGTGACGGGCGCGCGGGTTCTGGTGGGCCCTGTCCTCGCCGCGACCGTGCTGGCGACGCTGGGCCTGATGAATGTTCACATGGCCCTGTCCGCGGAAACCGCCCTGTTTCTCGCCATTGTTCTGGTCACTTACATTGCGCCGCGCTGGCTTTCGACGCCGCGCGTCGCCCACGTCCAGGGCTTTGCAGAGCCCGGCCGCTCCAGAAAGCCGCCGAAGAAGCTGGAGATGGGCACGGTCGACCGCGCCACCCGTCTGGTCGGGCGGATCGGACGCACAACCAGCGAATTCGCCAACGGCGTCGGCCGCGTCTGGATCGAAGGCGCCGAATGGGCGGCCGAGCTGGAGTCCGGCGAAGACATGATGCCCCCGGAAGCCCCCGTGCGGGTGACCCGGGTGATCGGCGGCGTGCGTCTGCAGGTCCAGGGCCTCGACCGCTGATCCGTCCGCAGGATCTCCTGCGCCCGGCCCCTGGCGGCCTCTACTGCCCCCCGGGCGATTTCTATATCGACCCGGTGCGACCCGTGGATCGGGCGGTCATCACCCACGGCCATGCCGATCACGCCCGCGCCGGCCACGGGCTGGTGGCGGCGACGGCGCAGACCCTGGCCCTGATGGCCGCGCGCTATGGGGACGCCTGCGCCGGCGAGACCGTGGCCCTCCCCTATGGCCAGACCCTGACGAGGGACGGCGTGGACATCCGACTGACCCCTGCGGGCCACGTCCTGGGTTCGGCCCAGGTCACGGTGACGTGGCGCGGGCTGAAGATCACCGTGTCGGGGGATTTCAAGCGCGCCGCCGACCCCACCTGCGCCCCGTTCGAGACCGCGCCCAGCGACATCTATGTGACCGAGGCGACGTTCGGCCTGCCGGTGTTTCGCCACCCGTCGGCCAGCACCGAGGTGGACAGGCTCCTCGCCTCGATCCACCAGTTTCCGGAACGCACGCACCTCGTCGGGGCCTATTCCCTGGGCAAGGCGCAGCGCATCATCGCCCTGTTGCGGCGCGCAGGCTATGACGCGCCGATTTTTGTGCACGGCGCCCTGACCGCTGTGAACACCGTCTATGAGCGGTTCGGCGTGGATCTTGGGCCGCTGGCGCCAGCGACCCTCAAAGACGCCCGCGGCTCTGCGGCCGACTTTGCCGGGCGGATCGTGGTCGCCCCGCCGTCGGCTTTCCACACCCCCTGGGCGCAGCGCTTTGCCGACCCGGTCCTTGCCTTCGCCAGCGGCTGGATGAGCGTGCGCGCCCGCGCCCGCCGCCAGGGAGTGGAGCTGCCGCTGGTCATCAGCGACCATGCCGACTGGGACGAGCTGACGGACACGGTGCGCGAGATCGGCCCGTCTGAGCTTTGGGTGACCCACGGCCGGGAGGAGGCCCTGGTGCGCTGGTGCGCGCTGAACGGCGTCGCCGCCCGGCCCCTGTCCCTGATCGGCTATGGCGAGGGCGACGGCGATCCGGAGTAAGGCGGTCCGGGGTAAGGCGGTCCGGGGTAAGGCGGTCCGGCGCCGAAATCCTCGCCCCCTCACGTTGCGCAGTCCCCCCCTCCAGTCCATATCAGCGTCATGACCCTGCACACCCCCGCCCCGTCCGACCTGCCGCAATGGGATCTCACCGACCTCTATTCGGGGCGGGACGATCCGAAGATCGCGCAGGATCTCGACGCCGCGCGGGGAGTGGTTGCAGAGCTGATGAAGCTGAAAGGCGCCCTCGTCGCCGCACGGGGCGACGCGGACCGACTGGGCCTTCTTCTCGCCGAAGCCATCAGCCTTTCCGAGCGCCTGACCAACCTCACCTACGCCCTCAGCGCCTATGCAGGTCTCAGCTCATCAACCGCGCGGGACAATCCGGCCTGGGCGAAGTTCGAGGCGGACCTGCGCGAGACCCTGACGGCCATTTCCGCCGACACCCTGTTCCTGTCCCTGGAGATCAACCAGATCGACGACTGGGAGCTGGAGGCCGCCCTTCGCGCCCGCCCCGAAGCCGCGCGCTGGCGCCCCTTCATCCGCCGGGTCCGGCTCTACCGAAAGCACGAGCTCTCCGCCGATCTTGAACGCCTGCTGCTGGATAGGGGCCCGGCGACGGCGAGCTGGGTGCGGCTCTATGACGAGACGCTTGCGCGCCTCACAGTCTCCGTCGGCAGGACCAAGCTGACCCTGCCCGAGGCGCTGAACCGCCTGTCCGATCCTGACGGCGGCGTGCGCAAGACCACCGCCGCGGCGCTCGCCAAGGCGCTGGAGGCGCAGACGCCCACTCTGGCGCTCGCCATGAACACCCTCGCCTTCGAAAAGCAGGTGGAGGATCGCTGGCGGCGCTATCCGTCCCCCGCCGCGTCACGGCACCTCGCCAACGAAGTCGACGCCGAGGCGGTCGAGGCCCTGGTGGCCGCGGTGGTCGACGCCTATCCGCGCCTGTCGCACCGCTATTATGCGCTCAAGGCCAGGGCGATGGGCCGCAGGACGCTGGACTACTGGGACCGCAACGCCCCCCTGACCGCGGCCTCGCCCACGACCTACAGCTGGGACGTCGCCAAGACGATGGTGCTGGAGGCCTTCGACGGCCTGTCGCCCAGCTTCGCCGACCGGGCGCGCCGGATGTTCGACCAGCCGTGGATCGACGCCCTCCCCAGGGCCGGCAAGTCGTCGGGCGCCTATTCGCACCCGGTGACGGCGGACAAGCACCCGTATGTGTTCCTGAACTATATGGGGGAGCGGCGGGACGTCCTGACCCTGGCGCACGAGCTTGGCCACGCCGTGCACCAGATGCTGGCCCAGCCGCTCGGCACCCTGCTTGCCGATACGCCCCTGACCCTGGCCGAAACCGCCTCGATCTTTGGCGAGGGCCTCGTCTTCGAACGCCTGCTGGCCGAGGCCAGCGTGACCGAGCGCCGCGCGCTTCTGGCCGGAAAGATCGAGGACGGGCTCAATACGGTCGTCCGCCAGATCTCGTTCCATCAGTTCGAGACGCGCTTCCACGCTCAGCGCCACAAGGGCGAGCTGTCGGCCGAGGAGATCGGCGCCCTCTGGCTTGAGGTGATGGGCGAGAGCCTTGGCCCGGCGATCCGGCTCAATGCCGGCTATGAGCACTACTGGGCCTATGTCAGCCACTTCGTGCACGCACCCTTCTATGTCTACGCCTATGCGTTCGGCGATCTTCTGGTTTCGGCGCTGATGGAGGCCCGCCGCAGCGATCCTGTCGCCTTTGCGCCCCTCTATGAAGGGCTGCTCGCGGGCGGCGGATCAAAGACCTATGTCGAGGCTCTGGCCCCCTTCGGACTGGACCCGCGCCAGACCGCGTTCTGGGCGGCGGGCTGTGCACGGCTTGAGCGCCTGATCGACGAATTCGAGGCGTTGGGCTGACCGTTCCACTGGCGCCGCCAAGGGGGCGAGCGCATATATGGCCCATGGGCGCGTCCGACCTTTATCCTCCGCCGCAAGATCCCGAACGCGACCGCATCAGCCGGCGTGTGCAGCGCTTTGCGCAAGTGGGCGCCGGCCTTGCCGGGGCGGGGCTGAAGATGTCGGCGAGCCAGATCGTCGGCGGCGACGGCGCGGCGGAGCGGAACGCGCGCGCGCTCAAGGCGGCGCTCGGCAACCTCAGAGGCCCCCTGATGAAGGCCGCGCAGATGCTGGCGACGGTGCCCGATCTTCTGCCGCCGGAGCTTGCGAGCGAACTGAGCGAACTGCAGACCAACGCCCCCGCCATGGGCCGCCCGTTCGTACGTCGGCGCATGGCCGCCGAGCTGGGCGCAGACTGGGTCAGCCGCTTTGCCGATTTTGATCTCGAGGCGGCTCACGCCGCGTCCTTAGGCCAGGTGCACCGGGCGACGTCCCTGGACGGCCGGCGCCTTGCCGTCAAACTGCAATATCCCGAGATGCAGAGCGCGGTGGAGAGCGATCTTTCCCAGCTGCGCGGACTGATCGGCCTCTTCAAGCGTCTCGACGGCTCGATCGACCCCACCGAAATGGCGGATGAAATCGGCGACCGGCTGCGCGAAGAGCTCGACTATGAGCGCGAAGCCAGGATGATGCGGCTTTACGGCCAGTTCTTTGCGGACCGGCCCGACATCGCCATCCCCGAGCCTGTCGAGGCCCTGTCAACCCGCCGCCTCCTGTCGATGAGCTGGCTGGAGGGGGCGAGCCTGATGCGCTTCAAGTCCGAGCCTCTGGCCATCCGCAACCGCGTCGCCGAGCTGCTGTTCGACGCCTGGTGGCGGCCGATGACGCATATCGGCGTGATCCACGGAGACCCGCACCTTGGCAACTACTCCCTGACCTTCGAGGCCAAGCGGCTGAATCTCCTGGACTTTGGCTGTGTGCGCGTGTTTCCGCCGAGTTTTGTCGCAGGCGTTGTGCGCCTGTTCCGGGGCCTTGCCGACGACGATCGCGCGGCGCAGGTAGAGGCCTATCGCCGCTGGGGCTTTAAGGGCCTGAACGACGATCTCGTCGACGTTCTGAACGTCTGGGCCCGCTTCATCTATGGCCCCCTCCTCGATGACCGCGTGCGCACCGTGGCCGACGGCGTGGTGCCGGGCCAGTACGGCCGGGCGGAGGCGTTCCGCGTGCGCCAGGCGTTGAAGGAAAAGGGGCCTGTCGTCATTCCCCGCGAGTTCGTGTTCATGGACCGCGCCGCCATCGGCCTTGGCGCCGCCTTCCTGCATCTGGGCGCAGAGCTGAACTGGCGCGCCCTGTTCGAAGCTTCCCTCGAAGGCTTTTCCGAGGACGGTCTCGCCCAGCGACAGAGCGAGG
>Ga0316217_10003361_pt1 | contig 18309 bp, 15 predicted proteins | sample 1anoAmetaG_FD_203633 | JGI IMG/M metagenome (GOLD analysis project Ga0316217, IMG submission 203633) | Freshwater microbial communities from Trout Bog Lake, Wisconsin, USA - 1anoA | ecosystem: Environmental > Aquatic > Freshwater > Lake > Hypolimnion/Profundal zone | place: USA: Wisconsin...
ACCCAGCGATCAATCGCTGGGCTATGGTCATCTTGTCCCGGCCGGGACAAGGGGCACAACCGGATGGGGCACGCTTCACAACCAAACTCCCATTCCATAAAAAAAGGGCGACCCAGGGGCCGCCCTTCGTGACACATTCAATTATCAACCGGCCACGCTTAAGCTCCGGCGGGCGCTGCCGGGGCCGCCGGTTCGACCGCTGCGGCCGGTGCTTCGGCAACGACCGGCGATTCGGCGGCTATGGCCGCCTCGGGCTTCTCGGCCTGGGGCGCCGGGGCCGGACGCCGCCGGCGATCGCCGCCACGGTCCGCACGGCCACTGCGTTCGCCACGATCGCCACGCTCGCCGCCGCGCGGCGCGCCGCGATCCGGCTGCTCTTCCTTGGCGGTGCGGCCGGCCTTGCCTTCCACGATCGCATCGCCGACTTCCTTGAGGATCAGCTCGATGGCGCGCATCGCGTCATCGTTGCCCGGAATGGCGATATCCACTTCATCCGGATCGCTGTCGGTATCAATCAGGGCGATCACGGGCAGGCCCAGCTTCTGGGCCTCCTTGATGGCAATGTTTTCGCGCTTCACATCGACCACAAACAGCGCTCCGGGCAGGCGGTCCATCACGCGGATGCCGCTGAGGTTGCGCAGGATCTTGCGGTACTCGCGTTTCAGGCTCGATTCCATCTTCTTGGAGAAGTTCTTCGAGACATCCGGCGATTGGAGCGTGCGTTCGAGTTCTTCGAGGCGCGCCAACCGCGAACGGATGGTGCGGTAGTTGGTGAGCGTGCCGCCCAGCCAGCGTTCGGCCACGTAGGGCATGCCGGTGCGCTTGCCCACTTCTTCGATCACCGAACGGGCCTGGCGCTTGGTGCCGACAAAAAGCACGTCCTTGCCACCGGCCACCAATTTGCCCAGGTAGCGCCGCGCGGCAATGATGCCCTTGAGCGTTTCCCGCACGTCAATGATATGGATGAGATTGCGTTTGCCGTAAATGTACGGCTTCATCTTGGGATTCCACCGGCTCTGGCGATGGCCAAAGTGGATGCCCGCGTCAATAAGATTGCGGACCAGTTCGGGGGTAGCCATGGACACAACTCCTCAAATTCTGCAGCGGGTTCGGGGCGATCAGTCTTGTCCGGGCGAGCAAAGCTCCAACCCAAAACACAACCCCTAGTAGCGCTTAAGGCCATCAGTACCCTAAATATTTACGGTACGTTAAGGCCAATTAAAACGAAACACCGTCGCAACAGCGCAACACACGCCGTTCGACGGTCAACGACTGATTCCGTGGAGTGTACTTAATTAATGCAGGGGCGTCAATTAAGAGCATTACCGGAATGCGAACTACACGCCCAAATCAATGACCTGCTGCGGGTACGCCCGTTCCATGGCCGCCTTCACCAGGCCCAGGAACAGACCATCCGGCGTGAGCGGGCGGCTGGTCAGGCACGGGTGGGCCTGGGTGCCCACAAAATACGGGTGCATGGCGTGCGGCAGCTCAAGCATCTGCATGATCGGCACCAGGGGCGCGTGGCCGCTGAAGTTTAAGCCGTGCGCCTCAAGAGCCGGAATGTATTGCGGATCGACTTCATAGCGATGGCGGAAGCGCAGGCGCCGCGTGTCGGCGTTTTCGTAAAGCGTGGAGACCATGCTGCCGGGTTTGAGGATCACTTCCTTGCCGCCCAGGCGCATGTTGCCGCCCAGGCCTTCAATCTTCTTCTGCTCCGGCAGAATGCTGATCACCGGGTTCTGGCACTTGGGGTCAAACTCGGTCGAGTTGGCATCGTCGATATGGCACACATTGCGTGCAAATTCCAGCACCGCCATCTGAAAGCCCAGGCAGATGCCCAGGTACGGCACGTGGTTTTCGCGCGCATAGCGCACACAGGCAATCTTGCCTTCGACCCCGCGCGAGCCAAAGCCGCCCGGCACCAGGATGCCGTGGCACTTGCGCAGGCGCTCGGCCACGTTGCGCTCGTCAATTTCCGTCGTGTCGATCCATTCGATATGCACCTTGCACCGGGCATGGGCCCCGCAGTGCTCCAGCGCCTTGTCGATGCTGGCATAGGCATCCCGCACGGAGGTGTATTTGCCCGTCACGCCGATCGTGACAGTTTTGTCCTTCTCGACCATCAGGTTGTCGACAAACCACTGCCAGTTGCGGCGGGCCTGGTCCTCGGCGCGCTGGTTGACGCGCTCGTGGAGTTTAAGCAGCGTGAGCACCTCGCGGTCCATGCCTTCCTGCCGCAGCATCTCGGGCACCAGGTAGATGCTCTCGACATCATGCATGGAAAACACGCGGCGCTGCGGCACGTTGCTGAACATCGAGATCTTCTGCCGCACCTTTTCGGTCACCGGGCTCGGGCAGCGACAGGCAATAATGTGCGGCTGCAAGCCGGCTTCCATGACCTGCTTGAGACCCAGTTGGGCCGCCTTGCTCTTCTGCTCGCCGAGACTCTTGGGCTCCATCACATAGGTAAGCGCGACCACACAGACCGAATTCTCGCCCTCTTCGTACGCCAATTCCCGCAGGGCCTCGATGAAATAGCCGTTTTCGTAGTCCCCCACTGTGCCGCCGACTTCGACAAACACCACATCGGCCTTGGAGGCGGTGGCCAGTTCGCGCAGCACGCGTTTCACCTCGCCGGTGACGTGCGGGATCCACTGCACATCCCGCCCCAGGTAATCGCCATGGCGTTCGCGCTCCAGCACGCGCGTAAAAATCGGCCCGCTGGTGGTGAAGTTCATGCGCGAGAGGTTCTCGTTGAGCATGCGTTCGTAGGTGCCCAGGTCCATGTCGGTTTCCATGCCGTCGTCCAGCACGAACACCTCGCCATGGCGGAAGGGATTAAGCGTGCCCGAATCGATATTCAGGTAGCCTTCCATCTTGATGGGGGCCACGCGCAGACCCTTGTCCTTGAGAATCTTGGCCAGGCTGCTGGCGAAAATACCCTTGCCCAGCCCGCTCATCACGGTACCGACCACCACCACGTACTTGGTGTGGCCTTTGACATAGCCGTCGGGAATGGGGGTGTAGAACTCGGTTTCGTCCGAGGTATGGCCAACGGCCGCCAGTAAATCGTTCGTATCATCCTGCGACATGCGATCCTCCATGACTGTAGGTGGTTGGTCGTTAGTAGAGGGTTGTGGTTACGGAACTACCCGCAACCAACCACTATCAACTAACCACTGACCACTCTTTTTACAAACGCGTCGTAATCCTCCGGCGTATCGATCCCATGCGGCGCCGTCGGCGTATCTTCCACATAAATTCGGGCACCCATGTACAGGGCCCGGAGTTGTTCGAGTTTTTCCAGCTTTTCCAGGTCGCACGGCGGCGTGGCGGCCAGGGTCAACAGGAACTTTCGCTGGTAGGCGTAGATCCCCAGGTGCTTGCGGTACAAGCCGGCGAGCGCCAGCAGACCGGCGCCCGCGGTAATCTTATCGCGATCGTACGGAATCACGCTGCGGGAAAAATAGATCGCCAGTTTCCGTTGATCGACCACCACCTTGACAATATTGGGGTTGGCAATATCTTCGGCACGCTCAAAATTGGCCGCCGCCGTCGCCATCGGCACGTCGGCCTGGCTGGTCACGCGGATGAGTTTGTCGATCAGGCCCGGGTCAATTTCCGGCTCATCGCCCTGCACGTTGACCACCACCTGGGTATCCGCGAATTCCGGCCGCAGCATCACTTCGGCTATCCGATCCGTACCGGACTGGTGCTGGTCGCTGGTCATGACGGCGGTGCCGCCAAAGCTGGCCACGGCCGCGGCAATGCGCTGGTCATCCGTGGCCACCACCACGCGGGTGGCGCGGTGGGCTTTCCGGGCCTGTTCCACCACATGCTGGATGAGGAACTTGCCGGTCTGCCGCGCCAGGGGCTTGCCCGGAAAACGGGTGGACCCATAGCGCGCGGGTATCACTATTACAGCTGACAAAGGGAAAAACCTCTTAAACGGGACCCACTTGTATAACCGAACGGGACGATTCGATCAAGAATTGGGCGCCGCGAAATCGGAGCCAAGGATGTGGTTAGATTTTGCGGCGGCCCCTTTTTGTCGTACCGCCTTTCGGCGGTTCGGCCAGCAAGGCCGCCTGAAGGCGGGACTGGCTCTGTTGAAATCTTCCCCGGGGGTGGGCACTTACAAACTTCCAGTGGATGGGATTACGCAACTCGTCGGGCCTGACGCCGCCTAAAGGCGGGACTCCGAGCATTCGTCCTTCCGGCGTCTGCTCGGCGCTTGCAGGGTTTCAACAGAGCCGGCGGGACTACAAACAATTGCTGCAATTTTTGGCCACACCCGCGGCGCCACGGTACGCACCCCAGCAGGCGGTCCGGGTAGGGCAAAAGTGGCCACGCCCGCCGGGCACGCCCCGCACCCGGAAAGGATCCCCATTGGTGTTTATTAGTGTTTATTTGTGGCCCATGTGCGGCGCTCCGCGCCTGCGGTTTAGGCCACGGGCAGGAGGCCCGTGCGACGGTGCGCGGTAATGCCGGCGCGGGCGTTACATGCGGCCGGTGGCCTTGGAGAGGCTCACCGTGCTGGGCGCCACCTTGCGGTAGCCCAGTTGCTTGAAGACTTCCAGCACTTCGGTCCAGCTGGGAAATGGCCTATTATTTATACGTTTGTAAGTATCAATAGCAAGCATGAATTCAAACTGTTCCCCGGTCATCTCCCCTTCCTCGGCGCTGCGCCGCTCGCCGCTGCGCCGCCGGCCCGGCCCGCGCCGGCGTTCGAGACCCGTGGGCGAACCGATCTCCAGCACGCGGCGATCCACGCCCAGGCGGCGGTCGGTGCTGGCGTGGCGCCGGGTGGCGCTCAGCGCCGGGGCGGCCGGGCAGGCATCCACACCCACGGAACCCGGCGCGGGGACGACCGGCAGGTCGGCCGCCGCGGATTCCAGCGGGGCGGTGCCCGGTTCGCACGGGGGCGTCGCCAGGCCGTCCAGGGCCATACGGCGCCAGGTATCCTCAACGGGAGAAGTTTCCGAAACGGGAGTACTAGCGGTGTTCATGGGGCCCATACCTTCCACCTGCGGGTCGCGGTTCAATCGACCGCAGGTGCAGGCCCGGGCCGATCAGTTACTCGTCTTCGTCATCGTCGTAGATGAAGTCGTCGTCCTCGTCGAGTTCGTCGTCTTCGAACTCTTCCTCGAACTCTTCCTCATCGTCGTCAAATTCGTCATCGTCCTCGTCGCCGTCTTCGTCGTCGAGGTCGTCTTCTTCCTCATCCTCATCGTCCAATTCTTCCTCCTCCTCAACATCGCGGCGCCGTTTGGCCAGATTTTTTTCCGGCGGCACGGCGTCCGAGAATTCGGCGCGGCAGCGCAGCGTCGCCACGGCGGAATCCTCCTGGCCGGCCGCCGCCATAATGCGCCCCACCGCACGTTCATCGGCCATGGGTTCCAACAAAGCATCAACTGTGGGAGCCATGAATTCTCCTATCGCACGAAAGCCTGACAAGACGACATCCCTGTACGCCGCCCCGGATCCACGCCGGGCGGTAGTTAGTTCAAACGCCGGTAACATAGCGGCGTTTGCCGCCAAGTCAATGCACCGGGGGAAAAAATTTCCGCGCCGCCGCGATTTCGGCCCGAGGACTCCCCAAACTTCAGCCCGGCCCCACGGCCCAAACAGAGCGTTAAACAGGCCGCGGAAAGGAAAAAAAGATTTTTTAGTATTCTATGATTGACAAGGCGTGGTGCCAGTGATAATATCGTGCCATTAACCACGACAAGGCAGTTTACACCCCGTAGGTTTGTGAGAAAAATCACACAGTGGGCAATCGGCATTCCCCTGTGGGCTAAGTAAGAAATTTAATCTGCGATCACCCGATAAACGCACCAGCGAATCGGTGGTTGTATTCAAACCTCGCCGCCACCATGTGGGTTCCCACTTTGCCCGCATGAAAGCTGTCGCGCCCCACTCGGCAGCCCTGTGGCGGCATTTTTTTTGGACTTAATCCCGACCGCCCTATACCATGGGCTATTTAGAATCATTATGGCCCTGCGAGACAACCTTATCGTTGCCCCCATTCTGCTCAGCGCGCCGGATGAGGCGGGCCGGCTTTCCTTTGCCGATGTCTTCGGCAACGCCAACCCCGTGGAACTGGAAATAGGTTCAGGCAAAGGGACCTTTCTCCTGGGCATTGCCACCGCCCAGCCCCAAACCAATTTCATCGGTATCGAGTGGGCCCGCGCCTATGCCCACTTTGCCGCCGACCGTCTGCGGCGCCATGCCCGGCTCAATTGCCGCATCGTCAATGGCGAAGCCGCCTGGTGGATTCGCTGCCACGTGCCCGACGCCACCCTGGCCGCCGTGCATATTTATTTCCCCGATCCCTGGCCCAAAGCCCGCCACCACAAACGGCGCCTGATCCAGTTGCCGTTCCTCAAGGAAGTCCACCGCATCCTGGTCCCCGGCGGTAAATTACGCCTCGTAACGGACCATGCCGATTACTTTGCGCACATGAAACAGACCCTCGAAGCGCAGCAGGATTTGAAAATTATTTCCTTCGACTCCCCCGTGGCCCCCCCGAACGCCGCCGGCCAGAACCTGATCGTGGGCACTAATTTTGAAAAAAAATACGTGGCCGAAGGCCGCAGTTTCAACGCCATTGCGGCGGAAAAACCCCTTACCAATCCACCTTCGGATTGACGGAAAGCAGTTCCTTGAGCCGCTGGGCGACCAGGTCCTCTTTGCGCTGATCGCGCTCTTCCACATTCCGCTTCATGTTGTTCAACTGGTCCTGCAGCTTGCTGATGCGGGCGGAAAGTTCCTCCAATTCCATCAGGCGCAACTGGCGGCGCGTATCAAACTGCTGCGCCACGACCGCCTTAAGATCCTCCCCCTGGCGCTTGCGGGCGTCGCCCGAAAGGCTGTCATTACGCAGACTCTTGGCCAGTTGCAGCGCCTGGTAGCCCAGGCGCTTATCCGCCACCGCCTGCACAAACATGTCGTGGTTGCGTTTCTCGATTTCCAGCAGATGCTTCACATCGGCGTTCATCTCGCGCATCAAGGCTTCATATTTCTTCGCATCCTTGTCGCGCAGCAACACCGCCGAGGCGTAGACGTCCGGCTCGTTGACTTTCAGGAACTCCAGGGTTTGCTGGTCCACCTGCGCCTTGCTCTGGGGCTGCGTGGCGGCACACGTCACCGCGGCCGGCCGGCTGTCGGCCCCCAGCATGCTGCCGGCCACACTCCAAGCTCCGGCCAGCAGCGCCGCCGCGGCAAGCAACCGCCACAGGTTGCCCCCGGAATGGCTCCGCGCCGGGCTTTGTGTATCTAATTCAGTCATGGACCCACCCGTCTTGCACGTCCCACTCACAGGGAGCCTGGTTCATCCGGCATGCCGGACGGTTCATCATTATTGATATTCAAAAGATCCTGAACGGACTGCGCACTGATGCTGTCCGGCGCCGCCAGGGACAGCCGCGCATCCTCCAGCTCGCCAATCTGCCGTGCCACATGATCCAGATCCGCATCGGTCTGATTGGCGGCATCGGTGGACAGATATTCCATCAAATGACTGGCGGCGGAAGCCACCTGCCGCCGTTCGGCCTCGCGCCCGGTAATTCTCACGCTGGCGAAAATGACCAGCGCCGCCGCCAGGCCCGTCACGCCGGCCAAGGCGCGGTAGGCGATCCGCCAGCGCCGCGCCAGAATGACTTGCCGCTCCTGGGCGCGGAGTTTCTGCTGCACGCCCAGCTTGATGGCCTGGGCCACCTGGCGGCACGCCTGTTCATCCAGCGGCAACGGCGGCACCGAGCGCAGCAGTTCGAACTGGCTGCGCGTCAGCTCATACTCCAGCATGGCGGCCGGGAACTTGGCTACATGTTCCTGTAGTTGGGCATGGGCCTTCTTGCCCAGTTCGCCCGAGACCTCCAGGAGACAGGTTTGCGATAGACTAAGACGCGTCATGATTCACCTCCATCAGGACCCGGAGCTTTCCCAGCGCCCTGTGGGCCCGCGCCAGCACCGTGCCGATCGGACAATTCAGCGTACGCGCTATGTCCTTAAAAGGCATGTCGGCAAAGTGCCGGAGCAACAATATCTGGCGGTCACCTTCCGGCAATTTCCGTAACGCCCCATGCAGCCGATCCACATCTTCGCGCTGGGTCAGCGGCTCAAAAGGCGTCCCGGAGTTACCGGCCATATCGTCGGTCAGATCCGACCGCTGGCCATCCGACTCGACCACCGTTGACTGGGTCGGATGCCGCGATTTACTGCGCCCGTGGTCCCGGACCAGGTTCACCAGGATCCGGAACAGCCAGGCCTCGAACTTTCCCTGGTCGTCGTACCGGTCCAGGCGCTGGACAATCCGCAGAAACGTCTCCTGCACCAGGTCCTGGGCCAGTTCACTGTTGTTGGTCGCACGCAGGGCATACCCGAACAGGCGTTGCCAATACGCTTCGACCAACGTATCCCAAGCCGCACGGTCGCCCGCCTGACAGCGTGCTAGCAGCTCCGCGATGGCTTTGGCGTCCATGACAACCTCTGGAATAACGGCCACGATGGCCCCGTATTGCAAAAACCGGCGACACCGAATTATCGGTCCTGGCGCCCGGCCCCGCACCGCACCAGCACCCGCAGAGCCAGGGCGCCGCGTTCCAAACCGCCGCATCCGGCAGGGCTTCCGGGGCCGGGACAATATTAATTTCCCGTAACCGGGATAATCAACCCTTGCTTAACCCTGCAAAACCACTATATTATCACATTCCTCATCGGCCGGGAATCCAATGTCGTGGATGATTTTGGACGGCCGGCGACGTAGTGCCACCGGGCACGGTTTTGTTTTTGTCCGTCATTTGCAGGTTTAGGAAGGCCACGTACATGATCAAGGTTAAGTCCCGCGGTAATGAAACAGTCGATCAGATGCTGCGGCGGTTCAAAAAGCTGTGTGAAAAAGAAGGCTTGATCAAGGATATGAAGCGCATCGCCTACTTTGAAAAGCCCAGCGAGAAACGCCGGCGCCGCCTGCGCAAGGCGCAGAAGCGCGAGCTTAAGACCTTGCAGGAAGCCTCCGGCACCGCGCCGGCACCCGTGCCGTCGTAAGCCCCACCGGCTGCCCCGCGTTTACAAGCCGCCCCTGGGGGCGGCTTTTTTCATGCGCCCCGGACTTTGGCCGCGGCCTCTTTGGTCACCAGGAATTTCGCCGCCGCCGCCCGGCTTAGCGTCACCGCCGCGCCCCCCTCGGGCTGGAGCGTCAGGGCATCGGCCTGGACGTTGCGCTCCGTGAGGCGCACGCGGGCCTTGGGCGCCAGGCCGCGCGCCGCGGCAAACTTCAGGAACGCCGGATCCTGGTCGAGCACGCGCACAATGCGCCGCCGCCCGCCCGGCGGCAGATCCGCCAGGTTTTCCAGCGCGGGCGCGGCGATCTGCCCATGGGCATTGGGGATCGGATCGCCGTGCGGATCGAGCGTCGGATGATTTAAATATTTATCCATGTACTCTAAAACCTTGTCGGACACCGCGTGCTCCAGTTCCTCGGCTTCCTGGTGCACCTCCGCCCAGTGCATGCCAAGGGCTTCGACCAGGAACAGTTCCAGCAGCCGGTGCCGCCGCAGCACGTGCAGCGCCAACTGCGTGCCGCCGGGACTCAGCTTCACCCCGCCGCGCGGCGCGTAGCACACCAGGCCGGCATCGGCCAGGGCCCGCACCATGGTCGTGGCCGTGCCGGCCACCACGCCCATGAGCTCGGCCAGCCGGCTCATGGCCACCAGTTCGCCGGGGGCCGCCTGCTCGGCCAGGTACAGACGCTTGAGATAGTTCTCGACGGTTTTGCTTGCCATGCCGGATAATCTACCACTCTGGCTTGACAAAAGCGAGTGGCCTGTGTTATCACTTTGACTAATCAAAGTGGAGCGCGGACGCCCCGTCGGGCGCCGGTCTGCCACAAAGGATGCTGTACTGTGAATCCCGGCCGCCCCCCAACCACCCGCCCCGACCCGCCGCCCGCCGCGCCCCCGCCGCCCGGTGCCGCGGCCCAACGGTGGCATGCGGGGCAGGTCTCGCTGGAGGGGCTCCACGGCACGGTCCAGTTGCCGGCCGCGTCCGCCAAGCCATGGCGGCAGTATATGGCGTTTGCCGGGCCGGCGATTTTGATCAGCGTCGGCTACATGGACCCCGGCAACTGGTCGACCGATCTGCAGGCCGGCGCCCAATTCAAATACCGCCTGCTCTGGGTCGTGGGCGTCTCGAGCCTGATGGCCATCGTGCTGCAGGTGATCGCCGCGCGGCTGGGCGTGGTGACCGGGAAAGACCTGGCCCAATGCTGCCGCGACCACCTGCCCGCGTGGACCCGCTGGCCCAACTGGCTCAGTTGCGAAGTGGCCATCGCCGCGTGCGACCTGGCCGAGTCGATGGGCAGCGCCGTGGCCCTGCACCTGCTGTTCCCGCGCATTTCGCTGTTTGTGGCCCTGCTCATCACCGCCTTCGATGTCCTGCTGCTGCTGGCGCTGCAGCGCTTCGGCATGCGCCTGATCGAAGCGGTCATTCTGACCCTGGTCGCGACCATCGGCGGCTGTTTTTTTATCGAGATATTCGTGCTGCCCCAGACCACGCCGAATTTCCCGGAGATGGGCCGGTGGCTCCTGGCCCCCGATATGCCGGGGTTCTTCCACGATAAAGGCATGGTGGCGCTGGCCATTGGCATGATCGGAGCCACCGTGATGCCGCACAACCTGTACTTGCATTCGGCGCTGGTGCAGTCCCGCCAGTTGCAGAAAGACGATGCGATGATCCGCCGCGCGCTGCGTTTCAACACCATCGAGACCATCGTGGCCCTGGGTATTGCCTTCTTCGTCAACGCCGCCATCCTGGTCCTGGCGGCGCTGGTGTTCTTCGGCCACGACCAGGTGACCCTGCCCCATGGACAGGTCGCAACCTTCGCGGCCGATGCCGACTGGATCCAGGTGGCCTACCTGACGCTGGCCCCGCTGCTGGGCACCGCCGCCGCCAGCTCGTTGTTTGCCATCGGCCTGCTGGCCAGCGGCCAGAGCAGCACGATCACCGGCACGCTGGCCGGCCAGGTCGTCATGGAAGGCTTTATGCATTGGAAGCTGCGGCCCTGGGCGCGGCGTCTGTTCACCCGCGGTATCGCCATTGCCCCGGCCATCATCTTGGTCGGCTGGCAGGGCAACAACGCCCACGCCAACGATCTGCTCAACCTCAGCCAGATGGTGCTGGCCCTGGCCCTGCCGCTAGCCATGTTTCCGCTGCTTTATTTCGTCAGCTCCCGCGAGGTGATGGGAACGCACCGCCCCGGATGGTTTTTGCTGCTGACCGGCTGGCTTACGGCACTGCTCATCACGGCGATGGATATCTTTGGCCTGCCGGACGTGTGGCAGGCAGGCATCGCCGTGTTCAAGGGCGCCGGCGGTCATTAGAACCGCACGCATCAGGCGCCGGCGCCGCCGGCCCGCCGCCCGGCACCGGGCGTGGCAGATCAGCCTTACAACCCCATACAGGTGGGAATCGGAATATAGGCAACCGGCCGCCGTTATACTATAGTGCGCCTTGGGCCCATGGCCGGCCCGGTGTACGGACAGGAGCATGCGTATGAATCGTCCCACAGCCCTGGTGGCTCTGGCGGTACTGTTGACGGGTCCCACGGGGGCGCTGCCCGCGGGGGCCGGCCGCCAGGTGGAACAAGTCGCCCAGGTGGAGACCAAACAACGCGACATCAAAGGCCAGACGCTGCGCACCGCCACCGACCTCGATGCGATCATTAACGAATTTGACGATGCGGGCCTGGGCCACCAGGCGGACCTGGCGACACTTAAAGCCATCCGCAGCGTCCTGACCCGGTTATCCGATAAAGATATGGAAAAGGTTCTCTCCCTGCTCCAGGCCGCCCGGCTCGATACCGACCGGGGCCACGCCCGCCATACGGCGGTCGATGCCTACAGCGGGCAGAAGAACATTATCCTGCAACTGCGCCAACTGGTGCTCGAATACCAGCGGCAGCAGCAACTCCTCGAGATGTCCCTGCGCTTTGCCGCCCTGGCCGAGCGCCAGAACGGCAACCTGCACACCGTCCAGCACCTGGTCAAGGGCCAGCAGCTGGGCAAGCTCAACCCGTGGGAAGACCTGTACAAAGCCCAGCTACGCCTGCAAGGGGTGGAGCAGACCGCCATCCACGATGAAACCGCGGCGGTGGTGCACAAGCTCGCCGAACTCGCCGAGGCCGATGCCCAGCTCCAATGGGCGCACGATAATCGCACCAAAACCGCCCTGGACCTGGCGCACAGCAGCAACCTGGAAAATGTCATCAGCCAGGCGGCCACCGAACTGGCCAACATCAACCTGCTCGCGGCTGCCACGCAGGAACGCACCGCCCGCGACCAGTTGCGGCAGTTGGCCCGCCTGGTAGCGCCGCCGCGCAGCCCGGACGAAATCCTCGAACAGGCCGCCCGGCAACTCGCCGGGGAGATCACCGAGCAAACCGCGGTGCTGGCGCACACCGGGGCGGTCAAGGAAGGCGACCGCGACCAGTGCAGCGCGATTGAAGACCACGAGGCCGACCTGGTGGACAATACCGACGTCGTCCGCAAAGACATTGCCGAACTGGCCCCCGATGCCGCCACCGACCTGGACGCCGCCCTGGCGAGCCTCCAGGAAACGCGCGGTACCCTGATGCAGGCGCGGCGCGAGCCATCCTTAAAGACCGAAGAGGTGGCCCTGCAGAAACTGACCGAGGCCCGCGAGCGCATCCTGGCCCAGATCCAGCGTCGCGACCACGAGAATCAGGCCGATAAGGCCCCCACCGATCCGATCGCCGACGCCAAGGATCTCAAAGCCAAGGTGGACGAACTGCGCAAGAAACAGGACGAACTCAAGCAGCAGACGCAGGCCCAGAATGATGCGAATAAACTGGCGCCGCTGGCCGCCAGGCAGGCGGACTTAAGCGCCCAGGCCAAGGATCTGCTGGCCCATGCCGCCGTCAGCGAACCGCTGGCCACGCCGCAGCTCAAAAAAGCCGCGGCCGATATGGACGCCGCCCAGGCGGCGCTGGAAACCACCAAGAACCATGATGAAGCCGCCAACGCCCAGCAACGGGCCATCGAAGATCTGGCCAACGCCAGCCAAGACCTCGACAAGCAGGTGGCCCACGACGAGCAGGCCCGCAAGGATATGGAGAAACTCAACGCGGCCGATCAGAAACTCGCCAAGATGATTGCCGAGGAAGCCGGCATCCAGGCGCAAACCGCCAAGGTCGCCGCCCAGAAAGATGCCGCGAAAATGCCCGATGCCGCCGCCGCCGCGGCGCTCAAGCCCGTAACCCAGCGTCAGGAAACCAACGCCAAAACGGGCGAACAAACCAAGGCCGACCTGCCGGAAAGCGCCCGCGAATCCGCCGACGCCCTCAACCAGGCCAACAACGAAATGAACGCCGCCAAGCAGGCGCTGGAGCGCGGGGATCCCAAAGATGCCGACCAGACCGAGCACAAAGCCATCGCGGATCTGATCAAAGCCAAAGATGCCCTCGATAAACAGATCGCCGCCGACCAGGCGGAACAGCACCAGCCCCCCGCCGCCGACCCCAACAAAGATAACGCCCTGGCAAACCTGCAAAATCAATTGGAGAACGCCGAGAAACAACTCGACCAGGCCATGGACGCCATGACGCCCGCCGGTGCCGCCGAACTGGCCAAGGAGGAAACGGCGCTGGCCCATGATGTGCAGCAGGCCAGGGATAAAGGATCCAAGGCCCCGGCGCAGTTGGATGCCGCGCAGGCGGCCGCCGAACAAGGCGCCGAACACCTGGCCAAGGGGGAAATGCATCAGGCGGCGCAGTCGCTCGCCGCCGCCCATGACGCCCTGGACCAGGCCGCCAAGGCCGAAGCCCAGGCCAAGGCGGAGGAAGCCAAAGCCGATCCGGCTGCCGATGCCGCCGGCGCCAAGCCCGACGCGGCGGCGAATGCCAAGCCCGACCAGGCTGCCGGGGCCCCGCCCGCCGCCCAGCCCGACCCGGCGGCCGGTCAGGAAAAAGCCGCGGCCGCGGCGGCCGCCAAGCCCGACGCCGGCCAGGAGGCCGGGACGCCGTCCGGTAGCGCCCCCGAGCCCCCCAACGCTGCGGCGGCGGAATTAGCGCAACACCAGGCGGCCATTCAAAGCAAATTACAACAGCTCCTGGCGCAGCCGGTGGCCAAGCCGGCGCTCGACCAGGCCGGTGCGGAACTCAGCAAGCTCTCGGCGCAAGTAGCGCAACTGGCCGCCCAGGATGCCGGCATCCTGCCCCCGCTGGCGCCCGAAGCGATGGCCGAAGCCGCCCAGGCGATGGCGGAAGCCGCCGCCCAGGCCAACGCCGGCCAGCCCGAAGCCGCCCAGGATGCGGGCCACGAGGCCCAGACGGCGCTGGAAAATGCCGAGGCGGCGCTGGGCATGGCCGCCGCCGGCCTGCACGCCAAGGTGGCCGGCAAGCCGGCGTCAGGCAAGCCGATGCCCGGCCAGCCGCGGCCTGGGCAGGCCCAGGTGGAGCAGGCCAAAAAAGGTGCCGAGCAGAACCCGCACGCCAAGGGCGTTGGCGACCGCCAGGACACGCAAGCCCGCGGCGATGGCGACCCCGCCCGCACGGGCCCGCGGGGAGCCAGTTCGTTTGTCACCCTGCCGCCGCGCGACCGCGCCGCGATCCAGCAATCGCGCAGCGAAAAATATCCGGAAGAATACGGCGCCATGATCGAACAGTACTTTAAGAATATCTCCGACCAGGAAAGTGCCAAATGACCGTGCTGGTTTGCCCGGGCTCTTAAGACATAAACACGAAGGCATCCCGATGTATCGGGAAAGACGCACGAAGAAAGGCCACGCGAGGGAACCACAGATAAACACCGATGAACCCAGCGCGGCATAGCCGCAGCCAAAAAGAATAAACACGAAGCCACGAAGCCGCGAAGGACCACGAAGAAAGGCAACGAGAGGGAACCACAGATAAACACAGATGAACACAGATATTACCCAAGAGGATCAAGAGGCTGGAAATTTGCGCAGGGCGCGAAGAAACTGATGGATTATGGCACAGAGAACACAGAGACGACGGAAGAAATTATTTTATTACTAAGTCGTCTCTGTATTTCCGTCCTCTGTGCCTCTGTGCCTCTGTGTTTCAAAAGGAATTTTAGGATAACCCTAAGACGTCGCACTGGTGTTTTGGTCATTGATTCGTCATTCGTCATTATCTTCTGTAGGTTCTCATGAAGCCTTGGGAATTTGACAACATCCGCCGTGCGACCCTGGGCAAGTGGCTCCAGCGGGGCCCGCGCGCCTTTAACGGGATCATCTGCACCGACAGCCGCCGCGCCAACGAGGGCGATCTGTTTATCGCCATCAAGGGCGAGCGGTTCGATGCCCACGACTTCCTGCCCCAGGTCTTCGCCGCCAATGTCGCCGGCGTGCTGGTTGGCCGGGAACTTTCGGCCGACCTGCTCGCTGCCGCCGGGGCCCAGGGCGTTACGGTTATCCAGACCGATGACACCATCGTCGGCCTCAATCGCCTGGCGGCCGCCTATCGCCAGGAAATCCGCGCCAAGGTCATCGCCGTCGGCGGCTCCAACGGCAAAACCACCACCAAACGCATCATCCATACCCTGCTGGGGCAAAAGCTTCGCGGCCACGCCAGCCCCAAAAGCTACAACAACAACATCGGCATGCCCCTGACGCTGCTGGAAGTCGAGCCGCACCATGACTACGTGGTCCTGGAAATCGGCACCAATGCCCCCGGCGAAATCGCCGCCCTGGCGGCGGTCGCCCGGCCAGATGTGGCCCTGATCACCAGCATCGGCCTGGAGCACCTGGAAAAACTCGGCGACCTGGCCGGCGTCGCCCGCGAGGAGGCGTCCGTTGCGCCCTTTATCACCGCGGGCGGGCCGCTAATCCTCCCGGCCGATGGGCCCGAGTTGCTCCAGGCCCTGCGCCTGGTGACCGTGCCGCGCATTACCGTCGGCTTTGCCGGCTCCGGCGCCGACCTCCAGGCCACCGGCATTATTGAGACCTGGGACGGCTGCGACTTTGCCCTCAATGGCCGCGGCTCGTATCACATTGGACTGCTGGGCCGGCACAATGCCGGCAATGCGCTGCTGGCCCTGGCCGTGGCGCGGCGCCTGGGTTTAACCGAGGAACAGATTGCCGCCGGCCTGGCGGCCGTGCGGCCCGAACCCCAGCGCATGGAAAAGACCCGCGCCGGCGGCCACTTCGTGCTCAATGATTCCTACAACGCCAATCCCAGTTCCATGGCTGCCGCCCTGGAGATGTTTGCCCGCCTGCCACTGCCGCCTGCGGCCACCGGGCGTGTCGCCATCCTTGGGGACATGCTCGAACTGGGCGAATCCAGTAGGATGATGCATCATGAAGTGGGTGCCGCCGTGGCGCAGCTGGGCATTCCGGTGCTCATCGCCATCGGCAGCGCCATGAATACCGCGGCCGATGCCGCCTCCGCCGCCGGGGTGGTGGTCCACCGCTTTGCTACTGTGGCGGCGGCCGGGCCCCACGTGGCCAAGCTCTTGGACCCGGGCGCGGCGATTTTGCTTAAAGGTTCCCACAGCATGGCGCTGGAGAAGTTGCTGCCGGCCCTGGCCGATCCCTGACCGCGTTACCCAAACAAGGAAACCCGACCCGTGCTTTACTGGCTCTATCGTCTGCTCTTTACCAATGTAACGGATAATACCGCCGTGCTGGTGCGCGCTGCCGCCGCCATCATGGTCAGCTTTGTGCTGGTGCTGCTGCTGGGCGGCAAAGTGATCCGCTGGCTGCTGAAACAAAAAGTGGGCGACCGGCCCGAATTCCATAACGCCACCCTCAACGAACTAACCAAGAACAAGAAAAACACGCCGACCATGGGCGGCATCATGATTGTGGGGTCGGTCTTCGTCAGCACGCTTTTGTTCGCGGATATGAGCGATTTCTATGTCCGCATGGCCTTGTTCTGCATGGTCTACCTGGCGGGCCTGGGCGCGGTCGACGACTGGCTCAAGCTCACCACCGCGCGGCGTTCCCCCGGCTCGCGCGATGGCCTGATGGCCTGGGAAAAACTGGTCTTCCAGGTCGGCCTGGGCGTGGTGCTCGCCATCTTTATCTACAAGCACAATTCCGCCGATGCCGCCCACCTGCTCAACTGGCCCTTTGTCCGTAACATCGCGCTGCCGTCGGCCGTCTTCGCCGTGCTCACCGTCATCGTCATCACCGGCACCAGCAACGCGGTGAACCTGACCGACGGCATGGACGGCCTGGCCGCCGGCTGCATGGCCATCGTCGGCTTTGCCTTCCTGGCCCTCACCTATGTGACCGGCGACCAGCGTTGGAACCTGATCCTGGCGCTCAACCCCGTTCCCGGCTCGAGCGAACTGGCAATTGTGTGCGGCGCCATCACCGGCGCCTGCCTGGGTTTCCTGTGGTTTAACTGCAACCCGGCGCAGGTGTTCATGGGCGATACCGGCTCGCTGGCCCTCGGCGGCACCATGGGCTACATCGCCATCGTCATCCGCCAGGAGCCGATGCTGCTGCTGGTGGGGGGGATCTTCGTGGTCGAGGCCATGTCCGTGATGATGCAGGTCTCCTATTTCCGCATGACCGGCGGCAAACGGATCTTTCTCTGTTCGCCCATCCACCACCATTTCCATCTCAAAGGCTGGTCCGAACAGCAGGTCGTCGTCCGCTTCTGGCTCATCTCCGCCCTCTGCGCCGCCCTGGCCCTGACCACCATCAAATTCCGCTGACCGCCTCCCCCAAGCCTGTTGGCCCCACGCCCATAGATCGCAATCCCTGCGCCCCAGTGTTCCCGGAATAATCTCCGGGTGCCACAGGTCCACCGCGCACGGGGGACCTGTGCCGCCTGCCAACCACTCCGCCGCCCAACCCCCGCCGTAACCGCCGCCTCCCCAACACTCCCTCGGCCCCTCCCTCTTTGAACGTTGAACGTTGGAAGTTGAACGTTGAACGTTGGGCATGGACGACTTGTAGAGCTGGGTGCCGTGGTTATGCGCAGGTCGCATAACCACGCGAGCGTCTATCAATCCAACGGCAGTCGCTCGGCACCATTGATCGCACATGAGCCGAACGTTGAGCGTTCCCCGTATCCAACAATCGCCCATCGACAATCCCCCCGTCCCCACTCCATTGCCTCTTGCCCCGCCGCGCCATACCATATCCCCAACCACCCGTATCAGCAGGATTCACATGAGCCAGGAACGCCAGCAACGCCTCGCCCAATTCGTCGACTGGTCCACCCACCACATCACCGGCGACGAAAAAGGCCAGGCCCAGATCTTCCTCGACCGCCTCTTCCAGGCCTTCGGCCAACGCGGCTCCCTCGATGTC
>Ga0316217_10003362_pt1 | contig 18308 bp, 11 predicted proteins | sample 1anoAmetaG_FD_203633 | JGI IMG/M metagenome (GOLD analysis project Ga0316217, IMG submission 203633) | Freshwater microbial communities from Trout Bog Lake, Wisconsin, USA - 1anoA | ecosystem: Environmental > Aquatic > Freshwater > Lake > Hypolimnion/Profundal zone | place: USA: Wisconsin...
AAAGTAGAAAGAATATAGATAGTTGAGTAAAGGGTTACTCGTTTAAAAGCCTGCTTTGGAGAGCCATGTGGTTTCGTAGCCAGCTTTTGTAGATGAATACAGTACAAGAGCCTATATAAGATAGCAGGTACCATTATGTGAGCAATCATTAGCAAAGTTAGGATCAGGTCGAAAACTTTGAAGTGGTATTAGTAGGAGTGTGAAAAATTCATGACTCTGATTGAGTGGTAGCGCTTGCTCATCTATAGGTAGAGGCTGAGCAGTATTAGAGTCTAAAAGAGACAAAAGAAAAAGTAGTTTTCAGGGGAAACGATTGCGAGCTCGCAGATGAAGAAGATAATGGTGAGGATGTTTTTATATTTCTCTTTTGCGAACTTTATCAAATAGGTTCGGATTCTCCTTCTCTTTGGATGCTTCGCCAAGTAGATTATGATTTAAATTATTTGGGATAAAAGAGCGCAGGTATAGATAGGCTATGTGATATCTATAGAGATATAGCTGCTGATGACGACCTTGATGGTGCTTAGCCAGATGGCCAGCGTGCTGCTAAGAGTCAAACAAAGATTCAGCATGACTTCTAATTTCGATTCGAACCTGATCAGATGCTCGGCCACGGGAGTTGGTCTCCACCAGCCTGCGTTCTGCCACTTCTACTCGAAACAGTAGTCTTTCTTGTACTTGATGGGATAGTTCTAGCCATAGAACTAACAAATGCGGTTTTTGAGGAAGCCCAGCTGTTTCTAATGATCGAGATCTGCGATTTTCCTGCGGATGAGCTTGAGCTGGTCTTCAGTGAAGGCTTGGTTTTTTTATTATAGCTAACTGATAGTAATTCTGCTTGTGATTTCGCTATTCATATTGTGGAGCCTGCTCGATTGTTTCATTAGATGTTAATAATATAAATAAGAGAAATCATTTAGGGATCGCAGCTCAGCAGGACCTCCAACTCTTCATTAGCCAGATTGATCTCCTTTTTCTAAGGGCCTATTTTTGTTTGAGTAATAAGTAATATTGTGTTTTGTATTTTTCTGAGATGAATGTGATAATTTGAAGCGACCGATCTAGGTAATAGTGACACAAATGTATATTTTAAGGGATTGGTTATTAAATTTGGATTGTAGTATATCTATCTAGCCAACACCAATCGGGTGACCAATCAAGTGAAATTTTGGAACAGAGTTGGATAAAAACCACTCTGACTCAGAGGAAGTAGCAGTATTTTGTAAAGAGTTTGCATAACATGAAATCAGGCAAATGCAATTTCTTCAAAATTTGCTCTAACAAATATTAATGCGCTAGAGTTCAATGACCAAGTGAAGCATTTGCATATTTAGCTATTAAAGAGGGAATAAAACATGAGTGAAAGCAGCTGCAAAAACTCTTTATTTTTTACTGTGCATTTAAAAAACATAGCTGATGCCTCCTTCAGAAAAGGGCAATAGCTTGTCAACTTACATCTTGTGAAGCAGGATTGAGAAATGGAAATAAAAGCATACAAAGAAGGCAATCGAATTAGCTCTATTGGTTGCTAAAGCTGGACTTTTTTGGCCGACATTTTCTGGCCTAAATTTTCTGGATAGTTATGATTGGATGTTTGGTGTGTTCTAAATTTTGCTTTGCTGCTTATAGATTTACATACGTTTACTTTATCTGCATTTGTTTTTGCCTCTCAAATAATCATTAGATATGGAAAAGAGCGCACCTAAGGAGTATGCAGTGAGCAAAATTCTGGACAAAAAGATGAAAAAGGGTAACCCTCAAATTATGTAGGTCAGGAATACTACCTAATCAAATGGAAAGGATACGACTCTACGGAAAATAGCTGGTAGCCTCTGGAAAACCTCATCGACTGCTAATAAATCATCCAGAAATTCAACCACTCCCGTGGTAAGTTGATTACAATTAAGATTCCCAAAAGCATAAGATCGTCAAAAAAAAAGAAAAAGCTACTAGAGCGGTCAAGCTTCCGACTGAAGAAAAAAGCCAAAACTACGAAGAAAAGTAGTTTCTTCCTAAAGTTTACATCAATCTTGAGAAGACTCCAACAAGAACTCGCTCAGCGGCCCAGCAGATAGTGGCTTAAAATATTGTGAACACGGTCAAAAAGCTGAAGAGCTAGAACAGAATCAACCTGGCTGAGCCGATAAAGACGAACTAATCTTCAGTGAGTGAAATTTTAACTGAAGTGATACCGATGAAGCTGGGCAGTTGTGGAGGTAAAGACAAAGAGTAATCGTTGATCTCAGACAGGTGGCTGAGAGTGGAAAAAATGTTTAGGGATAGATGGGGGAAGTTCGCTTATGAAGTAAGTTCGAAGGGGAAAAAGGAAACTATTTCGTGGGAAGATCTAATCGAAAGGAATTTTATGGCTTTAATCGAATTCTATTAATCAAAGATTCGATAGATGTAATGATCTGATAATAGTAATGATCTATTTTCCATGGCATGATAAAAGACTTCTGATATCAATCTTTAGCTCCAGAATAAGGCTTTGTGGCTTTGCAAAGAATAAATCTGATTGATCAGAAAAAATAAGTCAGCGCTTGTTGGATAAAGCTGATTCCATTTTTTATAGAGCCCGGGTTGTCTCTTCGCTGATGCTTTTTCAAACAGTATTTTCTAGTTGGAAAACCTTAAATGCTACTACCTTTGGCTTCAAATGGTTCCATCCCACATCCGTAAGGCTCTGGTCGTGTATTACTTACCAATATTACAGACAGCGAGTAGAATGAGAGCAACATACAAGATTGTTATTGATTGGCAGCTAGTTCCAAAATATCATAATTGGCATGAAATTGGCAAGAGAGTGATAACTTTTGGAGAGTTTCTTTTTTACTCTAAAAATGTATTTCTTTTTGTTAATATCGAATCTCCTAGCCAGGAACTTTTCTGTCCAGAATTCAGCTATTAATGGAGTAATTTTTTAATTTTCGTTATGCTTTTTTTATAGTTTTAAATCCAAATAAGCACTAATTTTAAGCCTGACCTGAGCTTAAAATGGTCAGCATTCATAACTTTCATAGTTGAAGCAATGGATGATAAAAATTCCATGAAACTAGAAAATATTCAAATATATCTGGACATGAGTAAAATATAATATAAACAGAAAAATAAACTACTTTCGCCGGGTTCTTTAGATAAGATCCATTCTCAACTAAATTAAATAAATGGAAGATGCCAAAAAAGGAGTGAAAATTCCATCAATTTTCCCAAATTCTTTATAGACAGCATCTCTTGTTTTCTAAGTTTTGTAATTTGGCATCTATAATGTTGGGACAAAGTTTTGGGTTATTCGATTAGAATTTATTTTGCTTTCATTAACTTAATTTTTGAATGACTAAAAGAATAAAAAGAATTCGGATGCCTAGTGTTCTTTAAGATAGAGAGCACGTTCAAATACACCTTTTCCCGTCTAAGTAGTTCGCATAATTAGGCAGTTCTCGCCATATTTAAATTACCTCTCCAACCAGGATCACCTTGAAATAGATGAGAGAGTAAAAATAACCAAACATCGACGACCAGCACAACTTCACTTAATAGTCCCTTGTCAGGAAGCTACCTAAATAGCCCACGGTACGTCCCCCCTCTATACCTAAAAATAGAAACTAAAAACAGTTGGTTTAGTTGAGATCGAGAAGTCTCATATCGAAATATTAACAGAAAAAAATGAAATTAGAGCTGAAAAACACCATTTTTCGTCAAAAAGTTATAAAGCTGGGCAAAAATTTCATTGAGAAAATTAAAAGAAACAATATTTTTTCAGCCCCGCTCCAGCACGATTTCAAAGACGGAGATTAAAATGAAAGAATATATGGCATCGACATTAATGAGCCGTTGAGCAAGGTAATAAACACCCTTTTCGTCATCAACATTTTGATCACCGTTTTTACTGAGACCTTATCAATCGTATTCAGCGAAATCACAGCCAGCCAGTTCTTCACCGTGCTCCAAGTTATAGGTATAACAATTTATTTGCTTTAGATCGTGCTCAATATGATCACTGTGCGTTTCAGCCTGGGCAGGAAGCTTGAAACCCTAACGTAGATCAGCCGGCAGTACATCAGCTAGAGCTTTAGCATCGATCTTATAAACATAATCATTATCATCCTAAATTTCGCCACTTCCTCAGAAATCGCAGTGTTTATCGTCTGCAAGATTTTCATCCTGCTCAAAATTCCGGACTGGCTGGAACGAATCAAAAAGCTAGAGATCCAGTTCATCTAGAATTACTATAAGGAGCAGTATTGGTCACTCATCAAAGTCTTCTTGTTCAACTTCCTCTACGCACATTTCCTGTCTATTGTGCTTTTGTGCATGGCCAATGTGAACTCAGACTCCAACTGGCTCATTACCAAGGGGATAACGAACGCTCCTTGGTACTAAAAATACATTTGGTCTTATTACTGGAGCACGACTATAATGCTGACGATAGGGTTCGGGGACATTGTTCCAACTTGCTACCAGGAAGCTTGTTTCATGATCTTCATTGAGACCATCAGCTGCATCATCCTCGCCTACAACATTAACTGCGTGGGAACTCTGATCAGCAACATTCGTTTCCAAGATGTTGTTAAACATAATAATTTGAAAATTTTCAAAAAACTGGCAGAGAAGAATAAGGTCTCAGATTAGCTTAGCTGCAGGATAAACAATTTTATTGAATAGCATTCTAATATCAAGAAGATGACTAATATAGACGAATAGGCAAAGTTCGTAGAAAATCTGCCCAATAACTACAAAGCAGAGTACTTGAAATAGTCAAACAAGAATATTTTCAAATAGACATACTTTTTCAACTACCTGATGGAGAAAACTCTTTGCACTTTAGCAGAAAAGATACAGGCCAAAATGTCCCACCCTTTATAGGTCCTCAGCGATGAAAACAACTTTGATTTGCTGATCTTAAAGAAAGGAGAAATTGCTTGCAAGTCCAACAAAAAAGGGATCAGCAATTTAAAAAAGTACCTCATAAACGAAGTTACGGTAGATTCTTAGGATCTGCCCTTCCTGCTTCACACCAACTTTATAACAAAAGAGAGACACAACTACAAAATAATATCAACAGTCTACTCTTTGATCTACTATATGGATTTCGAAAGGCTCATGGACATTTTGAGAAACTTCGCCAGAGATTTCGAGCTCTATTGCCAGCTCAGGGACAAATGTAAGTATGAGATAGACGAATTTCAAGTATTTTAATGCAACAACTGCAACACCAAACACACTGAATTTTAATGTCCCAAGTACCACTACATTCCCATAAGGTAGCATGTGATCCACAGAGAAGTTTCTGACTAAAAGTTGCTTAAAAACCAAAGGTACAAACCATTCGTAAGAGTAAAAGCTGCAACCCAGATGAAATACATCATGTTGGTCAGATCGCAAAAATACTTAGGCCTGAATCAAGCGGAACTTTCGACTCTGCAGGAGATGCAGAATAGACGTGCTTTGCTGTAGAATTTGATAAAGTGCAGGAATAAAAAGATAGGGCGTGTGCAAAAAAGAGTGGAGACGTAAGTCAAGTAGGAAAGCATGGTTCGTTAAATTAAGGAGTAAATAATGCAGCTGTTTCGCTAGAAGGAGGGAGAGGACAATGTTTGGCTGGTTTAGTCGGATAAACTCAAGAACTTCAAAAACTATTTCCCCAAACACAATCCAGACCACCTCGGATAGCTGTTCAATAGCACCAAACGTACAATAGTTAGCTAGACTTTGAAAATTGAGGCGTTATCGATTAGAGAAATAGGGTCCGACAAAAAACTGATAAGTTGCAGTCATTCTAGGAAAAAGCTGGACGATTTCGAGTACGGGCGCAGAAAAAATTAAAGGTTATCAGTGATGGTAGAAAACATCCAAAAACTGCAGGAACTGCAACTCTAGTAATTAATCAAAAGCAATTGATTTTTTATTACCTAGATTTAGCTAATCTTTAAACAATACAATCGCACTGCCATAAACAAGAGCATCTTTGAGTAAATACCAATACCAATACCAATCAAGTAAGAGCTTACCGCTCTTAATCTTTGAGTAAATAATGATTAATACAACTATTAATCTTTTCAAGGCATATCTAAGCTGATATTCAGACAGGAGCTAATGATTATGAAGATAAATTTATATTTTTGATCTATTCTGCAGAAAGACTCAGCTTTGATTGGGCTAGAAAGTTGGCATTAAGAGAAGTATTTGTAAATTAAAGACTTTTCAAATTCATGATAATAATAAAATTAACATTAGTTAAGATTATACTTTTTGTGCAGAGCGCAGGATGATGATTAGGCTGAGTTCGAAAATATTTTGTTATTCTTCAAATAAAGTCTCAAATAGTAGTAGTAGTAATAAGTCCGCTAGGCGGATATACACATCATTTCTTACTACTTAAGTCTCAAATAATTGGATATGTTACCCCAAAAATGATGATAATAGTGTAAGTGATTGTTTTCCCGATGCAACATTATAAAATATCCATTCGATCAAATGTGCTGAGTAATCATTAGCTGTCTGAGCTCTTGCTTTTCCTCTAACCCCTCCTCATGATCAGGTGAAACCTACGCCAGGGTTTAGGTGAGTGGGCCGCCAAAGGCCATCCAGCAATTGGACCTTGCCTTGAAGCGCACCACTTCCCGTATACCTGTCAGATTGTACTTCGACTAGCACCAGCCTGGAAGCTACACTCATAATCTCAAAGTTGTTTTGCGAAATCGAGGGAAATCAGTCCAGATATATAGCGGTGAGCCGAATGTTGATTTTGACCAACTTGCGTCGAGCATTACCAGCAAGCTATGATAGAAGATTATGGGATGCGGCAGCAATCTCAATGAAGTCTGTCTTTACAAATTACCCGAGACAAATGGAAAGCATGATTGTTTGAGCACTCATTCGCATATTCAACCATCAGTTCTAATAAACTTACCATGATGACTCGTAAAATCAATCCACTTCAACCCACAAAACCATAGAGTTTATGGCTGAATTAAAATGTTGAGAGAAAGCTCCTTTTGAATTTATCTTGATTGGGAATATTATATCGATGATAGGAGAGGAAAAGGCAGTCAAACAGTTGGTTGAGCTGGGCCAGGCCAACTACCGAAAACTGGAATACGTTTTATAATTGTAGCGGCAAGATTAGTAGCTATTCAAGCAAGTATTTTGCAACTAGGACCCCTCATTGGGATAGTTTTAGCTCAAAATATCGATTGGACAGCTGCCTCGTACTCCTGCATAGCTTTAGTAGCAGCAATAAAGGGCGTTAATAAACCTCAAAATGTTCATGGAGCACAATTTGCCCGCTTTGCTTACTGAGATTGTCAACGTGCCGCCAAAATGATTAGTCACATTTTTCAGATCATTCTTAGATTCAAAATTATTCATCAATCAGCCCAGCTTTAGGTTCTGGCTTCCTTTCATCGCCAAGTAGCTGCTGGGATTTTTGGGTCCGCCCATTTCCTTTAAAATATAAGGGTTTTGAATGTTATAAGGAATGGGGTTAGTCAGCACATTATGGAACTCGGGACGCAATGCTGCTAGGCTGACTCCTTTTTAAGATTGGCTGCGGTCTCTGCCTTCCAGCATCATATCCAAATCTTCGCGATACTTGAGGACTTCGTTTTTATGTTTTTCTCGTTCGTACCTCTGTATGTCGGTGGGAACTTTGGTGTTGGCCTGGAAGTGTTATTTTTCTTTGGTGTCGTTTTATTTTATATTGAACTATCTGCGTTTCTTATCCTCGATCTGTTGCATGAGCTCATTGCGATAATTATTTCGCTTCTCAGCTTATCTTCTACGGATCTCCAGCTCCACATTTTGGTATTTGCTGCGCTATTCTTCGATGGCCTTGTTTATGAGGGAGTCCTTCAAGTTTTCTCTTTTGGCGAAGGGACTCACGTAAACTTCCTGATTCTGAGTCTGGTTGTTCATAAGCATGTTGTAATACTAGTAATAGTCAGACTGGTACATTTTTGTAGGAGATCTATTTCATTCGTTAGGCCTATTTTCCTTGCTCAGCCCTTTCGTTGAACTATTTCTTTTATTACTAGTGCCTCAGACGCTAAATTTGCTTCTGTTTGACCTTTTCCTAGAGGAAAGTATCCAGCTGCTGCTTGTATAACTGTTGCATGGCTTCTTTTGAAGACTGAGATGTGTTGGGATTGACTCCATGGTTTGAGCTAGATATAGGAGTAAGTACTTGAAGCGCTGCCTTTATATTTAGAGGGTATCGTAGACGGGAGTTCCTTGTCGGCTTTCAGATGCGTGGCTCATAACATATTATAAAATCGCTAATCCAGAGAAATATAACGATAGGATTATAAGATAATACCAGTATAGTTGCAATCAAAGGGCCCCAATTTGTATTTTTTGAAACATTACAGCTTCTTTGAGGCTGATATTTCATTGAACTTAAAGTTATGCCAGTTACAAAAGAAGTAATTTTTCTGAGGCTGCCCAATTTACAATAACAAAATATCATTCTTTACTAATTTTATAATCCAATAATCAGTGTAATACTTCTTATTCTCTTATATACCATTGAAAGAAATAATATTTATTCAAACCTCTTGAGAAAATCAACACAGCATAAAACATAAAGATAATTGCTTAATTATTGATTAGCCGCTAATTTATTCTCGAATTGGTCATCAGAAATTAGTAATTGAACAGAACTATTTGAACTGGAAGTGGTGCCAATAGTACTTGGTATTATATTAATTCTTTGACAGATATGTAGAAGAACCAAATAAAGCCAAAGCAGAAAAAGAAAAATATATAGACAGGCATCATAATGGGCCAGAACACCAATGTTTTCAGCCAGCTTTCCGCAACCTTCCTGCAGCACAAAGCCAGCAACACATAGTAGGAATAAGTCTTCCTCAAAAACACCCAAGTCATCGAGTACCATGACCAAAATATCAACCGTTTGATTTCTCTGCTGAGGAAGAAAGCTGAAGTCACTAAGATAAAAGCCACGTTTGAGCTCCATTAGGAAATCAATAAGATGACGGCATAGCAAGTCGCATAGTTTGTTTCAACATTCGCCCAACTCTATCTCTAAATTGCCGTGAATTAGCCTTCCAAGCAAATCACCGATTAATTTGCTGCCATTTTTAACGATCTGGTCGCAAATCACAAAAAGACAGTCATCAGCGAAATATCGACACTTTATCCTCCCTTGCTTTTGACTCACAGGCTTTCCAAATTGGCCTCACTTCTCTTTACAGGAACTTAGTAATAATTAGGTAGCAAAGCTTTACTGCTGTTGTTAAAGAAGGATGTTAGAAAAAAATTTATAGTAATGACTAAGATAATAATGGATTGCGAGGGAAAATAAAAGATAGTGCAGCCTCAATACCAAAGAAACTGTCAAGCACTCACTAAGGTCATTCGCTAGTTCGTTAGATTATTTTAAAAAAACCCCAAATCTCAGTAGCTAGAGGGAGATTTCAGCGCCCTCATCAAAGAAATCTGTGAATCATTTGGCTAGACCTGCGTCGACTAATATTTCAAAGTTGGTGGAAAGGCTAAAGCTTCTATCATTTAATTCTATACCACTCTTGTAGCTATAGCCTCGAGAAGACCAAATTGGGAGCTTATTTGGGAGCCTTATTCTAAAGTTGTCGGCGCATCAGTCTTAGATAAAGATCCGTTGGTACAACAATCGCTGTGGAAAGGAAGCATCCACGTATGGCTTTAATCTTTACTTTTGTTAGAATCTAAAGAAGTAAACTAAAAAGAGACGAATCCATTGTTGAATATTTATTTGCCTAAAAGTGATGAGAAGCTGTTACTTGCCTTGAAAGTAGGAGGTTTCGCGCTTTATAAATAGCTCCCTCGCCTTTGTGAGATATTCCCTCACTCAACATTTTCAGCAAACTAAACTCATAAGCAACTAATAAATAAGCTCGGTTTTTGTCGTAAATTACTTACCAGCTTGTTGAGTGAATAGTATGAGAACGAGGCAAGAATGTAGTGTTATGCAGGTCTGACTGAGTTGTTGATTAAAAGAGCAAGAGGAATCACGTTCCCAGATGATGAAAAGAAAAGCAAGGAGATTAGAACTCTGATTGGCAAATTTTAGAAATAGGCTTTTGAGAATCTACAGGATCGATATTACAAAGAGCCTCCAACTTCCAAAAACCAGTTTAGTTACTATATACCTGCTCATTTCACTTCGCTCATCAACAGTCTGCAACCGCAATTTGATTTCAAGTTTGACCCATAGCAGACCTACTCTCTTTATCAGGGGCTAGCCTTGAGTCCTCATAATTAAAAGCTTATAGATGCTATATTCGAGTATTCTAAGAAATCCCAAACCCACTTGTTGAGATTTTTATAAGTATTCCCGGCGAGAAAGGTAGATATTGATATGAGTGAAAGCAACCCTTAAGCTGAGGTTGCGGCAAAGATATTTTTACTGACTTCCCAAGTGCCAGCTGAAAATTAAGAGTGGCTTCAGGATAATTGGGATATACGTAAAAAGGTTATAGCTTATGATCCGAGGATATCGCAAAGAGACCTCGATGCTGATGATTAATAGGATGACCAAAATACTCATACTTTGTATTTTAGGCCATCTCAAAGAACACTTTCCTCTCTTTACGACAAACCAGAATTAGACACCATTAGATTCAACTACTTCAAAAAATGTTTGCTGGATAGTGAAGCTTCTCATTTAATCAGATATCTCATCCCATTCATGTCTGATATTCTGATTCCGAGAAATACAGCTATAGTTGACAATCTTTTGACTCTTTTTGTATAGAGAAGTAATAAAGCTAGTGAAGGTAAATGGACAGTTGGAGCACATTAAGTCTTAATTGTGAGAGTGCTCACTCAGCTGATAAGCTAAGCGATAATTAGAGTGAGAAATTTGAAATCTTTTAATACATAGAACTCATAGTCCTTTTTGCTTGGCTTTTGCCAATTCATAAGATTGCTTCTGCAATATAAAATGTAAGCCTAAACTGAAGATTTACTGCGAAAAGCTCAATCGTTATTAGTCGTCTAGTAGGTACAGCCATATTTACTCATTTCTTGCCAAAAAACAATAAAGAAGGCAGTGGAGGCGTTGATGAGTGGCAGTGCTGAAGGTGCAGAAAAGTTGCGCAAGAACCGAATAAAAAAATGCATATAGTTGATAAACAAACTGTTATGGTTTTGTATTCCTAGGAATAATGAATAGCAATTGGTAAAAATGGCGATTGATTTTATTGGAGAGTAGTATAATTGGAAATATGCACTGGATAGATCATAAGCTTGGCAAATCGCATTTACTTTTATCCATAATTTAAGAAGCTAAGCTTTGAGCAAAATAGGAGACTTTATCGTTGCTAATCATCATGTTTATGTAAGGCAAATTACGCTCTTTTTGTCGATTGACACCCTTTTACCTTTGCAAGCTTTGCCAGATGCTAAGAAAGTCTATAATAGCTTAAAAAATGTCATACACAAAAGTATTTTCGGGCTGGACCATGAAAAACTTTCCTAAGTTTTGGCAAACTTAATGGATACAATATTGAAAGGAGAGAAGATTATTTTAGCCTAAGGCCTCAAAAGTTTGGTCACTTTCTTGCTGTTCTCAAACGAATAAGACAATAATTCAATTTTGAACAGCTTTAGAAAATCACTGTTGTTGGTCCCTTTTGATAGCTATGTCAAACGATTCAATAATATTAGCCACGTTCTTCTCTTCATATCTGTAACATCAGCTATTCCTTTAAGAAGAATCGAAGAATCAGAAAAAATGTGCATTTAGTTAACAGATTTGCTTTTGAAAGCTCAGGGCGTAGAGCTGTTGATGGTTGTTGCTGTCATTGCACTGTTTTGGAACAAAGGAGTTGGGTCAGCAGAGGCCACCAATAATTAAAACTAATTGCTTAAATCGACATTAGAAAGATGTTCGCAGGCATTGACTCATCATTCTGCTGTTGAAAGTATCTAAAAAAGAAACTTCGGGATCTATACCTTTTTCAACTTGGTTAATGTAGGTGTTGGACTAGCCGGCAAATAGGTATTAGCTGGGCAGGAAAAAAGAATTTAGGAGCTATTCTGGACTAAAATCTAAAAAGGCAGTGATTTGTAGGCACTTGCTCAATCAGTTAGAATGAAATATGCAAGCAGAGCAGTTCTAACCTCTTCGCCGGAAAAACTTAAACTTATGATCACCTAATTACCAGAACTCATTCAGCAATAATTGACTGTCTACAAAGAAATTTTGCTGAGTTTGGATGCAGACTAAGATCAGCCTCAACACCATTAGAATATTATATCACTTTTTACCGAAGGTGCTGAGTTTTTGTTAAGGGCTTCAGCTTATGTCAATAATGATCGTGTTCCTGAGGAGCAAACTTTACTCTAATTGGTCCGTTGCCCATTCCCTGCCTTAAAGAAAGCGGCTTATCTGCTGTTGAGAACAATATATCAAGGTAAATTTGTTAAACCGCAACCTCCTTTGTCTTTGATGAAAGCTTTGAAAATGTAATTGAAAGGAGAATAGCTCAACAACTAGTTGTTTGGCAATGCTGCAAGCTATTTTTACCTTTGGCAACTCCTGATCTTGAGAAGAGAGGCAACCGATAAAGGATTAGCAGCTGAAGACGAAATGTCGCTTTCTCTTTAAGATCTGATTCAGTCCGAAGGTTTGAACGAACTTTTTATACGTAATTGTTTCTGGATACTCTAAGATCAACTTGATTACATCAAAAATGAAACAGACTATATCATAACTCCTGAGGAACTGCTAGAGCAAGACCCACAGACAGAGCTACTAGAGGAGGGAGATCTTTAGCAGAGGATATTTAAGTTATCAGTGCGAACTCTATTTATGTTTGTGTCCAATTTCCCTCTGTTCCTGAGAGATTTCATGGATAGATTGAAGAAGTACAAGAACGTCTGTTAAAGGCTGCTACGTAATGTGATAAGCGAGACCATTTTCAGAGAATAAGTCATCAGAATTGAGATAATGTAATAGAAATGGAAGGCTGGTGGAAACTTTTAGATATACGTGACTCCAAAAAATAGATAGATCTATGCTGAATACACTCATGATGTTATCAGAATCGGATTGAGACTCGTGATGCGTGGAACCTATCCCCTTTCGTACAGTTCTTGTTATTTAGGCCAATCGCAATAGAGTTCGGGTAGGGTTTGAAGATGGACGAAGGAAGCCGGTGGGGATTGATGCTGCAGAGCCAGCTGCACAATCGAAACAACACAGTAATAAACGGCATTTTGTTGTGGAAATAGAATATAGACAAGAAGTTATCAGGAGTGTAATAATGCGCAATATGTTTCGATATAGTGAACCCGAACGGACAGCTACCCAAGAAGGCTTGTAAAACTTGCCGCAAGAAGTTCCACGGAAACTGCATAATGAAGTGGTTTACCAAGAGCAACAAGAGCGAATGTCCACTCTGCAAGTCACAGTTTCTTTGATCACTAAACAAACAAATTTGTTGTCATATCTTCTATATGAGCTGATTCACTTTTTCTAACTCACTCCATAGGTTAAGGTTCCAGTTGTCTCTTCTTGTGAATTAGATGGACGGTAATCATTTAGTAAAAGGCTTTGGAATGAATTGAATTTGAATAACGTTGAACATTATGCATGATCATGATTTGCTGCGTTCGGAGTAGAACTCAATATATTTGCTGACCATATCGTCAACTCTTCCTTGCATCTCTTTCGAAATCTTCTTCTTCATGTGCCTCCTGTAGAGACAAAACTAGATCAAATGAATGTTACAATGATGCTGAATGTTAGCACACCCAGACTCACTACAAGTATCAAGGTGGGCCAGTTGTTGGAGACTTTGGTTTAGATGGTTGTTTTGGACTCGATGTATTTGGTGCACTATTCTGGCGGATTTTTCAGCGTGTTACAGATATCATCAAATACGAATTACGCCTGAGTATTCAATGCTTTACATGTAAGGAGCCTTGGACTCTGTTGTTGTTGAGTGTAACTGCTGGAAATCTATTGATCCCTGCTACTGCCAGCTGTTATTGGTCTTAGCTAAGGTACTGGTTGTATTCAGATTGGGTGAAAGTTACCGAGAAAGACGTTTTGAAGGTTGCAGCGTCAACATTAACTGCTTTAAGCGCAGACTCATGGCAAGATTAGAACTGGGAGATTATGCTACATTCATCTCCAATGTATTGCATGTAATTCCACCATTGATCGGGATGTATTTTCCACATAAGGTGCTCTCGGACTTGCTGGTCAAGGATCAATCTTCCGTTAGCTGATTCCTCATGGATGTAGTTGATGGCGCAATAGGTTCTTTGATTGTAGCAGTCAGAAGCTAGACAGTCTGGGCACCTGGTATTGGAATATACCAGAGTCAAGTTAATGTTGTCTCTAACTTTGGGATAGAATTTTCTGAAGCTCTAAACAAAACGATAGGAGTGGCGGTTGTCTAAATCACTAGGGGTGTACTAGACTGCAGGTAGAAACTGACGTTGACCCTGTCTGTTTTTTAATTTTAGAATGATATCTTCATGATGATTTAAGCTCCGTCTCCCTCTTTGCTTTAGAGCAGTTTTTTTAGTTTCTCTCCGTCCTTGTAGTTTATAAAGATAGAAGGAATCTTCGCCTTGTAGCCTACATCTTCAAAGAATTACCATAACCATTGTCTTTCATTATCACTAGGTTCAAATGTTCTGCATCGTCCATAATAATGGCCAGCTGAGCTCCTAGTTTTTGGGCGTTGAGAGTTTTTGTGACGAATTCGCATTGGCCGCGTGGAATCAGCATGAATTTGTTGTCTGTGTCAGATCAGATTTACCGTAATCAACATTTTGCTCAACGTCTGGTGTGCATTATTCTGAGAAATTGGGTGAATGCACAAGTTTACCGACAATCGTTTTCCCGAATCTAAGCTACTTTTAAAAATACGGAGCAAAGCCATAGTTTGCAATCGAGTAGGGGATGTTGAGAAGGTTCTCATCTTTTTCCCCCAGGGCTTAGAGATTGTATACGCTGAGGGTTGCTGAAGCTTGAGTAGCCAATATCCCAATAAAGATAGTTACGACTATCATTTTGCGGGAATAGATCTACATGATTATCAAATTAACACTTAAAATCGATAAGCTATTAGAGTGCCTTCAATAATTCGCTTTAGTCACGCATCACGGCTATTATAGTCAGACTTGACTTATTCGTCTAAAATCTAGGCTGAAAAAGATAGATAGACATATTGATAATATTATCTTTTACTTTAATTGGCAACAAATATCTATTGGCCCCGTTAAATAATAAGATACTCCTACCCAGCTCCCTACTCCGTCAGCATATAGAATAGTAAGCACAGTTTTAATTGGGTGAGTCAAGGGATAACAAAACTTTAGAATATTATGCGCTGTGGGCTAATAGATGAATAAAGTACTTGCTTGCATACTACTGATAACAACCAAACTAAACAGTAAATGTACGATTGGTTAGAAAGATGGCGAATAAATTGAAGACGACCTATAATCTTATGAAGATTAGTTAGTAACCAACTGAGCCCAATTGGTTCGTGTCATGCTTAATTAGATCAAGTCAAATGGAAAAGTAGAATAAAGCAAGCAATATACAGGTTTTTATTTGACCAAATTCAATAAAAGCTGCTTGTTTGGCCGCTACCTTCTAAGCTCTACTGAGCTGGAGCACTTTTAAGGATCAGCCTATGATGTTTCGGCTTGGCCCAGAGCTAATGGTATCGTTCGTTGATAGACTTCTTGCTTTTCTGCCAGTTTTTCATGATGGTCTCCATTCTTTTATTGACTTCATCGTATTTGGTCTTGAAATAGGACTGTTGTTTTTCTTTTTACTTGCTTCGGTTGTTGAGCTCGCGTTTCAATTCTTCGGTGTGTGATTTCAAGGACCTTGCCTTCGTCAGCTTACTTTCATTGTGCTTTTAAACCATTTTGAGATAAAGTTCCTTGTGTTTTTCTATAAAGGTCTTTTGCGCTGTGGGTGAGTTATACTATGCTAGAAGCGATTCTTGTGATTCGGTCAAAAATTTGGTTTTTAGTGTAAGACAGTTACCTTAATCATGGGTTGGCCTGGTGTCGGAAAAATAGGAAATATTGCTGTTGCTAATTTTGCGCTATGGCATTTTGGGCATAATTCGTACTTTTTACTTAGTGTTAATGACATTACGCGAGCTACGAGATGCATAGCGATATCGTTTTAAAACTTCATTTTTTTGATGACCTCATTGGGCCGATAGTTGAGCTTTTGTTTCCAGCTTATCATATCGAATGGACTCAGCTGGAGATCTGTTTTGGCTTCGGAAGTGATCCTTTTGATCCGTCTTATTTCCGGAGACTAGCAGCTTACTTGTTGAGTCTTCTGTCTTCGATGTGATATTTTGGAGAAACCAATCGATTTATTCGACATTTATATATTTTTATCTAAATGCAATAAAGTATGTACAACTATCATTTTCGGTTTTGCTTTTGCAGGTTTTCAAATATTAAATACTAAGCAGATGATTTAAAAAGTATATTATTATTTCCTTTTTGTATCTCGGGCAGTAAAATCTATGGCCCTCCTAGTCTCACAAGCTTAAGTTATTTAGGCTACATCCTAAAACTTTGGCTATTCTGCATGTGTGCGAGATCTACGAATAGCGTATTATTATTTTTTATCTTCGAAGGGAATTAAATAAAATAAACGATTAATCTATCTATGGAGACACTGAGTACTAAATTGCAAAACAAGCCAGCAAAAACAAAATTCTGAAATCGAGGCAAAATTTTATTATTCTCAATATAGTTTGGGAAATGACCATAGTTGTTGAGCCAAAAAAGCAAAAAATTATCAATCAGTTTCTTCTCTTTTTGTTCTTGGCATCTTTGGGAAAGAAGGGGTTATTAAGCAGATTCTTCTTGGGTGGATAAACCTATCTTTTTGATAGTAAATCCATCTTGTCTACATTGACTATAGCTAAAGCATTTACGATTTCTCTTTTCTCGACTGAGACTCCAGTTTTGGTGAGTCTGTCTTTGATTGTAATCATGTAGTTAAAGCCTTACTCATTTTGGGTTTCAACTCCGTTGTTCGCAACAATCGAACTAAAAAGAGATTCTAAATGATTAAATTTGTACTTTTTCCTTGCCTGCAGAAACTGGTGAGAGACGTTGCCCTCATTACTCTCATCTGTGACTTCTACTCCTCAGTTTCAAGCGAAATCGGCTTCAGCTCGATATGGTTGATGTATTTACTATATGTTTTAAGAGCGTTGTTGATCTTTATTTTTTATACTTGCTGCTAGATGGCGATGGGATTCGAATTTTTGCTGTTTTAAGAGTACTGAAGCTAATGAACTAAGCTAATTCTGTTTTTTTTGGTTTACTCTGCTCGAGGAACATATTTCAATTTGTTATATTTGTTAACTAAATCGATTCTTTCAAGTTTTCGATGTTCTTCGGAAATATCTCCACCCTTGTTCGCCCCCCACTTATTCAGTTGTTGAGCGACGCTAAGTTATTAAAGTTTTGTTCGAACTGATTCTTCCTTTACCTTAATAACCCTCCTCAGAGTACTATTTTTAGCCTCTTTCGATTGTTCTTAAGCAACCATAGTTGCCTCAGGAGAGTTATCTTCTTTGTATTTTCTATATGCCTTACCTTGCTTATTTTCGGAATCACTTTAGATATCCTATTCTCCATCAGCTTGATCTTATTCATTTACGACCTGGGCTAAATTTTTCTGTGTGGTTTATTCCTGCTGGACCAGCTTCTATTTCGCTTAGCCTTAGGTAACTTGGTTCTAAATAACTTATTTTGGCACTTCTTTTATTTATTTAACCTAGGTCATTTAAAAAGGAACAACAATAGGTTAAATAAGCTTGTATTCTTGCTTGGTATGAATGCTGTGGGTGGCTGTTTTGAAAAAGCTTGCTTTTGTTGTAGCTAAAGAATGCTTATATTTATGCGTTCCTGTGGTAAAGGTTGTTACAGATGAGGCTCTCTTTTGGCTGAAGTTTTAGTTATTTAAACCTTGAAGTAACTCTTTTCTTTTGTACTACACCAATCTTTATTTTGGTGGAAATAATTCTGAGTGGCTCGTTCTCGCCATAGACTCATATACTCTCATTTCTTTTTTGTTTTTGTTGGAAACTAAAAGCGACTCGATTTAGCTTTAGGTTTATCTTTCGCTAAGCGTAGGTTTCAGTTTTCCTTCCTCTTTTTACGGAGCCTGATTCCTAATTTTGGGTTTTTGCTAGATAAACCATCGGCTTATTTAGGCATAAGCGCGTTTCGCTTCAGTTCTATCCAGAATGAAGCTACTTGTATACTGAGTTAATCCAAACTTACCTTCATTC
>Ga0316217_10003363_pt1 | contig 18298 bp, 11 predicted proteins | sample 1anoAmetaG_FD_203633 | JGI IMG/M metagenome (GOLD analysis project Ga0316217, IMG submission 203633) | Freshwater microbial communities from Trout Bog Lake, Wisconsin, USA - 1anoA | ecosystem: Environmental > Aquatic > Freshwater > Lake > Hypolimnion/Profundal zone | place: USA: Wisconsin...
CCCAACCCCAACCCCAACCCCAACCCCAACCCCAACCCCAACCCCAACCCCAACCCCAACCCCTTTGTGTGAATATCAAAAATAATGGCGATAAATGCTTGAAATTCATCAAGGTATATATGTTAATGGCAATTAAGCGATTCATATTTACAAGAATATAGTCTGGATAACTAATTTGATGTTTAAATCTTGCTAGTCAAAGATTTTTTTAAGAGATCTTTAAATAAAAATGATAACTATTTGACTTCATTGCTACAATAGGTAAATCGAGGTTTTCACAAATTTGTGTTTTCTTTCGGAAAAACCCATATTAGCTTTTGGATTATCTTCATGCTTTTTGATTTTATCCCCTTGAAGATCTTCTTTAGTCATCACATGTGCAAAATATTAATATCAATCAACATATTATCTGATTGATTAGAAGCAAAAAAGGAAGCAATATATAATTTCCTTAATCATCGCCTTAATTTAACTGATTTCTCTCGCAAGAACTACTCATTTTCTCAAAGTAGAGCCTCCCACTAGCTGCTAGCTACTCCCCATCGACTCATAATCAGCACAACACATTTTACACACTATCTATATGTCCTAAAGAAAGTTAAAACTACTCTAGTCTCTTCCTTAGAAGCCTGTCTTTACACCTACGCTCCTGAGAAAAGCTGAATCTTCTGCAAGATCGAAGACTCTGCAGACTAACATATAACCAGAATATTGAGGGAGACTTCTCAACCCCTCAAAAATAACGGAAAATAAACAAAAGCTCACTTTGACGGAGAAGATAAGTTATCAAAAGGCATACAGTTTACTAGCGATCTACTTGGAGAGGCGACACAGATGAAGAAGGGAGGATAAAGCGAAATGGCTGCTGAGAAACTCATATATTCATATGTTGAAATGTAGAAATTCATCAAAAATTAAAGATAACTGCGCGAGAAACGGGAAAGGGTTTGTTAGTTTGGAGTTTTTGGGGAGTACTTATAGAAAAGTTTGATATGCATATGAAGGGAGAAGAAGTACGATTGATTGATGGAAACGAAAATATTAGAGGATATAAAATAAATATAAATTAATTATTACCACAAGATGGCTGACTCGCCGCCCTACAAAGCAGCCCTCAACTCTCTGCTTTTACAAAAAAGAACCAATCACTTCCTAGATACGCACGACAAAACTGATCTCAGAAAATACAACAACCTGAGACCCCCCAGCACTCAACCAAACCAAAATGGCGCCATTTTTGACAAAAACTTACCTCACAACTCCACTCTTTCCATAGAAAATAATCATTCATACCCCAACATGGAACAGGATATTCTAATGCTGAGGCACCAAATCGATAGTTTGTAAGGCTATGAATGCGCCTAAATCAAATGCCGTTATGAAGCATAGCTGTTCATCTTGGGAAAGCGCCGCAGGTAAGCATTTTGTAACTTAGCAACTTCTTCAGAGCTTTTGAGCGAGTTGAGGAGCCGAAATAGGACAGGTCCATTATATTAGACAATTTCATAAATCGGAAAAAATCTACAAACAAAAATTCCGCTAAACTCAAGAAGTTTCTCAGCAGTTTCATGACCAAAGGCTTTGAAGAACCCAAATTCAACATGATACTTTAGTTTATTTCCACCAAACACAAAATCCCTCTAGAAATCCACTCCAAACTGCCTAAGCTACAAGCCGGATATGTACCTTTACCTTCATTTAGAAAGAAGCAGATATCAGAAAGGTTCATAAGTATCAGATCAACACTAACTCACTTCCACCTCTTGGGCTTACCTTTGACGGATAAAATAAAGATCAGATCGATGACTAAGAAACTTAGATAAAGCCTATACTCAATGCAGCCGATTTCTTCATATAAGAAGAAAATTGCTTTGAAGAAAAACCGCTAATTTCAGGTTATATACTACCAGAAAAACCTATAGAGAATTGCTTCTCATAAAACAAGAGAGAAATATTCAAAATGTCTCGAAATATGGCCAGGATACATCTTGAGAAAGAATCTACTCTAAAGCGCGTAGCTTACCATTGCGTGAGGGAAGTGGAACGTCGCTATATAAAATGCATGAGAAATCAAAATGACTACATAAATAGAGCCAAAAAATTACACAGATAATGTCTAGTATATTGGCGCAAAAGAGAAAAATAGCTAATATAATTAAAGAAGAAAAAATAAAAGCTTTAGGCTGAGCTCAAGAAGAGAGATGAAGAAGAGCAGTAAGCGCGCAAACAGGAGAGAAGACTCCAATATATCATGTATCAATCAGGGCTTTACTCTCACTTCATGGCCACAAAGCTAGGAGTCTAAGGAGACCACAAAAAAGAAATCTAAAAATTCGCTCCTTCAAATGATAAGCAAGTTGACATTGACGAAGAAGCAGCTCGGCTCAGTGTTGAGCAAATCATTGCAAGCAAGATAGATAGCTTGTAAAAGTTTGATAAAAAGAAAGATTAAAAATTGGATCTTTCCTCTGTTGATCAAGGTAGGCTAGAATTAGTTGGAACTCCTGCTTCTTTCCATGGAAATCTGAAAGAATATCAAATCAAAGGTCTTAGATGGCTTAACAACCTTTTTGAGCAAGGCATCAATGGTATTCTTGCTGATTAGATGGGTTTAGGAAAAACTATTCAAGCCATAGCTTTGCTTGCTCATATTTCTTAACGTAAGGGTATATGGGGTCCTTTTCTTGTGGTGGCTCCAAATAGCACACTCTACAATTGGCAACAAGAGTTTAAAAAGTTCTGTCCTTCCTTAAAAGTTCTACCTTATTGGGGCAATATCAAACAGAGAAAAACAATAAGAAAATTCTTCTCTTCTAAGAAATTCACTTAAAAAGCAGATTCTCCTTTCCATGTAGTGATTACTTCATATCAGCTAACAGTTGCTGATGAAAAAACATTTAAAAGACTAAAATGGCAGTTTATGATTCTTGATGAGGCACAAGCCATCAAAAATATTCTCTCGCAACGTTGGAATACCTTGAAAGAGTTCCAATCAAGAAATAGGCTTCTTTTGACTGGAACTCCTATCCAAAATAATATGGCTGAACTCTGGGCTCTACTCAACTTCGTTATGCCTGATCTATTTGATTCCCATTAGCTATTTAATGAATGGTTCTCCAAGGATATCTAAGCACACAGTCAAGATCAAAAATAGCTCGACCAAATAAAAATCCAAAGATTACATGCCATCTTAAAACCTTTTATGTTAAGAAGAATCAAAAAAGACGTCGAACATTAGATAGGAAAGAAATACGAGCATCAAATTTTATGCTAAATGACCAAAAGACAAAAACTACTTTACGAATCAATCAAAGAAAGATTAAACGTGAAAGAGCTTTTCAAGATGTTTGAATCTAAGGCAAAAGTCTAGAACCTCATGAACTTGGTGATGCAACTGAGAAAGGTTTGTAATCATCCTGAGCTGTTCGAACGTAGACCTGCGCGTTCTCCCTTTTGCTTTCAATAACAGTATTACTATACAGGCTATATACCTATTCGTTCAGGGGATACCAAATTACTAGCCTACAATGTTAAAAACCCGATCCATTACACCTACCCAAATATTGTGTATGATTAGGTATCTCGCTTCAGCTAAGACCATTTTAACAAGTGCAAACGATTACTAAACATCTATTCTGTTTAAAATCAAAGAGAAAACAAGACTTTTTCAAGTCTTTGGCTTACTAACTTTAGTATGAGTGAGATTTAATTATGTTTTAGGTAGGATAAGCTGCTAACAGGATTGTTGCTGCTGCATTGGTGGCAGAGAAGTACTTATTCAGCTTCTTTTTCAACTCATCACAAACTCAATATCAATACATCGCTAACTTAAGGAGGAGGAGTTGATTATCGTTTCAAAATGACGTTCTAAAACGATGTTAAATCATTGTAAAACGTGTATATGCCTGCAGCTACTGCTCCACTCGTAGAACCTATTATTTCAAGCTCCTCATTCTACGAAAACCATGAACTCTTGAACAACAATAAATTCCAGAAGTTCATTATGTAAGGGAAATACAGCCATCAGCTTAATTAATGGAGTGAACTCAATGAATGGAATGGCGTAATCAGTAATTGTAGCTCTTTAACTAGGATACAAGTGATAGATTTCGGAAGTCTCATAGGAGATTCCTCTAAACTTAGAGAACTTGATAGAATTTTAAAGCAGAAGAAGCGTAATGGAGACAAAGTGCTGATTTTCTGCCAAATGACCAAAATGATAGATATCCTTTAGGATTTCATGAACTTGCGCAAATATACTTTCTTTAGACTTGACGGAGCCTCAAACATAGCAGATCGGAGAGACATGGTGAATGATTTCCAGAAACCGACATCCAAAATATTCGTCTTTTTACTCTCCACTCGCGCAGGTATCAGTTATTGTATTTAGGAGGACTTGGTGTAACCTTAACTGCAGCTAACACAGTTATTTTCTATGATAATGACTGGAATCCGACCATGGATGCTCAAGCCACTGATAGAGCTCACCGTATTGGACAGAGTAGAGATGTGAATGTTTATCAACTAGTCACTAAAGGGACCATATAAGAAAGGATAGTAAAGCGAGCTCAACAGAAGAAAACAGTGCAAAGTACAGTCTATGAAGGTGCATCTTTCAACTTTTTCAAAAAAGACATGATTATGGAATTGATGGTCGATGAGTTCAATGTCTAATAAGGTATGGCTGAGGAGAAGGCTTAGAAAGGACGTCGTTAAGGTGCAGGTCGCAAGAAAGGAACCAAGAAGGGCCGAGACTAACGTGATGAAAAAGGAAAAGGAGACAACATGGAATGTCCGGAAGAGATAGAGCAGATGATTTAGCGTATGTAGCAAAATGAGTGATGTTATGTATAGCTAATAATAAAGTTACAGAAGTTGGTTGAGTTGGGATTGTATTGTTATAATATAAAACAACACGTGAAAGATGGACATTTTCCAGTTCATCGGAGACTTTTTACATCTTATCGCAGTCTTAATGCTACTACTCAAAATAATGGCCAACAAGAACGTCATTGGTACCCCTTCGTCTATTCAGGACTGTCCTATCGCACACAGGAGCTGTTTTTAGCCGTGTTCCTGGCTCGCTATATCGATCTCTTTCTAGGCTGGAAAACACTCTACGTCTTCGTCATGAAGATAGTATTCATATCTTTGACTGCCTACACAATTTACCTCATGAAATTCAAGAAGCCGTATTGCCTCAGCCTCGATCGCTAATCCGATAACCTTCCGCACTATTATCTTTACGGAGCCGCTTTGCTCGCAGCAGTAATCGTTCACAAATCGCTGAATCCAGTGGACTTTCTCTGGTCCTTTAGCGTCTGGCTTTAGGCCTTAGCAATCCTACCACAACTCTACATGATAAACAAACTAAGAGATATCGAGAATATCACAGCCCACTACGTCTTATTCCTGGGCCTGTACCGTGGTTTTTATATTTTGCATTGGTACTTCTGCTTTAAGCTAGGATATTCCGCTGGTAGCACGTAGTTTGGACTTCTTTCATCGCAGGTGTGATCCAGACCTTACTCTATGCCGATTTCATGTATTACTTCATGAAAGCCAACCAAAACGACAAGTTTATGGTCTTTCCAGTTTGATAGACATATCTATAGCTGTTCTCAGCTTATCTATAACTTTGTAATTTCAGTATCGATATATTTGGTTTATTCGGCACAACATGAGACTTTCTCATTTGGACAAAAAACCTTACAGTAATCCTGCCCCCAGACGCCACTCCCCAAACGCCTACTTCCAGAAAAACAATTCCAACGTGTCAGTACACTCATAGCATCTCTGGAACATGATGGAGGATAACTAGCTGTTTCCAGAGTAAGTCTATCAGCTGCTAAAGTACTAATAGCGCAACTTGGGCAACTACAAGAAAAGTCTTTAGAGGTAAAAACAGAAAGTAGGGCTTTCTATCGACAGTTTGAAGCGAGAGATGTAGCATAACATAGATGACCTCAAGATATCTATTTTCGCAGAACTGGACAGAATATACCGATTCTATATGGAGAAGTATGCCACTCTTAAAGGCGAGATCATGGAAATCAAAAGATTGAAGGATTAGATCGAAATTAATGTTGAGTCAAGAAACGTAAACTACTCTTCTAAGCTTAACACGCAGAGGGTTAGTTAAAATAACAAACTTCTAGGGACGAACAATGCATCTATCATGAAATCAATGGAGAAAAACAACATTGAAGTCAAAAAATATCAAATGCTCAACTATATTACTTAGCTTCAAAGGGAAAAGATTATGCCCCTTCACTCACTTTCCAGCGAGCTCGTCATTTTGACGCAGTACTAGAATGGCTACTATCAGCATAAAGAATTTCAGGAGATTATAGGCACACTTATAGAGTCTTTGAAGGTGAATTTGCGAGGAATTTATGAGAAAAAGTATTAATTCATACGTTAGCCTTAAACGATTTGCCAAAAAGAAGAGAAACCGCTCTTAGCCGAGCTTTATGAACCTCCTCCTGCTACACAAAACACCCATCAATATGGAAATAATCTAGGCATACGACCCATGGCAAATTTAGCAAGAAGTAGCTCTCAAGATCTGGTAAAATTCAATCAAACTTTGCCAAAACCTTTAGTTACTAAATTAGAAGAGAGCAAAAGCATTGCAGTTTCCAGCTAACAACAAAATATTGTCTTTTAGTTCGTGTAAAACGCAACCTTAGCTCCCATCCAATCCATAAGAAGCGTGGCTTAAGATATAATACTTTGTGCATTGTAGGTTAATCGAAACTCAATAGCGATTGGAAGTAAAGATGGAGTAATAAACATTTATGGTACCAACTCAGGGCAAAAGATAGCCAATCTTCGTGGGCACAAGTCAAGTATCTGCAAATTGGCAATAGTAAACAACCATGGTAAAAGGTATCTCGCTTCTGGAAGTGACAGAGGCTGCAGCTCAATAGTTCTTTGGGACACCAACACTTGGAACATGGTTATGAAAATAGAAAACCACAAAGCTGCAGTAACTGCCATTTTGGACTTACAGGACAACAGAAGTTTGATTAGTGGAAGTTACGATAAAACAATAAATCTTTACAACCTCAACAATGAAGGTCAGATCCTTTTCGATTTGCCAGGCAACCGAACTTCTGTGACTGCGATACTCATGAACTGCAATGGCAACAAACTGATAACTTGTGGACTTGATGATTCTATCTGCATTTACCAAATAATAAGAGGAGTTGGAAGGCAAGTCTAGACCATGTTTATGGAGCGATAGATCCAAAATAACACCATGATCTGCTCCATAGTAGCCTCACTTATCCAGCCTTAGCTTGTCTTTTTGGGCACTAAAGATGGAAAGATCAAACTACTCAACATTGAGAGAGGAGATGCTTACAAAACCTATGGAGTTTGCAGTAATGCCGTTATCTAGATGCTTGTTGTTGAAAGACAGTCGAAGCCATGTAAAAATATTTATATTAAGAATTTCCAATCGCGATCTGTTGGCCATGTAGCGAATAAAATCTTAAAATAGTCAACACCTAAAGTGGGAAAATCAATACCCTTGCAACTAAAGGGTTTATCGAATTTGGATGTGGAATCGGGCCTAAAGGCTTTTTCCTAAGTAATGGACGGAATATGGCCATGCTTAGTCAAAGTAAATAGAGACGAGAACTGCAGTTATTTAGACTTTAAGTAAGTAGCTGATAGGTTTGTGCATATAAAAATCATTCGTTTGAAAGCAACCCTAATCTTTTATACATTCTGCGCAACTGATTGCGTAGCTTTTTGACGTCCTCTCCACTTTTGAGGCTGTACTCGAAATCTGAAGGTAAAACATCCGCCAGAATATCTTAGTACTACTCTTGTATGCGATTTGCAATGTTGAGTATATCTCTGTCCATTGACTCCATTTGCTTCTAAATGAGTTATTTCACCTGCATCAGTCTTACCCTTTCACTCTCACATTTTCCGATCGCATGGCCTATCTTTTTGTAGCCCTCTAGATCTCCATCAGTCAACACTCCTTCAAGATCTTCCTCATATTTTGCCATTTCTTGACTGTTTCGGCTTTCTTCAAACTGAATGTTTCTTAGTTACTCTCTTTTCTGTTCATATTCTCCTCTTTTTCTGATGCAGGCTTAGAGAAGTCCCAAAAGATCTTGCCTTCTTTACTTTTAATTTTAGGTTGCTCTGAATTAATCATAAATTACCTAAGCATTGTATAGAAAGTCTTGGCTGTTTCTGAAGTTTTAACCAAGCCTTGCTTCAATAAACTATCTTCATCAAGAAAGCGTTTATAAAAACTTTTGACTTCTTTGAATTTCTTCAAGTACTCTTTTGGGTCGATGGAACTAAATGACAACCCATTGGTTTCATTCTAAAAAAGAGCTAAGATAGAAGCATACTTAACTCTCTGAGTTTGTATGCTATTGAAGTTGTAAAACGCTTTGGCCTCATCAGACAAACATTTCATAAGCTCATTGGCAATCTTATCTTGGTCTCTTGATATTAAATCTAACTCCATAAGCACCTCTTTCTCAGAAATCTATAACTGCGTATCTTTTTCTTTAGTTCTCAACAGCTCCTCAAGCCCATTGGCGAAATCTCCCTGATCTTTTAGATTCATCGTATCGAATTCAAGACTGTTCTAAATGCCAAAAAATAATGCAATTTCACCAAGCCTTTCCTATCTGGTTCTCTTTAGCTCTTCAAGAATGTTTGTGATACGCTTGATGTACTCTATTTTTTTGTCCTTGGAGGTCTATCTATCCTTTATCTTCTTATTCAGCACATCGTAGTTTTTCTTTTTTGAGAGGAACAAGGGCTCAACCTTCTGCACGTGATCTACAGATTTGGCTCCCACAAAAGATTTAAGAGTGTCTTAGATGCGATCCAATTCCCTACAAATTTCCAAGACATCTCCATTCTACTTTTACAGCTGAATCTAAACATTTTTACCTGCTTGTCGATCGTTTTAAGCTTTTCCAAAATGTTGTCAATATCATTTTCTAGCTTGCGATTCCTGGACCAAAACTGCTCAGATCTTTCCTCTTCGTCTATCCTTGGTCCCTTGATTTCGGGGATAGTCTGAGCTATTTTGCCCAACATTCTGACTGCAGTCCTTGTATTTTGACAGAAGTTAGTTATCTTCAAAAAATCTTCATCATTCGACAACTCTATATTCTATGCATGGTTTCTTGCTCTCATGATCTTTTACTAAGCCTATTAAAGTATTCTTTTTTTCTTGATGGCCACCATGCCCTTTCTGCGCGTCAGAAGTGTAATGATGTCATCAACTATATTAGCCAAATTCTACGATTCTTGTCTAATTCTATGTTTAGCTCAGGAATGGAATAATTGGCAAAGTATTCGTCAGTTTTGATTCGGCGGGCTAGAATGTCTGGGCTTTCTGCCGAGAATTCTCGAAGAGGAGGATTGACATAATTGTCAACTGATGGTTATGGGTAGCTTTTGAGGATGTCTGAATGTTGGGATGTTTACATTTCGATTGTGGGTCTGGTGTCAAGACGTTTTAGTTGGTTGACAATAATGGGCGGTTACCCTTCCTGTAGCCGTTCATGACAGTTATTATCAAATATTTAAAAGGTTGTATAGTTCAAATTTTGCTTATTTTGTGTTAAAATAAAGAGATTGAAGCAATTTTGTATTTTGGCAATGATTTGGAGAACTAAAGCGAAAAAGCTAGCGTATTCTCTAATCCTCCATTTTAGCATCTAAAAATACATGCATACCATTTTTCTGAGTTCTATGATTCAAAAAAGTAGCATTCTTCTATTCTCACATCTAAAAAACTGCTCAATTTAGCTGAAACCAAATAAGCTGGATCATTTTGTTTGCATTTTGGTAAGAAACTTCTCACTATGTAACAATAATTGTTTTTTTCCAAACTTGGCTCAAGCACTACAATAGCAATAGTATTTGGATGGACGGAACTGTGGAGCCTTCATTAATTGTTTTTGATTACAATAAATAACCTCAATTAAGAATTTTTCTAATTTCAAGAAAACTTACCATTAATACATACATTTATGTACCATATTTGAATTTGCATAATTTTGTTTCCTTGAGCCAAGATATTTATATTTTGTTTTTATTTTTTGTTCCTTTTCTTGCTCTTTGACAATTTTTGTGATTAGGGGATAGACTCACTAATAACGATCAAGTAGCAAATTTTAACGATTCAGATGATCAAATAGCCAGTGAATGGGTAAATAACATAAAACTGCTGAGGGGCTTCTACACTAACTGTATGGCCTAAACCAACGTTTTGTTGTTCCATAGGAACTGCACCTATTTAAAGCTAGCCTTTATGTATTTGAGTAATGGTCGGCCTCCATTCTCTTGTCTAAAATTTTGCCATTCCGACGGTAATTCTGCAAAATGAACTTGGCAGTGGGAAGTTTAATTCTTAATTTTTTTGCGGCCTGGTAAAGGAATAATTTCTATTCCTCGACTAACTCTATTAGCCTAATTCGTTTCTAGATATTTGGAGAACTACCTCATAGGGGATTTTCGAATAGCGTTTCTTTCTATTGAAGAGGGCCATCGTGAGTTGATATTATATTATAGCTCAAATCAACACAATTTTAGTTTTCCGAAAAAATCGAACCACCAAATCTTCATTTTTTGATGAATTTCAAGGCTTCTCATTAAATTTAAGCGTTTAACTCTATATTTTTTGTGCCATGTTATTCTTTAAAATACTGATTTAAATTTTTTTTTATTCATTCCCTTACTTCTAACACAGAAGCCAAAAGTAAATGTATTCCATTTGTATTTGAGTGAATTGTGGTCATAATTAGACGAAAATGATGCAAAAAACAGCATTTTGATTTATCTAAGCCCAAATTTGACAAAGAAAAGCTTTCAAATTTAATGATTTGAATAGCTCCAAATTAAGAAACATTTCTTTCTTTACATTTCCTTAGTCAATTAGGAATGCAAATAGTTTGTTTAATGCCAGAAAGCAACAGCAGAATAACATCTTATTGTTTTGAGCAATTCCAAGCAAGAATAGTGGAATTAAAGAAACTTTGAACATACAATTAGGTATTATCTATGTTACTGAAATGATTATTTCTCGCAAATTGTGTATAATCTAAGCAAGTTTTCGGATTTGAAAGTTACTGAAGTAAGAATGATTTCTCTGAAGGAAATCAGCAAAATTCTGTGGCTTTGATAGTAAAAATCTAAATGAAACGGACTAGAGGTCCTTAAAATGATATTAATGATGTAGAATTGCATTAAAAATATGCATAAAATCATCTTCTTCTTTTCTTACGAATGGGACGAGGCCGTCTCATTTGGCTAGTATTCCTTTTTTTGTTTTTTTTCTTCTTTCTAATTATATATCGGGCGTACTTAGATTAAAAGCGTTGCTATCCGTATGGACTAAGCTGCCTGTCCACATTGGTGCCAATCTAAGCGTACGCAGGAGAGGTGATACTACTAAGCGAAAAAATCTTCTCCTTGGGATCAATATTGATCTTGACGTTGTTGTTGGTAGGCACATTGCCTGGTAAGTTTTTGTTCCAGCCAAGGTAGACGTTGCCATCCTGCCAGCTCCGCTCCAGGTAGAGAGTTTAGAGCTAGTCGATCTGGTTTTAGATCTGGGCTATCTGCCCTGCAATGACGTTCGACTCCTCCAGCAGCTTCTGGAAGGACTCCTTCAATTTTTGATTGCCGAATTTCATATTTAATATTTAGGTTCGCCACATCTAACATTTAAATTATCAGCCCTTTTATTGAGTAGGCACTCACTCCGTCGCACTGGCTGCAGCCTTTATCCTGCCTCTCAACTTCTGATATCATGATTTCTTTGACAGCCACTAAATTAGATTACATTTTCCAAATAAGATGCTATTTGAATGGCTTATATAAAGGGCGTACCAAAGATAAGTGATATGTCAAGTCAAATTAAGTAGTTATATCAAAGATGAGAAAGAACAATAGACTTGAAAGTCCATTTTCAGAAGGACTCATTCAAATTTGCTTGTGAACGATGGTTTCTAGTTAAATCCACTAGTAAGCCGATCAGAGCCAATCAAAAGCTATGAATATAATAGATAGGGGTATACAATCAATAGGAGTTCCTCAATACAATCTAGGTTGACGCCATAAACCTAGAAAAAATGGTCTTTTCTATTAGATTTAGCAAAGCCAATTAAGATAGCATACATTTTATAGCCATAGACCCCATACATAACCCTAAATTGAACTTTAGTTATTCTCAACGCAATTCCAAACCATATGTATTGCATTTCGACCTCAACCAGCAAACATAGCTACCTAATCAACGCATGGAGTCACTCAAGGTTGAAATCAATTCAAATCTCCTTCAATTCTACATTAGATTTGAAAGCAAACAAATACAATTGCTATCGCACTACCATAAAAGATGAGAGTGCTGAGCTTCTAAGTATCTTCTGAAATGCACTTAATAACTATCTCTTAATTGCGAATACGAAAATTAGTTCGTGGTTGATCACTGATTCATTTGATTCATGATTAGCCAAGGGACTTCAAGTGTATTCTACCAAAACGCAGGAAGTCATTGGCTAATTAGAGGTGCCCTCATTGATGGGAATCGAGAATGATTGTTTCCTTGCTAATCAATAAACGTAAGTAGGGTCGCTATTGGCCTTCTTGATTCCTGGCTTTCCGCATTCGAAGAGTTCCTGCCTCATATTCAAACACTTTTCCGGTTTCCCTGGATTGGCCTCAAGGCAGCCCATAAAGCCATCGTATTCCCCAGGGCACTCCTTCTTCATGATGAGCATGCGAGGGGATGCCTTGTCGTCTCTGGCAAATCTGAGTCACCAATCACTTACTCAATACCCTTGTTTTCGAGCAGGGTGCTTCGCTTCTTCGCAGTTGAGAACATGTATGAACGAGACTCCATTCTTCACAAATAATAGTTAATTAATAAATCACCAACTCAAATATCATCACAGCCATTAAACCAGGGAAACCAATAAAATAAGATGCGGAGATGGGCGGGCATTTGCTGGCCACTCTTGGGAGTCACTTAGTTTGGCCGAACAATACTCTTTTAGGCTATTTGGGCATAAGCTATAATGATAGGGGTTTAATTATGACATTTTTGTTTACGATTAAAGCACAATTATAAAATAATAATAATTGAATGAGCCGAGGTTTTTTCTCCGCCCTCTCCGCCATCACAGTCGTCGCTGGTACCAACCCGCCTAGCTAGGAACTGCTGCTTTTTATTTCTGGAAGAAAGTCAATGATACAGAGACAGGACTCATCGATAGACTTGTGATCAAGCAAGCTCTCATTACCCTCAGGAAACGCGTCTTTAGCACTCTACGCGAAATCGCTTTCATCATCAACCACATCAGAACTCTTTAAGGAGATCTCTAGCCCAAAAAGATCAGTGACATCTTCATGAGAGATGGAGGTATGTTTGTCGAAATTCAGGGAGTGGGTAGAAAAAGCTGCAAGCCATCGAAGCCCTGGTTCTGCAAGACCTCAACATCTCGCGTACCAACCTTAAAACTTCAGAAAACCAATTCCAATACTCATGCAATTACTACATCCAGAACGACATCGAAATCAAACTACTCCTAGAACTCTTCAAAAAAGATCTCAGCATGGCTCTGGAAGGGGTAGTCTAGACTTACCACGGCCCTCTGCCTCGGTTTAGCCCCGAAAAAGTACTGAGAATCGAGGAGCAGATAATCAAGAGTAAGATTTGAAGTATTGAAGGACGCATGCAGATCATAAGTCGCAAGTTCATTGACAACGCAGACAATGAGGAATGCCTGAGACTTGAGGCTCAAATGTAAATGAGGGGTTATAAAGCTAGTTAAGAGTACCTGCGTGAGGAAGGGATTCATCATTAAAAGTAGCCCAACGAAAAACTATTCATGAGTCTGTTGTAACATTACTACAGAGAAGACAGCTAGTTCAAAAATAACTTCGAACGTCTTGAGCTCGACATGGAAATGTGTACAATCTGTATCATTTAGTCATCATCGAACTCGAAAGCAAATTCCTCATCAATAAGAAGAATGAGGAGAGTAGCCAAGTGTTCAAATAGGCTGAGTTGGAAAAGGGTAGTGGCTTTGTGGAAAAAATGCCCAAAATGCTTAGTTAGTATGACTATGAAGAATAGTATATTTCTCAGCTGAAAGAGAGAAAAAGCTAATAAAAGTGAGAGAAAACAGAACTACTTACGAGGTCTGTGATCTTGGTTCCTTTTATATTAATGATTACTCATTTATTAAAGTAAAAGGTAGCAAATACAAACTCAATCTTTGATTAGTGCTAATTTCAGAGCCAAACTAAGTTTTAAACATCTCAAAACTTGATCAGTAGAAAAACAACAAAGCTAGCATAATAACAGCTCAGTAACTAGTATAGGCAAAATAACGAGATACCTATCGCAAAACGACTGTTTTTTGTTGATTGCTTGTTCAGCTATTTAGAGATTTCAAATCGCCTGTAAAGAGTAAGTTTTTATTAAAGAATCAAAATATAGGTCTGCCAGCTTTAAACTAAGCTGTACTGAGTGTATAATTAAGTCAATTATCAACTTATACAATTATTTATATCTTCGACATACCCTATGCTTCTCTCCAAAATAGCCAACAGACTAACCCTCGTAAAACAGCTGCGATTTTCCTTCAGCATAGCTAATTAAACCAGTTTTCTCGAAATGGTGAGATAGTACTTCGACAAGGCTGGTGAAGCAGCAGGCATCCCCAAATAAAGAGTTAACTTCCTAAAAAGTCCAGACTTCTCTCTCAAGTTCAACATCCCTTTCCTCACTGGTAAATCCTTAGCCACTCAGATGCAGGTCTCATTGAAGTCGTCGAGGCATACAGAGTCCAGCATAAAACGCATAAATTGCCAACCAAAGGAGGAACAAGGTATGCCAGCAACATCAATCTTTAGGAAGTGGAGGCACTTGCTTCTTTGATGACCATCAAAAATACCATCGCTGGCTTGCCTTATGGTGGAGCCAAGGGGGGCATAAAGATTGACCCAAGAAGTCTATCAAAAAGGGAAATTTAAAGAGTTACTCGTAACTATGCAACCGCCCTTTGCAAAAAGGCAAGTTTGGGGGCTTCAGTTGACGTTCCAGGCCCTGACATCGGCACAGGCTAAAAATAAATGACTTTGATAAAAGACCAATACCAAGTCCTCTATGGTCACAGAGACATCAACTACGCTGGGGTTACCACTGGAAAGCAACTTCATCACCATGGTATCAGAGGAAGGTAGTAAGCGACAGGGTTAGGTGTCTATTATTCTGCTCGCCAGATTCTTACCAATGAAAACCAGCTAAAAAAGTTGGGAATTGAGAAAGGTTTGAAAGGCAAAAAATTTATTGTCCAGGGTTTCGGTAATGTGGGTTACTGGGCTTCGAAGTTTTTCACCGACGATGGAGCCATTTTGATTGGCGTTGCTGAAGCCGACGGCAGTTTTATTTGTCCCTCAGGGATTAATCCTGACTAACTCAACAACTACAAGAAGCAAAAGAAGGGCATAAAAGGTTTCTTGCATGCCACCTCAAAAGAAGGAAAGTAGTATATCAACGAAGATGCTATCTACAATGAATGGTATGGTTTTCTTAACTTAGCGATATCTTTATTCCTGCCGCTTTTGAACAAGCAATCAACTTCAATAATGCTGATAGATTCCAGTGCAAACTCATCATCTAGGCTGCAAATGGTCCCACTACTAGAAAAGGAGAGGAGATTCTTCTAAAAAAGGGCGTTAGTTTCCTTCCCGATGTACTTTGCAATGGAGGTGGTGTCACAGTCTCTTATTTCTAATGGCTGAAAAATCTGTAACACGTACGCTGGGGCCGCCTATTAAGGAAGGTAAATGTCTCTAAATGTAGTGGTAATAAAAATCGAAGAAGAACTTTATCGAAGTGATCGAAAAAGCGACTGAGATATAGCACATCAAATTCGTATAGGCCGGCAAATCACTGCTGGAAGGCGCCAAATAGAAAGACATCGTATACGGAGGACTGTAGTAAGTGATGTCAACAGCTACAAACCAGGTGCTAGAGGTGGCCGAATCAAAAGGCCTAGATCTACGAACCGCAGCCTACGTCCTGGCTATAAACAAATTGAACAACTACTACACCACAAGAGGAATTGATATCTGAATACGATTCTAGAACTACTCATCTAAGCACAGTGCAGGCACATAGAGACATTGGTTGTTAGGGTTGAGTTGTTTCAATTTTGGTATGTTAAATCTAATATCTAGACGATATTAAATAACTATGACATCAACGCCCCAAGTTTAAAAAAGCGGATGGACCAAATTCGTTGACGCTGTTCAACCCTTTTGGATTGGTGGACTCTCCGGCATGATCGCAACCTGTGTCATCCAACCCATTGATATGATCAAAGTCGTTATACAGCTTAAATCAGAAGCAGCAGCCAAAGGGGGTCCGGACGCCCCCAAAGCCAACTTCACCTCAGCGCTGAAAGATATCTACACCCAAGGAGGAATCAAGGGTTTTTATAGAGGGTAGCTGTATATTCTAACTCAGCCTTGATTCGGCCCTAGTCAGACAGATATTCTACACAACTACTCGTTTGGGAATCTACAAGACCCTAACTGAGTACGTCCAATAGAAAAACAAACTTGAAAATCGAAGTACTGATTTTGTGTTTCAGAGACTTTGAGTGGGTTCCAAAAAGTTTACTGTGCCAGTTTCGCTGGTTTCGTTGGGTCTTTGGTCGGCAATCCTCCCGATCTGGCACTAGTTAGAATGCAAGCTGACAGCCAGTTGCCAGTTGCTGAGAGAAGGAACTACAAAAACGTGATTGATGCTTTTGTTCGCATCAGCAAGTAAGATGGTATCCTTGGACTCTGGAGAGGAGCCACGCCAACTATTATTCGAGCTATTGCCCTGAACCTGGCTATGCTTGCTTCCTATGATGAAGTCAAATAGAGATTACTCAACTCATCTTTCTACTCAAAGGAAACCCTACAGGTTAGGATTATGTAATGAATTGCCTATCTAGAGCAAGCATGGTCTCAGGATTCCTCTCATCATTCGTAAGTTTACCATTCGATAACGCCAAGACAAAGCTGCAGAAGATGAAAAAAGGACCTGATGGCAAGTTCCCCTATAAGCATATCTTCGACGCAATGGGCCAGACTGTCTCGAAAGAAGGATTTACAAGGCTATGGGTCGGATATCCTACTTTCTACATCAGAATAGCCCCTCATGTTTGTATAACTCTCGTGGCTCAAGATTTCTTAACAGACTACATTAAGAAATATAGAGCTAGGAATTGATTGTGTATTGGCATAAAATTAACACCTTTTGAAGTAGTATAAAATTTATTATCAAAACTCAGACATATTCATTAATTTGTCTCTCGTTTATTTAGTAAGTTTTTTTACCATTGCCATTGAAAAGTTGTAATTTAACCCTTGCTTTTGTTATTTAGTCATTTAAACAATTATAAATGTACGGGAAAATTCACGAAAGAAAAATAACCTAAAAAGACTATCTTTTGAGCTGCGAAGAAGTTAGGAAGTAATTAGACGCGTACATTGATGTTGAAAACAGAAGAGTCAATATCGACTCAGCCAAAAAATTAGCAGTCGTGCAACGTAACTTATTTTCAACGCAGACATGGATTATGAAGGATTCAGGCAGATGGTGCTGGGAGCCAATATCTTTCCAACAAAGTCTAAGTAACTAAGTGCTTTCAGCAAGGGACAGGAAGAACAGCTTAATGTCCATAACAAGGCCTTTGATGAGAAGAAGACATAACAAGCAGCCAAAGATTTACAAAAAAAAGTAGAAGGCAATTCAGAGAAGCATTGTTTCAGTTTCCGTGACTTCAAAAAGAAGTTCGCCAAATCGTACGATAAAGAGATGACTTGGGAAAGAGCTTAGGAATGCTATCATCTGATTAAGTAGCAAGACCGAAACAGGTTATAAAAGATCTTCAACTTGGAGTGCTAAGCGGATATTTTACTGAAGATAGTCGATGTTTTCGTTTTTGTTTTGGAGTTTATGAGAAAGGAAGAGAAGGAGTTAGATGTGAAGTTATAATGCGGATTTATGATAAAATGGCTTCAAACTGTGCTCAGTATACCCACTATGCAGGATATCAGTCTAAACATTCTGACAAAAAAGCAAAGAGAAAAAATAGCAATCTTCTTGTAAAGCTGCAAAGAAATACTAAACGAGGAAGCTTAGATTGAAACAATAAAAACAGTAGTTTTACTGATTAGAAAATGATTGTGAGTCGTTTGCAAACATATTTAAATATAAAAGTATCTCAAAAATCAT
>Ga0316217_10003364_pt1 | contig 18294 bp, 17 predicted proteins | sample 1anoAmetaG_FD_203633 | JGI IMG/M metagenome (GOLD analysis project Ga0316217, IMG submission 203633) | Freshwater microbial communities from Trout Bog Lake, Wisconsin, USA - 1anoA | ecosystem: Environmental > Aquatic > Freshwater > Lake > Hypolimnion/Profundal zone | place: USA: Wisconsin...
TAGTAAGCTTCAAACTCCTTTCTTTGGCATGCAAATAATGAAGCCTCTGGTTTTCCTTATTTTCTTCTATTCTGTTGTAAAACTCCAGCTGAGTGAAGGTAGGCTTGCGCTGCTCGTAGGCCGCTATCTTCTAAATCAAGTGGTTGCGCTAGTTGCTTATCACCAGCTTCTTGTGCTCTGCCTTTTGGATTATGATGTTCTTCTTCATTTTTTAGAATACTTTCAAGTTATTATTATAAATAGCTAATCACCTTATACTAAAATATGATACGAAGAAATTAGAGTGGAAAGCAACTCGAATAAACGCTGGAATTTGTGGTAAATAGACGCTTTAACTCTTATTTTCGCATCAATCTTTGAGAAATTTATATTCTACTGGAGTTTTCTTTACTTGGATTAAGCGCTTTGTTGTCGAATCCTTTCATTTTCAAAAATCTGGTCTGCCGATGCAGTAAACCACAACAACCTCTGTAAATTTCAACGATAAAGGTTTAGAAAACGTCGATGAAAATTTGACATTGATTTTACGAAATCTCCAACTATCATTTAAGTAGGTAGATCAAGTATCTTCAACTTGAAATAACTTTCAAAAATGAAGAAATAGGCCCAAACCAATTTGACCTGCGAAGAGAAGAAATCAAAAATAATAGTTACTTCAACTTTTACTTTATTTTTGGGCAATTTTGCACCTTGGAACTCAAGACCTTTATAAGGGGCAAAATTATCAAAACAGGGATAAGTTGCCGATTGTGGATAAATGAAACATTCGTACTTAAGTTCTGTAAGAATATAAAAATGACCTTAACCCGAATCTGAGGGACAAAGGGTTTTATTCAGTCAAAAGCAGAGTCTTTGGATCGGCAATGCTATTCTTAAGGCTGGCAAATGATTAGAAGCATAATAAGTTTTATAGCTGGCTTGCTACTGAAACCGAAACTATGAATAATTACGATGACAATCTATTCCAAAACAAGCAAAGGTCGAAGGAATATGCGACTTTGCACAATTTTCAAAGTAGTATTTATTATGGAAGGAATTGTGGAAAATAGTAAAGTAATTTCAATTATTTCTATATTCTCTAAGGTTAATAATCAAAGACACGTTTTGGAATAAATACTACCAAAGGAAACAAAAAGAAAAAAGATGTTTTGGTTCGCTAAAGATCGCCAACGTTTTTCTTTTATGATTCATACCAAATTTTCGTGGTTAATGGCGCGTAGAGATCTTGAGGGAAGTTCCAACTATTTTTACTCTATTCCTCATTGATTTGGGATGAAGCCTTGATGAGAAATACGAGAAATGTGTTCAGTCCAGAGTCATTTGGCTCAATCTGGCATTGGAACGAGAGGTGCTTTTATTCCTGTTCTGTTGCCATCGGAATTCTAATATCATTTATTACTTCCCATTTTCTATAGTCTATCAATTCTAACTCTAGCAAACCCTCCTCGGTGGATAGCTAATCCTGTTTTTGGGTATTTGCTGCTTCCCCTCCCGAATGTCTTAGTTATTAGGTTTGCTTCCGAATTGGAAAACCAAGAGTAGTTTAGTATCATAAGGAAGACATTGTAGTTTTGTTGAAATCTTGAGTATATTTCAAGCAGTTTGCAGAGAGATCTTGGTTGCAGATAGTAAAGTTATGAACTTATACTCAAAAGGACATAGGGTTGATGTTGAGCGAGCTCAAGGCTTCATAAAGGAAGGCAAGCAAGGTATGAAAATTTCATAAAATAAAAGACGAGAGGGTTGGATAAGTTGATTTGCTGTTAAAACTTTGCCAGCGTATGGATGTGCAGCAATTCTAAGCTAACTGAACATGGATATCCAGACTAAAACTAAATTCACAACTGCTCTGTTAGACCAAATTCGGTGCTCAGAGACTCTTTTCCTGAGCTCAGTAGATACCCAACGACCATTCGTAACATCCTCAACCCTAAGACCAGCAATTAAAAGATGAATGGAGGACAGCCAAACATACAGACTTCTTGATTGTTTATGTTCTAATTGATTATAACTTTTCTATTGGGACGCAGAAGGCTAAGGAAGTCATTTCAAAGGTCAGTTAATTGGCATAAATTGCCTAAAAAAATCAAAAACTACTAAATCCAAATGATGAGCGTCAATTAATTGGGGCAAGCAAAAGCAGCAAAAATAATCAAATTATAATCTGCGCTCGCCACTAATTTTGGTTGTCCGCACATTTTCAGCCCAAAAACAGACGAAAACCACATTCGATCCCATAATGTGAATGTTTGCTGATTTGATTGAAGTTTACCTGAGGTAGATGTTGCAATTTCAACCAGATAATCGCTGGTCGCGTTAGACTTTGGATGGTTCTGGCTGAACTGCCCTTGCTGAGGTGATCTTAGCGAGACGTTCAAATAAGTTCGAGCTGTTATTTCTGACTGTTATATTTGATGTAGATAAAGGAGATCTCACTGATTACGAATGAGAAGCTTTCAAAGCAGGGCGACAACCGAGTTCTCAACTAAACGCTCTAATCGATTGCCGTCCCAACCCTCCTTCCAAACAAGCGACTGATGTAGCTCGAAGGCGAATGTCGAATAAAAACTTTCAAGGCCTTAAGAATAGCTTGGGTTAAAGCAATCCTCTTGTTCCTTCCAGTAGTCGGCTCAGGAATCGGGCTGCTGCTGCTCAAATACTACAAATACCTAAGGGTGGCCATCTTCTACTCTCAGTGCGACTAATCCGAAGCCGATTATTTCTATATCGAGAGCCAGGACAATCACGAAGATATCGAGACTGTCGAGCGCTCTGGCTAGAATGTGTTTGTTTACTTCAAGAATCTCAAATACAAGCTCATTGGTCAAGAACTCTGTCCCGTTGGGTACTAGTTCGAGGATTTATATGACACAATAAAATCGAGGGACTACCTCGAAAGGGGAGTTACCTAGGCCAACATTGAAAGGAAGTTAGTCAATTTCGGACCCAATTAGCATAGAGTGGAAATCCCCAACTACTTCGAATACATGTTCTAAGTGCTTACCAAACCTTTCTTCCTACTTCAATATCTCATATGCATTATGCTCATCTTCGAAAAGAATAACATTTTCGTCTACATGTATCTCTCCTTCTCCTTCACCACAACCACCATCAACTACATACTCCTCTATATCAGCTTCCTAAGAATCAAACAAATCGCAGAAAAGCAGTACGATGTAAGAGTCATCCGCAATGGCCAAGAAATGGTCATCTTGAGCCACGCCCTGGTTCCTGGAGATGTGGTCATCCCTCAGAAAGATGAGGAGATCACTTTCGACGGCATCCTGATGTAAGGTGAAGTATTCGTAAATGAGGCGAGTCTGACAGGCTAAAGCATTCCGATCGGCAAATTTCCATCCCAAGACCTGCAGTCAACCAAAAAGGAAAATACTTGGCTGTTCGAAGGGTCCAAGGTACTGGAGAGCAGAGCCACGAGCAGAGTAGTGGTCATCAACACTGGCTACACCACACGCAGAGGCAGAATCATCCGCAAGATATTGACCAGGACCAGCAAATTGCCATAGTTCTACACCAAAGGCATCCTCTTCCTGTGCTTCAATCTCAGTATAGGGCTGGTGCTGTATCTCGGGACTGTCAAGCTGATGATCGGCAACGTGATTGATACCTTCGTGGGGTTCAGATTTATGGATGTGCTAGGCTGGTGCTTCCCACCTTCCTTCCCTATCTTCTTCAACTTGGCCTTCACCTATTCCCTTATCAGGCTCAAGTACAAGAAGATATTTGGGACTGAGCCGGAGAAGACAACGGAGTCGGCGGATATTCGCACCTTTTGTTTTGATAAAACTGGCACCCTCACCCAGAATGAAATCGAGGTCCATTAGGTCGTCAAGTTCAAGTCAGAGACCTAACACTAAAACATAACTGAAGGGGTTTAGGACCCCTCCAACGCCCTCATCTTCAAACTATTTGCATCCTGCCACACCGTGAGAGAGATCCACGGCAGCTACCTGGGAGACGAGGTAGATTTGCGGATGTACCTACATTCAGGCTACAAAATGTCGGTACCTGCCTCAGGCAACATAAGATTCACCGTCAGCAATGACAAAGGAGATGTGGTCTAAGTCCTTAGAATCAACCAGTTTTAGTCCAAATTCCAGAATATGTCTGTTTTGGCCAGAGACACTCGCACGGACAAATACTATGCTTTTATCAAAGGGGCGCCCGAGAGAATAGACCGCAACTCAGTCTTCAAATACAAAGATTTCGAACATATGGTGGCTTCGTTCTCACTCGGAGGCTATAGGACGATCGCCTATGCTTACAAGTAAGTCCCCAAATAGAAGCTGACCATTTTCTTAGAGGGAGAACGCTAGGTCTTCGAAAACGGAGTCAGTGCGCTTGGAATGGTTGCTTTTGAGAACAAACTTAAAGGAGACACGCGTGAGACTATCGACAAACTGATTTAGTCTGACATTGAGCCCAAAATGATCACAGGCGACAATATCTATATTGCAGTCTAAACGGGCTATCGAGCTGGGATTCTACGACCTGATGAGAAAGTTCTACTCCTAGAAGGACGCAAACAATAGAAGAGTGACTCTGCGAACAGAACATTCAAAGGAATCACAATCTAAAAAAAAGGAGACGAAATAACAAAGAAACCGGTCGAGCTGAAATAGAATGAAGACTACATGACGCAAGAGGAGTACGCATTGGCCATTGACAATGACTTTCTGACGTTGAGCCCTGAACCGGTTCTGACGAGACGCACTAAACTATTCGCCAGAATATCGCCTTAGAATAAAGCAAAAATAGTCAAAAGGTTCATCGACCAAGAAAAGGAGGAATTCGAGAGCAGATCCTGCGCCCAAAAGATATTCGGCAAAAACCGGTCGAAGGTAGGCATGTGTGGCGATGGGGCCAACGACCTCATGGCAATAAGAGAGGCAGACATCGGAATCGGCATCTCCGACAGTGATGCCTCCTATGGCGCCTCATTCAACATCTCAGAAATGCTTGACGTGTAGCACATCATCCGCTAGAGCAAGAATACTGCTCAGAGCATCATTGATATCATCTGCTACTTCACCTCTATCAGCTTTTTGAGGAACATCTCCGCCATCATTCTGGTAACCGAGGTCTCCAATCTCGGCCCCATGGCCCTAGTCTACATAAACTTCGCACATTCGCTGTTTTTGGTGAGTTTCCTCTCAATCTCAGCCCCAGTGAAATAGCCCACAAAGAAAAGACCAGATACCAACATGCTCAGCCTCAGAAACCAGTTTGTCTACTGGACCAATGTCATCATCCCAGCCGCTGGGATAATCGCCAGCTACTTCTTCTTGACCACCTCGCCTTTATACGTCCCCAACCAGAAGAGAGTTGTCACAATGGAATCGGGATATGTAGGTTTGAAGTGCCAGGCGCAGACTGTGGTCTTTCTGGTGCTGAATTTGGCCTACATCGTCAATAGCTTCACCAGCTTCACGAGCAAACCATACAGAGAACCAATCTACAAAAACATCCCTCTGATTGTGACAATAACAGGCAACCTTATCGCAGGAATCGTGATCTTCTTTTACACCGACCAGTTCCCTAAAACTTTCGCCTTCGTCAGCATCCCACAATTTGAAGCCGGGATGATGATACTCATAATGGGTGGGGCGCTGCTACTGGCTTTGATTATTGTGGAGGTGTTCAAGCGTAAAAAAGCTGACTAGTGATCATTTTATCATTTCATCATTTCATGATTATATGAGTTATTGGCTGGAGAGGGGTTGAGCATATTTTGTGATTGGAGACTGATCTGGGGAAAATGGCTTCAAGAGATGAGAGATGATGATAAGAGCTTCATCTATGAACTATTTGGAGGCTATAATAAACTTGATTGTTCATATTTCGAAGTTCCATTTGAATCAGCTCTTAAAATGACCCTTCTCACTTGTGCTATCATTATTTGCCCTTTGATCATAATTATCAGCTCTCAGTTTTAGGAAACTCACCAAAATAAAAGACATCACTCATTTTTTACCCCTATTTCAAATTTTCAGCAAAAAAAAACCATCAAAACAATGAGAACAAGCAGCCAACATTCTCCTAGTCGTGAAGCCAATGATATTTTGCAGTGGGGAGTAGGTTATACAATACCGCGGTAGTAAATAATTGTTTGTTTGTATTATCATGAGACCTGCTGGAATTTACCTGGTCTAGGCCTAAATCGGAGAAGCAAGGATAACCACCCTCCCAGAAGGGGACATTCTGCTAACACTCAGAATAGGTATCGAATCGCCGATCTAGGTAGGAATTACGCTTCCGCTAGCTACTCACGCACCTCCCACACTCCCTCCATTATGTTCAACACCACTCTCCAACTTAACGTTGATTCCTCGGCACTTGACACGCAAAGGGTACTTTTGGTGCAATTTAGTGTTCCTTGACGATGAATTTAAATACGCCTCAGGACAAAAGAATGATTGGAATTGCTCTGATAAGTCTGCCGAAGGATAAAAACCAAGTGAGCAACAGCTACAGATTAACCCAAAACTAAGACAAAAAAGCAGAAGTGGACATCAAAATAAAGATAATCTCAATCGATGGCTCCTCACTCCGCGGCCCTAACACCCTGGGTCTCAACAGCGAAAGTACTGCCAAGATCGAAGAAACCAAGCCAGACCCAGAGCCCATCAAAGAAGCAATCGCAGACTAAACCTCAAACATAAAAGTCAAATCCAAAGCCAGCGAATAACGTTCAAATGGCAGCTAAATAAAGAAACCCCCCTTAAAGAACTTCAAATCGGATGGAGACAAAACGATTTAGGTGAGCTAAGCTGAGTTCAAAAGGCTCAAAGACTAAAAGGAAGTCTATTACCAGATGTACCAGATCTAGAAGTCCAAGAACGAAGTTGCTTCCAAATTTATCAACACCTTCATCAAGAAAGTGGCTGAGAAGTTCCCCAATTTGGTGCCCAACCCGACCGACATACTGTAGTGCGGGAAGAGGACTTACGAGTCTCCCACGAAGAAGCAGGCTGATAGTTCAGCAGCCATGGCACAGCTTGAGCAGGCCAACCGCAGTCTGCACCGACAACTAGATTAGTTCAAGAAGATCAACGAGCAGCTCAAACAGCAACTGTTTGCTTCTTCCAAAATCGTAGAAGAGACCCCCAATAAAAAGAATAATTTGCTGACTCCTTCGTTTATCGATTTGGCGATGATTCCCAAACACTCCCATCGATAGAAATCCAGCATCGTACCTTCAGTGCTGAAAGAACCTCAGCACTCAGCGCTAACCTAGGCCAAACCACCCAACGATCTCCAAAAATAACTTCGGTAAGCTTTCGCAGATTTGGACTTGAAGAAATGGCTGGAACAGTCAATCGGGCATAGATAAGAAGTACAATCCAAATTTACCCCAAGTTCAAGCATGCAGCAAGATAGGGTCGAGAGCAAAACCAACTTCGTAAAGAAGCTCAGGTCTGGCATTGATAAAGCTTTCGCTCAGCTGTTTCTAAGCAAGGATCTCACCAAAGCTGCGCTCTTGACTCACAAGCAAGAAGTTAATAGGCTGCTGGATGAGAACACTTTTTGATGCGCATATTTATTTATGATGTTTACTGCTTATGATCCAGTATTAAGATCTAAAAGAATAATCATAGGCTACTGGCCAAAACGTCAGGAAAGAAGTAAAACCATGAACCATTTGTGAATGGCTCAGCTGAATTTACTATAAGACGTATGAATATCAAACTTTATTTGAGCTGTATTAACTGGATAGATGAGGTTGAGGTTGTTTGGTGTTTTGATCTCTAATTGAGCCAAAAGTTACTCAAATACTTTGTTCCTTTAAAAAGATATCAAATCTACCGAACTAGACTATAATAAATTTGACAAGTTAACGGATATTATGACTGCCAAAAAGGACCACATTGCTGAATAGCTCGCCTCATTGAATAATCACACCAAATTCCATTGGAATCTATCCACTCCGCAGCTACTCACCTGCCTCAAAAGTACCACCCAATCCAGCTTCTATTCCTAAACAAGCATCATGCCAAAGATCATGAGTTCTATCTCCCAATCCGCCCAGAAATCACTCTACATCGGTCTAAAATGGCTGACATTCCTGCACTCCGCCTTCCAAGTAGCTCGATCCAGCAGCCTAGCCGAAGCACTGCTGGATTTGCTGCCAAAGCTAGACCACTTCACAGCCAAAAACAAATACGAAGAGTACATCATGATGAAACTGATCAGACCTTACAGGCAGTATCTGGGGAAGTTGGGCAGGATAGTTGTGTAGAAGTTGGGAGGACCTTCGCCCAACAGGCATAGTTCAGCAGACAGCCTTGAACTTCTGTTTTGTGAGTTTAATTTGCTAGTGTTTGCGTCTGAGGAGTTTGCATCCTGCAGTCAGGAGTTCTTTGGCTATTTCAAACAGTTTTACCCCTGCCTCAATAGCTATATTTGTCTGCTTGTGCGCGATATGTATCGGATTTTCAAGAAAATTAGACTTTCTAATGAGAGGAAAACCTTACAGAACATTAGCGACCTCGAAATTTAAATGATTTAAAGTAAAATTTCAGTCTTTAACAAACTAAACTGCCCTAAAAATGCCTACAGTTGGCTTTTCAGCCAAACTTCTGAAAGATCCTAAAAAATCGACAGCCCAATCCTCAACTAAGATCCTATCGACAATACCATGGAATAGAGCCAATGGGGGGTAGCTGTTAGCTTTTTCTAAAGCTGATTCCTCTAATATTTATTTGCCTTATTACATCCACTGAACTATTAACCTTAGAAGATGAAGATATGGCATCTAAACTTTGTTAGTTGGAGGTTAAAACGTTCTTGGTTGGGTTTTTTTGAAGTAATCAATATAGAGTAAGCGAATGTTACTGCAACTATTGTTTTTGTACCGGAAATGGTTGTTTTTTATTTTTCTAGAGTCTGCAGCTAACCTAAATTTTTCCACTCATTTGTAGTCTGTCTATAAAACCTCAAATTTGATGTATTGAGTAGATAGCTGACCCCTTCCTACCTAAAAACACCTTTCTTTGAGAACAAACACTAAGGTCCATTTACGTATCCATTGGTTATTGGAGATTATTGATTGATTTTATCTTACTAAGCAATGAAGTTGGCGAAAGTGGCCATTATTGCACTTCTGCTTATTGTCTTATAGTCCAAACTTGTCTTTTCGGATGAGTTTGACTTCCTTGACTTCTAAAAATGGAGGCATGACATCACGCTAGCCGGAGGAGGAAACTGGGAGTTCCAAATTTACGACAATAATAGAAGTACAACCTTCGTGAAAAATGGGGTTCTCAATATTAAGCCGGTTTTGACCTAAGACAAAATCGGGCCTCAGGCGGTTCGAGCAGGTTACACCTATGAACTATGGGGAGGGTCTCCTGCTGACCAATGCACAGGTAACTTCTTCTACGGATGCAGCAGAAGCAGCGATGGCAACCATTACATCAATCCTGTGATGAGTGGAAAGCTAACCACAGTTGATTCATTTAAGATCAAATACGGAAGAGTGGAGGTGAAGGCCAAACTTCCCAAAGGGGATTGGCTCTGGCCAGCCATCTGGATGTTGCCACGATACAACGAGTATGGGGAATGGCCTGCTAGCGGAGAAATCGATATCATGGAGAGCAGGGGAAACCTTAACTATCCTAAAGAATTCGGAGGAGGACCTGAAACTTTCGGATCCACCATGCATTGGGGCCCTGACTTCTCCACCAACCAATACACCAAAACCCACGCTGAGAAGACCGCAAGCAGCGGAACCTTTGCCGACGATTTCCACACATACGGAGTCTATTGGGACGATAAGGTCATCTACACCTACCTTGACACTGACGAAAACAGAGTTCTGCAGGTAGACCACTCAAGCCAGAGCTACTGGGACCGTTCAGGCATCACCAATAGGAGCAACCCTTGGCAATACTCAGCCAACAAGAATGCCCCATTCGATAAGCCTTACTACATCATTTTGAATCTTGCTGTAGGGGGAACTGCAGGCTATTTCAGAGACGGAGTGGCTGCTAAGCCTTGGTCGGATACCTCACAAAGAGCCTCCTCGGAGTTTTATGATAACAAAGGACAATGGTGGCCAACCTGGGGCGAGAATAGTGTATTCCAGATCGACTCGGTCAAAGTTTGGGATCTAACTCCCAATAGCCCTGAAGAGGAGCCTTAATCAATCAGAAATAAGGGCAAAGCAGCTTCGATTAGCTCAGAATGATCTTCTCCCATTCAAGAATATCCATTTGTAAACCTTATAGTTCATAGACATCTTGAGTAAATTAGTACTTTGGTTGTCCATAAACTTAAAGAAGGGGTTGGATGGTGCTGAAAAGCGTTTTTAAGTTGATTTGTGATGACAATACCTGAAAAGCAAATCTAGGAATCTTTGCCTGAAGTAGCTCTAATAATAATGCCTCTGCAAATAGAGAACCACTTGAAGAAAAATCTTCTATTAAAGAGTATAATCAATCATATTGATCAACCAATGTGAACTGCCACAGAGAGGATCAAACTTCCATCAAATTAGGCTGAACTCTGGCAAATTCTTGCGAGCGTGTTTTAGTATCTCACAGATGGAAAACATCTCCTAAGCAATAACTTTGTTCTTCTTGACCCTAAAATACTAATCCCCCACTTCCAACTGTCGAAGTATAAACTCCTTATTGACCTCCATGAGCTGCGACCTCGCATTATACCTAGAGGTCGAGATCTCTATATACAAGAAGTCCTTCTTGCTTTTGACTTCCGTGTAGACATGCTTATACTTGAAGTTCGAGATCACCCGGATGTTGTTGTTCTGGCAGAAGCCGATGATCAGGTTGTTGTCGTCGTCCAGGATGAGGCTGAGTAAGAAAGATGTACCATGTTGGGATTGTCACTTTGCTGTCTTATAGTTTGCAGCGGTAGGTGTTTACGCTGATCGGCAGTCGAAGGTTCTACCCCGATTTTATGTACTTTGCATCGATAGCCCGCATCTTTTAGACATAACGCTCGATAGAGGTATCAGAGCAACACTCCTCAACGGTCTTCTTGAGCACATTCCTCAAAAACAAAGCCTTGACAATCTGATAGCGGGTGACCTGCAGTGCGGTTTCCGGCAGCTGCTGATAAAAAGGCAAAGCCTAATTCTCAATGATATGGTTATTGAAAAGCAGCGCAGTGTCTGTCTTCAAAACGGGCTACAACGAAAACTACTTGGATTGGAGCAAGCGGATGTCGTACTCCAGAACTTCAGCCAGGAAGCGGTGGATTTGCTTCTGCTTCTATATCGATTGGAGAGCTTACTCGATTGCTCCTCTGAATATGAAGACTAGACGTTGCTTTAGGGTCTCGTCCAGGTATTTCACCGGCTGGATATAGATTAGCAAGGCCGAGATTATGCGGGTTATTTCGAGGGTGTGCACTGCTGTGAAGTGGGTGATTATTATGTTGGAAATCTGGGCTACAGTGGCCCCTCCCATCCCGAAGCCGAGTTTCTTCACGAAGAGCTCGATAGCTGGTGGCGACTTTTTGACAGAGCTCAGCAGATTCACCATCAGCACACAGACGCATTCCAAAAAGCGACCATCTTTCGAACGCAGAACATTCATAAACAGCTGATTCAAATGCTTGAAAGTGTTGGGTTACTTGGTTTCTATTTGCAGCTGAGAACTTTCCTTTTCTAGGAGTCTTTTCAAGCTGAAAGGAGGCAGTATGGCCGGAGCGAGCTGGTCGTCCGTGTAGGATATTTACTTATCTTCGAATAGCAGACTTCCCAACTTGGGTAGAAGGTTGAGTTTGGAGATGGTGGGTATCAGTTTGTTGACTACAAAGAGTGCGAATTTAAGAGTGAATAAGGGGACGCCTGTTGTATTTAGGGAGCCGAGCAGCAGTGGCAATAGCAACTGATCGTAGAAGTGAGGAGCGAAAAGCTGAGGGTTCAGTGAACTTAAATCCTCCCAAAGGATTATTTTATCGTTGATCGAATTAATTATGAACTAGCTCTCTTCTTGGTCAGTAATCAAAAGATGCTGATCGAACTCCCTGAGCTAGTTGCGAAAAAGGCAGCACATACTCTTGCACCAATCTCCAACTTTCAGCTTTATCTGCTCAAAGGCCAGCAGCTGCTCTATAAAGGGGACTTGGAGTAGCGACATGAAAATATTCATGACGGAGGTCCTCGTGATATCTTCGGGACAGTTGAAAAACGCACAACAGACGTCAATGAGCAGACACCTCCCATTTTGTATAAACTGATGAAAGGCGGTTTAGTTAAAATGGCGGTGGTAGACTCGAAGCAAACTGCCCAAAACGTTAAAGTGCTCTTCCTCCTCCGAGGGTTAGAGTTTGCGCAGGATCTAGAGGTAAGTTGTTATTATTCTGTCGCCCAGTCTGCCCGCAAGGACGTGGGAGATTAACGGTCCTCCTTCTTTTGCGTTTCCCAGCAGGAGCACCATCCCTGATAGCAGAAGTTGCAGGTGCTGGGGGTACTTATCTAGTAAAGTTTTGAGCAGTTCGCGCTGGAAGACTGTATCCAGGATGGGATTGTTCTTCTTTTAGGCCCACAGCAGCAGCTCGAACACATACTGCAAAGCTTTCTGGGTCCCACCGTTTTCGTCAGTATCGGTCTGCCCGACAAGCAAGGTAATAGCCGCATCAAGCTAGGCGAGTTAGGGGGGTTGCTAATTTGTAGCATTTGATTTCATGTGGTCTGATTAATTTATGATGCAAGCAAAGTTTAGCAAACATCGAATCATTGAGATGAGATGAGATGAGAAGAGATGAATAAACGGAGAAGTGTTTTGTTATGAAATATGGGGCTCAATATTGTTGGTTTATAATAGATGTCCAAGAATAGGCTCACTCTTTTGAGAGCTATGCATAAGATGGCGGAATCGGCCAAGCCAGTTGAGGAGGTCGAGGATAGTGAGGTCAAGGGTTTCGTGAAGAGGAGCTATGCGCTGGCTTTTGGGGTATCGGTTGTAGTGCTTGGTATTTGTAGGTTGATTCAGGGTTCTATTACTTTTACTTCGTTAAAACTTAGCCCAAATTGTCAGCACAGGCCAAAATAAGTCTGCAGGAAAACGAGGCACTCTCTGTGATGGAAGGAAAGCAGTTATTGAAGAAAAAGTACGAACAATGATCCAATTTAAGCACTGTTAGCTAAATCTCGATAAATCATAGCTAAATTATCTCGCAAAAATATTTTTAGGTATGTTGCTGAAGCTGTATCTCCAAATAAAGTCATAATCCTGATAAAAAATCCCATTGATATATCCCATGAATCATGTTAGTTACTACAGCTTGATATCCCGTACACAGTAGTTGAGACGTTTATCCTTAAAAGATACAACGTAGTTAGGTGCCTCATGCAGAGCACTCAAAAATTTTCACCTCAAATTTTAACTTATTTACCTATACTTTATTCAACCACTAGCTCTAAAAGCTCACCTCGATTATTATACTTATTTAACATTGAATTAATGTCCCTTCAGTTGCTTTCTTGCATCGTCCTCAGCCTCCTACTCCCAGAGCCGAGTTCCCAGACCAGCAATTCTGTTTCTGTCTGCCAGAACAAGAAGTATGTCAACAGTGGGACAGCCAAAGTCGACATCGCCTCTGCCGTGACTTGGAATCCCTACTCAGTCAACGTTACCTACGCCTTCAGCTTCAGCAGCAGCCCAGTGCTGGGAGTATTCTTGAGCATCAGCGATATGAACATTAACAACAGCTCTGCCATCCAAAACATTTCCTTTTACGGATTAGTGGACTCATTCAGCCAAACCTCATTCGTGCTGAATCTGTACAGCAACACAAGTTCAATAATCACAACTCTCGGGTATCGGTACATGGCTTTCGCCTTGCAGGACAGCATGACTTTTGGATGGATTCTGATTACTTTTGTTCAAGGGCTTAATTTAAACCTAAGTAATACATATTGCCTGACTTATGGGGTGTCGATCAATCTCCCCAGCAATTATACGTTTGGCTTTTCGCAGTTAAATCAATATGCAATTTCATTTCTGGGCTATGACTTCTCGGTAGCTAATTCACAAAATTCTAGTTTTTATGAATATCTCTAGTTTGGCATCGAACTGAATGAAGGGTGGTATAAAAACGTAACGAACTTAACAGCACAAATAAAACCTTGCATCTTGAATTCTTACTGGAGTTATAATCATCAGTACTTTAATCTCAATACTATCCATTTTAATATTCTCATCCACAATCGCTCTCAGGATACCGCACTCCCCTACATTCGTAGTCATTATTACAATCTTTCCGGCTCAGATTATAATAATTTAGTCTACAGCTATCAGGGTTACTCACAATATGATTCTTGTTGCTTTAATAAGCCTAATTACTATGGATTGATTTATGGCCCTTCCACTTTATACTCAGTAAACTACACCAAAATTTGGGGTGTTGGGCAGTCATCAGTTTACATCCCTCAATACTCCGTATCAGTTAATGATTACTCCCTCAACTTCACTTCTTCCTATTATAACAATTTCGGAGTCACCATCACCTCCTTCTACACCTATTACTGTCCTTTTACCACTCCCTATTTACTCAATAGTAGCTGCTATGATGTCTGTCCCAGTGGAACACAAAGCAAATAATCGGAACTTATTTGCTAAGGCAACTCAACAAATAACAACTCTAGTACCCAGAGCACAGAAACAGGTCAAATTAATCTCGGTTTTCAAGTTGGCTCTATTCTGGGATATATAGGCTTCTTTTTGATCCTCATCTTAATAGTTGCAGTCTTCTGCCTGTATAAAAAGAGAAGCACACATTAAGCAAGCACAAAGTATTAAAAATCACGGGAAACTCCCTATATTTATGATTAAGTTGCCAACAACTCTCGAACATAAATTAATAATAAAACAACTATTCAGGACTAGAAGCCACAGATAGGAGTTTGGAGATAAAAGTCTATGGATTCACTGTAAAAATGTAGCATCTGCCACAAGGAACAAACCAACTTCAAAACTCACTGCGGGCACTCCTTTCACACTAAGTGTATAGTTACCTGGAGCCAAAAATATGACAAATGTCCCAACTGCAAAACTGGACAACTTACAAAAAAACCTCATAGAGTTTTTTGCAGGTTCTGCAAAGAAAGTGAGAAATGGCTGAATTTCAACGAATTAAGGTAGAAATACGGCGAAGGCATCCATAGCGAGGAATTCATTTGTCCTACTTGCCTAATAGACCCCCTTTGATAGGATAACTCAATCTTCCTCACTTGTAAATAAGCTCATGATCTAATACATGTTTATTTGTAAAGAGTTGGATTATTCTTCAGGTGAAAGCAACCTATATTACAGTCATTCTTTGTGGTTTGCTGTATGTAGAATGACCAGGTTTTGTAGGAGAAATGTCTAAAGCAAAGGTGAGTGCGGCTATAGCTGAGAAATGCCAAGAAAATCGAGTGAGATATTTCTTTTGCAGTAAAAGGCTGCACAAAGGCAAAAAGAATCATCAGAGTTAGGAAGGGTTGGAAATCTGGATATATCAAAATCAAATAAATAGTTTCATATCTATACTATTACTGACCACTTATGAGTTTTGTACTTACAGATTATCAAAGTAATTACAGAGGGCCGGCTCAGGGTTTCATACATATTCTTTTTATGGCAAACCAAAACTCTATCTTTTTATCTTTCTATTCAAATTTAGTTTACATTTTACAATCCTCAAATCGATCAAATAACAAATTAATATGCCTTCTTCCATTCTGTGCTCTTCTTCTTCCATATATTACCATTACATAGTTCATCCATCCAGCTCTTACCCTACATTCTGTTAGTCAGCTTCTTCGTCCTAACTATTTTTCATGGTATCTTTCCCCCCTTTTATAAGTTAACATCCTGTATGTATTTAAAAACCCTTTGTATACTTATTTTTGAGAAGTAGAGAGATACTCTACACAATGCCTCTGTTGATTTCTAAACCCCGTTCACCTTTTTTATTCATTTTAAAGAATTTTATTAGATGTTTTTCAAAAACTTTTGTATCTTCATAATGTGTCCGTTACCCTTCTTTCTCGTAATTTTCCTAATCAAACTCCAATTCCTTTTCTTGTAAGTTCCCCAGTACCCTTTTCTTGTGAGTTCCCGTTTTCCTAAGAGCAACAAGGATGTTTAGCTTAATCTTGAACTTCGCCATTTTTTGCCGTTTTTATGATCTTGCTCTTGTTAATGACTAACTATGATGTTTGAAGCATTTAGAAGTGGACAGCTGACTATTTTCAAGACTTTTGACTTTTCTCATATGTTATGATTCATAACTATCAAATGGTTTTTGGCTATGAAATAGCTCCAATTCCTCCAGCAAAGTGCTTAGCCAATGATTATAAGCTAATTGACGAGATTTACGCATTTTTCTGACAATTCCTAAAAACAAGCTCAGCTTCCCATATACTGGAAAATTACAATTCAAATATTTTACCAGTAACAAATCCGGTATATAAATACAAATCACTGGTTACTCTTTTATATTCATTTTAAACAATGCATCGCATAATCCTTCTCCTATTTTTAGCGAGCTGTCTTCTTGCCTGTCCCTAAAACTGCAACTCTTGCTAAACTAATACTTAAATCTGCCGCTCTTGCAAAGATGGGTTTGAAATAACCAACAACGGTACTTGTCTGCCAAATGTCAACCCTCTATGCAAAACCTTCGATCCCAACACTGGAGCATGTCTCAGTTGCTATGGTGGGTACTATCTGAGCGTAAACTTCCAGTGTTTGTTGGCTGACCCCCTCTGCAAGACTGTGGATAACTAAGGCAAATGTACGAGTTGCTACGGTGGGTACTATCTGAACGTAAACTTCCAGTGTTTGTTGGCTAACTCCCTCTGCAAGACTGTGGATAACTAGGGCAAATGTACGAGTTGCTACGGTGGGTACACGCTTTTGAGTGATGGGACTTGCGTGGTGACCCCTACTGTCACGCCGCCAGCGGGGAATCCATTCTGCTCGAAAGTGGTCGATAACGTTTGTACTGAGTGCTACGGTGGGTACTATCTGAACGTAAACTTCCAGTGTTTGTTGGCTAACTCCCTCTGCAAGACTGTGGATAACTAGGGCAAATGTACGAGTTGCTACGGCGGGTACACGCTTACTTCCGGAAACTGCGAAATCACCAATATCACTACCGAATCGAATAACAATTGAGGAGATCCGTGATCTTATCGAGTTATAAGTAAAATCGTTTGATAGTATTGTGTTTTCAGACTTCATGTTGGGTATTGTGCCACATGGAGCATGATTAGAAACCAGACAGGCGAGGAAACTCATAGCTTGTGACACTCCCTATATCATAACACCTCAGATTTACGACCTAATGAAGTTTTCGCTGAAGCCGAAGCTATCCAGAAAACCTATACGCACACTATCAACGTCTTTGATAATGAGACTTGGATCAGATTGTTGGGTATTTTGGAGAGCTTGAATTACGATATTCCGCCTCTGCCTCCCAGAATCACAACTAATGATTCCAGAGACGTTATAGGGCTACTTTGACATAGATCTTTTAAAAGATGAGGCTGAGCGAGCTAAACAACATGTACAAGTAACACACTACCTGAAGATAGGAGGGTTGAAGAAGTGCTGTGGAGCCTTTCTGAGCCGCAAAGATTACATGACTCTCAAAAAGTAAGACCACGAGCTGACGAAGCGCTAGCTAGAGGTAAAGAATGAGTTTTCGTATGAGAAGATGCTAGAATACAAAGAGAAGTTCCCCTTCATTAACTGATTGAAGTTGATTGTATGTATTTGCTTATTGGTATAATTTGACTGGTTATGATTATGAGATCACTGGAAGGGACATATCCCAGATATGCATGAGGTAGAATGTGAAATGACATTTAGGAAGTATGTGACCCAGTCTCCCCATCTTATCCAACTCTCAAATCAATCACACATCTATAATCTCAATATCTTTGATTTTTGGCCAGTTCATCACAATCATGTAAAGTGTAGCATCTTCACTCATTGCTTTAGGGGTTGCTCAGCTTATAGGCGTACTTGAGTGCCGAATGCTGCATATTCGCGCTCAGACTTACCGGCAGATCTTTGCAACGCGTAGTAACTAAGTCAAAGATACGTCTAACCATAGTTGACAGATCACAAACAGTCCACAGAAAAGAAGAGCCCAGTCCTCTTCAAAAAGAAAATCACATCTCAGTTCTTTGGAAGGAGCAGAGCTGCGCGACCAGCGAGGAGAAATCTGTCTCGCCAAGTCTTCCTTTAGTACAGTTTATAGGACAGTCTATGCTTTAGTACTCGGGATGGCCCTTCTCCTTATTGCCAAGTT
>Ga0316217_10003366_pt1 | contig 18290 bp, 9 predicted proteins | sample 1anoAmetaG_FD_203633 | JGI IMG/M metagenome (GOLD analysis project Ga0316217, IMG submission 203633) | Freshwater microbial communities from Trout Bog Lake, Wisconsin, USA - 1anoA | ecosystem: Environmental > Aquatic > Freshwater > Lake > Hypolimnion/Profundal zone | place: USA: Wisconsin...
CCCCAACCCCAACCCCAACCCCAACCCCAACCCCAACCCCAACCCCAACCCCAACCCCAACCCCTGTACTTATCTTTCAAATATGATAGCCTTAATACGAAATGGCATTACATTTGATTTAGTCAATAAAGCTATTAAAGTCATGAGCAATAAAGTGAAGTCATTTTCAGGATAATTAATCATTTCATTGTCAAATTCTTGGTGGCTTCTTGGAGCATTAACACTAAACGGTCTCTATTCTTCTCTCTTGCCGCTTTTTCATCATTTAGGATAGTTTTAATTTCGCCAACAACTCCCTTCAAATGCTCGACTATTTTTTTCTATGATTTCTATCCCCTTTCCAACTCTTTCCTTATGCTTTATCTGAGCTCATTAGATTCATTGCTAACTCCGTCCATCTTTTTATCAAGCAACTGGTTGATGTCTCGGCTTCCTTATTTAATTAGGTCTCTTTCCTCAGGAATCAGTTTGATTAACTTTTCATTAAGAGAACCTATCTAATACTTTCTATCCTTTTGTAGTTGTTACACTTATTTTTCAGCTTTTTCTATTTTTTCTTCACAGTAGACTTGGCTCCATTTTTCTTTTTAAGTCCTTCCCTAAATAATCTTTATTGTACTTCACTTTATTATGTAATTAGTTTGCTTAGTTCTTGTCTTAGGGCCCTTATCTATGCAGATCTATTTTGCATGGAGGCTGTGCACTTGTCTTCAGTTTACAGAAACTGGTCGGAAAACGAACGCAGTTTTAGTCTGTAGTCTCTTACTGAATAGCTAAATGCTTACTTATTTTCTCATTTGAAGTTATTTCTTCAGCTAATTTTTTTTCGATTAGGTTAAGACGGTCCTAGGCAACCTTGAAGCCGTTTTGCGATAAGTTTTGAAGCTTGGACTGTGCGAGGAGGTTGAGCTTTTGCTATACTTTCTGGAACTTTTAGGTCTTTGGGTGAGATGATTCTTCTATCATTTGGAACATTATAACAATCAATAATCGAAGCCTATCTAACTAATAAAAAAAACATACAAATACGCCACCCTCAATAATTAAAATCAGAGCCAATCCAGCAAACCTAGGCCTTAAAATCACTTACTAAAGTGATTCTGGTCTTTACAATTGATTTGTTGAATTGAACTACAATGCCGATGGTAAGACTGCAGTTAAAGAAAGGTTGTGTAAAACGGAAACAGTGTGCCTATGAAAGAGGAAGCAGAGTAGTGGTCAGACAGCCAAGGGTTTATAATCATGTTCATAAACTCTAGTCCATATGTTGTCATCACGCCTATCAACAATAAATATTATAAGGAATCAACAACCCAGTCCACTTAACATCTTTTCATCAAATCTATCATATCTCAATCAATCATTTTTTGCTGTTATTGTGCGCATTCTTGCCAGAGTTTGCGCTAGAGAGAATCAGTCCTATTCCCAATAAGCTCACCAAATGCGATAACTATGTTTTAACTGTGTTACCTCTTCAAGCTGGACGAATGACCATTTGGTTATTGTTTTAGCAACAACTGAAGCCCAAACCAAAAAGAAAATCTCAGCTGAGATTGAAATCAAGTAAAAGATTCCTCCAAGAGAATCGCCAGTAATAATAAGCAAAGCGACTAATGCTTCGAAAAGACCGAAAATTCCAACGCCCAGCACCCAGCTAAACTACGTGAATCACAAGATACATTGTCGTAAGGGATATCGAAGTTGAGATAGGCGAGGGAAAGTTGGTCGACGGTTTGATAGTTAGTCTTGAACTATTGGACGCTGAGGCCAGGTTGAGAAAGGTGGTGGTAAGCGGAGGAGGCGAGTGCGGTGATTATAAGTATCCTGCCTAAGAGTGTAAGAAATCCCATGTTGAAATAAATGCTAAAAAAGAAGTCAGATAAGGGTTTGTTTTCATGGTTCATAGTGAGCTGAATATTTATCATCATTCTACTTGGCTTGGCAACCAGTTGCACTAATCATTGCAAAAAAAGTCCACAATTATTAATGGGTCTAGATCAAACCTAATACATAGACAGTATCATACTCACAAATCATTCTGGATTATTTACTACTTTTTTTTGTTGAGAAGCTACTTTTAAATATTCATTTTCTTATCTTTTTCAACCTTTTTCTTTCGTAATCTTTATTCCATTTTTTTTTGCTGATAAGCTTTGGCCTCTTCGTTAGTCTTCTTTCTTTTGGGAGAACATCCTTAGATTTGAATAAGCTTCTTCTCTTTTTTGCTATTTTTGAGGTGATTATTCGAAGGGTTTCCTGATATATACTTTCTTGGCAACCTCGACTTATTTAGCTTTCCTTTTGATTTGATAATTTTTGTTTTTTTCTTCTGAGAAAACTCAATAGCTTCTTCGTAGGAGATTATTCTTCCTGGTATTAAGTATTACGTTTACTGACTCTTCCGAATGCTTGTTTCAAGAGGGTTGAGGCCAACTATTTCGACATACTATTTTTGTAGGGAAACAAAATCATTTCCATTAATTATGCTTGCATTCTCTAGTAATTTAACTTTTTCATGCAGATATTGGAATATTTACTAAACCTCAGTTGAATCTTTGTTGAAAAACTATATGAAGAACCATCTCTCAGCTTTTTGAGTAAAAATATCGTTAGTATTAGTTACTTTAGCTTATTGTAAGAATGTAGAAAGCTAATTGAAATCGATATTCTAGCAGTAGATTACGTTACTAAAGTCTTTAATCCCTGTTTTTAGACTTGTTCTTCTTACGGCGGAAGTATTTACTTACAAAAAACTTGATTGTTCACAAGCTTTGGTTATTATGAGTTTCTTTTAGCCATTTGTAAGTTTGTTGCTCACTTAATTCTCTATTATGCTGTTGATTAGTTTGAAGTTGGTAAGAATCTAGTTTTTAACCCAACCTCCCAGACTGCAGTTAATGATATTTCTGAGAAAGTGATCAGTGATTAAATTAGAAAGGCTAAAGTAGTACTCAGTTTGCTTGCTAATTTTTTATAAAGTTTGGTAAGTGACTGAGTGAGAATTTACTTTAAACACGGTTTGTGGCTGTTGAATCATCATATATAAATCTTTTAATTTCTCTCTATATTTCAAAGTTAGAGCTTATTTCTATCAACTAGCTAAAACAAATGAGAGTTTGCTATAGAATCAATGTGTAATACTATATCAATTAGTAAGCATAATCAATTGGTTGGATCATAGTTTTTATGGAGCACCAAGGCTTTTGTTATGAGATCATTCGTCTAATTTTTACGAACCTAAGGTAAGATTATGAAGCATTCCTCCCTATTTTTAATGAATCCGTCAAATGGGTCATGATTTAGGGCATTGAATTCGATTCTTCTCCCGATACTTCCTGTCTAAACCAAAAGAGGTGGGTCACAGATTTTACATTCTAGAGTTATCTCCAATAGCTTGCTAAAAAAAGTACTCACTATGCTTAAGGCTTCTTATTTGTCATTTGAGCCTAAACCTAACTAATCTACTAATTCTTAAAGTTTTCTGCTTATTTTGTCTCCTTTAGTTATCTCCACCAAAATTTCTTTGTACTTCGTTTGGAAGGCTTTCCTCAAAACGTTCAACACAGGTCCTTAAAGACTTTACTGACATCCTACTTTTTTCAAACCTGCAAAGGCTGGTTCAAAATATTCATCAATTATTCGATTTGCTAGTGCAAAAGTTTGCATGTAGAAGTATATGACTCCTTTCAAAGTTAGCTCTTAAGGACCCAGTACATCAAAAAAGGTATCTAAACAGTCGCATTTGTAAAACTCGGCTATTTTGGAAGCAAGTTCGTTTGCCATTGGAAAGGAAGAGGAAGAATTAGAAAATCCAGCAACCATGTGTCGAAGATTATTTTGCAGTTCCATAACTTATTTTTGTAGATTTTCATTTTATTTATGCAGCTGGTCTCTTTATTTCTTGCCATTCGCTAGTTTACCCACCAAAACTCGAAGTTTCCCCTTTAGCTCCCTGACTTATGTTGAGTCTCCTTGCCTGATTTGGTATAGTTATTGTTCGTCTTAGTAATCTTTGTGGATTTGGTTGATTTTATAGGCTTTATTTTAGTTGGTACGGTGCCTGTTGTAGTTGTGAGACGTGTGCATAATAAATTCGAAATATAACGAACAAATAACGTTATAATTTAAATGGCACTCCTCAAAGAAGATAACACTTTCACCCACATCATCGCTATTGATTTCGGAACTGGGGCTTCAGGGTACTTTCCAAATGATCTAGTTTTGCGATTGCTCCCAAACAGCCTGATCAAGATGGGAAGGTTAGGATATAAGTTTTCAATCCTTGTGATGGAAGCGACGATCAAAAGACACCTACAGCGATTCTTTTCAACGATGATAAATAATTTCTCTAGTTTGGAATCAACGCTCTTCAGAAATACGCATAAATAGTATAGGATGGGGGAACCGCCTATTTGTTCCAAAATGTATTTTTTCCTCTATTTAGTATAAGATGCACTTGCTCCACATGCACACACATGCTACAGCTATGGACGGGCGTTAGATGCCTTTGATTACAGTTATAGCATCGACTCTCAAATTTATTAGTCAAACGGCTTTGAATAAATTAAAATAACAAGTAGGAAAAGTAGCTGCGGCGCGTATTCGTTGGGTGCTTACTGTTCCTGCCCTTTGGAGTGAATAGCATAAGCTTTTTATGAGGAAGGCTGCGCAACAGGCTGAAATAATTGATAATGTCAATAGTTCAAGTCTTCTGCTTTGTTTGTAGCCAGAGGGAGCTTCTATCCAATGCAGAGAAGACTCTTAAAATTCAGTAAGATCTCAGCTGGGAAAAGGAAAAGTAGTCATGGTCCTTGATTGTGGAGGTGGAACTGTCGATATAACAGTACACAAACTTCAGTGTGAAGTGGATTAACGTTTCCTTTGCCAATAGTTAATTCCATCTTCTGGAGGATGCTAGTGGGGAAGCAAATATGTAGACATTTATTTTGAAGAGTTTTTATGCTAAATGCTTGGAGAATAACTTGGTACTATCTACAAAGAGAATTCATTAGCCAGATTAGACATTTTACGTGACTTTGAAACTCTTAAAAGGTAATTGATTTCTCATTTAGAAAATTTAAAGGTCAAAAGGAAGAACGTTCTATTGTTAAGCTCAGTTATTTAGGGGAGCATTTAAACTCAAAAATGTTAAAAACATTGGCTTAAGCACACAACACAAGGCATAAAGACTATCCTTAGCTACAAATAAAGGTAAAAGGAGCATCAAATATCTAAATTCCTGGGTCTTTAATGGCATCTTTCTTCCAGCCTTTGTTTTAAAATATTAAAAGTAAAGTATAGCAACTAATCTCACAAATCTAAGCCAAAAAGTAACAAGTTGACTTCATTTTCATGGTTGGAGGATTTTCCTAGTCTCCTTTTTTGAAAAGTTAAATCTTACAGAGATTTGAGACAGGTAAGGTTCAAATTCTCGTCCCGAGGAGACCTCAGATTTCAGTGGTTAGAGGTGCATGCCTTTATGGATTGAATCCTCGCTCGATTACATCAAGAATAGCTAAGAAGACATACGGTATAAATACTTTGACAACCTTTGATGAATAACTCCATCCAGTGAGCAAAAAAGTCATCATAGAAGGAGAGTAGTTTTGTGAGGATGTTTTTGATGCTTTTGTGAGAAAAGGAGATTCAGTGAGCATTGATGAAGTTCATACTAAAATCTACTGCCCAGTCCGCACTCGTCAAACGATAATGAGGATTATCTTCTATGAAACTGATTTGAGAGATGTCTAGTTTATTGATGAATAGCATGTCAGAGCACTGGGAGAGCTAACGATAGATATCGGCAAAATTGGCATTTCTTCAGACTAGAAAACAGTAAAAGTAACTTTACTGTTCGGACATACTCATATCTATGCGACAGCCACAAACAAAGAAGGAACATAAGTTAAAAACTGCGAATTTCGCTTTTAGTGTCATTCCTGATAATTAATGATGTGCTTTAACTAAAATTATCTAACTAAGATATAGAGTTGTGTATAAGCAAGCCTAAGCTAAATGTTATAATATTTAAATTAACAATGGCATCAAAGGTTTCTAACGACGCTTTCAAGCTTATCTTCCCTAGATATGCAGAACTACTTTCTTAAGAATCAGTACCAGTCAACTAATCGATTTAAGTCTTTTTGAGAGACGAACTTCCGAGAAAAGTAGAAATGGTAAGGAGTATGTAAAGCTGCTTTAATGCTTTTCTTACTCATTTCACCAACCTTATCCTCAAACGTCCACAACATGCACACTTGATACATTCTCTAAGTCTGAAGGCAAATGATAAGATATAAAAATACTTTCAATCTTTATCAATGGCTGCTCACAAACTAGACAACAATTCTATAAAAGATAGAATACCAACTGTAGATATTCAATCTCTAAAAAGATAATTCAAATCAAAGTTAGAATCTACTAATGGACTATTAAAAGAAAAATATTTTGGAGGAGGAATGTTACAGCGTGAATGTGAATAGGAAGTGGCTATGAGGCTTTATGTTCTACTGGAGATTTATTACTTTTTCAAAAGTGATCCAGTTGCTATGGCTGGAAAATTTAAGATTAAATAAGAAGATGTACTTTGGGCTATAAGTCGGAATGAATAGCCGGGGGAGATTGGCAGCTTGATAACACTTGACCCTAATTTCATAATCTCTATAGAAGAAACAGTAATGAAGAGATGCCGTCCTTTTATAAATAGGAAAGAGCTTTTGTAATCAAAAGTACGATAAACATTGAGAGAAGGTTAAAGCAAAGTTGGTCCGAATTTAAACCTGTTGATCTAATCTTTGATTTCAAAGGAAAGAGGTCGAGTTGGAAGATAATTATCTAACTCTTTAACTCGTGAGCTCAGAGCTCTTTAATAAGGAGAATAAGAAGCCTAAGTTAGAGATCTTATTAGTGAGACTGAGACTTTAAAGAGATAATTTGCACAATTGAAAAATACCACCTACTTTATGGATATGATTAGAGGAACTTTCAGTTAAAAATACAAAATGGAGGTTCACAGACTATAAAATGTCTTTTATCTAACAAACCTTTAAAAATACCTCCAAGATGTTTCAACTTTCTTAGAAAAAGTTCTTAGTATTGAGGAAAGAATTATCAAAAATCGTAAAGACTATATGAGGGATTTTGGGAACAAAGTTTAAGTCAAAATTTCTGATCTAATCTCGTATTATTAAGGTAAACCTAGTGGTCTTGCACTTCATGAAATTATTATGCAACAATTCGATCAACTTTAATCTGCTTTATATGGAGTAGTAAGCAAGCAGCCCGTTCAAAACGTAGATGACTACAAGAAAAGATAGTAGCGTTAGAAGAGATAAGCAGATCGAAAATACTAGATGTAAAGAAGGGCTGAGGAAGAAAGACAGAGAAGATAGGAGGAAAAGTATAAAATAGAATAAAAAAGAAGAAAGGAGTAGTAAAAAATAAAGCAAGCTAGAATTTAAAGAGAATAAAAAGATCGACAAAGAAAATAAGAAGCTGATCGGCAGTAACAAGAAAGAAGAATTTAATTGTAAAGAAAGAGAGAGTAAAAAGTAAAAAAAGATGAAGAAGCTAGAAAATTAAGATAGGAATAGCTTAGAAAGAAAGAATAATAAAGGAAAATAAGATAAGCTGAGGAAAAAAATAAAAGAGAAGACATGAACAAAAAGAAAAATGAAGAATAATAAAAAAGACGTTTGGAGAAAGAAGAAGAGAATAGAAAACGAGAATTATAGCGTAAAAAAATCTTAGAAAGAGAATAGTAAGAAAAGAAAAAGAGATAATTAGATCTCAAAGACAAAAAATAAAGATAAGAGCAAGAAAGAATTAGGAGATAAAATGAAAGAAAGTCAGAAGAAGAAAGAATAAAAAGAGAAAAAGAGCAGCGATAGGCTTAAATAAGAAAGAAGGAGGAATAGAGAATCAAAGCGTAAAAATAAAGAAGATAAAAATAGCAAAGAGATGCTTAGGAGAGAAGAAAAGAATAAGAAAGAATGAAGCAAGAGAAATAAAAAAGAGATCGTTAGTTGAAGGAAGCTGAAGAAAAGAGAAAATAGCAATAAAGAAATTAGAGAGAGAAACGTGAGCAAGAATAAAAAGAGAAAAGGGAAAGATAGAAAAGATAAAGATAGACTTAATAATTAAAAAAGCAAGAAGAAAGAAGGAAAGAGTAATAAAGAATAAGATTGGAGAAAGAGAGAAAAGAAAAGTAACTTAAATAACAAAAAGAAAGATAAAAGAAGGCCTAGTAGGAAAAAATAGCCAAAGAAAGATAGTAAAAGAGAAAAAGAGAATAATAATAGAAAGCAAGAGCATAAAAGGAAAAGAGAGATAGATAGTAACGTTAACGCTTGGAAAGATAAAAAGCTGAGAAAGAAAGACAAGAGAAGGAAAGAGCCGAAAAAGAGAAAAAATAAAGACTATAAAAATAGAGGCTAGAGAAATAAAAAGCTTAAAGAGAAAAAGCTTAAAGAGAAAAGGCTTAAAGATAAAAGAGATAGAGATAATAAAAGAAGCTTAGATAAGAAGAATAAAGAAAAAAATAATAAGAAAAGCAAAGGCTATAAAGAGAAAGGAAGGAAAAAGAAAGAAGATAAGCATAATAAAAAGCTCGTCTATAAAAATAGAAAAGGTAAAGATAATAATTAGAAAAAAAAGCTTAGATGTAACGTTTGAAAAAAATGGAGGAAGAGGCTAAATCAAAGAACAAAGGAAAGCAATAAGCTAAAAAATCTAGTGGTATAAATTATGGAGATTTCGACGATATTATGGATGATGATTTAGAGTAAATGTAAAAAGCAGGAAAAGGTTCACCAAGTGGTATCAATTCAAACGTGAATGAAGATGAGTATGGAGATGATTTTGATTAATAATCGCCTCACAAGTAGGATTAAATTTCAACCAAGTAGCTTATCAGTGAAGCAGATATTAAATGCTTGAATGATTACATGAAAGGAACAAGTTATGCAAGGAAAAACAAGGTGAATGCGGAATTACTCAATAAAGCAAGTAAATACATATAAGTCTTTTAAGAACTTATTCAGAATCGAAAACTATTCATCTTTGATAGTGCTTTATCAAAAGCTCTTTTAGATCTGGGAGGTTAGCTATAAAACCCTGATACCCCTGAGGATGATTTGCGCATGAGTGTTTAAACTATTAGGTAGGAGATGTTAAAAGCATATGATTAACTAGTACCTGGATAGTAAATGTTCCCAATTACTAGGTATGTTTTCACGTTTCCTTTCCAAAATCAGTTTAATATCAAGTTACTTGAATTGATTCCTAATCATACCTATTTCAAGGTTGTTTTCAATGAGCCACTTCCTGAGAATGAGTAAATTGGCTAAAAGTTTCAATGTGTAATCTAGGGACTGTTGCATATATTTGAATTAGAAGGGGAGCCTAACTTGGAAGAATATGTTGTAAACGAGTAAAGCAGGCTTGTTTTAGATACTTTTGAAAGATAGCTTCCTTGCTTGCTTCTACTTTTCGCTCTTCACTACTAAAGAAACTCTACTAAAGATATTTTAATAAATCAATACACTATTTAGAGATTTTTCTACACCTCCAACGTTATTGAACCTTTTTATGAAGCTATTAAAGAGTAGGAACAAATTTCTTAGTTTTTCAATAAATTGAGCGAAAAGTATTCAACTAATGACAAAATCAAAATCCATAATATTGCAGTAAACTCATCAGACCAATAGTACAGTCAACAGCTTACTCATTCTTCACTCGCCATCAAAGAATAGTTCAAAAAAAGTAAACAAGCTACCTATTTGACATGCTTTTGCATCTAAATTGAAGAGGAAGGTGAAATATCCGACAAAATAACTGTTTATATGTCATTAGACAAAGCTAGTCCAAAAATAAATGTTAATTATTTCCTAGTGAGCAAAGATCACGAATAGCAAGAAAATACTTCAATAATCTTTGAGCTGATCAGTGAAGGAGATTAAGACCTAGAAGTGAGTGTTTTTACTGATTTTACAAGGCATAATGGATTAGGCTCTTATTCGGATTGGACTCTTCCTCTTTGGGCCCACGTTATAACCAAAAGAAAGCTGAGCTCTCTGCAAGCTTTCAGGGCAATTGCCTTCGCAATGACTCCGTACTATTTGTCATTTAAGGAAATGGATTGATAGCAGATAAATCTGATTAATAATAAGCATTATCATTGTATTTAATTTGAAGTAGAATGTATAATAGCATTGAGGAATCTTTGAGTAGGATTGAATAATCGCTACAGAATGACCAAAGAAAAGGAAATCGGAATAATGATATTTAACAGTATTCCAAAGAGTTGAAAAAAGTCAAAACGTAATACTTTATGGATTTAGATCTATCTCAAACCACCGATAAACATTCAATGAATAGCAAAAAAAGGCCTTATCAGTAACTATCTTTTCAACTAGGCTCAGTAAAACAGAATCAAAGGACTGATTGACAAGCTTAAACCGGCACAAATATTATTAAAGGCCGAAGAAAAAGCATAATACCGAGAAAAGTAAGAGATTTGTTAGTTAGAATTTTAAACTGCTTAAAGACAATCGAGAAAAAGCTGGCGATTCTCAACGAAAAGAAAGACAACAAGAAGGACAATAAAAAAAGACAAACAAATATGTAGTTTTTTAAATTTCACATCGCCAAATTGACTATGCTGAGTTAGTGGCTCCTTTCTCCCACTATTAAATTTTCACAAGAGCACATGAAGTCATTGGTAAAATATTTGAACGATATCCATATCTCTCAAGATGACTCCGTTTTTCAGGACGACCTTAAAGAAGTGTATGAAAAGATTGTTTACTTTGCTGAAGAGCCTCAGGAAATCAACTATTAGTTGTTCTTTGCATCTTTTAACAACCTTCCCAAGCTAAATGATTATTTGCCTCCAAAGCAGACCAAAGAAAATTCATATAGAAGCTCTATCTGTCCTACCTACAAAATGATCGATCTTTCAGTTATTCCAAAAATGTCGAAGTAACTTCTCTTCTTCATGTTTTATCTTCACAAAGGAGAAACTTAACAGTATTTGGCAGCCCGAGATTTGATGAGAAGAAGCTGGCGCTATTACACTCGCTTCCACATGTGGATAAAACGTTGCAATCATCCTAACTTTGACACCAATGATGATGTGTAGACAGGAAACTACTATACCATGGGCACTTAGCTGATAATTCGAGAAAGGAGAGGCATCAAAATAAACCACAAACACTTGATAAACACTTTAGGAAAATGATGAATAGGTCCTATAACAGAATCAACCATTAATATCAAGTTTATCATCAAAAGTAGAGTTGGTTGGGCCTGTTGATTCCATTTTTGATCGAAAAGAGTGCATTGCTGTCTTTGATCGGCATGACACGAGATTTTCCTCTCTATTCGATTTGCTTTCTGTTGCTAAACACATTTACAATATTTGTAATCTCTCTAATCATGTTTTTTTTATCTTTGCATTCAGATGGAACATTATTGCGGCCATATGAAATTCTTGAGCTATTTCTTTCGTATCTTTCATCGACGTATGTTCGATCTGCATTTTGCCACTTATTTTGAGATTAAGGTTATTTGAGCTATTATAGCTAGCGTTAGAGGCGTATGATCTATGCTTCTAAAAGTTTGTTTTCCTTTTTCAGCGTGTCAGCTAGGGCTTAGACTTTGTTCAGCTTCGATCTTAGAATGTCCCTATCAGCCCTGACTTCTTCAAGTTAAATGTTGAACTACTATTATTACTTGTGTTTAAAGTTTAGCTAACGTTCATACTAAAGACATTTTTGGCAAGCTTAAGCAATAGATTTTTCGTTTTTGACTAAATTATAGTTGATACTAATGTTGTTTCTATCTCCATAGCTTAACCTGCTTTTATTTTTTTATTATTCCTCCAATTAGGAGTACTCCTTAACAATTTATCTGACTCTCCTATCAACTGAGGCATTTACCCCATGTCGATAATGTTCTAACTATCTCTAAAGCTCCATAATTCTTTTGGAAGTCAGCTCTCCTTAGATAATAATGTTTAGATCCTCAATCTTCGGCAAGTTGATAGTACCATTTTCTATGGTTTTAGCGAGTGCGTCATTAATCTTCTTCAACTTTTACTCGTTCTCTCTTGATTATGTGAGCTAAAGTATTGTATACTGATGCTTTTCTCTTAAAGCCTTGAGCTCATCCTTGAGATTTGTGATTTATTGCTGCAAAAGGTTCGTTTATTAAGCCATAACTGTCTTATTTATTACTAAAATTAATTATATCATAGTATTTCTGTATTGATCAAGAAAGCAGCCTTGAAGAAAATAGTTTTAGCTCATTCAACAGAGGCTATTTTAAGTGGTATTTTTCGGGTTGCGATAAGTCGTTTTGTAGTATTCTCAGCAAAGAGTCTCTATGAGGCAAAATTATTCCAGGGTTCGTTTGGTGCAAAAATATAAGTGCCTTCAAAGCCGAGCCTTATTATTCTTCATCTCCTTTGAAAGGCATCATTGTTATTAAGCTATCAACAAACATTTTGTGGGGCATTGGTGGATTAATGGTGTATATGATTCTGCAAATAGCTGCAACAGAATTGTCTTTGCATGGCTGCTAAGAGGATCCATGCTAATAAATCTGTCGCAAAAGAATTAATCCTTCTTGGAGATATGGAGACATTGCGTATGCAGATTTTTCAAACATTTAAGCCAAGCAATAGGCAATATTTCTGTTGACTTCAGTATCCCAAAGAGTAACTAAAGCTACGAAGGATCTAAACAACTCCTCAGCATGTGATGCAGTGTATCCTGGAACCCACTTGAAACATTGGGAAAGGCAACCTGTCATTTGTATGTTATCATTGATTTCCTATCTTTGTTCCAAGTATTTCAATAAATAAGGATCTAACTAATAACTTAGGTACGCAGCTAGTGTAATGTAGGCTAGAATCCTGAAAGCAAGTTTTCGGCGAGGGTCGGGATGAGGTCGCAAATTGCTTCAAAGGTATGGACTTCGGTTTATTAATCTAATGCTTAGCCTTGATCTTCTTGTTCTTCATCACTAAGCTATTCCTACATCTAGGATTATAAAAGTTTCATGATGGCTTCTGATAAAGCTGGTAAATTTCTATCGATAAAGGCAGGACCTAGCTACTTTACCAAATCGTCCACACTCTACACAGCTGCTCCTCTGACCCTTTTATCTTAATCTTCGGTCATCAAAAAGATTAATCTAGGAACCACGGTACATCTAAAGTGCTCTTAAAGTGCAGTAGGATATCTCTCATGACATGGCAGTCCTTTTTTGAAGGTGGGAAGATTACCACCGTTTTGAGACTTTACTAAGCCAACTGTTAAGTTAGTATAGCAGTGAGAAACCTGGATACGAATATTTTCATAGAAATGCTGGTAGTGTTACTCAAGTAGCTTATAGGCAACTTCAAAGTAGGGTGAAAATTTAAGTGAGCATGACTTAGCCAACTCTCCAAGTGCGTGGATTGCAGCTGCTTTTTCATCATACTAGGTAGCCTTTTGTGTAATGGCGCGTCCTGCGGCTTACTATTAATCTTCAGAGTCTGAGTCCAAACTAATATTTTTATTTTTAGGGGGCTATTTCGGTTGGCAGGCTGCAATCACCAAAGGAATCAGGTTGTCGAAAACTATTTAGAATTTGGTGCCGATGGCGTTGGCAATAAGATAGAAGAAAGCAAAAGCTGATTCTCTAATTTAGGGATCTTGCTCGTTGAGTAGAAATCCGTAGACTTTTTCCATGGTTCCCATTATGTAGGTTTCATAGAAGGCTACATGGTTGGGGTATTAAGGTTTGCAAAAGACGTTGGCGATTTTGCCCAAAACACTTAAATTCTAAGATCGAACTGTATTGGCCTAAGGAGAAGGAGGAAATTAGAGTAAAAATATGCAGGCTGGAAGGATCTGGCTGAGATAAGGTTCAAATTTTTGCTCTGAAACCTGAACTGCACTTCCAATCGCAGAAACAGCAGCAGATTTCATGAGAGGTGTAGCCTGAGGTGCGGCAATTACTTCTATTAGTTTAGGAATCACAACATCAAGATATAGTAAAATATCTTCTTGCTCCATGCCATCAAAGAAAATATCAATGGCAATAAGTGCCTTGCTGACAACTTTAGGAGAGAGATCTCCAACGTACTTCATCATCGAGGGGATAACCACAGCATGATATTAGAAAATATCTGGGAGGAGGTGCTCTGAAAAATAGCAGAGAGCATTGATAGCTGCCCCTCTAACTTCAGGCGCATTATGAGCCAGACCTTTGGGAATCAACACATTCATGATTGGGTTCTGAAGGTTTTTCTTTATCTTTTCGCCACAGCCCTCGCACATGGCTCCTAATATCAAGAAGCCTGTATTCATTTTGTTAACATCTTCAGAGTTTATCAAAGCAATAGAGGCTTCGAATAAGACAGGGTATATCTTCTTCGGTTTTACTGTAATCGCGAGTGATTCTATCAGCCATAAAGCGATTTCCTGTACGAACTCTCCAGGTTCTCCCTAATCGTCTTCTCTGTGATGATAGGGCTAGCTGCAAGTCAAGCAAACAGTTTCAACAACCTTTTTTAGAAGGGCTTCTCTTGAAGCCAATTGCTTTGGGCAGTAATCTGTCAAAGAGAAGAGATAGTCACAACCTGCAGTTCTCAATCGATTCGAAAGCTTTTTGTTTCCGATGATCTTATCACAAACCCAAACGGTCACATCATCAGCTAATTTAAGTTTCCTTTACAGCATAACATTGAGTACTTCAACTGCTACAGTAGAAACATCTTATGGCCAATTACTCTGTTCCCAGATCCTGATGAATTCAACTGCGAAGAAAGGCTCAACGTCTTGGCTCTAGACCACACTAATCACACATTTAATTGCCTATTCTGCCAAAGCAGGATTGTGAAGAGCGTTGAGCAGGTAGGAATACAACTATTTAGGAGCTTTGAAGTGATAGAGGATGCTGTTTAGGAGTACAAAAGTAGCAGCTGAGTTAGGTGCCGATTTAATGGCTTGGTCTAACAATTGCTGTAGCTCACCCCAGTTTTTGATCTCTACGATAGGAAGCAAGATGCTGATTAAAGTGGCGATTCCCTTTTGCACCAACAAACTAGGTTCCTTTATATATTGGCTCAATATAACTTGCCTGAACTCAGCTTGTTCTGGGACACTGAGCGCTGAGTAGAGGTTGACCAGATTCCTTTTGAGCAGAACTGCAGCCATTTGCCTGTGTCCAAGTTGAATGGCGTTGATGAGGATGAAGCTCAATATCCTGATGGAGCCTGTGTGTTTGGTGTAGGCTTTCAGGATTTTGGTGGACTGTTTGATTTTTTAGTTATCGCCTGAGAGTGAGTATTGGATGAGCTAGATCACCTGCTCTGCTGTGAGACTGTTGAAATCAATGTTGGAGTCCATATGTTGAAATATAACACCTATAATACTATATTTCTATTATTAAATCAAGACTCATCCTCGTCCCCTAATCAGGCCGTGAGACAGCTTCCCCACCTCCCCGTTTCCAGAACCTCTGGTCTTGATGCTGAGAGGTATGAGATTTCCCTCTGAACCTTTGGTAACCGTTCCCGATCTTTATGCCAGATCCCCGTGTTCTTTTTCTACTTTTCTGGTGGTTTGGTCTGAACTTTTGAATGTCTCGTACTGCTAGATTAGTTTGAGATAAGTGGTCTTCAGATTTACTATTTATTTTTCACAGTCGTCCAATAGTTCGTCTTTGTAAGATAGGTTTCTCTTGAGCTGGCTCATTTATAGCTCGTATTTGTGTTTTTGCCTTTAGATTTACTGCCTAAGTGCTGAATTTTAAGCCAATAGCTTGCTCACTTAGGGTTGTTTCGTTGACTGCGACTGCTCTAATTGGATAGATCTCATCTAGTTTTACTTGATGGCTGTGTTGGAAATCGAATGGTTGCTCTTTGGGTAGCCTAGACCTTGATTCAATATGTTTTGGCGATTGGAAGTTTGAAGGTTCTGCCTCGAGGCGGAGCTAAGTTGATTGTAGAGCGAAGAAGTGCGCTTTCTGTCGCTGCTTTCGGGGTAAAATGGTTGCTAAAGGTGCATATAAGGGGCTGTAGACATTGGTTTAACAATATTTTATATTTGTTAAATTAGAAAAGGAATAAAATAAATAAATTTATTGATGCGAGAATAGAACAGCCCTGGCCAGCACAGTCCGCACAACAACACCACCTACAAACACCTCAACTCACGCCACTCCTTCCAAGTGCCCTTCGAAAGAGAACATGAAAAGGAAGACGACGAGGTCAACGTGGAGAGCACCCTCACCAACACCTTCAAGAACATCAATACGGCCATCAGGTTCAGTCCCGACCGCGAGATGCTCAAGCAGATCCGCTCGTTCGATGTCAACAGCCAGCAGAAGATCAGAATCATCGCGGACGAATACTACAACTATGCCATTTTCCACAAGACCAGCTCTTTCCTCGACGATATCAAGACTGTCATCCTGTTTTGGGAGGAGAAGCTCAGGCTCAAGCGCAGGGAGGCCATCGAGCAGACCACCTACGCGATCAAGCAGCAGTGGGCTGAGGTCAGGGACCACTTGATCAATCTTGTCACCGACTGGTGTCTGTCCTCACAGAAATATGAGATAGCCTCGTTTTTGGAACGCAGCTAGCTCAAGATGGACGGGGCCTTGCTGGAACTGCTGGGTCGGTTGGGCACGAAGCGGCAGGAGATAGAGCAGCATATGAGTCAGATTGTGGTGTTGAGCAAGGAGGAAGAAGTGCTGCGGGGGGAGGAGTTGAGCAGCCACATGAAGCAGGTGAAAAGATACTACCAGCATATCTGGAACAGGGACTACTAGTTCCAGGTGGAGAATCTGGAGAAGGAGTGCATTTCAAAGCTGAGCACAGCCTTCATCTATGAAAAGATATAGCCCTGCAGCGCACAAATACTCAAATAATAGCTACAGGCTAATCTCGACCACCTCTTCTACGACTACTTCCATCTAGTACCACCACAACCACCCCAATCACCCCAATCACCCTAACAACCCCCCCCACCACAACCCTCGCAGGCTGAGTCTATCCACCACAGCAACTAGCCCAACTCGACCAATCCACCCCTAAAGACTGGCAGGAAAATTAGGTAATAGACCGACCAGCCCATTCAGAGCAGTAATAGAAATATGTAGAGGGTCACGCCAGAGAAATATGAGGGTGAATAAAGCAATCGGTATGTGGGAAACTAGAGTCCAAGCCAGTCTGAAGCGATTGCACAAAAGAGGAGATTGATATAGAGGTAGCGGCTGGAGCGGGACAAAGAATGGATCATACTTGTTCAGGGCTTGGATAACGCCACTTGAATGTTCATATTATCACACATAATTAGATGAAGGTAATCCGATCAGCTTTGGATGGAACGCTTAGCCAGGTCTCTATACGACTGTCCGTAGTTGTTTTACGCCTTCACTCCCTTCAGGAACCCACTGTACCCCACGATCGGCTCCTGCTTCGACACCGTCTAGATCGCCTTCTTGTCGAAGTTGCCAGTCTTCAGCATAGTCTACACCATTTTTCGTTACTCGAGCTCAACTGGGCGAGGCTCCTGCGGGGGTTCGACTAGATGAGAGCAGTGGTACCTGTTTTGATGGGGGGTCGGAAGACGGCTTTGTGGCCCATGTAGCCAGGGATGGGGAGTCTGTCGATGGGCGGCACCTCGTTGATACTTTTGGGCTGCCGTTCGTATTGTTCCTGGAGTGCTTGGTTGATGGCTATCTCCTTCTCCTCCAGCTTGCCCAAAACCGACTCAGCTGTGGTTATGAACTTGTTTTTTCTCTGGTCCGGCTGCTCGTACTCCTGCTTGTACGTAGTTCTGTACTTCTAATCCTGGGTGAATGGAGGGTTACGTTGTCGACGTTGATGCCTTTGGAGTGTCTGCTGTTGAGACACTCAGCCGTGACTCTGGCGAAGTTTCTACCGTAGACGTTTTCAGCGTGGAGGCCGTGGACGTGTCCTGCGTAGCCGGGTACGTGTTGCTTTTGAAGCTAGTGAGTGGGTCCTCCGAGCCAGGTGACTCCGTTCTGGATATGGTCGAAGTCGGGCATTTGTTTGGTCGTGTTCATTGCAGTTATATTTGTGCAAATAATTATAGAAAATAGGGGAGACAGATAAGCAGTGGGCAAGCTTGAACAAAGGATAGCCAAAGAGCCGCAATTTGTAGCTGATAATAAGCAGCGATAGATAAGGAAGGTTGAAGTATAGATGATGGTAATGACATTTTTGGCAGCAATGGCAGAACAACTAACTATGGATTAATAAATTTATCGAT
>Ga0316217_10003367_pt1 | contig 18288 bp, 7 predicted proteins | sample 1anoAmetaG_FD_203633 | JGI IMG/M metagenome (GOLD analysis project Ga0316217, IMG submission 203633) | Freshwater microbial communities from Trout Bog Lake, Wisconsin, USA - 1anoA | ecosystem: Environmental > Aquatic > Freshwater > Lake > Hypolimnion/Profundal zone | place: USA: Wisconsin...
ATATTTCGAACAATATGTTTGAATAATATTCGACGATTCAGTCTCAGAGAAATAAGGTTTCTAAGTTATTTTAATCCAGAATTAATAACAACAAATTATTGGCTCCAAAACCTTTCAAGAGAATGCCAGCTTAAACATTGTAATACATCTAATGCCCTGAAAATTAGTAAAAATAACTGAGTCGATTCGAACTTTAATGATTAATTAACACCAATTACGATAAAGTTTACTTAATATATCTTGGCATATTCTATTTTTTGCTTTGCGTTTATTTTATAGAAATGGAAAGCCACTCTCGTCTAGTAAACTGAATAACTTAAAACTAGTCGAAGAGTTAGCTGCATAAAATTTATAAAAAACAATGCAGTAAACATAGTCTTAAGCATAAATATATCTATTGTAGGAGCTAAGCAATTAGATAGAGAGCCTTAATGTAGGCTTTTTGAAGAATTTGGTTAGGTTCTGGCAAAACTTTGTCTGTAAGAACTTGTAATAATTTCTTAGCTGTATATGTTATATCAAGTAAGATTAATTTGATATAAACTTGACAAAGCATGGATCTCCAACAATTTCTGGATAAAATAAAAGGAAAGATTCCTATCATCTAAGGGAAGGAGAAAATGCTATTTGAAACAGTTCGCAAATACGGACATGATTCTTAGGAAGCCAAGAATGCAGTTTGGTAGTCAGTGAAGATGCCAAAGCGCAGATAGCAAATGATGGAAGCCATTAAGGCAATCCCCAAAATAGAGGCTCAAGATTAATCCTCTGATTTAGCTGACTAAATATATTAGTTATGCGTTGTTACTATATTTATGAGGCCTTAGGATACTTTTAGCTTGCTTAATTGCTTATTGAGAAGCTAGAACAAAAAGAAGATAGACTAAATTAAAACAATGTATGGACTTAATCATTTTTTCAAGAGTTGCTTTTAAGAACTATTAGCTAAGTTGAGCTATTTAAAAGAGATGGAAAAGCAAGAAGCTAATGAGGAAATAAAAAGTTTGATCAAAGCGTTAAAAGATAAGCAGCATGAGTATAAATTAGACTAGAAAGACAAGCCCTAATCCATCCAGGATTTATAATAGTTTAAAAATATCCTGATCAAAAACAGAATCTTTGCTAACCCATAAAGTGTGGATTAACTTTTTTAAACTCTACAATACTATGGGCATTAAGTCCAAATCTCGCATAAATTAATCAAAAAATCGACCTATCCAGCCTTCGAATAGAGACTATCAAGCATAGCTCAGCATATCAAACGATGGGAGGACTTTCGGTAAAATATTGATATGCTCAATGCAAAGCTTACTGAAATGACATTAACACTAGAATAGATAATTTAGTTCGTAGAGTGTTTTTACCTTGACGAGTAGAAATTTTAGAACCAGTTAATTTCAGATTATTCACTTGATGATCAATAAAACAAAGAGGTCTATTAATAAATAATCTAAATTCTTACCTAAATCATGAAATATGTACCTGAAGTGTATTGGAAATAGCATACTAAGAAGATGGTCACTTACATCAAATTTTAACTACACAAACATGCCTCCCAAGGCTAATTGAGCTTATTTTAAGAAATAAAACTAAAATTAACGTAGCAACTAGCTCTTTTGACCTAAAAAGATGTTGACCTATCAGATATCAAAGAGTACTTAGAAGGCTATACAACAAAAAATTCAAATAGTTTAAATAAGCTAAATTAAGAATGGGGTATTGAAGACTAGGATAAATAAATGTTTGCTTAAATGCGAGACAACGATAAGAAGGTCAAGAAGTATTTCGCTGAAGCGAGCAATAGAGAAAGTGCAGTTAAGTAGTATCGTAGCTTCATTAAATAGCTATTAGCTCAAAAAGATAAGCAAAAGATCCAGTAATCTTCCTGGGAATATATGTAGGAGCTTCCAATGAAAAAAATAGATGTAAAAAATGAAAAAGTTCGAACGAAAACACCACAAATCTATCCGTAAAAGAAGAAAGAATTGGAGAAAGATGCTATAACAAAAAGAACCAAAAATGATGAAGATAAAAAAATCACAAAAAAATAGTAGCCTGTTCAGAAAAAACCAAATTCTAACCTCAATTTTGCTAGCTTTAAAAATAATGAAAGTAAAAATGCAAAAAGTAACTAGAGTTCTTAAGCCAAGAAGAATACTAGCACAAAAACCAAGCAAGTGTATGTTGAACGAGAATAAAATGATGATCAATCATCATCCTAAACCGATATGACTATGCTACTCTAGATAACTAGATAGAACAAGTCACCAAAAAATAGGCTTAGTTCGAGTAGAAAGGTAACAACAAAAATTTAACAAAGTGTAAAAGACTAGATCTAACAATTTTTTGAAGACTAGATAAGCTAGATTTTATAAAAGCCAGAAGTTCAATAATATGAGGATGAAGGGGATTTTAAAGAAACCAGACAAAATGTCTCAAATTAAAGCAAAAAACAAGAAAATAAGACTGGAAAAAAACTAAAGCTCTCAAAAGACTTTTAAGGTTAAGCGTAGGTTAAATAACCTAGTGTTGTAGACATAATTAACCCTTTTCAAGAGATATCAAAAACTAAGGGATAGTACACTAAAATGTATGCATTCATCTTTATAATTTCCCAAACCAAATTTAAGCCCTAGTTTGAGGTTATAAAAAGAATAGATAAAAATAAACATCTTTAACCAATAATTAATAGGTCCCCTGTAATTTAATTCAAAGATTATTATATCGCCTTCTTAGAGTTTGAGATGAGCAAATATGAAGAATATTTCATTTACTTAGAGTAAGACAAGCGTTTTAAAATGAAAAAATCTGAGAAAAAGCTTCAAAAGTTAGTCTGCCTAAATAAGTAAAGGAACGTGATCTTTGGATCATCTTAGTCAGCAAAGCACGAAATTAGCCGTTAAGTTAAAAGTTACACATTTTGGACAGCAATTATGTATTTTGTAAAGTTCAATAACTCAAAAACAGCTAAAGGCTAATCTATATTCCCATAGAGGACAATTAACTTGCTTAGTCTTCTCTTCCAAAGCTTTAATGATTATTGTGATAATTAATTGAGTGAAGAATAAGAAAGGAATGTCTTCGAGAAATTGAAAATATAAAGGGAGGTGCCATAACTTCATACTAATTATTTTCTCTACTTCTTCAAATCATTTTATGGAAAGCGTGCATAGTAAAAGTATCTAGAATATAAAATATACAAGAAAATGGTCTTTTCTGCATCAGCAAATTTTGATTTTGCTAGGTATTAAAAATACCCTCAATTCCTTTAGTTAAACAGATTCTTCTTCAAAATGAACTATATTCATCAGCTCAAGAATAAAAAGGATAGCTCAGCTCTTTAGAAATTACTAGTTATAAACGTGAAAATTCAACCAAAAGATCAAATCTATTCGTTGTTAGCAAAAGCTGTCTAATTTAATGGTCCCTACTAGCACTATGCTCGGAGAGATAAGTAGATTGTTAATATTTTAATGAAAAATTAGACAGTTTCAGCCATTGACTACTTTAACTTCCGCGCCAAATATCTCCCTTTAGTAATAAGCAATATCTCAAACGAAGCTGATAAAAGCAGCAGCCTCTTCTAAGAATTTTTGGATGATCTGATTACCAAATATAAAAGTAATAAATCTCAAAGTGCTAATAAGATAAAGATAGATCAAGAAGATTTTGCCAATATCTTTTTGAAGGGCGAAAGTACCTGGTTTTTTCCCAAAAAATAGTTTATCGTACCTCCTGCCAAGCATCATCTTATTCTAAAAAAAATGAAAATCGTAAATAGATTATCTCAAGGTGTCCTCAATTTCACAAAACCTTTGTAGGAATATCTGAAAATAACTCAAAGCTAAAATTACGACTTCCCTAAGCTAGCACTAGTATTCCTGAGTCATCCGATTAGCTAACTCGATAAAGCATAAGCTAGAAAATTGTTTGAATCAAAATTAAAAGTGTATGATTTGCTCCACATTTTCAAGTTAATTCCTAAGTACTAAATGACAATCGATGAGAAATATCTTATCGAGCATATCAAATTAAACTTAATTAGTCGTAAATATATCGATTAGAATAGTAAGTGCGCCTTTCTGAATGAGCTATAAAAGCTGGCTAGCGAAATATAAAATTCAAATTTTGTTGAGTTATTTTTGGAAATATTCTAAGCCGTATTGAAAATTACTTAAACTGCCACATTTGTTAACTCTGATAAAACATATTATTCCAAAGATAATCTGAAAATATACCTTTCAGTTTTGTTCCAGATGAAGAATGATACTTTCAAAAACCTGCTAGAAAAGAAGATATTTACAGATATTAAATCATTGCCTAACATGAGCCAATAGTTTTTTGATAAATTCCATGAAATATATCCCTAGAAAGTAAATGAACCAAAATTCGAATATTTGGTTCAAAGCTATCTTTCTAACAATGATTAGGGCTTTTAGAGTTTATCCCTTAAATTTTGGAAATATCTCAGAAGCCATTTTGAAAAATTCCTTGTCTTGAAAAAGCTAAATATAGGGACTTACCCATAGTTTTAGAAAGAAATAGTAAACAGGCTCGCGAATAACCTACTCTATTCCAATTAGTTGACAGAAATTCATGCTAACTTAAAGAAAAACTAAGGAAGAAACGATGATAGCTTTAGGGTTCTTGGTGAAGCTGCTGACAAGGCTATGAGTAAATACAAAAATTTTGACAGAAAAATAACCCTTATGATAGAAATAATGAAGGGTTATAAGTTTTTCGGCAAAGAAATAAAGCAGCTAGAAAGCTATCTTCGTAGTAAATAAAGCATTAAGTTATAAGGTGTTTATCAAATAAGCGGATAATTTACAAATATCTTTGAAAAATGTGACTAGATCTTCAGCTTCAGCTCCAAGAAGTCAAACTTATGGAGAAAGGAAAAGATAACAGATTTGTAATCAATAGCACAGGAGTATTAGTATGTAATTAGCTAAATTAAACTTAAATTGTTTTAAATACAAGACTAAAAGATTCTGTTGTTCTAATTCCGAAATTTTTTTACAAACGATAATATTAAAGATATCTTGGAATACGTTTGCTAAAATGTTAAATAAAAGGAGTTTTTAGGTTAATATTTTTCGAAGCTCAGGATAGAATATGTCCAAAAATTAGGCGAGTATCTTTAATCTTTGACTTATCTAAATAAACTTATAAAATCATAGTCAGAAAATGATCTCAATGAAATGTTGTTGAAGCTTGGACACTATAAGAAGAGGATGGAGGAAAAAGATGAGGAACTTAAAGCCAGCTAGGTCTATACTTCAATCAAAGAAATTTAAATATTTTTGATTAAAATGTACAATCTAAACTAACAACAAGAAAATTACAATATGCAAAAAATATCAGAAACTTTATCTAAATAGCACAGTGCGATCATTCTAGCTGAAACAGCCAAATCAAAAGACATGTTTTAAATGATAAGTTTGAAAAAAATTGATAGTAAGTCCATCTCGGACTTGAAGGAATACATCAATGACTTGTAAAACAGCGTCATAGGACTAGACATCATCAAAGAGTTCGAGAACGTTATCTAATATTGGTAGCTCATCAAAAAATCCGAATCGATCCCTTAGTTTATAACCAATCTTAATAAACTTATTCTGCAACACTCAGATCTGCAAAAAAATATTTTAAATTGCTATAACTCTTATAGACTCTTGTAACAAAAGATAGACGAGGCAGTTAACTGTTAAACATCATTCAAATATTAGATTTAAGCTGTTTTCAGAGAGTCCAAGCTAATTATTAGCAAAAGTCTAGAAATTTGGATATAATTCAACCTTTTAAGTTTGGGCAATGATAAAATTCAAAAAATAGCTTATAAAAAGATGAATAGTTACAGAGATAAGTCTATTCTTCTAATCAATGATATGTCAAGATAACAGTCTAATGATCCTTCGATTTTGGAAATGATAAAGACTTTCAAAAAGTTTGATGAATTTTTCAACATCATAGAAGCTATAAATTTGAAAAATTCACATTTGACTAACTATGGATGTAATCCTGAAGAGATAGCTCGAGAATTTGATATTAGAGAGGGAGACTTTACTTAGATAACAATTCATAGAGATTAGCTATAAAAATTGTCAGCTTCATGGGTATAGGGTATAAAGTAGCATTACAAAAAATCGTATTTGTTGACTCATTTCATCGGTAAGTAGCTCAATAACTTTATTTAAAGTTGTATTAACAAAAAATATCATCCAAGCTTGTAAAGGATTATAGGTATATCATAGTTGGACTATGAAAATAAACTGGAAAACTAAAGATTTGTAAATATTTTAGATAGGGCTAAGGATGCGAAGCCTCTTTAGAGAGTATAGCTTATTGTCTAAGCATTTTAAAATTTTGAATTAAGCTTTACTCAAAGTATGTCGGTTTAGTAACGAAAAAGTTTAAGTGAGATTAATTCAGAAGCCTAAATACCTATGAAAACCTTTAAAAATAATGAAAAAGCAAAACCCATTATCCTTCTTACTTGTAATGAAAGAGAAATTTACTCCTTTTTCCTTCAGTTTGATCAGAATAAATAAAAACAAAAGATACCTTAACCCTCACAACTCATTTTCTGTCAATAGCAAACAAGCACAGAAGAAATCGAAGTGTTCCTTTATCGAGCGCTAATTTACCCTTCAAAAACTTACTATATTGTTCGCCCTAATAAATTAAAAGAATAAGTCAAGCTCTCATTCTGCAACTTGATGACAATTTTGAATAAAGAAAGGTAGTAAGATCTAAGGTCAGCGCAATTATGTTTTATTGATAGCGTAGTTAACGATAAACTATATGCCTTTATTAACAGACCTAAAATCTTTTGCGTAGAAAAGAAAAAGCCAACAATGTTATAGGTATAAAAGAATTAGAAAAAGGTAATCAAATTGCTTGGTGACAAAATAACTGTTATCTAATCGCTGAGAGCTGGCTTGGGTAAAACATTTTATGCGGAGCAAAAGGCTGCCTAATAGAATAAATCTGTCAAGTACCTACTTTTAGCTGGAAATATCAAATTCGAGAACTTAGCCAGAAGATTGAAGAAGCTGAACATAACTTAGAAAGATGTTCTTTTGATCCAAGTAGGACATGTTGAGAACAAGTAAAAACTTGAAGTATTCTTATCACAAATCATTATTTTTAAGTGCTTTTACTACCAGTAGTACATCTACATCCCAAGGGGAACAACAATCTTCGTCGAAATCGAAAATATTGTAGATTTGTAGCCTGAAAAAACTTATAACATCATTTAAATGCTCAAAAAACACAAAAAGCATCACTTAATCAAACAGTTCACTCTAGAATAAATCCAACTCAATCCAGATCATTATTAAGACAAGTTTGTATATATTTACCTTTAACTTATTGATAAACCAGGAGCTATCGATGAAATTCAATAAGCATCTCCATACAGCTATCAATATTATTACCTCAAAGAGCAGTAGACCAAGAAACTGCCTAGTAAAACTAAGGATTTGATAGAAAAATATTTTCTATCTTGGTTCAAGAACAAAAAAGTGGAACCAACCTATAATACTTTCAAATACTTTAAAAAATTGTTGTTCACTGCATTTAAAACATTCTCAGATAGTCCTTTTTTTACTTTTTTAGAGTATCCACCTGATCTAGAAATTCTCAAGCTTTATAAAGCTAAGTCAAACTTTTTAAAAATTTGTATTGAAAATACGCTTTAGTTTTTGGAAGAAACGGTTACAACCAACGATTTTGACGAAGCCAAAAATCAAAATATGACCTAAATCGCCGAAAAACTTAAAAAGTTTCCTATGCTGATTGTTTCTTCAATCCAAACAGGTAACTATTAGTTTGTATACTTATCTGATGAACTTGTGCAGCTGCCAATAAAATCACTACTACTCTCACAAAATAAAAAATACAACTAACTAATTTCAAACATATAAAGAATCTAACAAATTGACAAAATCTTTGAAAAAACTGCCCTATGTAATAAAAAAGATAAAATTTTATAGTTTGAAATGTTCAAAATCATCTCTTAACTTACCGGAAATAGAAAATTTGCAGCATATAAGTAAATAAAAAACATGAAATAAGAAATCTAATTATTTAAAAGTTTCATAGACAAATAACTTGAAGGCACACTCTAATAAGCCTAGATACGGATAAAATAGATCTATGAGCTTATCCCAGAGCTTACAAACTATAAGTTAACTCTTGATAATTTCTTCAAAATGTGCTTAATCATTTATAGATCCAACTCTCTAGTTCCTTGCATAATTATGGGTGAAAGTGGAGTAGGAAAAACTGCTATTATTGAATTTCTCGTAAAAATATGCTTTGAGTAAACACTATTTATCTATAATGTTCATGCTGGAATTCATGAGTAAGAACTTGAAAAATGGTACAAATAATTTTCAACAAAAGCATAGGATATTCTAAAAAATAATGCTGAGCAAAAGAAGAAGCAAAGAGTGTGGGTCTTTTTTGATTAATTAAATACCACTGATGAGTTACATTACATCAAATAGATGCTTATTGATGGCAGATTTCTAGGATAAAAAATTCCTGAAAATATAATATTCTTGGCAGCCTGTAATCCTTACAGAAAAAAACGTGAGTCCCTCAAGAGAGTGAAGGCAGGAATAAAGAAAATCCATTAAAATAAAGCAAACAATCTTGCCTTTAAAGTGAAGCCTCCCACGCTTTCTATGATTCAATTAATGTGGGACTACAAACAATTAAAAAGTTAATAAAATAAAAATTATATTGAGAAGATTTTATAGGAAATAAAGTATGAGAAAAAGTAGGAACTGATAGATGCTATAATTTTTACGCATGAGTATCTCAAGACTTTAATCGAAATAAGTGCAGTCAGCCTAAGAGATGTGGCAAGGTTCAAACACTTATTTAAATGGTTTCTTGATAAAATGCCCAGAGAAGATGTTTAGACAAAAGGAAAACAGCAAAAATTGAAATTTATTGATAAAAATATGGATAAAAATGAAAGGGCTGCTATTTTAACATTCGTTTTTTGCTATGCTTTGAGGTTTTCAACTAACGAGGAACGTAAAGATTTCTTGAAACTAATCGAAAAGAGGATGAATTATACACAAGGTTACATGAAAAGAACGATAACTAATTAGCAAAAATAGTATATCAATATGCTTAAATCACCTGAAGATAAAATTGCTTACAACTCTGCCTTGATGGAAAACGTATTTACTTCATTAGTCTGCCTCATGAACAAGATACCAATACTTATTATAGGGAACCCTGGCAGCTCAAAATCACTATCCATCAAAATGCTGAACTCAAATCTTCGCGGAGAGAATTCGAACTCTTAATTCTGCAAAAATCTACCAGAAATTAACATGGTTTACTTCCAGGGCTCATAATCTTCCACTTCCAAAGGTGTTTAACAAGTATTTGAAAAAGCAATCTAAGTTCAAAAATCTTTTTAGAACTCAAAACTGAAAATGTTTAATTCCATCTTGTTCGACGAGATAGGCCTAGCGTAGATTTCAGTTCATAATCCTTTAAAAGTCCTCCACTCAAAGCTCTAAGTCAATAAATCTCAGGTGGGATTTATCGGAATAAGCAATTGGTAGTTAGATGCTGCAAAAATGTCAAGATTTCTAGTAATTGCTCGATCTAACCCCGACTAAAACTAATTAAAAGAGACAGCTTAGTTGATTTCTGAAAGCTATCTAGGCAAAAAGCATAGCAAAAAGGAGATTTTTTCAAAAATGGGTTAGTACTATTGTAAATTCATCAAATAATGGAATAGTCATCGTTAAAATAGAGATGGATTTTATGGACTCAGAGACTTCTATAACTATGTAAAATATGTCTGCAATAATATCTAACAAATATCTAAAGATCCATCAGAATTAGATAGGGTGTTGTCATAAGCTATACAAATCAATTTTGACGGACAAAAAGGAAGCGTTTAAATTTTCCATAAAGCCGCATCTATCTACAATTAGAAGAAACTGCCAATTTTACTGAATCCTTTAGAACTAGTTACTAAAAATTTGCAAGACCATCAGTCAAGATGCTTGATGCTCATGATAAGAGGTGATTCTTTGATACCTATCATTAACCAAAAAATCTAGACGAGTGGAGTTCATCAGAGAGTTATTTGCATCTATGGTAGCACCTTTGATTAGGATCAAACAAGTGAAGATTATAATTTGGAAATAACTTCTTAAATAATCAATCATATTTCAAGAGGAAATGTTGTAACACTTAAAGACATTAATAATTCTATTCAAACCTCACTTTACGACCTATTCAACAAATCCTTTTCCCAAATAGGAGCCAGGAAATATTGCAGAATCGCAGTTGGAGCCAATTCCAATCCTAAGTGTCATGTCCATTAAGATTTCAATGCGGTTGTTTATGTAGATGAGCAAAGGGTAAAAGATCTTGATTTGCCTTTTTTGAACAGGTTTGAAAAGCACTTTCTTAACCTGCAAAGCATGATAACCTAGGATGAAAAAACGCTGCTTAAATCAATACTAGATTGGATTAATGACTTGCTTTCTTTCAGAACTAAAGACATGATCCTTAAGAAATAAAACTTTATCATCAATTGCAGCGAGTAATCAATTGTTACTCTTATAATTAAGTTCAGACAGTCTCCTGATAGAGTATAAGAGCTGGTCAAAGCTAAGTTATTGCAGAATAGGACAACAGATTTCATCATAGGTATGAAAAACTAACCCCAAATTGCTAAGTAAGGCAATATTGACTCATACCTAACTCTAACTACAAATGTAACCTAATGCAAGGAAGATATGATAATTTTTACCTATGACAAGCTATCTGAGGTAGCTGCTGAACAAAACATTTTCTAAGACCAAAAGTATATAATTAGTATGTTTTAAATAAAGAATGAAAAGAGTTTGAGAAGATAACTAAAGAAGGGGCTGAGTTCTTTAGGACATACAGTTTAAATAAAACTCAGTTATCAAAGCCACTACATGCATATTAACTTATTGCTATTCTTATCTAAACAAATTAAGGAAGAAGTCAAGAAAAAAAAGCAGATAATTATCGTGGTCCAGCTTCATCGATTTACTTTGCACCAGCTTAACTTATAATACATTAACATCAGCTATCTTCATGACTTTGAACAGTACTTTGTATAGAATATTCGTTCATTGTAAACAATCCCTAGAATCCTATAACTCTAAAACTGCTGGCAATTATATTAATTACTTAACATTAGTGATTAATTTCTCAACTATCACCTAGAAACTGTTAAGCTAATTAAGTTGAAATGTCCATTCTAAGAAATCTAATAGCTAAAAAAATCATACTTCAACGAAATAGTTAGTATTGGAGCAAATGATCTATACAAACAAAAGACTTAAGGCTTTCTAAAGAAAATCATGTTTAAAAAAAAAGTTGATTTTTCAGCTTTGCAAACAAATGCCGAGGATATTATGTGCAGTTCAAACATTGAAGAGGCAATAACTAAATACCTAGGAGATATCCTCAAAGAAATTATCTTCATTTATATCAAAAATATCATAGAGGAAGGCCATCTCTTCTTCTTTGAAGAAAATCTAGTTTTAAAGATGATAGATGCTGTATTTAAGAATCACTTATGGTAATACTATGAAGAACAGCGAGAATTTATAAATGAGCTCCTCATCTTACAACTCTAAGCCTCTTCCAACAAGCTTTTTAGCAGCTTTGCTCAAATCAAACAAACTGTAAGATTCACAAAGGCAGTGTAACATAATATTATCACCATCAAAAATCAAACTACTTTAATTCCCATGTCATACAAAGATTTTGATCTTATACTTAAAAATAAATAAATCTCAAACTCCAACAACCTTTAAGAACTAGCGAATCGTCTTCCTTTACTTAAAGCTTAGTAAAACGATGCACAATATGATCTACAGTTAGAAGAATGTTTTCAATTTATTGAATAAAAGTTCAAAGTACAAAATAATGATGTAATAAAAAAAGTCAACAAACATGAAAATCTAAAAAAGCTTTACCTATTCGATGTTTTGCAGTACTATTTAGAATATAATAACTTGCACAAACAAGATCTATGTCATTATGTTTAATTTATCTCGACGGTCTTCAAATAATATCCTATTTAGGAGATTTTACTCATCTTAACCAGAGATAAAAGGATTTTTACTCTTCTATTAGAACTCTTCTCGAGATTGATAAAGCTTCCTTTTACTGGTGCCAAAAATATTATTAGATAACTTGGGTAATTGCATAAAAAATAAATTGGTCAAGCCGTTATCTAATGCTTGAAAAATCTCTTAGAAATCTCTTTTCAATACCTTGAATTAAGCGAGAGAAACATAAAAGAATTTGGAAAGGTAAAAAATGAATAATTTTTAGGCCTAAATTAAGCCTAGGATTAATAAAACTTAAGTTAATACAAAAACTATTTCTATCACTTCAGCAGTATCTTTATGAAAATCCGATAAATTATGATTTAATACAAAAATCATGGCTTGGAGTGGGGCCCAAACATTTTGACTACGCATTTCCTTCTGAATACTCTTTAGAAAATAAGCCTCGAAAAAAATTAACAATTAAAAGCTTTCATCTAGAGCTCCTCGTCGGAACATTCAATCAACTACCAAATTTACCTGTTTTTTGAAAAAATTCTTAAGACTTCAAAAGCTGATGAATAGATTATACTAAACTATCTTTGCCTTAAAATCTACATTGAATGGATTTAGACCGTTATTTCTAAAGATAGTCAGTTCAAGGAGGAATTAAAAGTCTGCATTAGGAGCTTTGTCGATCTCTGCAATCAATACGTACTGTTCGCAAACAATGCAAATTATTTCATCAGCTATTTACTTCCGAATTTTTAAAACCACTCTTAAATTTAGGACCTAATGAGCTATTTCGCTGAGTAAGAGCAAACTAACTTGATAAACTTTGATCAAATAGATATGGAGAATAATTTTACAGTAGCTCTAGGAAACTTTATGTCCTCGCAAATCGCTCTTATATTACTAAACAAATTCGAATAAAATACTGAAGTGCCCTAAGTTGAAGTGTTTGTGTGCAGAAATTACTATGGAGTTTTCAACTAAGCTTTATAATCCAGATCATAGCAAAACAAGCTGGATAGAATTTTACGATTTTAATTTTTGAAGAAATATGGAGAGCACTACATTAAATTGCTAATGAAGAATTAGGAAAACACCCTTTTGAACAGCATAGATGGTTTATTGCGTAGTGAAGGCTAAATAAGAAGGCACTTAAGGCTTTACCTCCTAAAAATCTTGTATAGCGAATTCAAAACTTTTTAGAATATAAAAAGATAGTTCATAGAAATCAGTCAATGCCAATGGATTTTAAGATAAACAGTTTTCCTCGAAGAGAAAGTTAGATAAATATTCTACCCTCCTCCACTCCTTGACAAAAATGATCGTCTACTGGCATTAATGGAGGAGAATAAATAGCAAAGGTTCGCAGTGAGAGAAAAAATCCATTAGCTTATTCTTGAGGGATTAAAGAGTAGCAAAAATACCTATTAGCTACTCACATTCTTTATGTATGCATTTTATTCAAGAAAGTTCTCCTAATAATTCGCCGATAAGGTGAAAGTTGAAATAAATCAAAGAGGAGACCTAAAGTAGCCCAAGAATAAAATAATCTTTGAACTACTAACCAGATATTTGAACTACAAAGTATCTGAAAGGCTTTACATCAAAGATACCAGCCATTAGTAATTTTAGAAGCAACTACCATATCTCAACTACCTGAACATCATAGCTGCCTACCGCTCTTAAGAGTGTCCTTATTTATAAATGTTTTTCCAAAAAAGTGGTTAACCATTAACAAACTACTCACAATAACTAAGCAGCAAGTTTCTCTTTGGATCCTTATCCAATCCTGCTTTGGAAAGATTTCAATTCATTTTAAGAAGACAAAAACTCGGATATAGAGGTAATTCCTATATTAATTGCTCGAACTAGTGCGATTATTTGATGCCTGTTGGAGGAAATTTCTATGGATAAGACGATGGTTGTTAGCACCCTACTAATCATTCAAATTGTGGATTTTGCGGCTAAGTTGTAGGTGCGCATGAATACAACGTACTTACCAATCCAGAAGCGAGAAGATTTAATCCTAGAACATTAAAGGGATAACTAACACCCATACTTTAGTCAAGAGATACATTAATTTTGAGAAAATTAGGCACTTAAAATACCAAAATAAAGTATAATCTGAGAGGATATCAAAGCGGAAACACACTATAGCTAGTGATAAAGCACCTTGAATTTAAAAGACACTATGAAGGAGTTGCCGTAGATTTCATGGAAGGCTAAAGTGAGGCTATCCACTACAGTATTCTACAGTCAATAGTTTATTTCGTGTGGTATTTCCTAGCCGAAGCTTAAATGATGGACTAATAGTCCTTAGCCAACCTCTTTCAGTAGAATAGTTAAGGGAGTAAGTAAGGGAGTAAGAAGTTTTTACTTGATTCTGCCCAGTTTTACTTCAATACAGCTAATCGGTCGATCAAGTTCAATAATTAAAAAGACTCTATTATTTGGCATCTTGGAGTGGGAAAAGTGTTGGCTTAGATATTCTAAAATTATAAGATAAAACACCCCAGTAGACAGTGCTTAAGTCTTGAATTTAGTTTCGCAAAAAAAACATTCTAATCATATGTGAATAATTTGATTTTCCCTCTGTGTGAAAAAGAGAAAGAAAAGTTTATTTTAGTGAATAGGATAGTTTAGGCCAAAAACAAATCAGACATTGTTAGATAGATAGGAGACTACTAGTAACATTTAGCTTAGTATCCTTTCTTAAAGATCTTCAAATTACAAAATCAATAGCTCACTCCTTGCTATAAAAACATGAAGATTCAATATAAAGAAACTCTTAACAGGGAATATCCGCTTTTGTATTATCTCATGAATAATCCTGAATTATAGGAAAGACTCAAATGCTTAAAGGATATTTATGTTTTTATTTCGAGGCTTTGGAAAATGTTCAATCTACGTATTTCAAGAGAAGACGGAAAGAGAGGACTCTAGGAAATATTGTTTTAGTCTATCGGCAACAACGAAAATGAGAGAGCGAAAGCCAGATAATAATTATAACGTTTTATTGTTGCTTGGAATAAACTAACTTAATTAAAATATTAGCTTTCTTATGGTTGCCATGGAGAAGCACAGCTTGGGAGGCTTTAAAAGATATAAAAGAAATATCCCTTAGGTAACTTTTTGCTTGAAAAGAATCACCTAGATAATCTTCAAGGACAGAAGCTAATCGCATTAATTCAGGTGTCAGCTAAGGAATACAATGGAATTTGCTTAATCATCTAAAATCTTATCAAAAAAGTATCTCACGATCAATCAGATACCCACATCTTCAGCGCAATCAGACTAAATCCTTCAATACTGGACCAAGATTCAAGTTTACTACAGTTTCCCACCTAATTCTTGGAAAAGAAAATCTATAAATTCTCTTCTTTTTCAGTCGAATACGGAATTTCAATGCCATATTACGCTTTCGACCATATTGAATCCTTGGCTGTCAAAGAGCTCTATGGATATAGATACTTAATTGAAGATCCTGAGAAATTTTGTTATTTTAGCTACATTGGAGAAAAATACCATTTTATCACAGAACTTAGATAATATGAGAATCAAAAAAGCTTAGAACAAACAGGAATGAAACAAAGAGTGATTGAATACCTTCGGAGAACGTAGACTTAAAATTATGAAACTTTCTATAAAACGATAAGATTGATTCAAGGCTCATTGTAAAATATCGTTGTCTTCTTCAAAAATTTCAAAGTCAAAGATAGCTAAAAGAAGACTATCAGATAGTTTGTTAGATAGAGAGGCATAAAAGCAATTGTCAGAGAAGTAGAGGAAGAACCAATTCAGTCCTTACCTCTCAGTAACTTAGCGGATTTATATGAACTCATTGAATACTATACTTTCTAAAAAGTTTAGGCCCTCTTAGACTCCTCATACAAAAAACCCCTTTAAAAGGAAGAGAAAGAAAAATTGATTCAACTAATCAGACTTATGAAATAGTAATAAAGATAGCTGGGAATACCAAGTTTTAAAGATTTCAAAGTTGCACTATATAGGCTAGCGGGTAGAAACCTGGTTTTGATGCTTACAGATTCAAAAAAGCTTTTGTCAGAACAGCTTTGCTAAATACCATATTATTGGCCTAAAGACTTTGACATAAATCAATTCAAATACGCCTAGTCTAGCTTTACTAAACTGATGGTGAAGCTCGAGATTTCAAGGGTCGGATAAATGCTAAAGGTAGTTCCGTTCAGAGAGCCATAGAAATAAGAAAACAAAACAAAAAAACCTGCTAAAAGGCACAATGAAACCATTTATGGAGAGCGGATAAAGGAAAAGCTGAGACAACAGAAAGAAAAACTGGACGAAATCTGATCACATTCATCTAAATTACGTTGAAGCATAAAAATTTAAATTCAAAAATAGATAATTCTCGTTATAAGTAGTTGATAAATATGAATATTTCAAATTTATGAGGTTATTATTGTTTCCGGCCAGCCGGTTTATTGGTTGTAAGTAACAGGAAATCAGAAACAATTGTAATTTAAAATCACAAAATTAGCATTTTCTTATGAATTTAGAGGGAATCATAGTTTTTTATCTTGAATTGGTCGCAAGAAATAATCGTTTTGTACTATTTTTAATTTTTTACAGCGAAAAACTAGTTTAGTCTTCGAGGCTCCGCAGAGAGACTGGCGAGTAACCAAGACCATGATATCCCAAGGGACGAGACACAATCTTCACTTGTAATGCTTGGTGAAATGGAAAACTTAGTTGATAAGCGAGTCTAAATAAACTCAACCAACAAACTATAATGGATTTGTTATCTTGTTCTCTTGAATTAAAAAGTATATTATCAAACGAGAAAATATATCAATATCGGGCGCGTTATTCTTTTATAATGGTACTTTAATGCTGGGCTCAAAGCAAACAAACAACCAAAGGATATGGCAATATTCGGCAAGCAAGAGGTTTATATTTTACCAACAAATGTACTATTAGCTGTTTCTTTTTGTAGTATCTTTTATGGCCATAGATGCTGTGCTGATTTGCTCTCAATATTGGAAACTGTAAGTAAAATATTACTGACACAGATTTAATATTCTATTCGAAATACTCCTTACGCAATTCAACGCGATGCTGATGCGTCAGCTCAACTTTTAAATACAAAGCAAGCACACAATATACTTCACCTCAGGACTATTTGTTTTGGGGAACCAGGTTGTAAAGTACGTGCTGCTGGATAGCTTCATATTGACCTTCACCATCAACTGTAATCTATCCTTTATAAGCAGATGTCCTCATGCTTTTCATTATAAGCAAAGCATTCTTACAAAAGAAATTGTACTTTCTAGCCGGATATATCGTTTATATAGTCCTATTTGGGACAATCGAAGGACTTTTGCCTATAGATATCAGACTGCCGATGCTGATTCCTGTAGTGCTCTTTTTCGGAATGCTTTTTCAGTAAATCAGAAGAATTAGCTAAGTTCTTGAAGAGTATGAATTGAACAAGAATAAAAAAATAATAAAACTATTTTTAATTGCCTAAATAGGCATCCAACTTATCGATAGTTGTGTGTTCGCCGTTACTCTTATTCCTCTCTATCACACATACATCTCCTCAGATTTAGTTTTGTTGAGCCTATTCGCCTAAGTTTTGGTGGCATGTACGGTCTTGTATTTGATAACATATCCCTTAGAAATGGTTATGTACGGTTATCAGTGTGATAACGAAACAATTCTACCAATAGCTCAAAGGTCAGCCACCACTTACTAAAACTTGTTTTTGGTGCCCAAGCAATACTCTCACTTCGAGTTCAGGCAGAAATAACTTTGCTTCTATTGCTGCCATAGTGAAGCTATGATTTTGAACCAACCATGCAAACATCAGATAGTTTGCGTGCCCTGCATGATCCGCTTATTGAAAAAGAGACGATTCAATTGTCTAATATGCGGGAAGTAGATTATGAGAGCCAGCGTGACGACTAAAAACATCAAAGCTAACTTAATAACTGTAGAAAGTTGCTATTAGTAGGAGCCTATCTTTTATTAGGTAGTCCTTTCTGAGATCATCTGTAAAGCTTAATTAATCTAGACTTTTTCGCTTCAAATTCTAATAGTGATGCCGGGCTAGTTGATCACTATTTCGAGGCTATGGCTGGTTTAGTGCAAAATGAACGATGAGGTAGCTCCATAAAACCATATTTATCATTTATATACAAAATAAGAACAAGAATGA
>Ga0316217_10003368_pt1 | contig 18287 bp, 18 predicted proteins | sample 1anoAmetaG_FD_203633 | JGI IMG/M metagenome (GOLD analysis project Ga0316217, IMG submission 203633) | Freshwater microbial communities from Trout Bog Lake, Wisconsin, USA - 1anoA | ecosystem: Environmental > Aquatic > Freshwater > Lake > Hypolimnion/Profundal zone | place: USA: Wisconsin...
CGCAGACACCTTTGCGACATTCTGCAACAGGCGGACCTGCGCCCCCACAAGGTGAGGATGTGGCTGCACAGCCCGGATCCCGAATTCCGGGAGAAGGTCAACGTCATCTGTGGCCTTTACCGCAAGGTGCCCGAAGGCGGTGTCGTGTTGTCCATCGACGAAAAGACCGGAATGCAGGCCATTGAACGCAAGCATCTGGACCGCCCTCCCCGTACTGGTCGGCCCCGGCGCCAGGAGTTCGAATATGTGAGGCATGGCACCCAGGCCCTCATCGCCGCCTTGGACGTGCATACGGGGCGGACCCTCGCCGCCTGTGGTGATACGCGCACCCAAGCCGACCTCCTGGCCTTCATGGACAAGGTCGCCCAGGCCTACCCCAACCAGGCCATCCACGTCGTCTGGGACAATCTCAACACCCATCGCTCCGGAGTCTGGGAGGCCTTCAACGAGCGGCACGGTGGGCGTTTCCGGTTTCATTTCACGCCCCTCCACGCGTCCTGGGTGAACCAGATCGAGTTGCTGTTCGGGATTTTCGCGAAGCGGGTCCTGCGAAACGCCAGCCACACGAGCATCAGTCATCTCCAACGCAGAACCCTCACATGGTTTTCGGAACGCAATGAGGCTCCCAGGCCATTCAAGTGGAGCTTCCGGGGGTACCATCTCCAGACCGGCGAACCGAAGAAAGCGCCGGGGAGGAAGTCCGATGCCCAAACCCGCCGCGCTCCTCGGAGCCGCTGACGTCGAAGAAAAGCTCCGCAAGGCCCTGGGCCATGAGGCCGTCACGGTGAAACCGTACGGCAAGCACTTCCTCATCCAACTCAATTACGATGGCGAGCCCGATACCATCGCCCGCATCACGCAACTGGGATCCGGGACATACGGCGCGGCCTTCAGGGCCTTCACCGGCAGGTGGGAGCCCCTGCCGGATGAAGGCACCCGGGACGAGATGATCGCTGTTGTGGTCGAGGAATTCGGCCCCTACCTGGATCCGGCTAATTATCAAAGTTAATTAGCGAACTTGGTACTAGGTCTTCTTGAACTGCCGATCGTAGGCTTCCTGGGCATATTTGCTGGGCGGGACGTTGAACCGGCGCTTGAAGGCGCGGGTGAACGCCGAGGCGTCGTAGAAGCCGAGGGATTCGGCCACGTCCAGCGGCCGCTCGCCGTCGGACAGCAGTTGCACCGCCCGCTGCAGCCGGCGCTCGATCAGGTACTGGTGCGGGGTCGTGCTGGTGGCTTCGCGGAACAGGCGGATGAAGTGGTCCGGGGTGCAGCGGGCCAGCTTGGCCATCTCCGGCACGCTGTTGGGCGCGCCCAGGTGGGCCTCCATGTGGTCCAGCACCACCTGCAGGGTGCTGCGGCTCAGGCGGTAGGGGAACCGGGCCCGGTCCTCCTTTTCGCACAGGCGGGTCAGCTCGGCGCCCAGCAGGATCAGGAACAGCTCCCGGGTCATGAGCTGCAGGCCGTCGGGGTTGGCGATCTCCTGGGTGAAGATCCCGAACAGCTGCTTGAGGCTCTGGCTGCGCAGCACCGCGTAGCTGGCCTCCTGCCACTTGCGGGGCGGATGCTGGAGCACGGACACCAGCGGTTCCGGGAACGGGCCGTCCATCTGCAGCGCGGTGAAGCCGAACGGGGTGTCGGGGTGGTGCCGCTTGAAGCTGTGGCCGAAGCCCGGCATCAGCAGGGCGAGGCTGCCCCGGGGGACGACGCCCTCTTCGGTGTCCTCGCCGGTGCACACCCGGATCGGACTGCCGGGCAGCAGCAGCGTCCACGATTCGTTGGACGGCATGGCCTTGGCGGGCACCGGATCGCGCTTGCAGATGACCAGCCGCAAGGGGCCGCTGGTATAGGTTTGGACGTTCTTTGTATCGGGACCGGTCATAGGTTTTTTCTTGGGGACAAATGACGGGTGGATGGAGTCCGCGCTCCGAATTCAGGATTGGATCCGAACGGATCGGTTCCTGCTCAAGGGTATTAGAGTATCAAACTTTAGAAAGCATACCCTCGATGCTTCGCAACAACCACATTCCGTCCGAATCTCCTCGCACTTCTTCGCGGCGCCCGATCAACGGGCCGCCACCGCCATCCGGTACAGCTCGCTGGCGGCCACCCCCAGATGCCGCGCCAGCGGCTTCACCGCCTCCCGGAGGGTCATGCCGCCCTCCCGGGCCGCGTCCAGGTAGCGCAGGGCCCAGGACGGCAGCGTGTCCCCGTCGAAGGCCACCGGCGTGTCGGTGACGGTGCGCTTGGCGTCCGCCCCGGCGATCACCAGCACCATCTCCCCCCGGTTCTCGCCGCCCAGCAGCCCGGCCACCCCGGAAGGCGTGCCCCGGTACCAGGTCTCGTGCAGCTTGGTCAGCTCGCGGCCCAGGGCGATCTCCCGGTCCGGCAGGATCTCGGCCATCTCCGACAGCGTTTCATGGATCCGGTGCGGCGTTTCGAACACCACCACCGTCTCCTCCTGGGTCCCCAGCTTGCGCAGGAAGGTCTTGCGCGGCTCGCTGCGGGAAGGCAGGTAGCCCCAGAAACTGAAGGCATGGCTGGGCAGCCCGGAGGCCACCACCGCCAGGGTCACGGCCGAAGGGCCGGGCAGGACCGTCACCTTGACGCCCGCCTCCCGGGCCAGCCGGGCCAGTTCGAACCCGGGATCGTTGATCCCCGGCAGGCCGGCGTCGGAACAGTAGGCCACGGTCCGCCCCGCCGCCAGGGCCTGGGCGACCCGTTCGGCCGCCTCGAGGCTGGCGTGGTCGTCGAACCGCTGGAGCGGCTTGTCGATGCCCAGGTGGGCCAGCAGGCCTCCGGTGCGGCGGGTGTCCTCGCAGGCCACCAGGTCGCAGCCCTCCAGGGCCTCCACCGCCCGGTGGGTCAGATCGCCGAGGTTGCCCAGCGGGGTTGGCACCAGAATGAGATGTCCAGGCACGATCGCCCTCCAGGCTACAGTTTACTAGGGAAAGCATCCAGGAGAGGTTAATGCCCAAACCCGCCCCACAGCTCACCGCCATCCAGGGCCGCCGCCTGCTGCTGGCCGGCCAGGCCCTGCTCGGGCCGAATCCGCCGGGCGGCCTCGAGGGGCTGATCCGCCAGCTGGGCTACGTCCAGCTGGACTCCATCAACGTGGTCGAGCGGGCGCACCACCTCATCCTCGGCTCCCGGGCCCCAGGCTACGAACCCGCCCAGTTCGAGGCCCTGCTGGCCCAGCGCCGGCTGTTCGAGCACTGGACCCACGACGCCTCCGCCAGTCCCCTGGAGTGGTATCCCCACTGGCGCCTGCGCTATCCCAAAAGCCGGGCGCGCTACCTGGCCAGCCCCTGGTGGCGGGAGCGGGTGGGCGACCAGGTGGAGCCGCTGCTGGCGCTGGTCCTGGAACGGGTCCGGGCGGAAGGACCGCTGCGCAGCGCCGACTTCGAGCACGTGCGCGAAGGCGCCCCCGGATGGTGGGGCTGGAAGCCGCAGAAGGCCGCGCTGGAATTCCTCTGGCACACCGGCGAGCTGGCGGTGGCCGGCCGGGTGCACTTCCACAAGAGCTACGACCTGCCCGAACGGGTTTTCCCGGAGGCCCACGCCCGGCCCGCGCCGGATCCCGAGGCCCACCTGGAGTGGGCCTGCGCCACCGCCCTGGAGCGGCTCGGCAGCGCGACCCCGAAGGAGCTCGCCGCCTTCTGGAACATGGTGGAACCGGCCGAGGCCGGCCGCTGGTGCGCGGCCGCCCACGCCGCGGGAAGCATCGAACGGGTGGCGCTGGAGCCGCTGGACGGGGGTCCCGCCCAGCCCCGCTTCGCCGTCCCGGACTGGCACGAGCGCCTGGCCGCGCTGCCCGATCCCGGGGACCGGACGGTGATCCTATGCCCCTTCGACCCGATCCTCCGGGACCGGGCCCGGACCCTGCGGATGTTCGGCTTCGACTACCGGTTCGAGGCCTTCGTCCCCGAAGCCAGGCGCCAGTACGGCTACTATGTCCTGCCGATCCTGGAGGGCGATGCCCTGGTGGGGCGGCTGGACGCCAAGTTCCACCGGGACCGGGGCGTCCTGGAAGTGAAGGGCCTGTGGTGGGAGAAGGGGATCCGGCCCACCAAGGCCCGGCTGCGCCGGTTCCGGGCCGCGCTGGAAGCGCTGGCCGCCCGGATCGGGGCGGCGGACCTTCAGTAGCCCTGCCCTTCCTCCGGCGCGCTCGCCTTGCCGCGGTGCAGCCAGAACAGACAGGCGAAGTAGGCCAGGGCGATGGGGAAGCCGATGAACCACCACACCAGCCCGGCCCTGAGGCCGCCGGCCCCGGCGCTGGCGTTGTAGGCGGTGAGGCTGGCGGCCGGATCGAGAGTCGAAGGCAGCATCACCGGCCAGACGCAGGCCGCGGTGGCGGCCAGGATGCCGACCACGAAGGCGCCGGAGCCGAGGAAGGGCAGCAGCGGCCGCTGGGCGGCGAGCCCGGCGAACACCGCGGCCAGCCCCCCCAGGAACAGGGCGATGCCGGCCCAGGCCAGGGGCGCGTGCGGCAGGTTGCGGTAGACCGCGGGGTTCACCGCCGCCGTGGCCCAGGTGGCCAGGAGCGCCAGCAGCGCCACCGCCGGCCACAGGATCCGGGCGGCGCGCCGGCAGCGCCGGTGCAGGTCGCCGGAGGTCTTCCAGGCCAGGAACAGGGCGCCGTGGCCAGTGAGGGTGGCCAGCACCAGGACGCCCATGAGCACGGTGTACCAGTCCAGGATGCCCACGGGATTGCCCACGCCGAAGGTGGTGAACAGGGGGATCGTGAAGTAGCCGGTGGCGTCCAGCGGCACGCCCCGCACCACGTTGCCCAGGGCGGCGCCCAGCAGGATGGGCAGCAGGGTGCTGGCCACCGCGAACACCAGGTCCCAGAACGAACGCCACATGGTGTCGCGCACGTGGGAGCGGAACTCGATGGCGATGCCGCGCAGGGCCAGCGACCAGATCACCATGAACATGGCCAGGTAGAACCCGGAGAAGCCCGAGGCCAGCAGCCGCGGAAAGGCCAGGAACATCGCCCCGCCCGCCGCCAGCAGCCAGACCTCGTTGCCGTCCCACAGCGGCCCGATGGCCGCCAGCACTTCGCGCCGCTCGGACTCGGTGCGGGCCACGATGAGGTGCAGCACGCCGGCGCCGAAATCGAAGCCGTCCATGACCGCATAGATCGCCACCATGACGGAGACCAGCCAGAACCAGAGCATTTCCATCGCGATCTCCTAGGCGTGGCCGGCCGGGCCGTGGTTGACTTCCCGGCCGACCAGGAACAGGAACAGCAGTCCCAGCACGAAGTAGAGCCCGGCGAAGCCCAGGGTGGTGAACACCGTCTGGCCCGGGTGGACCAGGTTCGAGGTCCCCGCCTCGGTGCGCATCAGCCCGTACACCAGCCAGGGCTGCCGGCCCAGTTCGGCCACCATCCACCCGGCCGAATTGGCGATGAAGGGGAACGGGAAGGCCAGCATCAGCGCCCAGAGCAGCGGACGGGTGCGCAGCAGCCGGCCGCCGGGCAGCAGCAGGGCGGCCAGGCCCATGAGCCCGATGAACAGCGTGCCCAGCCCCACCATGATGTGGAAGCCGTAGTACAGCAGTTCCAGATTGTTCGGCCACTGGTCCGGGGGGAACTCGTCCAGCCCCTTCACGTCGCTGGAAAAAGAGCCGTGGGCGATGAAGCTCAGCAGCCCGGGCAGGCGCACCGGGTTGTCCAGCTTGCGGCCCTCGACGTTGGGCTGGCCGATGAGGTTGAGCTCCGCGTAGGGCCCGCTGTGCCAGCGGCCTTCCATCGCCGCCAGGGTCGGCTGCTGGTGCCTGGCCACCCGCTTGCCGGCCAGGTCGCCGGTGGGGAACGCCACCAGGAGGCTGGCCAGGAGCCCGACGAGGACGCCGGTCCTGAGGTTCAGGGCGGCCGTCTCGGCATGGACCCCGCGCAGGGTCCAGAAGGCCCCCACCGCCGCCACCGCGAACGCGCCGGTCACCACCGAGCCCATCATGTTGTGGCAGTACTGGACCAGCGCCCAGGGGTTCAGCAGGAACACCCAGAAATCGGCCAGCTGCAGGCTGCCGTCGGCGGCGGTCAGGTAGCCCACCGGGTGCTGCATGAAGGCGTTGGTGGCGATGATGAAGTAGCCCGACAGCCAGCTGCCCAGGAACAGCGCCAGGGCCGCCAGGAAGTGGCCCCGGCGCCCGAGCCTGCGCTCGCCCCAGACCAGCAGGCCGAGAAAGGTGCTTTCCAGGAAGAACGCGAACATCCCTTCCATGCCCAGGGTCTGGCCGATGACCCCGCCGGCGTGGGCGGAGAACCGCGCCCAGTTGGTGCCGAACTGGAATTCCAGCGGGATGCCGGTCACCACCCCCACGGCGAAGCTGAGCCCGAAGATGCGGATCCAGAACCGGGCCGCGGTATCGAACCGCTGGTCGCCCCGGGCCAGCCCCAGCGCCTTGAGCACCAGGATGATCAGGGCCAGCCCCATGGTGAGCTGGGGGAAAAGGTAGTGGAACGTCGAGGTGAACCCGAACTGCAGCCGGTGCCAGAACAACAGATCACCCATGGGTCTTGCCTCCCTCACCCACGCGCCTTGGAATAACGCGCGGACTTTCTACCCTGTCACGGCTTCCTCCGCTATGCAAGCAGGGCCGCGGCCCGCTCCAGCAGCGCGTGGCCCGGGTCCAGCGGGGCGCCCGGCGGTTCCAGCCCGTGCACCGGCACGGCCCCCTGCAGGGCGTTGGTGAGCAGGACCGCCTCGGCCCGGGCCAGGTCCCCGGGGGCGAGCGGAGCTTCCCGGGCCAGCCCGGCCTCCAGCAGGCAGCGCCGCGCCACCCCCGGCAGCGCCCCGTCTGCCGCCGGCGGCGTCAGCATCCGGCCGTCCAGGACCAGGAACAGGCTGGTCCGGGATCCGTCGGTGAGCCGGCCGGCCTCGTTCAGGGCGATCACCTCGAACAGGCCGCGCCGTCCGGCTTCACCGGCCAGGAGCCGGTTCTCCAGGTAGGAGAGGGTCTTGAAGCGGTTGAGCGGGCTGGCGCTGTACCGCCGATTCTCCAATGCCAGGCCCAGGAGGATCCGCCCCGGGCGGTCCGGGCTCCAGGGGCCGGCGGTCACCCGCAGCGTCCGGTCCACCGCCACCATCCGGAGCACGCCGCTGGCCAGCCCGGGGCAGGCGGTGCGGGCGGCCAGGAAGGCCAGGACCGCCGCCGGGTCCGGAGGCAGCTCCAGGCCCAGGAAACGGGCGCCGGCGGCCAGCCGCTCCAGGTGCGCCGGCAGCCGCAGGGGCGCGCCGTCCCGGACCCTGACCGTTTCGAACAGGCCTTCGCCGTGCCGGGCGCCGGAGCCGGCCAGATCGATCCGGGTGTCGGTCAGGAGTTCAAGCATCGGACGATGGAACTCCCCTTGTGCACGGTCTCCTGGTACTCGGCCAGGGGATCGGAATCCCACACCACCCCGCCGCCCACCCCGAACAGCAGCTCGTCGGGGGAGGCCCAGGCGGTGCGGATGGGGATGCTGAAACCGGCCTGGGCCAGGTCGTGGGAGAACCAGCCCAGGGCCCCGGTGTAGACCATCCGCGGGTGGACCTCCAGTTCCCGGATCAGCTTCATGGCGGTGAGCTTCGGACACCCGGTCACCGAACCGCCCGGGAACAGGGCGGCGAACAGGGATTCCAGGGTCAGGCCGGGCATCAGCCCGCCCGAGATGTCCGCCACCAGATGGTGGACATTGGCGTAGGTCTCCAGCCGCGGATAGGCTTCCACCCGCACCGACGGGACCTGGCAGACCCGGGTGAGGTCGTTGCGCATCAGGTCGGTGATCATGGCCAGTTCCGCCCGGTCCTTGGGGCTGGACAGCAGGTTGCGCTTCAGCAGGGCGTCCTCCACCGGGTTCCCGCCCCGGGGTGCGGTCCCCTTGATCGGGCTGGCCAGGATCCGGCCGCCGGCGATCCGGAAGAACCGCTCGGGGGAGGAGGACACCATCGCATAGCCGGGCCCGGCGATGAAGGCCGAAAAGGGCGCGGGGTTGGCGTCGAACAGCCGGCGGGCGAACAGCCGAAGGTCGCCGCGGAAGGCCCAGCGCTCCGCCCGGGTCAGGTTGACCTGGTAGACGTTGCCCTTGGCGATCTCCTGGCGGATCCGCTCCACCTTCTCCTGGTAGCCCTTGGGGCTGTCGCTGTCCCAGATCTTGCGGGCCCGGAAGGCGCCCTCCTCCAGGGTGTTCGGGGCGTCCTCCGAAACTCCGGGCGCCTGGCGCCGGGCCTGGTACAGGGTCTCGGTCTCCCGGTCGTACAGGCGCAGGCTGCGGTAGACCGCCAGGTGGCAGTCCGGGAACGGGAACGGCCTGGACGCGGGCGGCGGCAGGAAGCTGCTGTAGCGGTTGGCGCACTCGTAGCCCACGTGGCCGATGAAATCGGGCAGCACCGGCGGCAGGTCGCCGGACCGGCGGAAGCGCGGCAGCGGTCCCTTGGCCTCGGTCAGGACCAGGATCGGCTCTTCCCCCAGGATCAGCCACCGGGTGTCGGCGCCGTCGCCGTACAGGAAGGCGAAGGGCTTGCCTCCGAGTGAGTCGAAGAAGTCCACCGTCTTCAGCCGGCAGGGCCGGGCGCTCCAGGTTTCAGCAATCTCCTCGCAGGGCATGCTCCAGTATCGCAGGCCCGTCGTCGGTGAGAAAGGAATCCGGGTGGAACTGCACCCCGGCCATGCGCAGGCCGCGGTGGCGCAGGCCCATGGGGATGCCGTCCTCGCTCCGGGCGGTCACTTCCAGGCAGGCGGGCACCTCGCGCACGCACAGGGAGTGGTAGCGCGCCGCCCGGATGGGCGAGGGCAGGCCCTGGAAGACCCCGAGGCCGTCGTGCAGGATCCGGCTGGTCTTGCCGTGGACCGGTTCGCAGGGACCGACCGTCCCGCCGTAGGCCACCGCCAGGCACTGCATGCCCAGGCACACCCCGAAGATCGGCACCCGCCCCGCGAACCGGCGGATGGCGGCCAGGGAGACCGGGGCGTCCTGGGGCGCCCCGGGGCCCGGGGAGATCACCAGCAGATCCGGCGGGTCCAGTTCCAGCGCCTCCAGGTCCACCCCGTCCGCCCGCCGCACTTCCACCGTCGCCCCCACCGCCGCCAGCCCGTGGGCGATGTTGTAGGTGAACGAGTCGAAATTATCGATGAGGAAAACCCGGCATGGGGACACAGCCGCTCCGTGGGCACTGGACCATGCTAGTCCCCTTCGGGCAGCTCGGTCCCATCGAGCATCTCGGCGACGGCCGCGTAGGGGTCCATGCGCTTTTCGGCGATGGCCAGTACCAGCTGCTCCTCCCTTTTCGCCCCGGCCCGGCCCCTGGCCCGGCGGGCGGCCTCCTCGGCCAGCAGGCTGCCGAAGCGCAGCCGGGCCCTGGCGTGGGACTTTTCCTCGAAGCCGCCGTGGGCCCTGAGCCATTCGCCGTGTTCGCGGATCTTGGCCAGCAGTTCCGGCAGGCCCTCGCCCGCCCCGGCGACCGTGCGCAGCGCCGGCGGGTCCCAGGCCTTGGCGTGGGACAGCGATTTCATGCCTTCGATTTCCGATTCAACCTTGTCCACCCCGTCCCGGTCTGCCTTGTTGATGACGAAGATGTCCGCGACTTCCATGATGCCGGCTTTGATGGCCTGGATCTCGTCGCCCATCCCCGGCACCAGGACCACGCAGCAGGTCTGGACGCAGCTCACCACGTCCACCTCGTCCTGGCCCACGCCCACCGTCTCCACGATCACCACGTCCCACCCGGCCGCGTCCAGCAGGTCGATGGCGTCCTGGGTGGCCCGGGCCAGGCCGCCCAGGGCGCCCCGGGTGGCCATGGAGCGGATGAAGATGCCCGGGTCCGCGGCGATCCGGCCCATGCGGATGCGGTCGCCGAGAATGGCCCCGCCGCTGAACGGCGAGGTGGGATCCACCGCCAGGATGCCGACCTTCTTGCCCTCTGCGCGCAGCAGCCGGGCCAGCTGGTCGGTGAGCGTCGACTTGCCCGCTCCGGGCGACCCGGTGAGCCCGAACACCATGGCCCGGCCCAGGTGGGGCCAGGCCAGGGCCATGAGTTCCCTGGCCTGGGGGTGGCCGTTCTCCATCCAGGTGATGGCCCGGGCCAGGGCCCTCGGCCGCCCGTCCAGTAGGGGTTGGATCAGACTCGTTGCAGTTTCCATCCTTACAGGATGCCATTGGCAGGCACTCCAGGCGAGGATGGTATTGGGACTCCACACCGGTTGCGGCCATGGGGATGTTATGATTCATCCGGACCTTTGTGTCTTAATCGAGAACGCCATGAGCCCCAAGCCCCCCGATCCGACGCTCCCCCCTCCGCTCCATTCCGGCTTGTTGGCGGTGCAGCAGGCAGGGACCGTGAAAATCCAGAAGCGGGAGGTCAAGGAGCCTAGCAATTTACGGGAAAAGGTCTGCGCCACCTGCGGCAAGACCTTCGAGCTGACGCCCGATCAGAAATTCTTCAACTGCCCGTATTGCTATCGCAAGGCTCAGCCCGTGCGCAAGCCGGCCAGGAAAAGCGAAGCCCAGATCCTGACCCAGATCACCTGCATGGAGTGCGGAACGGTCGAATACCTGGACTTCGTGCCCCCAGATGTCCATGCAACCTATTGTCATTCCTGCTTTTCCAAAAAGAAGCAGGAGCTTCAAGCCGCCCGGCAGCATACCGAAAGCCGTTGAACATCCTGGAGATCAAAATGAAAGCTTGCTATACCGCAGTCTTTTCCGCCCTGGTCCTGCTGAGTCATGGCACGGCCATCCAGGCCCAGGAACAGCCGAAGGCCAAGAAGCCGGCCGCCGTTTCGGGCAAGGCGAAGGACAGCCTGGAAGCCCAGTTCGCCCGCCAGAACTTCAAGCAGGTGCTGGACGCGGTGAACGATTCCTGGTTCGGCAAGCCCTATGCCGGCGTCAACGCCGTGGATCTCCAGGGCACCATGGCCATCAACCTGACGGCCGCTGCCCTGAACGCAAAGGTCGACCAGGCGAGCCAGGGAGCCGTGCAGGGCAACCAGACCAGGGGCGCCAACGTCAACCTGAAGCTCAAGGGCACCTATTTCGCCAACGCCGATTTCCGCACCGAGCTCACCGGCGAATTCGGCAACCTGCTCTACTACCGGGTCGGCAACAAGGGCTTCCTGTACAGCAAGGAGCAGAACGCCTGGACCAGCCGGGTGGACCTGCCGCCGGCAGACGCGCCCACCTCCTTCCTGGGCTGGTTCCGGCAGTGCGTCAACGACATCCAGAAGGTCTACGTGGACGGCTCCAGCTTCAAGGCGTCCCTGGGCAAGGCCTCCAGCGACAGCAGCATGCAGACCCTCACCTTCGCCACCCCCACCGGCCCGTACGATCCCAAGAAGCGCGAGCAGAGCATGGCCGAAAGCCTCGGCTTCTGGAAGCGCGGCAAGCTGGAAGTGGTGTTCGATAAAGCCACCCACCTGCCCCACCAGATGAACTACAGCAACGAAAGCCAGGGCATCTTCACCCGCATGAGCTTCGCCTACAACCCCGGCGGCAAGCTCAACAACGTCACCATCGCCAACCAGAGCAAGGGCATGGAAGGTCCGGCCTCGCTGACCCTGGGCTATGACGGCGCCGGCCTGATCAACCACCTGACCGGCCAGATGGGCTTCACCCAGGGCACCATGCGTTTCGACCTGGACCTGGCCTTCGCCAAGGGCCGCAAAGTCAGCTCCATCGTCACCGTCCCCCCGCCCACCGCCACCAAGAAGGGGCGTGAGGAGATGGAGACCCTGCTGCTGGTGAACCTGGCCGGCAAGGTCCTGGACCTCCAGCGCGCCGGCTTCAACCTGCGCAGCGTCACCCTCTCCGGCAAGTAGCAGAGCGCATCAAAGCCAGGCGCGGCCGGACCCTCGCGGAGGTTTCGGTCGCGCCTTCGCCTTGGTTTTGCTATCCTCGTCACTCAGTCGGGGCGTGGCGCAGCCTGGTAGCGCATCTGCTTTGGGAGCAGAGGGTCGTAGGTTCGAATCCTATCGCCCCGACCAATTAGGATCAGGCACTTAGGTGCGAAAAGGACCGGCGAAATCCGGTCCTTTTTGCTGCCTTGACAGCTGGATGACACTTTTGGGCAAAAAAACCGCCCATGCACAGGCGATGCCGCCCCTGGGGAAGCACACTTCACCTTTTCAAACGGAATCCGCCTGATCCTGCCTTGGCGAGCGACCAAACAGCCTCCGGTATTCACGACCAAACTGTGAGGGGCTTTCATAGCCGACTGAATAGGCGACCGTGCTTGCGCTCGACCGGGTGGTCAAGAGAATTCGTTTGGCTTCCAGCAAGCGCATCAGTTCTCGGGGTGCGGTTTTGACCGCACCCTGATTTCGTTCCGGCGCCAAAGCTCCAAGCTCATGGTCTCTGCTCGATCAGCAGGGAAACGTCACCGCAGATCCGGGCCATCCAGACGGAATTTATCCGGCAACGCTTTCCTGGAAGGCATTAAAATGGAGTTGTTCGCCACGGGACATGTTGGCTTGCGCCTCCCCCTGTGGACATACGACCCGGAGTCCGCCCTTGGTGGACTCCTTTCGTTTCCGTCTCGTGCCGCGGAGATCGACCCTGACGAAGGCTGTTCCCGGCTTCACCGTTCCTTCAGACTTTCATCCGTGGCACCCGGCGCTTTGGGCGTGCCTCCACAATCGTCGCCAATTCCCGGTTCAGTTCCGCCCTGAGTGCCTCCTCGGTCGGCAGGTGCAGTTGGTAGCGACGGGCGAAGATCTGCTGGTCATCCTTCCCGAGTACAAAGCGGGCCACGGCGTCGTTCTTGTCCGTGCAGAGAATGAGGCCCAAGGTCGGATTGTCCCCCACTTCAGCCACCTCCTCATCGAAGTAGCGGACATACAAAAGCATTTGCCCGAGATCGCCATGGGTGAGCTTGGCGTTCTTCAGGTCGATGACCACATAGCACTTCAGCCGAGTGTGGTAGAAGACCAGGTCTGGGTAGAAGTGGTCTCCCTCAAGGGTGATGCGCTTTTGCCGGCCCACGAAAGCGAAGCCGCTTCCCAACTCCAGAAGGAAATCCTGCATTTTGGAGATGAGGGCCTCCTCGAGCTTGGACTCCACCAGCCGGTGGGATTCCGGAAGATTCAGAAACTCAAGGACGTATGGATCCCTGATGGCGTCAACGGGGCGTTCCACCTCCATGCCTTCGTTGGCCAGGGCCAGGACCCCCTGCTTGTCGCGGCTCTTCGCCAGCCGAAAGAACAGGAGACTGTCGATCTGGCGCTCCAACGCCCGGCCGCTCCAGCCGTTCCTGATGGCTTCGATTTCGTAGAAGTCCCGGGCCTCCCGGCGGTCCACCTTCAGGAGGGCGCGGTAGTGCATCCAGGAAAGGGAGGAATGGAGCATCCCGGGTTTCCATTCCGGCCTGACCTCCAATAGGTCACGCACTGCGTGGCCAATTGGGTCTTCTATTGTTTTTGTTTGGTTTACAAATTCGTCACGCACTGCGTGGCCAATTGGGATCAGGTCTGGATAGGCCATATAGAAGGCGCGGATGTACTTCAGGCCACTCAAGGAGAAGCCGGTTCCATATTCGCTGCGCAGCGCCAGGGATAGGTTGGCCAATAGCTCATCGCCGTACCCCGCCCGGCCCTGTCCCGCTTGCTGGGCCTCAACGATTTCCTTCCCAATGAGCCAGTTCGCCCGGACCATCGCCGTGTTGACCGTCCTGGCGGCCTGGGTGCGAGCCCCTTCCCAAATATGCCGAACCGCCGCAAGAAGGCCTGGATCCGGTGCCACCTGGGCATTGGCTGGCAGAGATGGTTTCGCGGTCCTTGGGCTCATGCGCTAGCCTCCTGGTCTTCCTTTGTGACTTCTTGTCCCGTGGGTTCCACCTTCTGGCAAGGGTCGGGTTCCTCCCTTCCATGGCCGCCATGATCCAATTGGCGGTGCCTTGGCTGGCCTCCGCCAGAATGCCGCCCGCCGGACTTAGCCGCGTGTATACCCTTCCTTGGCGATCTTCCGGTGCAAGGCTTCCACATCCGACAGCGCCAGATCCTTCACCAGCCTGCGTCCCAACTCCGGCAGGATGCGCTTCAGCAGGGACTCGAAGCTGGCCTTGGAGTGCGGGCGGAGCTTGGGCTTGTAGTCCTCCCGCCAGGCCTCGACCAGGTCTTCCAGGTCCTTGATGCTGCGTTCCTCCTGCTGGGTCCCGCGTGCATCCTTGCGGTGCTCGTGGAGTTTGCGGAACTCCCGGGCCCGTTCCCGGGCGTCCTTGCAGGACCAGCACTTGGCGTTGCCGATGGTGGCCTGGATCTTCCGGCTCTCGCGGGTGAACTGGAAAACATAGCTCTTATGCCCGGTGGGCGTGACTCTCGGGCCGAAGCCCTTTACCTCGATATCCCATACCCGGATGATCGCTGGCCCAGGTTTGAGGCCCCCGACAAAGGTGTCCGTAAGCTTGCGCTGCATCGCTCCCCCCCGAGTGTCATGGATGATTTCCAAGACACCCGTGTGACACTTTCGGGCGGAATTCGCGCGTGTCAGGGGTCGACTTAGACCATTCAAATGGCCTTATTTTCCGGGCCTTCAAGAGGATCGAGGGACGATCGCGCACCCCCGAATTTCATCCACGCTGTTTTTTGGGAGCAGAGGGTCGCAGGTTCGAATCCTATCGCCCCGACCAATTAGAATCAGAAACTTAGGCCTGCCCAATAAGCGGGCCTTTTCCTTCGTCGCCACACTATCGCCACACCTCGAATTCTGCCGGGTCCGAACCACCTTGACCACCTATCTGGAAGCGATTCTCCAATGACCCGAAAGCCCGACCTGCAAAGCCCCGAGAGCGTCCTGGCCAAGGTCCGCAACCAGGCTCGCCCCGGCCAGACGCCGCATAACGCCCAAGTGATTTTCATTCTGGAATGCTTCCTTGCTCGGGTGGCCCGAAGCTCCCACCGGGATCAGTTCGTGCTGAAGGGCGGTATTCTCCTCTACCTGACCGGAAAGGGACCCTCGACCCGCCCCTGCCTGGCTTCAGTGGCTTCATGAGAGCCCGAGCAGGTAGCCGGTGGCCAGATCCGCCCCCGAACTGTGCCCGGACCGCATCAGCGCATCCAGGGCCGCCAGCGCCTCGGGCTCGGCGTTCCCGGCCAGCGCCGCAGCCAGGCGCGCCAGGGGCGCCGGCCAGAAGCCCTGGAGCGCCACGCGCATGAGCCGGGCGCTGATCGGGCCGGTGCGGTCCAGGTTCGCGGCCATGGCCGCGCCGAGGACCGGGGCGAGGGACGGCCCGGCGGCAGCCAGGAACCCGCAGAGGACATCGTCGCCGGTGGGCGTCAGCCCGGGCCCCAGACCCGCCAGCGCGGCCACCGCCGAGCGGAGGCGCACTTCCCCGCCCCTGCCCGGGGCCAGGGCCGCCGCGAGGTCCAGCACCCGGCGGCGCAGGGTTTGACCCATGGGCGAAGCCGGCGGGCCATCGAGGGTCAGCGCGCAGCCGGTGTCGGCCTGGCAGGTGGCGAGCCGGGCCAGGCAGGCCCGGTGGGCCCCGGCCAGGCGCGGGACGGGCTCCAACCGGGGGGCGGGCGGCCGGTCCGCGCCAGTCAGCTCCACCGTCACCGCTCCGGCCCGTCCCGGCAGGCGCAGGGCGCCGTCCCGGATCCGGACCGGGCCGTCCCCGATCAGTTCCCAGGCCCGGAAATCACCCGGCCGGAGAACCGCCACGGTGTGGGGGTAGCCGCAACCGGAAGCTCCCGTCAGGGTCACCAGGCCTTCCGCCGAGACCAGATTGACCGCCCCGGGAAAGACGCCGTGCACCAGCAGGACCGGACCGGAATCCAGCTCCCGCACGGCGGCTGGACCGACCGCCAGGGCCTGGAAGCGGGCCTCAGAGCAAGTCATCGAGCAGCGCGGCGAGGGCCGGGTCCCCGCCCGCCGGGGGGGACCATTCCACCTCCACCACCTCGAAGCCGGCCTCCCGGAGCGCCTCGCCGAAGCCGCGCACCCCGACGTTGATGAACACCGGACGCTGCCGGAGCAGATCCTGGAACGGGCCGGCCATCAGTCCACCTCCCGCAGCCGCAGCATGACGTCCCGGCAGAACGCCGCGGCCTGGGCGCTGGTGGGGAACAGTTCCACCCCCGCTCCGGCCAGGGCTAGGCGCTGGGCGTCCAGGCCCTGGGCATCGCCTCCGGTGCCGCAGACGGAGGCGGCCACGCAGAGTTCCCCGCCCCGGGCGCGGGCTGCCGCCCGGGCGTCGCGCAGGGCACCCAGCAGGTCCCCGGCCGGGTCCGGCGCCGACATGGCGCCGAGGATGAAATCCAGGAGCAGGACGGCGACCTCGGGATCCCGCCCCTCCTGCTCCAGCCGCCGGCGGCGCAGGGTGCTGTCGATCATCGGGTGCGGGCGGCCCTGGACGAATTCCTCGGCGCCCAGATCGACCAGGGTGTCGCCCTGGGGCCCGGCCGCCGGGAGCCCGGCCATGCCCTTCAGCGGCGCGTTGCTGGCCACGGCCAGCCCGGCGTCCCGGAGGATGGCCTGGGCCTGGTAGCAGAAGGTGCCGCCGGCGAACAGGCCGCGCAGGCGCCGCTGGCCCGGGCCCATCCGGGCGGCGGCGGCCGCGGCCCGGCCCGCCGTCGCGGCGGGGTCGCCCTGCCAGGGCGGCGGCCCGGCCACGCCCGCGGCGTCCAGGGCCTGGGTGGCCGCCCCGTCCAGATCGGCGGCCACCCGCACCCCGGCCGGCACGTCCACCGGGGCGGCGCCCAGAAGGCAGAGCACCACCGGCTTGGGGCAGCGGCCCAGGCGCGCCAGCAGCCGTTCCGAGGTGGCCGGACCGGGCGGTTTGGCCAGGACGGCGATCACCCGGGTGGCCGGGTCCGTCTCCAGGGCGTCCAGCGCGGCGAAGGTGGAGATGCCGCCCACGGCATCGGTGAGGTCCCGGCCGCCGGTGCCGATGCCGTGCGAGAGGCCCGATCCCCCCTGATGGACCAGGCAGGAGAACTCCTGGAGGCCGGTGCCGGTGGCGCCGACCACCCCGATCGGCCCGGGCCGGACCGCGTTGGCGAATCCCAGGCCGGCCCCGCCCAGGTAGGCCGTGCCGCAGTCCGGGCCCATGACCAGCAGGCCGCGGTCCCGGGCCAGGGTCTTCAGCACCACCTCGTCCGCGACCGGGACGTTGCTGGAGAACAGGAACACGCTGAGCCCGGCCTCCAGGGCGGCCCGGGCCTCCCGGGCGGCGTATTCCCCGGGCACCGAGACCAGGGCCACGCCGGCGTCGGGCCGGGCGGCGGCAGCCTCGGCCAGGGTCCGCGGCGCCGGCGCCCCGGTGGCCGGGCCCGCGCTCCGGACCAGCCAGGCCTCGGGATCGGCGGCGGCCGCCGCCACCGCCTCCGCCTCCCCGGCCAGAGCCAGGACCAGATCGCTTGGCCCCGCCGCTTCCAGGCCGAGGTAGCCCAGGGCGGCGAGCACCGCGCGGTTGGCCCCGGTGCCCAGCAGTGCCGAGGCCTCAGCGATCCCGGGCCGGGCGGCGATCCGCCGGGCCACCTGCATGAGGAAGACGGAATCGAAGTAGCGGTTGTGGAGGACGACGGCGCGCCGGTCCATGCTCAGACCTGGTACTTTCCGGCGAACCGGGTCAGGGCCTGGGCGAAGCAGGCCATGGGCGGGCGCACCAGGCCGCCGCCGATGATCCCGTGGCCTGCGTCCCTGTGCGCGATGGCGGTGTCGATGACCGGCACCAGGTTGGCCTGCACCACCTTGCGGATATCGATGGCCAGGGCCGCGCCCGCGAAGTCCAGGGCCGGGATCAGGTAGTCCGGGCTCTGGCCGACGGTGATCGCGCGCATGTCCCGGCTGAAGGCCAGGGCCTGGGCGGCGGTGCCGCCGGTGAAGTTGAGGATGCCCGGGGCGGCGCCCAGGACGAACCCGCCCCAGCCGTTGGTTTCGGTGATCGCCGAATCGCCCATGTCCAGGCCGGCGTCCGCCTCGCTCCAGCCCGGCAGGAGCAGGCCCTCGACCCGCGGGGCCGGGGCGGTGAACCATTCGCCTTCGAGCCCGCTGACCTGGATGCCGAACTCGGTGCCGTTGCGGGCCATGGCGGTGACCACGGTGCTGGCCTCGATGCCCCGCGCCGGATCCACCGAGGCCTTGGCCGCGGCCATGGACAGGCCCAGGAACAGGAACGGGTGGTTGCCGGTGTAGTAGAGCGTCGATATCACCTGCCCGGCCGGGAGGCCGCACTGGACCAGGACCGGGGCCACCGCGTTGGCGAACAGGCTGGAGCTGGCCACCACCCGGTTGTGCATCTCGTCGCCCATGAGCAGGGCCTTGGCGATGATCGGCTTGAGCGGGATGCCGCCCATCCGGGCACAGACCGCGC
>Ga0316217_10003369_pt1 | contig 18283 bp, 11 predicted proteins | sample 1anoAmetaG_FD_203633 | JGI IMG/M metagenome (GOLD analysis project Ga0316217, IMG submission 203633) | Freshwater microbial communities from Trout Bog Lake, Wisconsin, USA - 1anoA | ecosystem: Environmental > Aquatic > Freshwater > Lake > Hypolimnion/Profundal zone | place: USA: Wisconsin...
TGGAATAGGGAATAGGGAATATAACTCAATTTTGGATTCTTAAACATTATAAAATGCTGCATTTCGGGCAAACGCCAATTGTATTGAAATACTAATAAAGAATAAAAAATTTCCAGTAGCATAAATGACTGTATCCTGATAAAAGTTACAAAGATTCGCATGATTTTTTTAGATTTAGTCTTAGCATTATAATAATCATCTTACTTTCTGTTCGCCCAACAACCATGAGCCAAGTTTAAATCAACAAGCTATACATCCGATAGCACGTGGGACCCACTCACCAGAGTGCTTTCTATGCCTACTTTACTCAGCTTAGCGATTTTGACCAGTTTCAGAATTGGACGCATGAGAGAACTGTTCAGGTACATCACAAACCATGTAGGTAGTCAGAGATTTCTAAGCATCAATGGGTAGCAATATTGAGAAAGGTGGGAGGGATACCATTAAAATCTAGATTTCACCGAATCCTTCTCAAACTCTAACGAATAATTTGGATGTAAAGAATTTTTAAACGTACTCATAAGGATTGAAAAGAAATCAAAACAAGCCCACAGTAGCTAAAAATATCTCTGCGCTCAATCTTCTTGAAGAAATCGAGCAGCAGATGATCTTTACACCTCGGAAAAAAGGGTTAAAACCAATCGATGAACACAAAAATAACATAGTTGGCTTCAAAACTTCAACCACTTCTGAGCGAAAAACTTAAGAACTCATCCACAGCAAGGTGGAATAGCCTCAAAACAGTAGAGCCCTGATAAAGGAATAATTCAAGAAGAGTCCTTATAAATAATAGCTCTAAAAAAAGATCAGCCTCTAATCTAAATAAAGCGCTATAAAGGGTTAATAAAAATTTTAGCTAAAGCGTTCGTATGGACTGAAAAGACAGAAATCAGATTTACGTCAGTCATCAGTAGTAGAGCTTAAGTAAAAAAAGAGCAGCAACTCTGACAAATTGTTTCGATGGAAGCTAAACTAGTAAATCCCCTGCCGAAAGCTGGTCGCTAATCGCCAGATAAAAGGAATCTCAATAACAAATCATGAAATGGTTCACCGTTACTTTTTGCCTGACTATGCTATCTACCATATCTTGGTGATTCCTGGCAATCACCTTTGCAAAAGAACTTATGACGAGTTTCTAGATTTGAGAAAGAATTTGACCAAACTGTTCCCCTGCGTTAAGATACCTTACCTTGATAGCAGTAGCTGGTTTTCAGAGAGCGATATTGCTCTGATCAACAAGAATAAAATCAATTTGGAATTGTTCATCAACGAACTGATTCGCCATCCAACTCTGGCCAAAGCTGAAATCGTATGTGACTTTCTGACTATACCTGGCGTCCAAGAAATAGAGACAGCTCTGAATAACTACGCAGATTTGCCACCAATTTCAAAGCTATCTGAATTAGCAAACTAGTAGGGCATAATTAAGGTAAGTTTGTCCGAATAAAATAACAAGCTGATAGGACAGCTGCCTCTTTGGCAAAAGTACTATGAAAGCTACTTCGATAAATACATTGACCTGATCTCGAATTTGACTAGTCAGTATGAGTCCATTCAGTTGATATTTAGCCAACTAGTTACTTTGAACTACGATTTCAGGGTGAAGATGGCCCAGCTTCCAGAAGCAAGGTACATTGTAGGCAATTTCGGCTAGTTTTAAGCCTTGGTCCAGAAAAAGTAGCAATACTTTAACTACAAAAGCAAGTAGGTTCAAAAGGACATTGACAATTTGAAGGATAAGTACAGCATGAGTCTAAAGTACCAAAAGTTGAACGTGAATAGCTTTGAGAGCATAGTGTAGCCAGTGCAGAAACTAGCCAAAAGGTACATTGAAAGACTCTAGAACGAACCCTAATCGCCTTCTTCTGGATTGTAAACATATAACATTACAGTGAGAAATGAGAAGTTCACATAGACTATTTGGTAAGAGAGCTAAAATATAAATCTCTTCAAATACCAAGTCGGCTATCTCAGCTGTAGGCTGCTGCAGTAGCTACACATCTTTAGCTAGTAGTTGGTCAGCAACTTAACTGACATCTGGGAGCAGGTTTTCGACAAGCCCAAGTTGAGCAGTTAAGACCTAATTATATGAACTGTATGAATTATGTACATTATGCATTTTGGTAGACTAGTATATACATTTGTCTATTTATCAATTATAACGACTACTATTCTAATTATTATCCGTTTGATCTGATGAGTCAAGGAGTTCCGACTAGACCTATGCTCACCCTTTCCAGCTTCAAAAGTTTAGAAGAAAGCAATGATCTCTTTGATTTTGACACTTTCATCAATGAGGATAACTTTGTTGTCAACTCTACTTCTCACATCTATCGCAACAAAAAAGAGGAATACTTTAGAGGCAAAAAGCTTCAACTGGTTACCAAGGAAAATGCTATGAGTGGAGACCTTCCAGACTTCAACTATGAAATGCTTTTTTCTGTTAATGTCAGGCAATAAGATAGGCAGATTTCTTATGCCATTAGTAAGCCTGAAAATCTTAGAGATGAGCAAAAACTAAACACTTAATTAATGTAAAATACACCATTTATTTGTCTCAACGGCCACGGCCGTAGTACTGAAGTTAATGGTTATCCTTTAGTTGAAGGAGATGTTATCAAAATGGGTAAAACGTGCATTAAAGTGCTATAAACACACTTAAGCAACAAAAGAAATAATGAACTACCCTAAGTTAATCAAGAAAGGGCACGTCTCTTCTAAAACAGTCCATAGCGTTTTCCAGTAGTCAAAACTTGCCGAATTTGCCTGATGTAAGGAGATTAGCATTAAGAGGTTATTTCGCCATGCAGTTGCAAAGGTTCATGCAAATTTGTACATTTGAGCTGCCTAAAGACTTGGTTTCAAAACAAAGTAAGGACTCAAAATAATAGGCTTGTTACTTCTTACCATCTTTCGAGGTTTTAATGTGAAATATGCAAAACGCCATTGCCTAATAAAATTACAGTAAAGTCCAAAAAAGAACTTTTTGTTTAGCTGAGGAAACCTGATGAGCCTTACATAGTTTTGGAAAAAATTGACTTTGACTCTCAATAAAAAACTTTGTACGTTCTAACTCCAAGAGAACTAGGTGTGAGAATCGGGCGAGGAAACACAGTTGACCTGAGAATAAACGACCAAACAATGTCAAGAATCCACGCTAAGATAGAATTCAAAAGAGGAGAATTCATTCTTAGCGATTTGGGAAGTAGATTCGGAAGTTTATTGATGCTTCAGAATTAGATCAAATTTGATAAGCTGATGTGCTTGCAGCTAAGGAACAAAATCTACAAATTAGAAGTGATTCCTTCAGCTAATCCTCGAGCCCAAGGCCATCAAAGTTGATATTGTTCATTTATATTGTTTTCAATAACTACAGACTAGTATTATAATAGTTTTAGTTCGTTATGCTTAATCCAATAACTGACAAAATGAAGAAGATGGCCTCCAGGAGCAAACGTTTTGCAGCCACTCCGTTTAAAGTCTTGTCTCAGAAATCGAAAAGCCACTTAAATAAATAAAATGACTCCATCTAGAGCAATTATACCGAAAAGTTCAGCCAGAACTCAGCCTTCTTTAACGCTTCCAAGATAAAATCGCCTTTGACTTAAGCCACTGAGTAGAAGCTAACTCAAATTTTGAAAGACAACTAATAGCTAAAAGAAAGGATAAAAACGTATTAGCAGATGTAGGAATTTTATCTGAAATAGCTGCAGTTGCAGAAGAAGTAAAAAAAGAACTTATAATGGAGATTGTCAATATTGAGTGAGGAGATACAACAGAGCACTCAAAGAAAAAAGTAGAAGAGTAAATAAGTCCCCTTGCTGACTAAAAAGATTGAGCAAGTGAGAGCCATGATTGATAATAATTCGCTTAGGTGAAAGGAAGGTGACGAACAGCTTCATCATAATGATTTGCATTTCATTTTTGGAATTTAAAGAACAGTGATAGAAAGATAGAGAAATGATGAGACGATAAGCTCAGGCATCTCATAAGGTGTTTTGATTGTGATTGTTCTGGACTAGATTGAAGTAGCAACAGATATGATTGGTGTTGAAGATAGTAGCCTAATTACATAGATAGAAATAGAATGTATAAATATCAAATAGCTATAAAGCTGGCAGGATATGATCAAATTGGAAGAAGAGTAGGGGTGGGAAGAGAACTACGATATATAACGTCATTATCAATAACTTCTAATGAATATCAACGCAGAAGAATCCGACAGTTACCATGACGAAACCAGTATGCTCAGCAAACTCGACACTCTCAGGTTTAGCAAGTGGCATCTCTTTGTGGTTCTTGCCCTCGGCCTCATATGGATCTTTGACGGCTACGAAGTCACTCTCATTTCTCTGTATCGCCATCAGATTCAGCAAGATACCTCTGAGTAGGTCTTTAAAACTCTAGTATCGGCCTACCAAATCGGAGGTATGGTGGGGAGCCTGCTCTTTGGAGTGTTGGCGTTTATCGTAGGACGCAAAAAGATTTTTTTGGTATAAACCTTCATTATACAGATAACTCTTGTGCTCTACTTTTTTGGAGTAATGTTTTCAGGCATCAAAACCAATCCATTTTTGTTCATCTTGGCAAGGTTTGTAACTGGGTTGAGGTTAGCTTTGAAATATGCAGCGTTGGAGGCTAATTTACAGCCATTTTTACCGCAGTCGATGAATTCATGCCACCCAGCTATAGAGGGAGAGTAAATATCGGCATAGACGGCACATGGCATTTGGGAGGAACTCTTGCCTCCATTCTAACTATGTTAGTAAGCGAATAACAGTGGAGACTGATGTTCTTAGTGGGATGGATAGGCATTTTCGCTTTGATTATCATGAGAAGAAACGTTCCTTAGAGTCCTAGATGGCTCTTGCTCAAAGGTAGACAGTAAGAAGCGAATGCAACAATCGAGGCCATCGTTGAGTCAGTCCATCTAGATAGGTTTATGCTGAAAGATGTCGATTTAGAAATAAGCCAATCAGGACAAAAATCAGCAAACAAAACTTTTTGTGGCTATCTCGGCTAAATAGCCACTCTATTAAAGTAGGGGCTAACTAAGCATACTCGTAAATTTATTGTAAGTTTTACTTTGATATTTACTCAAGCACTCTTTTTCAACCTAATCTACTATCAGTATCCAGACATCTTGGCGTAGAAATTCAAGCTAAATCAAAGCCAAATCAGTTCATACATGCTGCCTCTTTCATTCATCAGTTTCATCAGCACCCTCTTCATCGGCCCCCTGTTCGACAAAATAGGAAGGAGAAAGCTTTTGCTCTTCACCTGTATAACAATTCTTATAAAGATAGCATTTCCGGAATTCTCCTTGTGATCGACTATTCCATCAACAATATCATTTGGAGAGAGATAATCATGTGCTTTCTGTTTATCTTCGCCTCACCTGCAAGTTCCTCTGCCAATCTGATTGCTTCCTAAATCTTCCCAACATCCTCACGCACGATCATGCTGTTCGTTATGTTCATTGTATCGATGTTGGGCGGTTCCGTAGGTATTTGGTTTGACAATCACATAGTAGCATCAGTAATGATGATAGTAGCTGGCATAGTCGCTTTCATCTTTTGTCCGGATTCCTAAAACAAGACCCTCTAGCAAATATAAAAACTTTGATTTATATCTGCTTTCTTGTAATTATAGTTTGTATCTTTAAATTACATCTAAGTTCCATTTCCAAAGAGTGGTCTGATAGGTATCAGCACAAAACTACCATTATAACCTAATAAATTATATATAGCTAGATTGAGCGAAATGAACAGGCCCATCTTGCCAACTGATTTGAATAGAACCAAAAGGGCAGAATCGCTGAGAAAGATGAGTTTGGAGAAAGTGAAGCCTCTGGTTCAACCTTTCAATAGTTGTAGTTAAGTTGCCTTAAAGCAGATAGTGGAGTAGGTATTGAAATATTTCATTGATATCATCTAGGTGCTTCTTTTGGAAGAAAATTCCAACCACTACCTTGAGTTCATGAAAAAAAGCTAGGAAATGAATCGATAACTTGAGAAGAAAATGGAAATGCTGGTCTAGCAGAAGTACGAACAACTTCGCAATCTTTTCTCAAAGCAGGACATTTATCCAAAAGTAGATAAGGTAGATAGAGTGGATCGTAATGCTCTGCTTAAAAAGGAGAGGAAGCAGGTGACTAAAAGCATAATCAATTTCCACAGGTCCAATTCTTATGGTGGTCAACTAAAATCAGCGTAATTTTTATTTGAAGTTCCCAGCACCAAAACAGCTATAAAATAGTTTGGTAGCGTTGAGTAAGATTTCTTTTAGGAGAAAGAGATGAAGACTTCCATGGAGCTCAATTCAATCAGTTCACAGCTTACTGAGCTATAGAGACTACAAAATAATAACGTTCAAGAGCTGAGAAAGAATCTGTAGGCCAAAATATAGCACAATTTCAGAGATATTGAGAAATTAAACCAAAAGCACATCGAATTTAAGCTAAAATTCGAATAAAAGCTGTAGGAAAACCTTTCTGCATTGTGGAACGTGATAAGTGATATAAAGTCCAGCGTTTTCATGCTTTAGAACTAAGATGAGAATTAAAGATGATATTAATCAAACTTAATTTGAATAATAAATCACTAGAAATGAGACAACTCCTAGTAAGCGCGCTTTTGGTTGTCAGTGTGGTCTGTGCCTCCAAAACTTTGTCTCAAAGTAAGATTTACCTAAACAAGGCTGCTTTTGCGATGTGTCGACAAGTTGTGATAATCAATGCTGCTGCGATACATAGTGTTCCGCTTCGGCTATCAAGTATTGGAATAATTACAATATGTGCGCTGACGATGGTGCGCCTATTCCCTTCTGCTCTTCTTTTTATAACCAACCTCTGCATCTTCACGATCTCAGTCAGGGACTAAGATTGATATACACAGTAAGACTTACTCAATGCAGGTCATTAAGCGTCTATTTTGCATTTCTAAGGTCAACTTCGTCTCGACCACTAACAACTATCAAACTACTTCTACCGATGCTCAGTTGCCAACTTTGCCAGCCTCAGTGTCAGCTGTTAACCCTTTGATTAGTAGTTTAAGCTCATTAACTCAATATCCAGGCTTGCCCCTGAGAAACGGGATGGGAGTATGTGTGGCTACAACTGCAGCTAAAGACATGAACAATGTTTAAAGCCGTTGCCGAGCTTATGTCACTTCTACCTCAAATATAACTTCTCACGCTATACTCAACCCATCAAGCTTTGCAACCGCTAATAGCTTAGATCCAGGGCAACTCAGAGTGTTCCTGATGTAAAATAACACGCTTTCATCACAGAATACGGTCTCAAGTCTCACAACTTTATTCAGCTGCAGCACATCCGGCACAACCAATCAATGCTACGTAATCAAGCTGATCAAGTTGTTCTTCATAAAGGGCGCCAGCACATCCATTGACTATACCACATCATACCTGGTCATCGGAGCAGCTTATGTTAACTCGCCTTCTTTCGTTTACATCGATTACAGCTATCAGTTTATGGCAGATAAACAGTCTTTTCCTTACCCGGCTTCGCAAGGCTACAATTTTGGCAGTCCACTCAATCTATTGCTGAATAGCACTTCTGGATCCACCACAACTTACTATAAAGTCTTCAACCCTATCAACTTGGCTTTCAGAAAGAAAGATGGTACTTGTCGCACCACTTCCAATGATACTGCCGACCCTAGCGATCTAATAACTCTCAATTTCGGTGTCAACTCAATCGTTAGCTGCACAGGAAACAGCTCCCTACTAGGTACAAATTTGCCAAGCATATTCACATATGTAGGTTCTTATGGCCTCTCTTCTACTAACCTCTACGACTACGTGTCAGTATCAGTGGCAAGTGGCATAAGTTCAAGCCAAAGCGTGCAGTTGGTATTCTACTACGTCTCAATCGGCACAGCCTCAAACAGACAGTACTAGATTGTGAGGGCAGCTATAAACGGAATAATTAGTTCTGGCACGAACCAACCCATATCGCTCTTTGTGTAGTATCAATAGATTACATCGAACGTTGTGATGAACGTGCCGAGTCCGCCAGCTATCGATGCTTACTTGCCCGATGATTTTTTGTATCCTTTCTATGTAGCCTGAGAGGCAAGCATAAATCTATTAACAACAAATATTCTAAATCAAAACAGCTTTAAACTGATTGAGAGTCCACTCTTTCGCTTAAGATGATAAGCATTCTAATAAACCAGCTTGAATTATGAATAATTTAGTTAATATAGCCAATCACCTACTTTAGTCCCATTGGTGTCCTTCAGTTTTGCTTTTAGTCGATGTGTGTTCTTTGCGGCTGGCATAGTATCCGAATTCGCTTGGCATGCGATAGTTTCCTGGGCCGGGTGCTGCTTAGAAATAGAGTTACTTTGGCATCGGCTTGCGAATGTAGAACGAACTGAATGCCCAAAAGTGCGCACCTTTGAGTTTTGCAAATTCGAGAGTGAATATTTGCCGGTTTTGGATAACTCAACAGTTGAGGTGTCATACATGCCTGGTCCAGGGTTGGGACTGCTGATCTTTTTGAACCTTTAGCCTCCAGAATTGAACTTAGCTGCCTTGTGGTTAGTATATTTAGAGTTGTAGGATTCGCCACTGGTATTGAAGAAGTTATTTTACTGGTCTATGTCTATAATCGGGTACATGTGCCTGGTCCTGGTACTTTCTAGGCTTAAGGCTGTGGCTGCTTTACCTTGCCACGCAGAGAGTAACCTGTCCTCGCCACCTTCTTCATCGGCTCATATGCCCCTGGTCCTGGGTTTTTGTTGTTGATAGTCTATGCCAGAGGTCCAGTAATCGTCATTTCTTCTCTGCCCTCTCCGAAGCAAAACCCTTTTTGCACTTTAAGTTGGGGGTCGAATGAGTTGGGCAGGTCATAAGAAGTGGGAGGCGGAGTCTTAGGCATGCTAATTGAGGTAAAAGGTACTCTTTGGTGAAGTCATACTTGTTCCCATATCCAAAGCTAGTAGTGCGGGTGGAGATGGTATTCTGTATATCGTAGAAGATTTGTGATCTGAGTAAAGTTGGAGATACTTGTTTTCCTTTTGTTGTCCGAAACGTTGGGATCGTGGGAAGGAGAAGGCCATTTTGGATGGTGAGTTGTTGGTTGGGGCTTCGCAGATTTACTTCCAATTGGAGACAGTCACTGACATTCTTCTAAGACCAATAATCTTAAATTTTCTATTAAAAAGGCTATAACTCGATTGCATGAGTAAATCCAGAACAAAAAGATAAAATTAAGAATTAGCTCAGCAGAAGCAACAGTTTCATGAGGCTACACAAGCCACCGCCTGTTTTTTAAATATCACGGTTATCTGCTTTTTGATGATTCCTCTGTAGAAATAAGGATCTCAGGTTACAGAGGTTCAGATAGGTCAGGTTGGTAAAAATACTAAGCAGAAGGGAAATTGCCAATGCGAATGCCATTTGGCAAATAAACAGGGGAGAATATTTTTTATTATGGACCTCAGAAGTAAATTTATTCTTATCAATTATAGGTCGAGTGCACTGAGCCTAGATGCATGTATTCAGCTCCACTTCAAGCAAATTATAGTCCTTTGTTTTCAGACTAAATTTTGGTATTGGGAGAATCTTCCAAATTATTCAATTCTGTTATTAATTCTAATTCAAATGAACTCTCGCAAGCACCTTGAACAAACACAGGAGGAAGATGACACCCTGGACCTACTCCGGTAGTTTTTACCAGAAGTAGTTTTTCTATTATCAAGATTGAGGCTTAGCTCAAGGCTGAAATTTAGTAGCGGCTTAGGCAAGAGGCTGAGGCAATTGCCGCCACTTAGTTGTAAAAGATATAAATACAGTTTCAGCAAGAATACGATAAAGTTTTAGTAGAAATTTCAACTAAGTTTGGGCAAATCGAGGCGGAAAAGAAAGCAGCAGCAACCAAACAAATAGCAGCACTATAGATGGAGCTGGAGCAGCGAAAAAAGAGTAAATTAGCTACTGCACAAGAGCAACTTATGCTTTAAAAGTTCGATACAGATATAATGAGCCATCCTAAGCTGCAAGCTGTTGCATAGAAACTTGAAGAAGAAACCGCCTAATTACTGCTTGAAAAATATCGTACTAATAGAGCAAGAAAGGAGAAAGAGTTAAAGGTACGAATAGAGAACAGATTTCAGCGTTAGCGAAACCAAATTGAGGAATCGATTCGTAAGTAAGTCACAGCTAAAAGCGGGCTGGCTGAGTTAAGAGAGTAGCTAAAAAATCTAAGAGTATAGTTGGCATCTTAGAAGTCAAAGGTCAACGTTAAAATAAGATCTATCATAACCTAAACCAACGAAATTTAGAAAAAGATTCAATAGCATGAGCAGCAAAATCTGGACAAGATAATTTCAGAGCTACAAGTTGAAATAGATCAGCTTAAGTAGCATAAGCAAAGGACAGCTAAAATGGATATTTCCGAGCAAGTGAGTGAGATTTAGAATCATAATCATTTGATACTCCCCAGAAAATAAGCAACTTAACGATAAGATCTAAATCGGATCACAAAAGAACATAATTATATTCATTAGGAAGTTTCCTTTGATTCGTCTGGAATCACTTAGTCATAGCAGGAATAAGGCTATGAACAAGTTAGTAGCAATAAATCTGATTCAATACTCCCTGAACCTCCCCAACCACCTATGAATACTTATCGTATGCCCAAACAGCAGTGGAATATTGAGAAATCTAAAGCTACTGTTCCTTTTTTCAAATTTAACATCTAGGGAATGATTAAATAGGAATGGTAGGATGATGAGTTTGATAAATTTATGCTCAGTCAATTAGAAAAATAAAATAGTTCCAGCTCTAGCAATAACCAAAAAGAAGATCAAAATAGCTTCAATGTTCGATACAAGCAACACTTAGAAACGTTGAATAATAAAGGGACGAACAAAAAGAAAGTGAAATTAAGCCAAAAGGCCAAAGAGCAGTTGTTGTAGAATTGGAGCCAGTAGACATCTAGGTACTGATTCTATGCTGATATTTATCAATTATAGACTTTTCCTGATCTTGATTCCAATAGCCATTAACTTTTGATTTAGTGGGTTTTCATCCTGTGAATGATATGTAACAACTCCAGCGTATAATAATTGCCTGTAATGATCTAAAAAGCATAAACTGAAGAACTGATATAAATAATAAGCGATTTTTCAGTTAAAATGCCAACAAATGATGAGTTGAACAAATTCGCAGCTCAGTGGCTAGCTCATGCAGAGAATGAGAGTAAAAAAATTGAACAAGAATACATATGGAAACTAATTCGCGGCTAGCTCAACTAGCAAGGAATTCATTATAAAATGTAAAACTAACAATAACTGGAGTGGTTGGAGGAGACTAATGATTGGAAAGCAATTTGGGAATAGAACAATCCAAAGAAAAATATATTTGCCAGCATATCTAAAAATGAAGCTGTTTTGAAAGTCTAGGAAGCTGTCTTTTTAATAAACCCTACTAAAAAGAATTTCAACTTCCTCAATTAACTACAAACCGCTAAATATCAACTCTACATAGTTATCACCAATGCAAATCTGAAAAATATCTCAGCCCTAGTTCATCTTATTCAGCGCACTAAATGCTAAAGGGTCATAACTACAGAGCAGATATACGCCAAAATGCTGATTTTTTAAGATTTTCTCAAAAAGAGCAAACTTAAAGAAGTAGAAGATGTTCTGAAAACTAAAATTGGGTTATTGCGAGAAGACTAGTATTTTTAATACGGTAGAGTTTTATGGAAAGTAAAAGGTTGTTGTTGGTATTAGCCAGTCTACGATCTCTAGATTTCAATCAAAGACACTAAGCCATTACTGATTGAAGGACCCAAAATCTATTAATCTAAATCCATATACTATGGCTGGAAGAAGAATTACATCACTGAAGACAATTATCAAAAATACACAGCACAAACTTAGCTGTTAAACAGAGAGAGGTAAAAGATGATAACATTTGAGCTGGGATAGGAAGATATTGCAGTCAAAAAAGGAAAGAAGTATTTGAATTTTATTTAAAAAGAACTGATTAGAGAACTTTAGGATGAAGAGAAACAAGATATTTGGCTATGTTGTGAAGAGTTATAGTTTGCTAAGGGCCAAACCATCATCAAGAAAGGTACTCAGTGTGATTATGTTTATGCCCTTCAAAATGGAGAATTCTTAATGGCTAAAGACAGTTAGGTTCAAACAGAAGCTGACAAAAGTTTACTTTATGGCCTTTTATAGCTCAAAAGAGGAGACAAAAAGTACTCTTTTGATTTGAAAAGTAAATTATACTCAAGCGTACAAAGAATAAGAGTTTAGAATGTAAAATTTCATCTTTATGATTATTTAATAGAGCATAAATGAAGCTTATCATGAGTTAGAGTATTAAGCTCAGAAGAAATTAAAAATATTCTTTTGACCCGTTATTTTGAGCTAATATTATTATTACTAATGCCTTGGAGTCCAACGACGGTTACTTTAACTATTTCTATAAGGTTTGGCAGTTTGCACAGTCTTGCTTTTTCTAAAACTTCCGCTGGAAAAGATTTTTCTGGGGATTACTTCTTTTTACTTTTATCTACCCGATCTTACTTATTCCTCCCTCACTGCAGACCTTGAAGTCTTTGCTTTACTGCCAGAAAAAATAGAGCTTCGGGACCTTGGAGTCTGCTTGTTTTCCTTATGCAACTTCATCTACTAATGCAAAATGTGATTTTTTATGATCGAGCATTTTTTGCTTTACTACTCCATCTACTTAAGTAAACGGTTAGTTTTTACTTTGAACTTGGAAGTAAACTACTTATTCGACTTGTTTTTGTAAATCAAAGTGAAGTTAATCTCTTTCTCCTTTGTGCTATTTCTCAACTTCATATTTTGAAGAGGGTTTTCTTCAGTTTGAGCATATTTGCGATTGGTGCGAAGCTTCTTAAAGTCAAGCACATCTTTGTTGAATTATAGAGGAATGAAATGTTTAATAATAAGAGGGGTTTGGGAACGCATTCTATTTTATTAGTATTTATAGTTATCAAACTTTAGTTCATATTATTAAGATTATCATTGAGAATCGCTTAAATTATGTTTTTAACTACTGTGCAATGAAAATATGTTTTGGCTTCAATCTTTTGAACATATAATTAATTAAGGTATATAGAGCTTCATTTATAATTATATAGCTACCAAGATTCATGAAGATTCTCATTTTATCGTTGTTCTTCTCGATTATATATGCTAAGTCGTCAACTATTTACACAAAAGTTCTTCATAATACTGATCCCTAGGCCAAATGTTTGGATGGAAGCAGTCCAATCATCTATCTTCATGAGGGAGGAGATACTAAAAATATTTTGTTCCATTTATCAGGCGGAGGGCTGTGCGCGGACGTAGATTTACCTTCAACTTTGGAATCTTGCTACAAAAGAAGTAAGGGGAAGTTTGGCACATCTACTACATGGCCATAAACATATGATTTAACAGAGGGAGGAATACTAACTTCTGACCTTTCGGAAAGCGCTTTCGCAAACTGGACAAAAATAGTCATTATGTATTGTGACGGAGCTTTTCATCAAGGAAATAATTTGAACCCTATTCAATACAAAGATACAAAACTGTATTTCAGGGGGGCTGTCAACACTCGCTCTCATTTCAAATGGGCTGATAACAAATACAACCTTTCGAATGCTGAAAAGATAGTACTAACAGGATCTTCTTCAGGAGGCATTGCGACCTACTTATGGCACCAATACCTAAGAGATTTAGTAACGCATCCTGAAAGAGTTTATTCCGTTGCTGACTCTGCTATCTTTTATGACCCTTTAGTAAAAGAATAAGGTCAACACGTAGAAGCTTTTAGGTACAAGCTAATAACCCAAACATTAACTTCCTAGTCTAACGATAACCCTAATCCGATTCAGATTCTTATGCAACTTTCAAATACTGATGAGAGGCCTCCTAACAAAGAATGCTCAGGTCTTTTGACTCAAGAATAGTAATGGAAATGTTTGTTCATCGAGTTCGCCTACCCTACGCTAAAATCACCTTTATTGTTTCTTTAATCTAGCTATGATCAGTTTATTATCTAGGGTGTATTCGGTTTAAAATGCCTTAAAGATGGAGTTTCAGGCTATACTTTAAAAGACTGCGCAGATTGGCAAGTGGAAATCATTTAAATTTATCGGGCCTATTACCTTTAAAGATTTCTGCCTTTATTCCTTAAGTATGGGCACAGTATTTGGAGTATTTCTTGTTCATGGCACGCAGGCATGATTCAATCAAACATTTACAACACTCCTCTTCAAAAAGTTCCCAAAAATGATGGTAGAACCATGAGAAACGCAACTGAATCCTTTGTTTTCCAAAACAAACGTATCTAAGCTGTCGACCTTTTCGCTTGGCCTGCAAATACGCCTTGTGCCTATTGAAATGATGATAAATTTCAAAATAATTCATATGTTTAGTAAGCTACATTAAAAGTTCGTTTATGTCATTATTTGAGGTTATACAATATGAATATTATGTTATGAATTGCAGTTTATCAACCTAGAAAAACTCTATGCACCTCAAGTTTAGCAACATTGATTGCTTTTAATGGACTACCAAGGAATTGTTCTGATGAATAGTTGCTTTGATAAACTCCTCCTTCGCAGTTTAAATTAACACTGATCTTTAGTGGCTCTTGGCAGTGAACAACGAATTCATTATTACCCCAAATCAAAGCATTTTCTTCACAGCGAATTATCTAACCTTTACCCTCGTTGGTGATAAACACTTGTTTATTGACATCGAATATCATTGCTTTGCTGACAACAGAGCTTTTTGTGAATTTGTTCTCTCTTGAGAAAGCATTTTGAGTAAAGGCTCCAACTATTTTGTGATTTTACAGTTAAGCAACTATGATAATATTAGGAGCGCCTAGAATAAACTCATGAATGGATTTATTGACTTTCTGTCTCGAGGAATACATAATTCTTGTTTTTTTGACACTTATCTTTTTGACTGCACTAACTTAATGAATAATGAAATTTCTTTGGGCTGTATTCAAAATTTCTGTTTCCCCTAGATAGGCTTCTGCGAGGATTCCGCCCTCGATTATTGTTGAACACGCCACAGTTTTTTAACCATTTGTATTTGATCTTTTATCTTAGTGAGATAGTATTGATGATGTTGTCACGTGGGTTGGACTTTTTGTAGAAGTGATCCTAGAATAGGGACTAGTGTTTGTGATTCTTTTATTTTAGGAAGCAGGAGAAGGTGATGTACGTTTGGTTTCTGAAGTTATTTCGCCAGGAAAACAGGGAGAGAATTATCTCTATTTTGAGCTAGAGTTTTACTGATTTTTATTTCGCAAAGTGTTATCTTATTTTTCGTCTCCTTTTCTCTTGAAACGCTCATTTTCTACTTTACGAGCAAGTTGAGACTAATTTGAAAGCTGTTCACCTCGAGGTGATCTTATAAGCTTTTTTGATGACTAGCTTTCTTTTAGTGGTTTATTCTTCAACAAGGATTATGAGTCTCTTAAATTTTTCAGCTGCTACTGGCAAAATTTAAGTTACTATTGAGTTTATTAAAATTTCTTTTATATTTACTCTCTTCTCTTTTTCTCAACATCAAACCTTTACTACAACAATATATATTTCTTTCTCTAATCTTGTGATTCTTATATGATTTCCTTCTCTCCTTATAATAATTCCGTTAATTCAAGCCTTGCAGCTAGCAGATCTTAAGTAATCTTCTTGTTGGAAGTTTGAAGCAAGCTTACCTGAGCCGAATAATTGCTCTATTGTCTGAGTAATTAATTATTAGCCAATCTGAGCTACTCTTTACATGTTTGCAACTCTTTCTTTGAGTTTTGTGCTTATATCTAAACTCTTTAGGACTAAGCAGTTAGTTTTTGCTTCGTTTAATCTAATTGTCTTTTTAACTATTAGTACCTTTATTTTTCTACCAACTATTCTTATTCTTCAACCTTTTCTTAAGTGACATTATGTGAGTTACTTCCATTCCTTTCCATTTCTTGTATCCTTTGAGAAACCTAGTTTATTGTTGATTCATAAAGCGTAATCTTATTAATTAGATCTTCCTAAAGAGCATGGTTTTTTTACTGATAATACCTTATTAGTTACTCTTTTTCTGTTTCGAATTTTTTGGTTAAGAGTTCCTTTTGCTCATAGATTTTATGATGAGCTGCAATCAGCTAATGTTTCAGATTATTGATTGCACCTAATTAGTCATCTTAAGTGGAATTTCTGCTTTATTATTCTTCTAATTCTGTCTCATTCACTACATGCTGGATAATCTACTAAATCCTTTGAATGTAAAGCTGCTTTTAGCGTTGGTAAATTGCTATCTACTCTTTCAGACCATTAATCGTCATTTAGTACTCCTGATTTTTGGTGGATCTTTCGTCTATGTCTACTTATAATCTTTATAACCTAGTTGGAAACATTTCCTCTCTCTATTCCCTGATTTGGCTGTGTATTTTTTGGAATTTTGACTGTTGATATTTTTACAGTTGTTCCATCTATTGCTTTGAATGAGTATTTGGCTATCGAACTTTCTATTAGACTGTTGTATTTTCCTTTATTATTGCTGATGATCTTTCGGTATTTTTGCTTTCGCTTTTTTTATTGTAACCATGTACTTATTTACTCTAACATAGCTATTCTGAGTCAGCTAAATTTCTTGATGATGAAAAGAGAGAGATAGAAATAAAGGAGTGCAAATAAGCAAAGAGTGTCTAGCATATTCCGAATATCCTCCAGATAGTCCTAGCTATCAAGATACCAAGTATAACTAAGAGTAATAGTTCCAACATATATTTATAAGTTAAGATGATCATTTCATGGGATTATCTTTTATTTTATGTAGAGCAATTTGTCCCTCACGGCTTATTGATTGCAGTTTCTCTACAGCTAGACCCATATACTCTTAGCTTTTGACTTGTCGCCTTGGTTCAAATAGCACATCATACTGTTAAACGTGGCCTAAGAATAATCTGGGTTGATTTTTACTGCCTCATTAAAGGCTCTAATCGCGTTTGAATAATCTTTGAGTTCACTTAGGCAGACACCAAGTAAGTTAAATAGCACCGGATCCCTGTAAAGTTTCAATGCACTCTGTAAATGAACTTGAGCAGCTAGATATCTACTTTGGGTATATGGTACTTCTGTTTTTTGATGAAAAGAAGGGCAAGGTTTGAGTGTATGTCCCAACGAAAGGGCTACAGAAATAAAGCTCTCTTAAAGCAACAATAAGCTGCCACTTGCTTGTTTTTCTTGAAAGTGGCAATGCCGATGTTATTCCACAGTACTGCCGAGTTTGGGGATGTTTTGTAAGCTTTTTTGAATGTTTACAGTGCTTAATCTATTGACCCTCTCTACAGTTAAATTGATCCAGATCCAACTAAACTTGCATAATTAGACGCGTCAATCGATAAAGCCTGCTTATACGCATTAAAAGCCTGCTAAAGTTTACCAACTTTTGAGTTGCATATTCCCAGCATCTCGAAGAGCTAAGGGTTTTCAGTTACAATACTATATAGGCTCAAAAATACTCAATGCATTCTTTGAGAAGTTCACTGGCTTGTAAAAATTAGTTATTACTCATATATATCTTAGCCAATTCAATGAAGCTTTCTTGGTTTGGTTACTTGCCGTTGGCAGTTTTGAAGTATGCTATTGCTCCTTCTTTATCTCCCAGTGTCAAAGATATCTTAGCTAAAATATAGAAGATCTCATAATCTTGAGAATTGATTTTATGGGCGTCTTTTGCAACCTCTAGGCTGGATTTATACTTGCCGAGCAAAAAGCTGCATAACGTGAAGTTTACTAATTTTTAGAAATACTTTTGAGATAGGAATAGTTGAGCTTGTTCATTATATGGCATTCATTGAGTAAATCTAGTGACTTGTCGAGATGGTAACTGTTTTTTTATATCAAAGATTTTATGTAGGTCTTAAATTAATCCATGTTTGGAGACCTATTTATCAGTGTTAAACATTCACCATATCTCTACTTATTGAATTGTTTACTTTTTGCAGAAAAGTGTTATAAATGTTTTGATTAAGGAATCGATTGTTATTTAGCTTAGACATAGATTTAGTTGGTTTGTTTTGTTGAGGTTTATGCGCTTATAGGCTTTATTCTTAGACTACGTCTTACATCCCTTAAATATTATCAACTAAATAATCTAAATTTGAATCTTTTCAATTTCCAAAACAAAGAAGAGCAAAAAACTTTGTCATAGCTATTACTGTAAATTTGATTATAGTTTATTTTAAGATGATGCAGGAGACGGCAATCCGAAAT
>Ga0316217_10003370_pt1 | contig 18278 bp, 16 predicted proteins | sample 1anoAmetaG_FD_203633 | JGI IMG/M metagenome (GOLD analysis project Ga0316217, IMG submission 203633) | Freshwater microbial communities from Trout Bog Lake, Wisconsin, USA - 1anoA | ecosystem: Environmental > Aquatic > Freshwater > Lake > Hypolimnion/Profundal zone | place: USA: Wisconsin...
TATAAACTTCGTGGTCATTACCAAAAAGTCTGTTGATTTTTACATGTGGCGTGTTACCAATGGTTGCTAAAATGTTGTTTGCTTTCATGTTGTTTTTGTTTTAAAGTACTTAGTACTTAGATAATAGTACTTAGACTTATTAATAATTGTTGTTTAATATTTATTTTTAATTCTTATATCTTAATTCTAATCCGTAGTATTTGTATTAATCTCTTGTCTCTTATCTAAATACTATGTACTTAATATGTATTTGTATTAATCTAATATCTCTAATCTAAGTACTAAGTACTGTTCTCTAAATTACAAAATTCAATGGCTCCGGAAACGGAGTACCATCCCTTACAATCACTTCACTCTTATGATAAACCACCGAATGAGGCTCTATGGAATTGGTCAGCCATACATTGCCACCTATCACCGAATCGTGTCCCACCACAGTTTTGCCTCCCAGTATGGTAGCACCCGAATAGATGATCACATTATCCTGAATAGTCGGATGTCTTTTTATTTCAGCATGGGCCTTATCCACAGCAAGTGCACCTAAAGTAACCCCTTGGTATATCTTTACATTCTTACCTATTTCAGTTGTTTGACCAATCACTATACCGGTACCATGATCTATGAAAAAAGATTCACCAATAGTGGCTCCGGGATGAATATCGATACCGGTTTTGCTATGCGCGTATTCAGTAAACAGCCTTGGCAATATCTTGATACCTAATTTGTATAACTCATGCGACAATCTGTAGATGGCAGTAGCATAAAAACCGGGATAAGCCACTATTACCTCTTCCACACTCTTGGCAGCCGGGTCAAATTCAAGGATAGCTTCGGCATCTTTAATCAATTTAATATACAATTGAGGAATGCTGCTGAAGAAATGTTCTGTAATATCCTGCGTATGCACACCATCGTGTACCACATCGTAAATCAAAGCGGAAAAATGACTCTTTAATCCTTCATAATCTTTATTTAAATCCGATGCCTGCTTATGCCTTACGGTCTTTGGAAGGAATAAGAAGTCGAACAACTGATCGATGAATTCTTCCGCCAGTTCTTTATCGGGAAAAGTAGAGAATGACTTTGAATTCTGTGTAAATAAATAGTTGATAAAATCCTGTTGGCTCATAATATTTTGTTTTCTGTGTTATTGAATTAATGCAGCGCCTACGGTTACGTTGCTTGTTTCGTCAATTAATATGGCACCACCACCGTTTCTCAGATCTTCGTAGGAATCGAACACCAATGGAGAGGCAGTACGGATGGTAACCCTTACCACATCGTTCAATACGGCCTGCTCAGTTTCGTACACCTTGTCAAGGGTATTCACATCCAGTTTATATTGTATTTCTTTGATGATACTTTTTACTGTTCTAGTGTTCAATTGCAACAAATATCTGCTACCGGCACGCAAAGGCTTGGAATCCATCCAGCAAAGCAATACTTCTATCTCCTGCTCCATCTTAGCATTGTTGTCTTCCGATACTATTACATCGCCTCTGCTGATATCTATATCATCTTCCAGATGAATAATAATGCTTTGCGGAGCAAATGCATCTTCCACCTCAATACCATCTTTTTCAATGCGGGAAATTTTACTCGTAAGGCCGGAAGGAAGCACAGCAACCTTGTCGCCTTTTCGGTAAACCCCACTGATAATGCGGCCAGCGTAGCCTCTGTAGTCGTGTAAGTCGTCGGTTTGAGGACGAATAACATACTGTACCGGAAATCTTTGTTCAGTATAATTCAGATCGTCCTGCACTTCCACATTCTCCAGGAAAGATAACAGCGATGGGCCTTCGTACCAGGTAGTAATGGGACTGATATCCACTATATTATCACCCGTTAAAGCACTGATTGGAATGTAAGTAACATTCTTCAGACCCAGTTCAATTGCAAAGGCAGAATAATCAATTACAATGTTGTTGTAAACATCCTGCGAGTAGTTCACCATATCCATTTTATTGATAGCTACCACTACATGTGGTATCTTTAATAAAGAAGCGATGATAGAATGACGACGGGTCTGCTCCACCACACCATGCCTTGCATCCACCAGGATGATAATCAGGTCGGTGTTGGAAGCACCGGTAATCATATTCCTTGTATATTGTATATGGCCCGGAGCATCGGCTATAATAAACTTTCGTTTAGGGGTGGAAAAGTATTTATAGGCCACATCTATGGTAATACCCTGTTCCCTTTCGGCCCTTAAACCGTCGGTTAACAAGGCAAGGTCTATTTCACCCGCTTCTTTATTCTTAGTTTGCTTCTCAATGGCTTCCAACTGATCGATCATAATGGACTTACTATCGTATAATAGTCTGCCTATCAAAGTACTCTTGCCATCATCCACGCTGCCTGCTGTAATAAAACGTAATATATCCATCTTGGTTAAGTAAAAAGTAATAAGTAAAAAGTAAAAATGATACCATTAAACTTTGGTGTTCATTAATCCTATTCCTTATACTTAATTTTTAATGCTTTATAATTTATATACTCTTTTAAATCTGTTTTTTGTATTTATAAAAATGAAATACAGATCGTATTCCATCCTCATTTTTACTTTTGAATTTTTACTTTTAACTTTTAAAAGTATCCATTCTTCTTTCTGTCTTCCATAGCGGCCTCACTTACCCTGTCATCAATCCTTGTCTCTCCTCTTTCACTTGTTTTTGTGGCAATTATTTCCGAAATAATATCATCAATATTATTGGCCTCCGATTCTACTGCAGCCGTACAGGTCATATCGCCAACGGTTCTGTAACGAACCCTTTTGGTACTGATAACATCGGTATCTTCTCTTTGTATAAATTCCGACATAGCTACCAGTTGTCCCTCATGTTCCAGCACTTCTCTTTCATGCGAGAAATAAATGGAAGGCAATACTATATTTTCGTTTTTAATATAGTTCCAGATATCCAGTTCTGTCCAGTTGCTGATAGGAAAAACCCTCACATTTTCCCCTTTATGGATCTTACCGTTGTAAGTATTCCATATTTCGGGCCTTTGCAACTTAGGATTCCATTGTCCAAATTCATCTCTAATCGAGAATATGCGTTCTTTAGCCCTTGCCTTCTCCTCATCTCTCCTTGCTCCACCTATACAGGCATCAAATTTGAATTCATTTATCGTATCCAACAGTGTAAATGTCTGCAATGCATTCCTGCTTGCAAACTTCCCTTTTGGTTCAGTAAGATTCTGTGCTTTTATGGTATCTTCCACTTTTCTTACTATCAGTTTCTCGCCTATCTGCTCCGCTAATTGGTCTCTGTAATCCAAAGCCTCCTGAAAATTATGTCCGGTGTCTATATGAACCAGAGGAAAAGGGAATTTTCCGGGTCTGAATGCTTTCAATGCAAGATGAACAAGGGTAATTGAATCCTTTCCACCGCTAAAAAGCAAGGCAGGGCGTTCAAACTGACCGGCAACCTCGCGAAGAATATAAATTGCCTCGGATTCCAACTGCTCTAAATAGTTCAGACTATGTTTTTCCTTCTTAATACTCATGTTTATATGTTCTGATTGCTTAATTTATTTACTGTGTAATCCACATTCCTTTTTACTATTATCTTCCCACCACCATCTTCCGGCCCTGAAGTCTTCACCTTCCTTTATAGCGCGGGTACAAGGTGCACATCCTATGCTGATAAAACCCTTGTCGTGTAAAGAATTGTAAGGAATATTGTATTGAGAAATATACTGCTTTACTTCATCGGTTGTCCAGTGTAATAAAGGATGATATTTAATGATCTGATTGCCTTCATCCCATTCAAAAATCTGCAAATCCTTGCGTGCAGGCGAATGTTCGGCCCTTAATCCGGTAATCCAGATATGGTTTCCTTTCAATGCTCTTTGCAAAGGTTCCACCTTTCTGATATGGCAACAGGTTTTACGGTTATCTACCGATTCATAAAAGGAATTAGGCCCTTTTTCCTGAACAAATGTTTCCAGTAAATCATTCTTTGGATAAAAAGCCTTTACAGAAATGCCATAGCGCTGATTGGTACTGTTCCAAACAGAATATGTTTCAGGGAATAATCTGCCTGTATCCAAAGTAAATACGTTAATTGAAGGAGAATGATTCACAATATGGTGCAGAATCACCTGATCCTCGAAACTAAAGCTTGTAGAAAAAGTGATGGCCTTGCCAAACTGTTGCTGTAGCCCTGTCAAGGTTTCAGCAATGGAAGCATTGCTAAACTGTTCCAGTAATGATATGTCTGTTTCCTTATTCAATTCCTATTGTTTCTAATTAATTACATAATGTTGTTTGATGTTTTAATCTTTTTTCTTGTATTATCCACCTTTTTAGTAGAGAATTAGTTCCTAAAAATTGGTTTTACTGAAACTGTACATTTCAATAAAACCATCAAACAATTATGCAAACATAGTCTATTTAGTAAATAGGTTGCAATTAATTGACAAAATAATTACTATAACGTTTGCGAAAACGGGAATACTAGTCAATTATACAATATAATTAACTTAAACCAATAAATTAATAGATTTTATCTAATCTGAAATACCTACTAAAACTCCTTTAACGAAGTCACTAACCAGATAACTGATTAATTTACCGGTAGTAATATCGGTCTGACCCGTTTGTAATTCAGAAGCCCCTTCACTGATGTGTAAATAGGCAGGCATAGAGTCGGCAGCACATAAACTGATATACTGACGGGCCTGAATAGTAGAAATACCAACCGGACTAATAGCACTTGAGAGCGTATTTTCAATACAATCCAGATCAAGCTCTATTCCGGTAAGTGTATCCTCGGTAAAATTTACTGCAGTGGCAATAGCCTGCATGAAATTCTGTTTTTCGTGGATAAAAATATCTTCATAAGTAACGCAATCTGTAAAAGGATTGTTTACAAAATCGATCCAGGTACTTTGAGGAAGGTAATTTTCGTGCAAACCCACTACAAAATATTTCTCCAGATAGCCATCTTCATCTGCATAATGGAAACCATTGCCACTATGTCTACCTTCCAAAGGTCTATAATCGGCATGAGCATCTAAGTTAACAGCATTGATTTGTGGAAATTCAATAACACCGGCTTTATTCCATCCCTTAGCGGCTCCTTTAATACAAGGATAAGCGTTATTCTGACCACCACCAATTACAATAGGAACTTTTTTATTCTGAGTAATCAGATGAATCATTTGTTCCACTTCTACATCAATCATATTTACGGCATGACGAAATGCTTCCAGTCTTTCATCTTCATCATGTGCATTCGCTTCAATCAGTCTTTCTACTTCAGAGAAGTCGAAATTACCTAATATCAGTATTTCATCACCATCTAAAAAGTCGTTACTTTGCGTATTCAGAAAAGCCTTTATAAAAGGCATCCAGGCGGTACTTGCACCTCCTACTCCATAGTTAGCTTTTACGCCTATATCTTCACTAATACCAAATACAACAAATTTAGCATGTGATTTCTGTAAAGAAAGTTCCACATTCTGAATATCTTCCAGCACATTTACTCTTTCACCAAGCTTAGTCTCGAATCTTCTTATTTTGGTATGGTGAAGAACATCTCTTTTCTCATAAAATTTAAAGTGTTTCATACAATCGTTATTATAGCTTTAATAAAATAAAACAGTTAGTTTAAGCGATAAAGTTAAGTATAAATATGAACGGTCGATAAATTAATAATCTTATCTGTTGAAGAAGTGTTTTGACTGATATAAAAATTCTTTTACCTGAAACATAAAATTCTCAACAGGATTAAACTTGCTGTTTATTTTGCAGATAACTATAAAGAAGACAATTCCATATACTGCACCCCATAAATGCGCTGAATGATTGATATGACTATTACCTCTTTTTGATAAATAGGCTGTTACTCCAAGATAAATCAACCCGAAAATGAAAGCAGGTAATCCTATAGGAATAAACATCAGTTGCAATTCCTGCATTGGTGCTATAAAAATGTAAACAAATACGATGGCCGATACTGCTCCCGATGCACCAAGGCTTAAATAATGGCTATTATTAATCTGTTTATAATAAGTAGGTACCAAACAGGCAATTAAAGAAGTAACATATAATAATATGTATAGAAAATAACTTCTGTCGCCAAAGTTTTCCCTGAAGAAATATTCTACAGCTCCTCCAAATAAATAAAAGGAATACATATTGAAAAGCAGATGTGGAATATCGGCATGAATAAAACCACAGGTAATAAACCTATACCATTCATTCCGGTGATGAACAGATGGAGGATGAAAGATTAATTTATTCATCCAATGTTCATTTGAAAAACAAATAAATGAAACGACAGCAGTAATTATGATAATGAATATTGTAATTGGAAACATGTCCTGATATTAAACATTTTATATAAAATGCAAGGATATACTATTTTAGGAATAATAACATTAACTTTACTATTATTGTAATTAATTCATTGATCATATTAACACACAAATGACACTATCTCATAAACAAATAAAAGCTTCAGTAAACTATCAAGTAAAGAACTTGAAAATATTTGCACTTGCGTCACAATTATAGATTTTAATTTTTTTTGAAAGTGTTGTCAATATTTAATTTTTTAAATTTTATAACTAATATAATTTAATTTTCATATTTCATGAAAATTACAATTCATTGATTAGTAGCAATCTCTAAATGTTATTATCCTTAATTTCTCAGGATAATCTTTTGCAGCATAGTAGTTGTTTAGCATTATTGTCTGGTCGTATAATATACCTTTAGTTTTATCTTTTGGATGCGAATACAACCTTCGGTAATTCATATTGTCTTTTGCTCTTGTAATAAAGAACGCATTAGTGGTATGAATCTTGTAAAGCCGCTTGTAGTCTACATATCCTCTATCTACAATTTAAAACCTATTGGCTTCAAAATTGATTATATCAAGCACATTTACTTCATGAATATCTGCTTTTGTAAATAAAATAAATTCAGGAATGGATGTTTTTAAATCCAACTGTGTATGCAATCTGATTCCACCCTTTGTACACGAAAATTAGCCCAGTAAAAGTCGATAAACAAAGGTCAATTGTAGTAGCATCTATCGCAAAAATGTTCCCTTTTAGTGATACTTCAAGTTCATTGTCATTTTTATAAAGTTGTTTCGCTTCTTTTATAAGTAGCATAGCCAATTCTTCATAAATATGAGCTGAACGAGTTTCATTTGCTCTTGTAATAGTACTAACAGAAACTACATTACCAATGCCAATATGATACATTTTATTGGCATTAGCTTTTAAACATAAAATGGTATCGCTAATACTTTCACGATGGGTAAGTTGACCAAACGCCATGCATAAAAATTGCTTCCAGCAACTAAATTCTCTTACTTTATAATCGCCAAAGTGTTTGTTTACAATGGTTTGAAAGGATGTTGTAGATACAAACCCCATAATTTGTGAAAAAACATATCTCCCTTGATTCATAATGATTGATAATCAATGAATTACAAAATTCATGATTTTCAAAAATCGAAATCAACTTAGCAGTAAAATCTTTGCAAACTCAATACTGACAATACTTTCAAAGAAATTTTATATTTCTAAACGCAACGCTAGTGATATGTTTTATATAGTTTAGAGTTGTAGAAAGGCTTCACATGTTCGTGTTAAGGCTGCACAATGTTGTGGGGAGGTTGCACATGTTTGTTCAGAGCCTTTTAATGTTCGTTCGCAGGCTTTATAGGGTGCTTTCATTATACCGTTTTCACTTCCTTGTTTTCCTTCCCAATTCTTAGTACACCTATAATGACTAATATGGTTCCTATAATCTGGGTGATATGCAATGTTTCGCCAAGGAACAACCAGGCTTGCAGGATAGTGGATACAGGCCCTAAGCTGGTTATAACGGCCACATTGTTGCTGCCAATAGTCTTCATTCCGTAACTGAGCATAAAAGAGGGTAGGACAGTGGCAATAATGGAGAGGGCAAGGCAATAATACAGAAGGTTTGACTGAAAACTACTGAATATACTAACGGAATGGGTAGCCGAAAAATGGATGAGGATACCAACTGTGGCACTGAGCATGGTATAGGCCGTAAACCTTGTGGCACCTACTTTGGGAACAATCCTGCCGGTACCTACCAGGTAAAAGGAATAAGTGACCGCACAAAGAAATACCATCAGTGAGCCAAAATGAAAACCGGCATTGGAAAATGAAGTATGAAATTCGCCGCCATAAGCTACCAGTATGCCCATATAGGACAGCACCAGTGCAAATATCTGATTGCGCGATAATTTTGCCTTGAACATCCAGGTATTAATGAGGATGGCAAAGGTTGGATAGAGAAACAAGATTAACCGTTCCAGACCGGCAGATATATACTTCAATCCAATGAAATCGAACAGACTGCTGAGGTAATAACCTACCAGTCCCAGCAATATAATATAGGTCCACTCTTTCAGTGTTACCCGCTGCTGCTTTTTCTGAGATGATACAATGGCAATAACAATATAGAAGGGCAGGGAAAAGATCATGCGCAATGCCAGCAAAGTGATGGCATCTACAGGGGTATGACGGAAGGCCAGTTTTACAAAGATGGCTTTGGTGGAAAAGAATATGGCACCTAGCGCAGCAATGAAAAACCCTTTCAGGCTGCTGTGTCTCTGAATGATATGCTGTACTCTTTTAATCAAGTTAAAATGTTCTTATTGTATAATTATCAGTATAAAAAAATAAAGACGGAATAAAATGGTTATTCTTTCCTGAAATTGCGTACATAGTCTAACACCAGACTGTTGAAGATATCGCCTTCTTCAAACAGGAATTCGTGTTTGATAGGTAATACATACATGGGAATATCTTTCAGTTCATCGGAGAATTTTACCAGCCTTACTGCATCCTTTTCAGTGGTCAGAATAAACTTGCTGTCGGCCTGTATGTTGTTGAATTTTTCCTTTATTTCATTCAGATCATCGATGGTAAAAATATGATGATCATTGTAACTCTTCTGATAATAGGTAGCTGCCTGCAACAGCAGCAGTTCCTTGATAGGCTTGGGATTGGCAATACCACATACCAGCAATACCTCGTCGTTTTGTGTAATCATCCTTCTGTCATCCAGATCCGAAATATGGTAAGGCAATCCATACATGATAGTGGTAAAGAAAACCTTCTGATGCGAGAGGGGTTTGATATGACGGAGCAGATTTTGTTTTTGTTGCTCTGTCAGTTCTTCGGGACATTTAGTCACAATAATAACATCGGCTCTTTTAGCCGAAGCCTTTTCGTCGCGCAGATCGCCTGTAGGTAAAAAGTAATCGTTCATATACAGATTGTTGAAGTCTGTAAGAATAATGTTGAAGCCTGCCTTTACCTCCCGGTGCTGAAATGCATCGTCCAGAATGATGGCCTGTAAATCAGGATTGTCCTGCAACAGATGCGGAATGGCTACCAGTCGTTCTTCGCCTACAGCAACAGAAATATCCGGAAACTTTAAATGAAACTGCATGGGTTCATCGCCTATCTCCAGCGCAGTAGTCGTATTGTTGGCCAGTACATAACCTTTGGTTTTTCGTTTATAACCACGGCTAAGGGTGGCTATTTTAAACTCATTGCGCATCAGTCTTACCAGGTATTCTACCATGGGCGACTTCCCTGTACCACCTACCGACAGATTGCCTATACAGATCAGCGGGAAATTGAAATCAGCGGAGTGCAAAAACTTTTTATTGTAAAGTCTGTTCCTTATCCAGATGATAATTCCGTAGATGATAGCAAAGGGCAACAACAGTACCCGGAACGACTTAAGAAAGATTGCATTAAAATTCATACACCTCAGATGGAGTAAAACAAAGGGTCAAAGGTATGTCATATTCGTTTGTGTCCTGAATATTGTGGACAGGAGGAAAATAAGAGAAGCCGATTTTAACGATATCAGGGTTGCATAGTGGCAGATATTTATCGTAAAAACCTTTGCCGTAGCCCACTCTGTAGCCTTTTGTATCGAATGCTAATAAAGGTACAAATATCACGTCTATCTTGTCGGGAGAAATGATGGTGCCTGCTTCATCAGGTTCATGAATATCGTAATGGTTCTTTTGGTATACCGTATTTTCAGTTGTTTCTATGGCATCCATGCTGCCATCGGCATTTATCCTTGGCTTACAGATATGTAAGTCGGGGAGTTCGTTTTTGAAATATCCTGAAAACAAAAAGGTATTGGGTTCGTTATGTTTTTCAATCGGGAAATAGGAAAGCAGATAATTGAAAGGGCTACAGGGATAACTCTTTAATTGTTGCAGTATCATCAGATCAAAAGATTGTCTTTCAATCAAAGTCAGATTGTTTCTGCCGCTTTTAAATTCTTTTCTCAACCAGCTTTTTTTCATAATCCATTAGAATGATTGTTCCTGAATATTGATGCCTGTTGTACTATAAATTCTTTGTCTAATTTATCTGCAAAAGGAATAGAATGCAAGTTAGGGTAACCAGACCAGTTTACAATTTCTTCTTCATAATTCAGATATTGCTGATTGAATATCCAGCCAATAACCGGGATATTTCTTTGTTTGCAGATAGCAGCCGTCATTAAAGAGTGATTGATACTACCCAGATAGTTTTTACTAACCAGTATTACTTTAGCTTTTAGTTTTTGAATAAGGTCAATTACAAATTCATCTTCATTCAAAGGAACCATCAATCCGCCGGCGCCTTCTATTATCAGATATTTGTTTTGAGAATCCGGAATTTGCTGAACAATAGTATCCGGATTAATGTATATACCATCTATCCTTGCTGCGATATGCGGAGAGGTGGGGGTATTAAGTCGATATGTTTCAGGATGGATAATAATGGAAGGATTAGCGACTAAAGCGGAAATACTTGCAGCATCAGTGCCATCTTCCAGGCCTGCCTGAATGGGTTTCCAGTAATCAGCCCCTAAAGCTTCTGTAACAATAGAAGCTGCTATTGTTTTTCCTATATCTGTACCGATACCGGTAATAAATATCAATTCCATTCGGTGTAATAAAATAAATAAGGGTATAAAAGTAATACAAGGACTCTAAACTTAATAATGTTTGTTTTAATGGGAGTGAATTTTGTTTTTTAATGATTAAAATTAATAATAGTTTGACTTTTTCTAATATATATTAGAATTAAATTAATGTATATAAAAAAATGATGGAATTTGGTTTTAATGTATTTCTTTTGCCTTACAATTAACAAGATAAGACAATAAAACAACTGAAAGAAAATGATGAACAAGATTTCATTGAAAAAAATGTTGCCATTTGCAATATTGCTGATGGTAGCAATTGCGGCATTATTTATACCTAATGTGCCTTTTTTTGACGATAAAGGAAAGATTTACAATTCTGCCGATATTGCATGGATGCTGGTAGCAACTGCCCTTGTTTTCCTGATGACGCCAGCTTTAGCCTTCTTTTATGGAGGAATGGTACACCGTAAAAACATACTTTCTACCATGATGAAAAGTGTAGTAGCTGCGGGAATTGTATCGGTTATATGGGTAGTAGTAGGCTATAGTTTATGTTTTGGAGAGTCAATACATGGCATTATAGGCAATCCAATGACCCATTTATTCTTTAAAGGAGTGTTTTCGGGAGCTCCAAAATTACAAGGAGCAACAACTTATATGACCATTCCACTGGCATTATTTGCCATGTTTCAATTGATGTTTGCCATTATCACACCCGGATTGGTTGTGGGTGCGGTGGCTGAAAGAATCAAATTTGTATCTTATACCCTGTTTATTATTTTATTCAGCCTGCTGGTTTATGCGCCGCTGGCACACTGGACCTGGCATCCTAACGGAATACTGGCACAAATGGGTGTGCTGGATTTTGCAGGAGGAACAGTAGTACATATATCAGCAGGTTGTGCTGCTTTGGCAGGTGCACTGGTTTTAAAAAGAAGAAAATCGCATATTGAACATAGAGAAATACCGCCTTCCAATATTCCTTATGTATTGATAGGCACAGGATTGTTATGGTTTGGATGGTTTGGTTTCAACGCAGGTTCCAGTTTAGCGGCTAATGGAATTGCTATTTCTGCATTTGCAACAACTAATACTGCCGCTGCAGCAGCTGGTTTATCATGGATGTTTTTTGATGTATTAAAAGGAAAGAAACCTTCGGTACTTGGATTCTGTATAGGAGCCGTTGTTGGATTGGTTGCTATAACACCTGCATCTGGCTTCGTTGCTGTACCTCAAAGTATATTTATTGGCGTGATAGCGGCATTGGTATCGAATATTGCTGTACATATTAAATCGAAATCAAAGGTGGATGATACGCTGGATGTATTTCCCTGTCATGGTTTAGGAGGTATGGTTGGTATGATACTGACAGGAATATTTGCAACTAAAACAGTAAACAGTGCTGGTAATGATGGATTATTTTTTGGCAATCCGGCATTTTTCTTTACACAGTTGAAAGGTTTGGCAATTGTAGTTGCATATAGCTTCTGGGTTTCCTGGTTTATCTTCAAGTTTATTAACTGGATAGCACCAATCAGAGTAAGTGAACTGGAAGAAGAAATAGGCCTTGACGAATCGCAGCATGATGAAAAGTATTTTCAGGGTACATTGCTGGTACAGAATGGAGATAAAGAATCGACTATAGAAAATAAGACTTTATAATTTTCAATAACTAAATTGTCAGTACTAAAGCTAAAAGCCTGAAACATTGATTGTTTCAGGCTTTTTTTTAGTTGTATAAAACAAGATAATTATTCCTTTATAAATTTTGAAGTATATATGTTATTAGTGGTGACAACCTTTAATACATATATTCCTGATGGCAGATTAAATATACTGTTAATTGATTCGTTATTAGTACCTGACTGAAGGGTAATATTAGTATTATTAACTACCTGTCCCAATGAATTAATAATCTGCAAACCTGCAGTTTCATTCTGATTGGATTCAAGTTTGAATGCCAGAGAATTTCTTACAGGATTAGGACTGATAGTAAGTGGAATAAAGGCTTTGTATGAAACGGCTTTTACGTCACTGTACTGAATGTTTCCATCTTTCAGGTTTTGTTTAATTCTGTAAAACAACATTCCACTGTTATGAATATTATTATCAGTATAAGAATATATTCCCTTATTATTTGGGTCAACCGATAAATAATCCAATGTTGTGAAATTTTGATTATCGGTACTGATTTCTATTTCATAATTCTGAACAGAAAAGTCATTTGATATCTGCCATTTCAGTAATTCATAATTACCCGATTTGATTACATTAAAATATAAAAAATCAACAGGGAGATTAGGATAGGTTTTGCTAATGACCATTTTTATTGCAACGGGCAAATGTTCACTCATTAAATATAAGGCATTTAATACTGAAGCAGATACCGTAGTATTTGTAGGGGAAGCATTGATGGCTTTATTGGTATGAAGTCCATCCTGTCCTACAACATAGAAGGAATTTGGTAAATATTGAATATTCTTTGTACCTGTCAGAATAGGTTTAGTAAAAAGTATATGATCGAACCAGTCATTTATGCCTCCAACTGCTGCACAATCTCCTGGATCAGTTGTACGGGTACTTTGCGTAAGGTAGTTGGCAAAAGATGTTGGGTTTACTGACCATAAACCAGGTTTATTTGGAGCATCGTAAAATCTAACCATGGTATCAGCATTATTGATCATGCTCTGAAAACATCCTTCATTGGATGATTGTGTATTGAAATCTCCCATAAATATATAATTGCCAGGAGCTTTTACATTAGTGGCCAACCAACTCATAGCGCCACCAATTTCAGTAGATCTGATAGTGGAATCAGAACTGCCTGAACCTGAATCGTCATGTATAACAATTACATTTACAAAAACAGTATCATGTGTAGTAGCTAATGAGGGACTTTTATAATACAATTTATGCATATTAATATCACTGATATTCTTATCGGCAGTATAAATACCAGTAGTGCCTAAGTAACCAAATTTAGAAACCCTATAGAACAAGGAATTTACTTTACTATACCCGGAAACATTGGTATAAACTGTATTGGCATAACATCCTAAACAAACACTATCCATTACTTTTAACCGGATAGTATCGGTGCTGAAAGTTTTGGGTGAACCAGTTATTTTTTCAAAAGAAACAATATCAGGTTGAAGGGAATTCATGACTGTTCTTAAATAAGAATGACGTAGAGGAGAACCTTCTGTTGGACAGCTACCAGAGGAAGCAATTCCATAATTATTGACGTTATAAGCTACAACAGAAATTGTATCGGAATAAGAAGTTTGTGATAAACAACTATTACTAATAAAAAATACCATCAACAATGTGATGCCAGTTATAATGAGTTTCATATACAAGTAATAAGACACAAAAGTAATGAATTACATTTTATTCAGATGTATATATAAGTTAAAAACTCCATTATAAAAAGCTATGAATCCTGCTGTTATAATGGAGTTTAATTTTATCCGAAATGGTTGTAATTAATCTTTATTTAAAAGAGAATAATCTTGATTTAATAATGCCCATTTTATTGAATCGGAATATCATAGCTGTAGTTAAGCAACCCAGACCATACTTTACACTACGTGAGAAATTGATAGAAGAAGCTTCTTTGAAATACTTGGTAGGACAGGTGATTTCACCAATCCTGAAGTCTTTATAAATAGCCTGCGATAAAAACTGATTGTCGAATACAAAATCATCAGAATTTTCTTTCCAGGGAATGGTTTCCAAAACCTGTCGGGTATATGCACGATAGCCTGTATGATATTCTGAAAGTTTAGCGCCCATGATAATATTCTGCAACAAAGTAAGAATCCGATTGAATATATATTTATACAAAGGCATACCTCCATTACGGGTTTTGCCACCCAGAATACGTGACCCAAGAACCACATCAAATTCCCCTGATTCCAGCAAATAAGCCATTGCCCCAATCAGTTTGGGGGTATATTGATAATCGGGATGAAGCATTATAATAATATCACCTCCTGCTTTTAAAGCAGCTTCATAACAGGTTTTCTGATTGCCACCATATCCCTGATTACTGGCATGTATAATTACATTGATTCCTAGTTGCTTAGCAATTTCAGAAGTTTCATCGGTACTGGCATCATCAACCAGTAATACTTCGTCCACAATATCTAAAGGAATCTCATTATAAGTAGTGATTAATGTTTTTGCTGCATTATATGCCGGCATTACAACAATAACTTTATTTTTTCTGATCATAATGTTTTATTTAGCTGGTGGGCAAAATCTTTTTGATAAATTAGTAGAATCAATGTAACCAAGACCCGAAGCTTTGTTCCAGTCTTCACACGCCCCATTCAGATCATTGTTTTTTTGTTTAGCTCTGCCTCTTTCAAAATATCCCTGGGCAAAATTTTTGTTTGTTTCGATTGCCTTGTTGAAATATTTGAAAGCAGAGTCCAATTGATTCAATTCTCTGTATGCCTGACCCATATTATTGTAAGTAATATAGGAAGGTAATTTTTTCATAATGATTAATGCGGAATCACAATCTGAAATGGCTCCTGCATAATCGCCCGATAATACTTTTGCATAAGCACGGTTATTATAAGCTTCTGCATAATTATGTTGCAATGAAATTGCTTTTGTAAAGCCGGTAATAGCATTGCCATAATCTTTAACAGCAATAAACAGATTCCCAAATGAACAATATACTTTCGGATTCATAGAATCGTATTTAGCTGCCATAAATATATCCCTGAATGCACTTTCATATTTCTTCAAAGCCCTTTTTTCCACAGACCTTGCCAGATAAGCATTAATCATGCCGGGATTGAGTGATATGGCTAAAGAAAAATCCTGTTCTGCTCCTTCATGGTCATTCATTTTTGCCTTAATTCTACCTCTTGAAAAAAACATATTAGGATCCTTGGGATTCAGTTCAATTGCCTTGTCCATATCCTGCATAGCATCGGTGGTATCGCCTTTATCTATATACATGCCAGCTCTCATAGAAAGTCCGGCAGGATTACCTAAAATAGCTGCCCTGCTCGATACACTTATGTTGTCTTTATAATCGGCACAATGTATCCATGCCAATACAGAGAAAACTAATATTAATGGTATATAAAACCAGGTAAATCTTTTACTGAAAATTGCAGATGTAAGATGTTCATCCAGAAAGAATCCAATAATCACTACTATGCCTATCATAGGCAGATAGGTACGGTGTTCAAGGTAATTAAAGAAGGTATCGGCATTCTCCAGACGATAAATAGTAGGAGGGATGGCGAAGAATAAAAACCATAGCAGCCCCATCAATACCGCCCACTTTTTATCCTTCGAATATTCGAATGTTAGATATACTAATGCTATCATACAAATGATACCTATGATGGTGGATATGTTATCGTATAATGGGAAAGTGGAAAGGTTGAAAGGAACAAAAAACTTGCCTATAATAGTTGGTATTACCTGATTGTTTTTGAAGAATGGAATAATACCCAATACATCTACTGTTGCACCCGAATTGGCTACCACTTTTTTTCTGAGAATATAGAATACAATAAAACAAGCTGCCCAGCAAACACCGAATGGTATCAGTTTTTTGATACTCCTGAAATTGAAATCTTTTTTGAGTATCAGGAAATAATAATACAGTAAAAAGAAAGGAAATAATACAGTAGTTTCTTTAGTGAAAATAGTTATCAGAAACAACACTACATGCAGGATAAAATAATAAAATTTACCGGTAGTAAAGTATTTGCCAAAAGTAAGAAACAGGTTTAAACCAAACAGACCAATCAGTATATCGCCACGCGAGGGTATCCATCCTACACCCGAAGCAAATAATGGGTGTACAGCAAACAATAATGAAAGCAGAAAAGCAGTATACCGTTTTAATGAAAGGAATTGCAGAAAGAAGTATAAACTGATACAGGTTAGAATATGAATCAGTAAATTGGTGATATGAAACATCCATAGCTTCTCTCTGCTAACCTGTGCATCCAGCATAAACGACAGATTCTGAACAGGTCTGTAAAAATCACCTGTACTATTGAAAAATGCATCGGTATGCAATACGGTGTCTATCTTATGTATGTTTCCCACCACATCAAATTTCTGTAAGATAATGCCATTATCATCGAAGTTGGTATAATCGAATTTAACCGACTGAATATAAATAATAATCGGCAACAAAATCAGCAATCCAATATGAAACCATACCTTGTTCTTCAATATATCCTTAAAAGAAAATTTATTAGCTTTTATACTATTTGTCATATTAAATGTGCTGTTTGCAACAGTAAATTTATAGTAGTTACTATATTATTATTGCTAATGTTTTATACAATACTTATTGATGGTATCCTGTGCCATATTAAATCCAAGATTAACCGATTGCTGCCAGTCGTCGCAGGCACCTTTCATATCATTAATCTGTTTTTTAGCCATGCCTCGATAAAAATATCCAAAGTAAAAGTTGTTGGTCAGTGCAAGTGTGGTATCAAAAGTTTTAATGGCAATTTCAGGCTTCTTCAGTTCCATATAAATCATACCCTTGTTATAATAGGCATTCAGGAATTGCGGAAACAATGCTATAGCCTGATTACAATCTTTCAGTGCACTTACAAAATTTTGTCTTCTGTATTTTATATAAGCACGGTCGTTGAATGCAGCAGCATTGCTGCTATCCAGATTGATTGTTTTGTCGTATGCTTTTTCGGCATTTACAAAATCGCTGCTGTTTACATAAATCTTTCCCAGTGTTTCATATACTTTAGCATTGTTGCTATCCAAGTGTTTTGCCTTATCTACATCCTGAAAAGCACCCGGAAAATTCTGTAAGAATATTCTTTCTCCTGCACGTCCCAGATAAGCATCAAAGTACGAAGAATCCAATGCAATAGTCTTGCTGAAATCCTGTTCAGCAGTTGCATGGTCCTTATCTCTTTCGGACTTTAGTTTTCCGTGATTATAAAAAGCAGGAGGGTACTCATCGCCCGATAATTCAATTGATTTTTCAAAGTCACTCAGGGCATTGGTAAAATCCCTGTCGTTATAATACAATTCACCTCGTTTATTGGCTGCTGCTGCATTTCCTCTGTTGGTAGCATTGGAAAAAAATGAAATGGAATTTCTGAAATCATCACTTCGTATCAACGACATAAAACTAAACAAAACAATTAATGACTATCCGTTATTTGGTATAAGAGTTATACCATGGTTTTTCTAGTACTGCTATTACTAATCTATCAAATAGTTTTTCTCCGAAATATCTTCTATTAAACTTATAACAAAACTCATTTAGATAATTTTGCATATACATATCTTTTACTTGATGATGTAAGCC
>Ga0316217_10003371_pt1 | contig 18277 bp, 12 predicted proteins | sample 1anoAmetaG_FD_203633 | JGI IMG/M metagenome (GOLD analysis project Ga0316217, IMG submission 203633) | Freshwater microbial communities from Trout Bog Lake, Wisconsin, USA - 1anoA | ecosystem: Environmental > Aquatic > Freshwater > Lake > Hypolimnion/Profundal zone | place: USA: Wisconsin...
TGCAAATCAGGCTGAATCCGATTACAATGTGCTTTGCACCGGGCGTGGCGGAAAGGCAGACGCTACGGACTTAAAATCCGTTGACCGTAAGGTCGTGCGGGTTCAATTCCCGCCGCCCGGATTGTTGATAAACACGGGTTTTCCCCTGTGTTTGCTGGCATTCCTTCACTTGCTACGTTTGCAATGTTCGCTCCACAAGACTCCACCAGACTACGCGGAAATGCGCCCGCTGGTGACAAGCTGGGTGACAAGGAAATCGCAACATTGTGATTGCCGTCCGTTCCCGTCGCCACGGCGATTTGCCGGGCCGGCTGTGATAAATCGGGCAACACGGTCAAAGCACCTGCCAAGTCTTCACGGCGCAAGTGGGTGTACCGATCCATCGTCAACGTGATTGTTGAATGCCGCGCCAATCGCTGCGCCGTCTTGGGGTGAACGCCGCCAGCGGCAAGGTTGCTGATGAATGTATGCCGCAAGGCGTGGAAATCGGCCACGCGGCCCGCGTCGTCCCGGTATGACAGGAATGTATCCCCGGCGGCTTCCAATCGTTCCTGTGCGTTCTGGTGGGCATCCAGCCACTTGGTACGGGCATCGGCCAAGTCTGCCTTCATCATATCGATAATCCGATCGCGCTGGGGCATGGCAAACGCCGTGGCGGTGGGCATCTTGCCCGCAATGTGTTTGGCCAGCATCGCGGCGGTTTCCAGTTTCAACGGCAAGCTGTCTGTCCGGCGATTCTTGGCATACGCGGCGGCAATGGCCACGCACGGCGAATCGCCCGTAAGCGTGAAACTGCCGGCCGTCAAGGATCGCAATTCACCGGCCCGCAAGCCTGATTCAACCGCCAGCCGATAGAGCATTGCCCGATCCGGCCCGGTCATGCCGTACCGATCCGGCCCGCCGGCGGTAGTATCCAGCAACCAACGTAATTCATCGGGTGACAGCGCCCGGCGTTCATGCCGCTTGTCCATGCTGGCGTTGACGCCTTGCAGGTGGGCCAAGGGATTTTCAAAAGCCCGGCCATCGCGCACCATCCACCGGAAAAAACTTTTGGCATCGCGCAGATAATAATTGAAGCTGGCAGCGCCGATACCGCGCTGGATACCGCCTTGCTCATTCTGCCGATCCTGCCGCAAGTCTGTCGTGAAGCGTTGCACCTTGCTGGCCGATACATCGCCCACGGTGCCAAACCCGCAACCGTCGATAATCCGCTTGACGCGGTACGCGGCCAGCTTGGCATAGGCCGGCGTTCCGCCCTTGGCCAGCAATGCTTGCCGCCAGTCTTCGATATGCCCAACCAGCGGCTTGACGTTCGCGGCCTTTTCCGATTTGACGATATCCCACTTGGCCAGGTGGGCCAGGATGCCCGCCGGCATTTCATCCACGGCGCGGGCCAGGTCCGGCGGCAATGTCTCATTGCTGCATCGCAAACTATTCAGCCGATCCACGATCCGGGCCAAGCCTTCCGATGCCCGGCGGTCTTCAAATAGCGGCAACCGGCGCAATGCTTCCTGCCAATCCTGAAAGATCGCGTAGAATTTCGCCGTGGGTGTTTTCACCTTTTGGCCGTTCGGCCCCGTTGTGTACATCGTCAATCTTCGGACTTTCATGGTTCACCTGTCCTTTGTGTTGGCGACAGTATATCATGGTAGTTACAAATTTTCAAGTATAATCCACCAAAATAATCCGCTTGCCGATTGCCCGCGCGATGCGCTGCGCCGTATCCATGTTCGGCACGTTTTGGGCAACCATGAATCGGGACAGCATGGCTTGGCTTAGTCCTGTCTGTTTGGCGATGACATACCGCGTGGTGCCCGCCTTTTCCGCCTGCCGGATTGCCCGGCGTAGTTCGTCAACGATATTTGTGGTTTGCTTGGCCATAATGTCAACCTACCTTTCCGTGTTGAAAGTTCAAAGCGCCGGGCGGAAAATTACTTTCGCGCGCGAGTCCCAGACGCCAAGATAAAGGCACTTGGCATCTTCGGTAACTTGGCACGTCGAAAGGCCAGTTTTCCCGCCAAAAACGCGAAGATGCCAAGATGCCAAGGTCATTTAATCTCCACAGACTTGGCAACTTCCGTGCCGGGCTTCGGGAAGCGCCATTGCCAGCCATCCTTAAAGGCGTTCTTTTCGCGGATGATGCCCAGCGCTTCAGCCGCACGTTGCACAGTGCGCCAGGCCAGCCCAGCGGCCTTGCCTTCGGTCTTCACGGTGGCCGCCGGCATGTCGCCGTTGGCCAGCAACTTGGCCAGCCAGTCTTTTGCGGCGTTCCGGGCTTCCGGTTCCGGGCCGGGCTTGCCGTCTTCGGCGGCGTTATTTTCCGCGCGCAGCACTTCATCGGCGCTTTGTGTGACCGGTTCCGGCTCAAAGGCAATCGCATTGTCAACAATGGAATAAGCCAACCCGCCTTCATCGGCGGCGATGTTGCACTTGGCCAGCAATAGCAGGCGCCGTTTCGGGTCCTTCGGGTCTTTGGCAACCATCCAAACCGATCGCGCCGCCCCGGCAAAGGCAATGCTGCCGATCATCCGGTGAACGGAGTTTGGGCCGCCATTCTTTGTCAGGTGGGTAATGAGGATGATCGCCACGCCGTATCTTTCGGCCAGTTTCGCCAGTGGTTTAAGCAGCGCCCGTACTTCGCCGTTACGGTGTTCGTCGGCATACGCCAAGTGGGCGCTTACCGGGTCGATGATGATCGTCCGGCAATCCCGCAACCGGCAGATTGTGTCTTCCAAATGGCCCACGTCCGCAAGGGTGAAGCCGTACTCAATCATCTTTCCATCCGCCCCAGGGCGTTTCACGCAATCCAAAGTATGAATCTTTCGGCAATCCGCCCCCATCGCCTGCAATCGCGGCAGGATCGTGTCTGCCACGCCGTCTTCGGCGTTGGCGATCAAGACTGATCCTAGCGGCGCATTGCCGCGCCCATCGGGCCAAGGCATCCCGCGCGATACCGCACTGGCAAAGTAGAGTGAAAACCAACTCTTGCCGACGCCAGGAATTCCACCAATCAGGGACAGCTTGCCCAGCGCGATCCGCCCGCGCCAAGCCCACGCCACTTCTTCAGCTTTTACGTCGGCTAGGCATCTTGTCACCAGCCCGCCGACAATCTCCGTGTCATCCATCCACGGCGTTTCACTGGCCAATCTTTCAATCGCCGCGCGAGTGTCTTCCGGTGTTCCACCAATCGCCGCGTCAAATTGCTCGATATCTTCGCCATCGGCCAAGCCGGGCAGTTCAACAATTTTTACTTGCATGATAGCTCCCTCAGAATGTTGGCGACGGCTTGGGCATATTTCCGGCCCGGCGCGTCGGCATCGGGAATAATCACCACTTGCCGCTCGGCCAAGGGTGTCCAGTCGGTTTTGTGGGGCGAATCAGCCCCGTGCGCGGAAGTAACCGCCGGCAGGCCGATGCTCCACATAATGTCAACGCACTTTTCGCCCTCGACAACGTAAACCGGCCCGGTTGGGGGAAGTTCATCAAACCGATACAGCGGGAGTAAACCCGGCGGATCGCCCACGGCCCACGCGCCGTGCGGTAGCCGATGAACCGGACGGCAGGTTTTATCGCCCGGTACGTTGAACCTGCCGACGCGAAACGTGTCGCCAGGGTAGACCCACGTCGCCACCAGCTTGCCGCCTTTGATCCATTTGCCCGCTTCGGTCATCGCGGCTTCGGGAGTCGTGAAGGTTTTGGGTGGCCGCTTCGGCTTTGGATCGGGCTTGTCGTATCCGTCGCCGTTGCGACGTTTGGCATCGGGCGCTTCCCACAATTCTTGAACGCCACTACGCCAGCACTTGGCGCGTAGTCTGTCGGGTGAAAACAGGCATCGTACTTTTCCGCACGCCGGACAAGGATTATCGCGCGTAGCGCGAATCCACTTTTGGCTTTTGCTGTTTGTGGTAGTGCTCATGGTTTGCCCCCCTTCACGGTTTCCCACCGTTGACGCGGCGGCGCGCCGGCTTGCAACCAATCGCGGATTTCCGCCACAAGGAAACGGCGCGATCGGCCAAGGCGGATTGCACGCGGGCCGAATTTGCCTACCCGCTGCATGGCGAAAAGATGGGATTGTGAAATACCGATCATCGCGGCGGCTTCGGCGATGCCAACGGCCAGGGGCGTGATTGCCGGGGTGGTGGTGTCACTTGGCACGGTTCGCCTCCTTGCCGCTGTTGGCAGCGCGTTCGGCCAGTGCTAAAACCACCGCGCCGCGGTTGAAGCGATAACGCTTGCCGATTTTCAGGTGGGGGATTCTGCCGGCATCGGCTTCGGCCTTGATCCAGCTTTCAGGCAGCTTCAAGGCTTCGGCCAGGGCCGGCAACGATAACAGTTGCGTTTGGGCGTTTTCCATGCCCTGCCATCATCCACAAGGCATTGTGCGCTAGACGTGCGCCAAACGTGCGCCAAACGAGATTCAGGCGCGGCGGGCAGATTTTTTCTTTTTAGGGGCAGACGGTTTTCGCTGTTCATCGGGGCAAGCCAGCTTGTATCTGCCGTCACCACCCGGTTGAATCATCGTGCCGAAAGCGGGATGGTTTCGGAAAGTGGTGTCCATACGGAACTTATCGCGTTCCGCGTCGATGCTGTTGCGGATTGTGTCTTGGTGAAGCCCCAGCCCGCTCTTTTCCCATTCTTCCCATAGCGCCTTCACCGCCGACGATTGCACGCCAAGTGCAAAAGTGTATTCCGTCCCATACCAGTTGACGGAAGTGAAATCAGCCGCATGTGTCAGCTTTTTCTCAACTTGTTCCTTGCTGTCGGCCTGGGATCGTGCCTTACCGCCGCCTTTGTTGCCAAGTGATTCCGAAAGCTGCGCCGCCACTATGCCTTCGATTGCGAGTAGCAGCAGTTCCTCCGCCCGTTTGGGTCGGGCAAGATCGGTATTGCAACGGACCAGATATTTTCCATCCGGGCTATCATTACTAAATGCTGGTCCCAGTGTTTCAATAACGGCGTCACATTCCAAATCCAACGCTGCTATCGCGGTAAATAGAACCTGTTGTTCACCCGCCGTAATCAGCGAACCGCAAGACGCAACAAGGCCACCAACACATTGCAATTTCAATGCCTTTGCAAAACGAAAGTAAATCTCAAGTAGGTTGCGGCTCTTGGCGTCACCATCGACTAATCCCTTGACCGCAAAATTGAAGCGATGCCACGGGGTTTTGACGAAATGCAGCATCGTTTTAAGAAAGTCGATTATGTGGTCTCTGGCTTCTCGGATTTGTTCAGGTGTCGGTACAAAAGCTGGACCTTGTTCTTGAAGATGTTTCCTAACCTCTGTCTTCGCTTTGAAGATTTCCAATTCGCGCTGAAGCTGCTTCAGTCCCGATGTCGCTTGCTCCGCCGTTGCGAACCGCTGGTTGGCTTCGTCTGGCATGAGTTCACCTGACTTCTGTCCGCCCGCTGTTGGTGATGAATCGTCGGTCGTCGGTATTGCCGGCGTAATTCTATCCGTCGCGTCTTGCGTTGGTGGCTTTTCCCGTTCGTGAATTATCGCTTCCCATTGTCTGCACGCCGCATAGTGTTGCCAAAGTACCACTTGCATCGCATCCAATTTGATGTTGAACGCATACTCATTGTCCCAAAAACCATCAAAAGCCTTGGCTTCTTCAGTAGTAGATGCCAAACTGCCAACAACATCTTTGATACTATCGAATAGCTTTAGTTGCTCATCCCAAAGAATTTCCCTGTGGTGATTGCATGAACGAACCACGGTGAAAACGCCGCTTTCCTGTTTGTCGTAGCATTTCTCGTCCAAAAGCCGAACCAACGTATTGGCGATTTCCTCAGATTCACAGCAATAAAAAGCCCATATCGGGTCTAGCGTTATTTCCTGCCCTTTGATTAGGTAATACCGTAGGATGAACTCATCCTTCTTCTGCCGCGCTGGCGCGTTTCGGGCAACGTCAACGCTGGTCGTTGGCATTGCCGATGTTCCCGATGTGGCCAAAGCTTCAAATGCGTCCGCCAGCCGTTCGATTGCGCCGCGTCCGGGTTGTGCGCCCCAACAATCGAATCCACGCCGTTGCAGTTGTTCCAGCAGTCTTGGTATCGACTGCTCCGCTCCATCAACAATCGAAATGCAACCGCGTAGATCGGCAAGGTGTGGCGCATCGAACGCACCATGCTGGCATCCATCCAAGAGCGTGGCAAATACATCTTTCGCCACATCGGAAATCCGCACGTCCGCGCGTGATGCCACGGTGATTTTCAATTCGGCAATCGGTGTTTGGCCAGGATCATAGTATTTTAAGCCTGGGGGCTTAACATTTGGGAATAGCCGCTGGTTTAGCTCAGAAATCCGTGTTATCTTTTTTTGCAGTTCTTTTGAAAGCTCGCGCAGGCGTGCGGCAAGATCGGAGATGGTCATACTTCACCTGTCTTCCATCGGGCCGGCGCGGGCCGGGCATCGACAGGTGAATGAACGATACCCGGCCCTTGCCGCTTGGCCGATCCGGTTGCAACCGCCCGGCCGTCCCGATTGTTCACATTATACCATACTTCCAAGTTTCCGTTGGTTGTGCTTTGCTTCGCTTTTACTTTAATTTTGCGACTTAACTCTCGGTCGAATTCCGCCCTCGGCTACCCGCGTCAGCCGCACCTACCCGGAAAGAACCTATGGGGGCCATTGCCACGATGCCCGCCAGCCGTCGCAACGCCATGCCACGATTGCCCGCCCCGCCGTCCCGATGCTTTCATCTTACCACCTTGGCGGGAAAGAAAGTCCAACCGTTCGATTGTTCCCGGTGCAGGCTCTCGCGCGCGAGTCCCGTGGGAATAACCTGAATCATCCTGTTGCCGCGTGCGGCGGCGCGGGGTATCCTTGTGGCGGTTCCGCAAAAATCTCGGGATGGATGGACTATGGCCAAAAAACCTATCGAGCAATACAGCCACAAGGGCAAGACGCGCATCAACAATCCGCCCGTGGGGCTGGTGACCAAGGATACCGAACCGGCGCAAGACGCCACGCCGGTCAAACCTTATGCCTTTGACTGGCATCTTGATCCGGCCTTGGCGTTTGATCCACAAGCAATCCGGGCCAAGGTTGCCGAAGTTATCCGCGATGGCTTAAGCGATGATGGCCAGCCGGCCAAGCCCGACGCCGGCACCGCCGCCGCTACGCCGGCGGAAAAGGAACTGGCCGAAACGCAAGCAAAACTACAACGCACCGAGGAAGCTTTGGCCCGTGCCAGGGCGGCGCTGGTGGCGTTGGACAAAGCACAATCACCATACCTGAATTGGTCAGGCAAAGCCGAACGGAAGGGCTTTGTGGTTCCGACAGTTTCCCTGCACGTGCATGAGCGCATCGACCCCAAGACGATCATCGAAGCCGTCCGCGCCAAGAACGGCAACGGGTCTACCGTGCAGCCGTCGCTGTTTGAATCACCCGCCGAAAACCCGCCGCTGCGCGAAGCCATCGACTTCTACAAATGGCCGCACGGCTGGAGCAACCGGCTTATCGCCGGCAATTCGCTGCTGGTGATGAATTCCCTGCTGGAAAAAGAAGGCATGGCCGGCAAGGTGCAAATGGTCTATATCGACCCGCCTTACGGCATCAAATACAAGTCGAATTTTCAGCCGTTCATAAACCACCGTGAAGTCAAGGACGGCAAAGACGATGATCTAACCCAAGAACCAGAAATGCTGCAAGCTTTTCGGGACACGTGGGAATTTAATACTCATTCGTATCTCTCCTCGTGGCGCGAGATTCTTTGGCTAACAAAAGACCTATTGCACGAAAGCGGATCGTGCTTTGTCCAGATCGACGACGACAACGTTCATCTTGTCCGTTCACTTATGGATGAGGTATTCGGCCGAAATAATTTTGTTGCCCAGATTACCTTCCGAAAAAAGTTGATGCCACTAGGCGCGAAGACACTTGAGGGAATGGCAGACTATTTGGTTTGGTATGCTAAGAGCAAAAGTAGCATTAAATACCGCCAGCTTTATGTACCGACTGAGCCTGACGCAAAGGGTAGGTGGACGGGCGTCCTTGAAGCAAACGGAAAGGTTCGGCGTCTTACCTCGGAAGAGCGCCGCGATTTTCGCACTATACCCCCCGATGCTCGCGTCTTTGGTACGGTCTCACAATGGGCACCCTCTTATTCTGAGTCGAACGTTTATCCATTCACATTCCAAGGAACGACATACCGCCCAACGCCGGGCCAATGCTGGATTACCAGTCGAGAGAAAATGGAAGCGCTGGCAAGTTGTGGGCGTCTTTTCGTAGAGGGGGATTTTCCACGATTTGTGACGTTTCACGATGATTTTCCATATCGGAAACTGACCAATCCATGGCATGACACGGCACCAGCGCAAGACAAGGTGTATGCCGTCCAGACGAATGAGGATGTACTGGCTCGCTGTATTTTGATGACCACCGACGCCGGCGATCTTGCTTTTGATCCTACATGCGGATCAGGCACAACGGCGGTTGTTGCCGAACAATGGGGCCGAAGGTGGATCACCTGCGACACGTCGCGCGTCTCCATCACCCTTGCCAAGCAGCGTCTTATGACAAGGGTTTTCGATTACTACAAACTGGCCAATCTCGCTGAAGGAATCGGCGGCGGCTTCGTGTATAAAACTGTGCCACACGTGTCGCTTAAATCAGTTGCCAACAACCCGGAAATTCGCCCCGGCATGAGCCGTAAGGCGATTGAAACGGCCATCCAGAAATACGCCGAACCAGAAAACCTATATGACCAGCCCGAACCCGACCCGAGCAAGGCGCGTGTGACCGGGCCATTCACCGTTGAAGCTGTCCCCGCTCCGGTGGTGCGTCCCGTGGGTAGCGCGGATGCCCCGCCGGCATCGGATGGATCGGTGGCACGATCCGGCCCAACACTGCGCGCCCGCGATTGGCGGGATGAATTGCTCAAAACCGGCGTGCGTGTGCGCGGTGGGCAGCTTATCAGCTTCACCCGCGTTGAGCCGCTGGCCGGCACGCGCTGGTTGCACGCGGACGCGGAAACCAAGGAAAACAAACCCAAGCGGGTGGTGGTGTCTTTCGGCCAGGATCATGCCCCGCTGGAAAAGACCCAAGTGGAACTGGCTTGGCAAGAGGCGCGGACGCTCAACCCCGCGCCGGCGATGATCCTGTTTGCGGCCTTTCAATTCGACCCCGAAGCCGCCAAGGACATTGACGAATTGAAGCCGGACAAAACCGGCATGGTGTTTCTCAAGGTGCAAATGAACACCGATTTGCTTACCGATGATTTGAAGAAGAAGCGGGCCAGCAATGAAAGTTTCTGGCTGATGGGCCAGCCGGATATTGACGTGGTGCGCATCGGCAAGGGCGACGACAAAGGTAAGTATCAGGTTTCAGTGAACGGCTTTGACTACTACAACCCGAAGACCGGCTCGATTGAATCGGGCGACACCAAACGCATCGCCATGTGGATGCTGGACACAGATTACGATGGCCGGAGCGTCTATCCGCGCCAGGTATTTTTTCCGATGGCTGGTGACAAAGAGGGCTGGGCGAAGCTGGCCAACACCTTGCGGGCGGAAATTGACGCGGAGCGGATTGAAGCCTATCGCGGCGTGGTATCGCTGCCGTTTGCGGCCGGCGGGCATAAGCGCGTGGCGGTGAAGATCGTGGATGACCGGGGGATTGAAAGCCTGAAAATCGTGGAGTTGTAAAAAGAGAGGAGCGTTTTTGTGACGGATAACAATTTGCCGGTGCCGACCGGCGGGCAAGGCCCGAGCAATAGTTTCGAGCAATTGAAACAGGTCAACGCACACGGGGCGGAGTATTGGAGCGCGCGTGACTTGCAACCGCTGCTGGGTTACAGCCAATGGCGGCGTTTTGAGGACGCGATCACTCGCGCCGTAACCTCTTGCACCCAATCGGGTAACGATCCGGCCCATCATTTTGCCAGCGCCGGCAAAATGATCGCGCTGGGCAAAGGCGGGGTGCGGGAAGTGCCCGACTTTCAATTATCTCGCTTCGCCTGCTATTTAATTGCCCAGAACGGGGATCCGAGGAAACCGGAGATTGCTTTTGCCCAAAAATACTTTGCCATCCAAACCCGGCGGCAGGAATTGAGCGATGCCTATCAGCGCGATCAGGAACGGCTGGAATTGCGCCAGCAGACCAAGGAAGAATTCAAGGCATTGTCCGGGGCGGCACAGGATGCCGGCGTGCAAAGCAGCATGTTTGGAGTTTTCCATGATGCCGGTTACAAGGGGTTGTACGGGGGGATGGGCAGCGGGCAAATCAAATCGCACAAGCGAATTCCGCAGGAGGAAAATCTGCTGGATCGCATGGACACCACCGAACTGGCCGCCAATCAGTTTCGCATGACCCAGGCGCGGGAAAAACTGGCACGGCAGGGAATCAAGGGGCAGCAGAAGGCCATCGAAACGCATTTGCAGGTAGGCAAGGAAGTGCGTGAAGCAATCAAGCGCATCGGCGGCACCATGCCGGAAAACCTGCCGCCGGCGGAACATATCAAGCAGGTGGAAAAGCGGTTGAAGGAATCGACGCCGAAATTGGAATTGGACGGGCCGGATGCTAAAGGACTGGCGGGCAACGAGCAAGACCAGAATTGAAAGGCACACCATGGCCAAGCATTTCTTAAAACCCGATCATCTAATCGTTTGCTCGCCGTTTGCAGAGCCGAACCAGTATTGGCGGTACATCCGCGAAAGCCGGGTGTTTGAATTAGTGCAAGACCAGCGCCGGCCGGCGGGGTATATGGTGGCATCCGGGCAATCTCCGGGGTTTGACGATCCGGGCATCTTCATGGATTTGAAGCTGGTCAATGAGATTCGGCCGCGCGTGAAGGCGTGGCGGGAAGCGGGGTATCCCGGTGCCAGCGGGGTAACGCGGCGGCTGTTGGAACATTGGTACGATGCCAGCCAACGGGATTACCGGCTGTTTTTCTGCCAGCTTGAAGCTATCGAAACGCTGATTTGGCTGGCCGAAAGCGCCCCGGCCGAACGCCACGGCATTGATATTCCCGGCGATGGCGGGCCGTTCAAACGGGTGTGTTCCAAGATGGCCACCGGCACGGGCAAGACCATCGTTATGGCCATGCTAGTGGCATGGCAGGCGCTCAACAAGAACGCTTACCCGCAAGATGAACGCTACGGGAAAAACGTGCTGGTGATTGCGCCCGGCTTGACGGTCAAGAGCCGGCTGGGCGTGCTGGTGCCCGACAGCCCCGGCAACTATTACGATGAATTCAGCATCGTCCCGCCGGGCATGATTGACGGCTTGCGGCAGGGCCAAGTACGGGTGAAAGTGGTCAATTGGCACAAGCTGGATTGGGAGAGCGAAGAACAATTGGCCAAGAAGCGCAGCGTGGATAAACGCGGGGCCAAAAGTGATGAAGTCTATGTGCGGGACGTGCTGGGCGAATTGGCTACGGCAAGCAACATCGTGGTTATCAACGATGAAGCCCACCACGCTTGGCGGTTGCCGGCCAGCGACGGCGCGGGGCTGGGCAAATCGGAAAAGGAACAAGCAACCAAGTGGATTGGCGGCTTGGATCGTGTCCATGCGGCGCGCGGCATCCTCACGGCGTTTGACTTTTCAGCCACGCCGTTTGTGCCATCCGGCCGGAAAGCTTCGCAAGAGGCGCTGTTTGGGTGGATTGTCAGTGATTTCAGCCTGAATGATGCCATTGAATCGGGCTTGGTGAAAACGCCGCGCGCCGTGGTGCGCGATGATAGCGGCAAATTCTCCAAAGACTACAAATCGCGGCTGTCGCATATTTACCGGGACGATGAAGTCAAGGATGACTTGAACCGCAAGGCCGAAGAACATGAATCGCTGCCGGATTTGGTTATCAACGGCTATTACCTGTTGGGCAAAGACTGGCTGGAAGCCGCGCAGCGCTGGCGGGAAGTGGGGCAAACGGTGCCGCCGGTGATGATTACCGTGGCCAATCGCACGGAAACGGCGGCGCGAATCAAATATGCTTTTGACCACGGCAAGATTCGCATTGAGGAATTGTGCAACCCGGAGCGGACGCTGCATATCGACTCAAAAGTATTGGAAAAGGCGGAAGCGGCCGATGAACCAATTCCGCTTACCGGCGATGACAACGGCGACGGCGACGGCGGCGATGATGAACCCGCCGAAGATGAACCGAAAAAGAAATTGACCAAGCAACAGGAAGCGGAGCGCTTGCGTCGGATTGTGGACACGGTGGGCCGGCCCGGCAAGCCCGGTGAACAAATCCAATCGGTGATTTCGGTGGGTATGCTTTCCGAAGGATGGGACGCCAAGACGGTAACGCACATCATGGGATTGCGGGCGTTTTCCAGCCAGCTTCTTTGTGAACAAGTGGTGGGACGCGGCTTGCGCCGCACGTCTTACGATATGCCGCCGGGCGCGGATCGGTTTGAAGCCGAATACGTCAACGTGTTTGGTGTGCCGTTCACCTTCATGCACCAGGAAGAAAACGACGGCCCGCCGCCACCACCGCCGCCACCGAAAACGCGCATTGAGCCGCTGCCGGAAAGACAGAGCGAATTTGGCATCGCGTGGCCCAATGTCATCCGCATTGACCACGTTTACCGGCCCAAGTTGGAATTGAACATGGCCAAGGTGCGCCCGCTGGTGTTGAACGCAGCCGATACGGTGAAGCTTGTCGAGCTTGCTCCGATCATTGCCGGCAAGCCCGACTTGACCCAACTGGCGGATATCGACTTGGAAGATTTGGGCAAGCGTTTCCGCTTGCAAAAGATCATCTTTGAAACGGCACGGGACGTGTACGATCAAATGAACCCCGGCTGGCAGGGCAGTAAAGATGCCTTGCTGGCGCAGTTGATTGGCTTGGTGGAGCAATTCATCAAGTCAGACCGCATCCGCATTGAACCGGAACTGTTTACGCAAAGTGACTTGCACCGGCGCATCATTATCACGCTGAACATGAACAAGCTGGTTCAGCACATTTGGGAAGCCATCCGTTTTGAAAACGCGGCCGGGCTGGTGCCGGTGTTTGATACCGAACATCCGATCCGCGAAACCGGCGATATGCGCGCGTGGTACACCGGCCGGCCATGCGAACACACGGTAAAATCCCACATTAACTTTTGCGTGTTTGACAGCACTTGGGAAGACAGCGAAGCATTCCACCTTGACCACAACCGGCGCGTAGCGGCGTGGGTGAAGAATGACCACCTGGGCTTTGACGTGCTGTACGTGTTCAAGGGCGTGGTGCGAAAGTATCGGCCCGATTTTCTTATCCGGCTGGCCAACGGCTTGATGCTGATTTTGGAAGTGAAGGGGCAGGACAGCCAGGAAAATCAAACCAAGCGCGAATTCTTGGCCGAATGGGTGAAGGCCGTCAACCAGCAAGGCGGCTTTGGCCGCTGGGCGTGTGACGTGTCATTCAACCCGGCGGATGTTGACGGGATCATTGAAAAGCACGGCACGGCGGCGTGAAGGGCGGGCGGGTGAAAAACCCGCCGATGGCAGAACGATACTGCCAGCCGCAACAACCGCTTCTTGAATTCCGCGATGCAAGAGTTGGGAATGTTGAGAATGGAACTGAACCGCCGACATTTGACAAGTCTTGCAATTTGGGGCATTCTTATTCCATCTTGTGGTTTTGACGTGCGAATGCCTCGTTTTCAACGCAAAAACGAGGGTCAAAAGTTAAATGAAAGCAAAAATTGTGTTTTCCCAGTTTCAAAGCGTGGTTGAGAAGCCTAGAATTTCCGTTGATAAAGCCGGGATGAACATGCCGATAAAGGAAAATAACTTGGAAAAATACGATTCACAATCCGGCACTGCCGGTTGCGTCACCCAAGAAACGCCTCGCATTTTAAGCCAATTGCAACCCTTCAATGAGGCGCGCTTCGACGCCGCCATTGCGTGGCTTGCATGGAAACATGATCGTTCATTAAGCAAATACGAGATCGTCAAATTGCACGTTCTGATGGATGTTTTTCATGTCATCGAATTTGGTTCGCCAATAATCGGCGGTCGTCTGGCACCTTGGGAACTTGGACCAGTTATGGATGAGGCTTACGGCAGAGTGGATGACTGGTGCGACCAATTTGATTATGGCGGCGCTTCGCCAGCGAATTTCAAAATCTCTGCCAAGGGTACGCTGCGATACTTAACGCCGACCATCACGCCGGAACCTGGAGATTTCAGCGCGAGTGAATTGGCGGCGATGGAAAGAGCTTGGGAACTGCTAATGCCCATGATGAATAAGGGGTATAATGGGTATCTCGAATCGAAAGAATTTTTCCACAGCGATACGACGTTTATTGGCCGAGCATACAACAAGGCAAAATTGGAAGATCGAGCCATTGATTGGAACGAAATCATCGACGCATACGACGCGATTAACCACACCGACCACACGTCAGTCAAGATCATCATCGGCTTGTGATTTGTGATTGGTGAAATCTACTCAATTCCGATTCAAGGTCGCCGAGACAATTTTCCTCATTTGCAACTCGTGGCGGCAACGGCAGGCGAAAACAACCTTGTTATTCCAGCCTTTGGCTCTGACGGTCCAGAGTTAGAGGCCGCACTGAAAGAGTTTGAAAAATTTCGGGGTTGTTTCCGCCACCAATGCAGCTTGGAACTCGACAACAGCAAACATGTGAAATTTTGTACCGCAAAGACCGGAAAGATGGCAGTCTGGTTTGTGGGGCGGAGAAACATTCTTTCAACCAGTCAAATAAGAAAACATGTTTTGGAAGGCAAAATGGATGCCAATGGCCTTCTTCGCATCATCGAATGTATCTTGGAATGGAATCAAACAAAGCCCGACGATCTATCGCCGAAAATTATAGCGGCGGTCAAGGCTGTTCATTTAGATATTGAAGCTGGGAGATATTGCATTAAGTGAATTGGCCGGATTCTCAAAAATCCACCAGAAACACCTCGTTCTGATGCAGATTCATCACGAGAAACATGCGAAAATCACACATTTCTCCACAGTGAACTCGCTAATTTCTCTCGCAAGTTCACGTTGCAATACCACTGCAATTCATGCCCCGGACGCAATAATCGGCGTTTTTGATAGCGCCAAAGCGTATTTTTGGAATTTCGGGATTTTTCAAAAATGTAATGCGGCCGTGCATGGCAGGGGATGTTTACTGCTTTTTCCCACATTTTTTGCAAAAAATCCACGCGGTAAGGGGTGCCAAATTACATACCCCCACCCCCGACCGCGCAGATACCGGGGGGCGTGGCACTAACGTGCCTATCGTACCTTTAGACAAATCAAATATCGTGTGCAGGAAAGTTCCGCCCGTCCCTGCATCGCATTTCCGGGGGGTGCCGGGGAAGTACCTTGCCCGTTTTTTGGGGACGGTCGGCATCGCGCTTGTTGTTTCAACCCCGTGGAGTATCGCTAAAAAACCCAAAAATCGTCCCCGACATACGATAGAGGGGGCGTTCTTTATGGCATGTTCGGCCAAAAGTTTTTCGCCGCCCCGGCCTGGGCGGCAAAATAGGTAGGTTGATTAGATTAAGTAAACAAGAATGCAACGCTTGATTACTGCCTAGACTGTCTGCGGGTAAGAATTCGTTTTATAGTACCTATTGCTTGCCCGGCCCGCCAATTGCCCCGGCAGGTTCACCAATGGCAGCACGGCCCGCGATTCTGCCCGCCCGCCGGGTGGATACCCCGCCGTGGCAGCGCCCGCAATCGTGGCAAGCTATTCGCCCGCTGGCCATCATTCATGCCTTGCCGTCTTAACCATCGCCAAGATGCCTACCCGGAACGCTTCGGGCAGGTCCGGCCAAGCTAGGATCAAACCCGCCAATTCAGGATGACTTTTCAGGATTGGTGACAACAGGGGTGACAAAGTATCCTTGTCAGTTTTCGTAAGTGTTGATTCTCGCAAGGGGTTGTGACTTTGTGGCAACGGACTTAAAATCCGTTGACCGTAAGGTCGTGCGGGTTCAATTCCCGCCGCCCGGATTGTTGGTTGGCCGGTGTTCACATGACGTGGGCCTGGCAGACTCGGCGGAAATGATAGCCGGATATCGCCAGGGTTACCGCGTGGCTGAACGAGCGCGGACGGTGCAATAAAGTCCATGACATCAGCTTCCAATAATGCAGGCGTTCGCGGCCAATGATGCCCAAGCGAACGGCCGATCTGGGGAAAGCCAGCATGCGCTGCAAGCCCAGCGGCGACTTGATTTTCGGTGGACGGTATTCGCGCAAGAGGGTGCGAATACGCTGGTAATAATTTTGGGGGGAGTAAATTTGGGAGAGGATGCGGCCATAACCTTCGCGCAGCGCTTTCAAGCCCATGCGCGGGGCGATGTTGGTGGTGCCATCAACATTATCGCCGGTGCTGTCGCCCAGCAGCCGGCCTTCCCGGCGCATGCGATCCAGCAGGCGGGTTCCGGGCGGGGCTTGCAGCATGCCGACCATGGCGGTGACGATGCCGCTCTTTTGGATGAAGTCGATTTGCCGCTGAAAGATCGAGGGATGGTCGCTGTCAAAGCCGACGATAAATCCGCCTTGCACCTGCATCCCCGCACGCTGAATGCGCTTGACATCGGCCACCATGTCGCGGTTTTCGTTCTGCACTTTGCTGCATTCGACTAGGCTGTCGTGGTCGGGGGTTTCGATGCCGATGAAAACCGTGTCAAACCCGGCCTGGGCCATCATGTCCATCAGCGGCTGGTCGTCGGCCAGATTGATCGACACTTGGGTATTGAAAACGCAGCCGCGGCGGTGTTTCCGCCATTGGATCAGCGCCGGCAGCAGGCTGGTTTTCAGTTCCTTCTTATTGCCGATCAGATTGTCATCGACGAAAAAGATCGGCCCGCGCCAACCGGTATCGTAAAGATGGTTCAACTCGGCGATGATTTGCCCGGTGGATTTGGTTCGCGGTTTGCGGCCAAAGAGAGCGGTGACGTTGCAGAAGTCGCAATCGTAGGGGCAGCCGCGCGAATACTGGATGCTCATGGTGGCATAGCGGCGCAGGTTGGCGATGCTCCACAGCGGCGGGGGGGTTGTTTGCAGGTCGGCATATTGATCCGATTTATAAACGTGCTGCGCCCGCCCTTGCGCCAAGTCTTCCAAAAACAGCGGCAGGGTAATTTCGGCCTCATTCAAAATCAGATGATCGACCTGATCGAATTGATCGGCCGCACCACTGAACAATGGCCCGCCGGCGACAACCTTCTTGCCGGCATGTTTGCAGCGGGCGATAAGCTCGTGAGCCGATTGCTGTTGCACCACCATGGCGCTGATGACCACGATATCGGCCCAGGTCAGATCGTTGTCTTTCAGTTCGGCAACATTGGTGTCCACCAGGCGTTTTTCCCAGGCATGGGGAAGCATCGCCGCCACGGTAAGCAGGCCAAGCGGCGGGAGTGCGGCGCGTTTGCGGATGAATCGCAGGGCGTGCTTAAAACTCCAGAAGGTATCGGGAAAGCGTGGATAAAGAAGCAGTGCATTCATAAGGAATAAACCATTGTAGGTTATTCCCAGTGAATAATCCGAGAAATGCGCGGTATTTCTGGAGAAAGAATTCTGACGTGGTTAACCGCGAGGCGCAGCAGTGCGCGTGAGGCAAAAATACGCGCTCGGCTAACCATTGATTACGACTTCGGTGGTTCCTTGGCCTTGAGCCAAGGCATCATTTTCCGTATTTGCCGGCCGATGACTTCCATCGGATGATTGTTGTCGGCTTCGTACAGCCGCTTGAAGTTTTTCAGGCCGCCTTCGTATTCGGCACGCCATTCCTTGGCGAACTGGCCGCTGGTGATTTCGCCCAGAATCTTTTTCATCTCGGCTTTCACTGCCGGGTTGATCAAGCGCGGGCCGCGCGTCAGATCGCCATATTCGGCGGTGTTGGAGATGCTGTAACGCATGTAATCCAAACCGCCCTGGTAGATCAGATCGACGATCAGCTTCACTTCATGGACGCACTCGAAATAAGCCATTTCCGGGGCATAGCCCGCTTCGGTGAGGGTTTCAAACCCGGCCTTGATGAGCGATGACAAGCCGCCGCACAGCACTGCTTGTTCGCCGAACAGATCGGTTTCGCATTCCTCTTTGAAAGAAGTTTCGATGATGCCGCAGCGCGCCCCGCCAATGCCGCGTGCCCACGCCAAGCCGATGTCACGGGCGTTGCCGGTGGCATTTTGATGCACGGCCAGCAGGCAAGGCACGCCGCCGCCTTTTTCAAATTCGCTGCGCACCAGATGCCCGGGGCCTTTGGGGGCGACCATGATCACGTTGACATCCTTGGGAGGAACGATGGTTTTGAAGTGGATGTTAAAGCCGTGGGTAGCGCCCAGGGTTTGTCCGGCGCGAAGGTTGGCGGC
>Ga0316217_10003372_pt1 | contig 18273 bp, 19 predicted proteins | sample 1anoAmetaG_FD_203633 | JGI IMG/M metagenome (GOLD analysis project Ga0316217, IMG submission 203633) | Freshwater microbial communities from Trout Bog Lake, Wisconsin, USA - 1anoA | ecosystem: Environmental > Aquatic > Freshwater > Lake > Hypolimnion/Profundal zone | place: USA: Wisconsin...
TGATTTTCAAAGCGGTTACAAATACTTGTCTTTCGCCATCCGGGCGAGAATTTTCCGCATCTCGCCGCGCGCCCGGAAAGCCCGGACTTTCACCAGCGGCACCGACCAGCCGGTGATTTCGGCGATCTCCTTCACGGAACGGTCCTCGATTTCCAGCAGTTGAATGACCAGCCGCGCCGGCGGCGAAAGTTTTTCCAGCACGCGGTTCACCAGCAGCCGGGCGGCGGCGGCGTCCTCGGCGGCGCTGCCGGGATCGGCCACGAACTTGTCCAGCCAGTCCTGTTCCGGCTCGGAAATTTCGCTGAAGGACGACTCGCGGTTCCGCTGGTGGCCGCGCAGAAAATCGTAACACGTCCGCACCGTCATCCGCATCAGCCAGTGTTCGAACGGCGCTTCGCTGCGAAACGTCTTCAGCTTGTCGAAGGCCTTGAGCCAGACCTCCTGCACGATGTCTTCGATCTCGCTTTCCCGCCGCGCGTAGCGCCGCGCCGTGGCAAACACGCGCGGGGAATATTTTTGCACCAGCGGCTCGAAGCTCGCGGCGTCGCCCTGGAGCACCGCGGTGATAAGTTCGGCTTCGGACCTTTCCATGCGGGAAGAACGCGGGCCTACTTGCGGGTCAGGCCGAGAGTCGTTTCAAACTCGCGCGAAAACTCCGCGAGGATTTCCGCCGCCTTGTGCGGCTGTTCCAGCAGCAGTTTCAGCCGCTCGGCCGTGGATTCCGGCCGCAGGCGGATCAGCTCGGCGGCGGCCACGATGTTGGCCAACCGGCCGTTCACATCATGGCGCATGTCGCGTAGCTTCTGGTGCAGCGCCAGAATTTCTGCTTCGGTCAAGGTGACGGGGCCGCGGGGTTGGTAGCTGGCTGACATTTTTTAATCATCAGGGAAACCGCCTTGTAAAAGCAAGCGGCTTTCGTCTCACGCATAGAAATAACCCAGTTCGCGCAGCGACGCATAATCCTTCGCCCGCTCGGCCGTGGCGCGGCCAATGATGACGTGGTCCACCACGTCAATTTTCAAAAGCTGGCCAGCGCGGATCAAATCCCGCGTCACCTTGATGTCCGCCTCGCTCGGCGTCGGGTCGCCGCTGGGATGATTGTGGACGAGCACAATTCCCGCCGCGTTGGCCACGATCGCCGCGCGGAAAACTTCGCGCGGATGAACCAGAATGGTGTCAAGCGTGCCCTGCGAAATATCCTCCGCGCGAATCAATCGTTTGCGCACGTTGAGCAGCAGCACTTGAAACGACTCGACGTTTTTCAGCCGGTTCGTTTCGCGCATGAAATTCACGACGGTGGCCGGATTATCCAGCACCGGCGATTCGTCGCAGCGCTCCTGCTCCATCCGTTTCGCCAGCGCGAACGCCGCCGCCAGCGTCGCCGCCTTGTCGCGCCCGATGCCGGGAACCAGTTTCAGTTCATCCACCGACGCCAGGGCCAGCGCGTTCAGCGAGCCGAATTTCTGCAGCAGGGTTTGCCCGACCTGCACGACGTTCGTGCCCTGCAATCCGGTGCGCAGCAAAATGGCGATCAGTTCCGCGTGGGTCAGCGCGTCCGGTCCGCGCGCCACGAGCCGTTCGCGCGGGCGCTCGTTCGCCGGCTGGTCTTTGAGGCGGAAACTTTCGGCCATGAAGAATGTGTAAGCGAATCCGCCGCCAAACACACGCGGAAAGTTTATTGGGAACCGGTCGTGCGAAGAACGCGCAGGCGGCGAAAATACTTTTTAACCGCTGTTTTGCGTTTCAAAAACCGAGTGGCTCCGGTCAAGCCGCCGCCGCAATTTCCTCCGGCACCGGCGCGGAAGTGACGGTCTGCGTCCGCCGCGGCTGGTTTTCCAGATGCACCAGCGCGTTCACGTCCAGAATCAGGCCGACGAGGCCGTCGCCCAAAATCGCCGCGCCGGCGAGCAGCCGGTTTTTATGGACCAGCATGTCGTTCACGTTTTTGATGACCACCTCCTGCTTGTGCAGCAGGGCGTCCACAAGCAGGCCGCGCGTGGCGGAGCCGGCCTCGACGACGACGACAATGCCTTCCGTGGCATCGCGCGTGGTGGTGGCAGCGCCGAACAGTTCGGCCAGGCGCAGCAGCGGAATGATTTTGCCGCGCACGTTGACCACTTCGGCGCGCTGCTGCACCCGCGAAACCATGCCGGGCGGCGGGCGGAAACATTCGCGCACGGACAGCGTGGGGATGATGTAGCGCTCCTCGCCGACCCGGACGATGAAGCCGTCAATGATGGCCAGCGTCAGCGGCAGGCTCATTTTGAAAAGCGTGCCGACACCGGACGTCGAGGAAATTTCCACGCGGCCGCGCAACTGCTCAATGTTCCGCCGCACCACGTCCAAACCGACGCCGCGCCCGGAAAGCTCGGTGACTTTTTCCGCCGTGGAAAAACCGGCGGCGAAAACGAAATTATAAATTTCCTGATCGTTGAGCTGCGCCGCCGGCGCGGCCAGCCCGCGTTCCACGGCCTTTTGCAAAATGCGCTCGCGGTTCAATCCCGCACCGTCGTCCTCGACTTCCACGATGATGTTGCCGCCTTGATGATAGGCGCGCAGGTGGAGCGTGCCGACGAGCGGCTTGCCGACGGCGGCGCGCTGCTCCGGCGCTTCGATGCCGTGATCCATCGAGTTGCGGATCATGTGGAGCAACGGATCGTTCAGCACCTCGACCACCGTGCGGTCCAGCTCCGTGTCCTCGCCGCTGGTGATAAAGTTGACCGGCTTCCGCTGCTTCACGCCGATGTCGCGGACGACACGGGACATTTTCTGGAAGACGCCGCGGATGGGCACCATGCGCAGCGCCATGCTCACGCGCTGCAATTCCTTGGTGATGCGGCCCAACTGCGCGATGTTGCGCGCGGTTTGCGGATGGACCGCCGCCAGCTCGGTGAAATTCTGCCCGACGAGCGACTGGGCGATGACCATTTCGCCGACGAGGTCGAGCAGGCCGTCAAGCTTGGTGGTGTCCACTTTGACCATCGTGGACTGGGTGCTTGGCGCGGCGGGGCCGGCGGCCTCTGCAGCGGCCTCCACGGCACCGTTGCCAGAAGCAATATTTTCAGCCGGCGCGGCGGGGGCCACGGTTGGGTCTGGCACCAAGTGCCGGCCTTCGATGACTTCCTGCACTTCGGCCTTCAGCTGCGCCGTGGAAATGGTGATGGGTTGCACCGGCCGGCTGCCACCAAGCTGGCCCTCAATTTCATCGAGAAATTTTTTTAGCACATCGCGCCCGCGCAAAATCAGTTCGATGACGGCGGGATCAATCACGAGCTTGCCCTGCCGCGCCAAGTCAAGCAGCGATTCGAGGACGTGCGCGAGGCGGTTGATGGGCAGGAGATTCAAAAATCCCGCGCCGCCCTTGAACGTGTGGAACGCGCGGAAAATGGTGTTGAGCACCTCGGCGTCGGCCGGCTGGTGTTCCAGCACGAGGACGCCCTGCTCGATGTTGTCCAGATGTTCGCGGGATTCGGAAATGAATTCGCGCAACAACTCCGCGTCATCCGCGAAATTCAAATTCAGCGGCGCTTCTTCAACGGGCAGGACCGCAGCGTCCGGCACCGGCGCGGGCAGCACGACGGCGGGCGCGACGAGTGCGGGCGCAACCGGAACGTTGGAGGAACTCGCCGCCCCGGTCAGCGCCTGCACCTGCGCCAGTAATTCTAGCAGCCAGGCAACTTCCCCGGCGGAAAACGGCTGGCCGGATTCGACGATCCGCACCAAGCGTTCCCAGGCCGCGCCCCCCAGCGCGACCAGTTCCGGAAAACAGCCCAGCGTCGCGGCCTCGTCGCGGAGATTGCCAATCAGGTCGAGAATGGGAAACTGGCCCTGCGGGCGGCACCGATCTCGGCCTGCAAATGCCCGGTCAGTTTTAATAGCCTGCAGCGGTCGCTCATGTTTCAAATCGGCCCGCCGCCGGCGGTTTCCGGCGGAGACACTCCGACACGTCATTATCGGCGGGCCGGTGGAAAGCTGAAATAATTATTTCATTTTCCGCCGGAACTGCCGAGAATGCGCGTGGCGAAAACCGCCGGATATTTTTTGCTGATGGAAAAAATTAGAAAACTTTTGGACAAGGTCGAGGTGCTGCCGCTGTCGCCGACGCTGCTGCCCAAGCTGCTGCCGAAGTTGAGCGATGTAGACTCGAATTTCGACGAGGTGGTGGACATCATCGCGCTCGATCCGTCGCTCACCGCCAAGCTGCTGCAGATTTGCAACAGCGCTTTTTTCGGTCTGGGCGAACCGGTGTCCACCGTGGCCGAAGCCGTGAACCAAGTGGGATATCAGGCCATTTATCTGCTCGTGGCCATGATCAACGGCAGCACTTGTTTCCCGTGGCCGTCGCCGGTGGGCGTGGACGCCGCCCGGCTCTGGCGGCACAGCATCACCACCGCGTTTCAAGCCAAGTTCGTCGCCGAATCCGCCGGGCAGGATGGCAACCTGCTGTTCACCGCCGGGTTGCTGCACGACATCGGCAAGGTGGTGCTTGGCCAGTCGCAGCCGCAGGCGATGGCGGCCGCCTTTCGCAACCCGTCTGATGCGGCGTCAGCGGAGCGGGAACATTTGCTCTTTGGCGTCACTCATGCCGAGGTGGGCGCGGCCCTGCTGGAACGCTGGAAGCTGCCGGCCCAGCTGGCGGTGGGCGTGCGGTGGCATCATGACCCGAAATCCGCCCAGGGTTTTGAGCGCATCGCCGCGTGCGTGCAACTCGGCAATCTGCTGACGCACAGCGCGGAGCGGCCGGGCCTCCTCGAAGGCGGCGAATTCAAGGGTGCGCTGGCGCTGCTGCATTTGTCCACCGATCACGTGCCGCGCTGGAACGAACGGCTCCGCGATCATCAGCGGCTGATTGACGGCATGAGCCGCCTGCCAGTTTGATAGCCGGTCAAACAATTCCAATTGAGCCGGGCTCCTCGGCCTCGGCTTCCCAACATTTTGAGGACGCGAACGAGGCCGCTTTTGCGGGTTGAAAAAACCGGGTGCATCGGCGGCCATCCGTGGTTACCTTTTCAGCATGAAAACCGAATCCCTTCGCATCGGCATGAAAGTGCGCCACCCGCAATACGGCTCCGGCACCGTCAAAACCATTTCCGAAACCGTGGCGGAAATCCAGTTTGACGATGGCAGCAAACACGCCGTTGCGCCCGAACCCAGCGGGTTGGAACCGATGGAACCGCAGGTGGCCGTCAGCGGCCTGGGCGTGCCGCTAAAACAATTTGTGGAAGAGACGCTGGCCGCGGCGGTGGCGCAGCTCGGTTTGGAAAAACCGGATTCGGTGGTGGAACAGCTCGGCTTGCGCTGGCACGGCGGCAAGCTGGTGCTGCACCCGGCGGATGCGACGTTGCAGACGAAGGAAGTGCCGCTGGAAGTTTTTTTCCACAAGATCGTGATGGTCCGGAACAACCTGCGCGTGCTGGAGCAAAAGCTCAACGCGCATGAAAAATTATCCGACGGCGAAAAAGTGGAGATGCAGCAATACCTCACCAAGAGCTACGGTTCGCTGACGACGTTCAACGTGCTGTTCAAGGACAAGGAAGACCAGTTTTAGTCAAAACCAAACAACCAGACACAAATAATATGGATTCATTTCTTTCAAGATTTATCACATATTTCTCTTCAAGAGAATTTAAGTTTTATTCTGCTAACTTCAATCCTAATCATGTTGACCGAGCATCACTCTTTACTCGGTTGTGTGTTTGTTCTGTAAGTGCGATTGAATTTGGAGCATTGGGTTCACTAGCTTCTGGTGAAGGGGCAAAATCAACAAATTCAAACTTAACGTCAAACCTTGCTGAATTCTCAAGGCTTGGAGATGTCGTAGGAATTTATTTAAAATACGGTCAGCCTGTTATTGTATTAGTGGTAGATGGAGAAATTCTTAATGACGAACAAATCTTGGGGCGGTTTATTCTTATTCATCAAACAGCTACGAAGATGCGCAGTTTTAGTTTGGGGTTGGGGTTCGGCGGTAAACTACCAGTCAGGACACTAACCTTCACAGTGTTTAAGAGCCATTCAAAAGCAATTCATTTCAAAGAAACATTATCCTCTCAATGCAAGAAATATAGTCTATTCAATAAAATATGGGTTTTACCGTTCACGGTTGATTTAGAGCGCAAACGGGTTTCCAAATGGAGCGGATTGCCTATGACTGAATTTAAGGAAGATCTGATGGAGAAGGTTTTATTTGACTAAAAATATAACATGAATAAATCAATCGTTAAAATAATTCCAAAAGGCGACTTTAAAGAAGTCAGTATTGAGTCAGAAGACTGGCATATTTTATTTCTTAACTTGGTAAAGAAATTACAGCTTATTAAATACAGCATCTATTCCATGCCAAATATACCTGACGACATTCAAGCCGAACTCAACGCAAGAGGATATTGCGAATTGATTTTAGAAAGTGATAATTGGCAACATTTTCTTGTGCCAAAACACAAACCATTGAAGCATTAAGAATACAGCTTACATTTTATTTACCTATGAATATAGATGGTTACAATAAAACAGCGGCACTTGTGAGGATTTCTGCATTGAATACCGCTGGACGACTAATGGAAGTCGGCCAACCGAAGCCAGAGGGAAGATTTATGGTCTTAACCGAAGAATTTTTGGCGTTTTACACCATGATGGCTTGCAGATTTATTTATATGGTTTACGAAATAAAAGAAGCGGACAAGGTTGAAACATATTACGAAAGTATTCGCTCTGCATTGCGAAGCAAATTGAATGACAAGATTCATTCCGTCATGGATTCATATAAGGTTGATGATACTATGGAATATATGGTTGGCAAGTTAGCTTACGAAGACAGCTTCAATAATGCATTTTGGGCTTTGTGGAAAGCAGATTTAGATTCGCTTCGGATAACATTGAGCTATCTGGGGGAACTTGCGAAAGCTGGAATGACGATGCCATCAGAGGATAAGACAGATATTGCTTGTTTTGCAATGATTATCAGAAGTGCTAGATATTGTTTTTTAGAAAACACCAAGATTCCACCTGTTGAGTTAATAAACGAATGCAGTAAAGTGTTTTTAGACGAGGGGAGCAAATTCAATGAAACAATAAATATAATATTGTTGAATCAATTTAACCGCTCTCGTTAAGAGTATTTTTAAAATAGACCCCCTGCCATTTTCGGCAGAGGGGATTGATTGAACGACGTAAATTGAAATCACTCATCCAGACCCGCGACACGCGCTCGGTGCGCGCGTTCCTCATCGGCGTGGAACTCAAGTCGCGCACGGCCGCCGACATCCGCGAATCACTCGCCGAACTTGCCGAACTTACCGAGACCGCCGGCGCGCAGCTCGCCGGCGAGGCGGTGCAGAAGCTGGAGTCGCCCGTGGCCGCGACCTACATCGGCAAGGGCAAGGCGGAGGAACTCGCCGCGTTCTGCAAGGAAAACACGGTGGACACAGTCATATTTGATGACGAGCTTTCACCGGCGCAGACGCGCAATCTGGAGAAAATTTTCGGGTGCAAGATCATGGACCGCACGGCGCTGATTCTCGACATTTTCGGGCAGCGCGCCCGGACGCGCGAAGGCAAATTGCAGATCGAACTCGCGCAGTTGAAATACCTGCTGCCGCGCCTGACGCGGTTCTGGTCGCACTTGTCGCGCCAGCGCGGTTCCACCGGCTCGATCGGCGGCGAAGGCGAATCGCAGCTCGAAGCCGACCGCCGGAAAATTTCCGAGCGCATCGAAAAAATTGCCAGCGAACTCGACAACGTCCGCCGCCAGCGCGAAACGCAGCGCGCCGGCCGCCAGCGCAGCCAGTGGCCGCTCGCTTCGATAGTCGGCTACACGAATGCCGGCAAATCCACGCTGTTGAACCAGCTCACCGGCGCGGCGGTTTTGGCGGAGGACAAATTATTTGCCACGCTCGATCCGACGACGCGGCGGCTGAAATTGCCGACGAACCAGAATGTGTTGCTCACCGACACGGTGGGCTTCATCAAGAAACTGCCGCACGGGCTGGTCGAGGCGTTCAAGGCCACGCTCGAAGAAGTGGTGCAGGCGGATTTGCTGGTGCATGTCGTGGACATCAGCCATCCGCAGGCGGCGGAGCAGATTGACGCGGTGAACACGGTGCTGATGGAAATCGGCGCGGCAGAAAAACCCGTGCTGATGGTGTTCAACAAGATTGACCAACTCACCGGCAGCATGCCGGCAGCGATGCGGGAAAAATATCCGCACGCGGTTTCCATTTCGGCGAAAACCGGCGAGGGCATCACGCCGCTGCTGGCGGAAATCGGCACGCAACTCCGGCCCATCCGCGACTTTCTGGATTTGCGCGTGCCGCAGGAACAAGCGGCCGTTATTGCGCGGATTCACGCCGTCGGCCAGGTGGTGGCGAGCCGCTACGGCGGGAAAAACGCGCGGTTCAAGGTGCGCATCCCGCCGCATCTGCGCGAGGAATTTGCGCCGTTCGTGGTGGCGTGAAAACGGGAGGGCTTTACTTGCGCGGCGCGGTGCTTCATTTTTTCGGGAATGTCTTTTGACCGGCGCAATCTGGACTGGTGGTGCGGCCGCGGCATCTTGTCGCTGCTGCTGGGGATGCTTGTGTTTGGCCCGCTGGCGTTCGGCGGCGTTTATCCGTGGGCGTTTCTGGTGCTGCAAGCGCTGGCGACGGGCATCTTCGCACTCTGGGCGGCGCGGCTGTGGATCAGCCCACGCCCGAAACTGCTCTGGCCGCCGCTGGCGTGGGCGGTGCTGGCGTTTGTCGTTTATGCGATCATCCGCTATTTCACGGCGGACATCGAATACGTCGCCCGGCTGGAGCTGATCCAAATTTTATTGTTCGCCTTCATTTTTTTCACGGTGGTCAACCATCTGCACGGTCAGGATGAAATCATGGCGGTGACCTCGACGCTCGTGACCGTGGGAACGGGCATTGCCTGCTACGCGCTGGCGCAGTTTGTCACGCACTCGGACCATGTCTGGAACCTCGTCACCGGCTGCGCGGACCGGGCGTCGGGCACTTACATTTCGCCGAACAAACTGGCGGGGCTGCTGGAAATGCTGCTGCCGCTGGCGCTGGCGTTTTTGCTGGTGGGCCGCGTGGGCATCGTGACGCGCATCCTGCTGGCTTATGCGGCGGTGGCGATGGCGGCGGGCCTGGCGGTGACGCTGTCGCGCGGCGGCTGGGTGGCGGCGGGCGCGGGCGTTTTGCTGCTGCTGGGCATTTTGCTGGGCCACCGCAATCACCGCTGGCGAGCGCTGCTGCTGCTGCTGGTGCTGCTGGCCGGCGGCGGCGTTTTCGTTTCGCATTATCTGTCCAAAAGCATCGGCTACATGGAGCGGGTGGCGCAGCCCGACCCGGCCGCATCAGGGGTGCTGGACGTGGAATCTCGGCTGGATATGTGGCGGGCGGCCGTCGCGATGTGGCGCGATCATTTTTGGTGGGGCGTGGGACCGGCGCATTACGACTACCGCTTTCGCGAATACCGGCCGGAAACTTTTCAACAGCGGCCGGACCGGGCGCACAATGATTATTTGAACTTGCTGGCGGATTGGGGCACGGTCGGCGGCTTCCTCGTGTTTGCCGGCATCGGCATTTTTCTTTTCGGGCTGTGGCAAACGTGGCCGCACGTCCGGCGCGAGGAAAATGCCTTTGGCAGCGGCCAGAGCAACCGCTTTGCCTTTTATCTCGGGGCCGTCAGCGGATTGTTTGCGCTGGCGGTGCATTCCACGGTGGATTTCAACCTGCACATGCCGGCCAACGCGCTGGTGGGCGTGACGTTGCTGGCGCTGGTGGCGAGCAATGTGCGCTTCGCCACCGAGCGGCACTGGCGGCGGCCGGGCCTGCCATTGAAACTGGCACTCACGCTCGCGCTCGCGGGCGTGGCGGCTTATTTCATCGCCCAAGGCTGGCGGCGCGCCGGCGAGACACGCTGGCTGGCGCGGGCGGAGGAGCAGCCCAATTTTTCGCCGGAACGCGCCGCGGCCTTGAAACACGCCTTCGCGTGCGAGCCGGAAAATTTTGAGACGGCCTACGCCATCGGCGAATGTTACCGCATTCAAAGTTTGGATGGCGGCGAAAATTATTCCGCCCAGGCACGCACGGCGATGGAATGGTATGACCGGAGCCGCCAGTTCAACCCGCATGACGGCTACAATTATTTGCGCACCGGCATGTGCCTCGACTGGCTGGGTCGGCACGCGGAGGCCGGACCGTTTTTTGCCGAGGCGGAAGCGCGCGACCCCAACGGCTATTACATGATCGCCAACATCGGCTGGCACTATGTGCAAATCGGCGATTACCCCGCCGCGCGGCAATGGTTCAGCCGCTCGCTCAAGTTTGGCAACGACAACGAGATCGCCAAAAACTATTTGTTCCGCATCTGCCAGCCGAAGCTTATTGAACAGGCGTCGGGGCAGCAATTGTTTCGGCCCGATTTTGGCGGAAAAGGCCATTGACAACCCCGCTGGCCAGAGCGTATTGTGGAGCCACCTAAATCGAGAAAAAGGTTTTATGAAAAAATTTCAAATTCTGCTGCTCGCCGCCCTGTGTGGGGCCGCCATCGGAACCGCCAGCCAAGCCTCGGCCCAAACCGCCAGACCCTGCTACGCCACGGTCGTTCGCGTTGAAGGCGAAGCCAGTTATTCCCTGGACAAAATAAACTTCTCGCCCCTCGTTCCCGGCAAGTATCTCCCGCCTGGTTCCAGCATCCGCACCGGACAAAACGGCGTGGTGGACGTGGTGCTGGGCACCGCTGTCGAACTGCCTCAGGCCAGCTGGGCGCCCGAACGCATCGGTCTCGCGGCGGACTACCCCGTTCGCGGCATGATCTCCTACAAGCCCACCGCCGAGCAAAACACTGTCCGCCTGATGCCCAAGACGCTGCTGTCCATTGACAAGCTCACCACCACCGACACCGGGGCCGACACCGTCAGCGACACGGAACTGAATCTCCAAAAAGGAAAAATTTTTGCCAGCGTCAAAAAACTTTCCGCCGCCGCCCAGTATATCATCAAAACCCCGACCGGCATTGCCGGCGTGCGCGGCACCCAGTTCAGCATCACCCTCAATGACGACGGCACTGTTCAGAGTTTGGATGTCTATAAAACCACCGGCAATGACGGCCTGATTTTGTCGCTGACCCTCCCCGACGGCACCACCCAGACTTGGATCATCAACCAGGGCCAAATGTATTCCCCCGGCTCCACCGACCCGGTTGCCATCCCGCCCGCAGTTGAACAGATGATGCGGGAGGCTTTCTCCGCCTTGCGGACGATTTACGTTGAAGTGATCGGCTTTGACTACGACCGCACCTTGCAATACGAGTCCTCCGATTTTGGACATCATCCCCACACTCCGACCCTGTAATCATTAATTAATTTTTACCCACCAGCGCAGCCTTGAGTTGCGCTGGTTTTTTGTTTAATCCAACGGCGTGCAATTCAAGCGACCCAAACGCGCGCCGGCGCTGCTCGCCCTCGGCGTCCTCGCGCTCGTTTGCCTCGTCCGTTTTTGGAACCCGGAATTCTGCGAGCGAGTCGAGCAGATGACCTACGACCTCCGCGTCCGCGCCGCCGAAAAATTTCCCGCGCCCGCCGCCACCAACCTTGCGTTTGTCTCGATGGAGGAATCCAGCATCGCCGCCATCCGCAAAGGCCTGCTGGGCCGGCCTTACGGGCTTTACTGGCCGCGCCATGTTTACGGCCGGCTCGTTGAGGAACTGGCCGCCCAGGGCGCAAAAACCGTCGCCTTCGACGTGCTGTTCGGCGAACTCCGCCCCGACCACGCGCCCGTCCAGATGGCCGACGGCAGCCTGATGGAGTCCGACGATTTTTTCGCCCTGCAAATGCGCCGCGCCGGCAACGTGCTGCTCGCCGCCACGCCCGATGTGACGCCGCCAAGGCTGTTCACCACCAACGCGCTCGCGCTCGGCGATATTTCCACCGCGAAAGATTCCGACGGCATTCTCCGCCGCGCGCAGGCGTTCCGCGACCGGCGCGTGTGGCATCCGCTGTTTGAAAAACTTGCCGCCGATCCGCAGATCGCCGCCGATTTGGACAACGCCCGGTTCGCACCGGGGAAAATTCTTTTGCCGCAGACCGGCAGCACCAACGTCATCGAGATCGCCGTGGATGCGGAAAATAATTTTCACGTTGCCGATTTTCTTGGCGACCCGCTGCCGTCCAGCGTCGCCCCGGTGGCGAAGGCGTTCACGACCCAGCGCATCTGGCACATGGGCGTCGTCCTCGCCGCACAGGAATTGCAACTTGATCTCGCCCGTGCCGATGTGGATTTGCCACATGAGAAAATCACCCTGCGCGGCGCGAACGGCGTGGTGCGCGAAATTCCCGTGGACCGCGCCGGCACTTTTCTGGTGAACTGGCATCTCCGCCTCCCGCGCACGCCCATGGAAAATGTGCTCGGGCAGGACAAGCTGCGGCTGGCCGGCGCGACCAACGGCCTGCGGGATGATTTTCGCGGCAAACTCGTCATCGTCGGCTCCGCCGCGCAGGGCAACGACCTGACTGACCACGGCGCGACGCCGCTGCAAAACGACACGCTGCTCGTCAGCAAACATTGGAACGTCGCCAACACCCTCATCACCGGCCAGTTCATCCGCCGCCTGCCGCTGCCGTGGGAAATCGCGCTCATTATTTTATTGGGCGCGGCCTCGGCGCTGCTGACGTGGCAGCTCCGCGCATTTTCAGCGGCGGGCGGGACGCTGCTGCTGGCCACCGCCTACGCGGGCGTCGCCGTTTTTGTGTTCATCCAATTCCGGCTCTGGCTGCCGGTGGTTTTCCCGGTCGCCGGCGCGATGCTGATGGAGCACGTCAGCCTCATCGCCTATCGCGCGATGTTTGAGGAAGGCGAGAAGCGCCGCGTCAAATCGGTGTTCTCACGCATCGTCTCGCCGGATGTCGTCAACGAGCTGCTCCAGGCGAAAAAACTTTCGCTCGGCGGCGCGCGCCGCGAAGTCACCGTGTTTTTTGCCGATGTGCGCGGCTTCACGACGTTCACGGACGAAATGCAGGAGCACGCTGCGGAATTTGTCCGCCGCCGCAACCTCGCCGGCGCGGCGGCGGAAAAATGTTTTGACGATTCCGCCCGCGAAACGCTGGCGACGGTGAACTGTTATCTCGCCGTCGTGGCTGACGCGGTGAAAAAACACGGCGGCACGCTCGACAAATACATCGGCGACTGCGTAATGGCGTTCTGGAACGCGCCGGTGCCGGATGCGGAACACGCACTGAACTGCGTCCGCGCGGCGATTGATGCGCAGCAGGCGATTGCCGAGTTGAACCGCCAGCGGCTCGCGCAAAACGAATGGCGCGAACAGAAAAACCGCGAGCGCGCCGCCGCCGGGCTGCCGTCCAACCCGCCGCTTGCCGCCTTGCAGCTCGGCACCGGCATCAACACCGGTTCCGTCACGGTCGGCTTGATGGGATCGGACCAGCATATTTTGAATTATACGGTTTTCGGCCGCGAGGTGAATTTGGCCAGCCGGCTGGAGGGTGTTTCCGGCAGCGGCCGCATCCTCATCAGCGAAACGACGCTCCGCCACCTGCGCCGCGCCGATCCCACGCTGGCGGCGCGCTGCGTCGAGCTGCCGGCGGAAAAACTCAAGGGCATTCGCGAGGCAGTGAAGTTTTTCGAGGTGCCGTGGCAATAGTTTTCAGTTTTTAATTTTCGGTTTTAAGTTAAATTGCTGGCGCGGCATCGGCAGCAACCAACAACTAAAAATTCAAAACTAAAATCTAAAAATGCGCACCGCGATTTATCCCGGCAGTTTTGATCCGCTGACCAACGGCCATCTGGACGTGATCCAGCGCGCCGCGAAATTGTTTGACCGCGTCATCGTGGCCGTGGCGGTGAACGAGAGCAAACATCCGCTCTTCACGCTGGCCGAGCGCGTGGCGCTGGTGAAACGGGCCGTGGCGCACCTGCCGCACGTCAAGGCGGACTCGTTTGGCGGGTTGCTGGTGGAATACGCCGCCGAACAGAAAGCGGGGACGATTGTGCGCGGCCTGCGCGCCGTGTCGGATTTTGAATTCGAGTTCCAGCTCGCGCTGATGAACCGGAAGCTGGATGAAAACATCGAAACGATTTTCATGATGCCAAAAGACACTTACACGTTTTTGAGTTCGCGCATCGTGAAGGAAATCGCGCGGCTCGGCGGCGACGTGCGGGCGTTCGTGCCGCCGAATGTGCAAATCGCGCTGAAGAAAAAACTGAAACCGGGGAAATAGTTTTTAATTCGTAATTTTAAGTGTTTAGTTGGCGATGCGCGGCGCGGCCGGCGTTTTCCAACTAAAAATTAAAAACAAAAAATTTATGTTGAAAGTCAATCTCCGCCATCTGGAGGAGCACGGCCTCCGCCTCCAAGGCGAACTGCCGGTGGCGGAGCTGGATCTGGGCGTGAATGATGAGCTGATTCGCGCGGAACAGCCGTTGCGCCTCGATTTGTCGGTAGAGCTGCTGCACGACGCCGTGCTGGCGACCGGCTCGCTAGTGCTGCCGCTGGAGTGCGAATGCGCACGCTGCCTGAAAAAATTCAAATTCAACCTGAAGCTCACCGGCTGGGCGGCGCATCTGCCGCTGGAAGGCGAGGACAAGGTGGCCGTGGACAACGATTGCGTGGACTTGACTCCGTTCGTGCGGGAAGATATTCTGCTCAACTTTCCGCAACATCCGTTGTGCAAACCGGATTGTGCGGGATTGAAGCAAAAGCAAACCGCCCGCAAGGCTGGGGCCGCCGAAAAAACGGCCGCCGCCGCGTGGGCTGAACTCGACAAACTGAAACTGAAATAGATTTATGGGCGTTCCCAAAAGAAAACCGTCAACGAGCCGGCAGCGTATGCGCCGCGCTTACAACAGCGTGCTCAAGCTCCCCCAGCTGGGCAAATGTCCCCAATGCGACGCGCCGTATGTGCCGCACCGCGTGTGCCCTGCCTGCGGCTTCTACAAAGGCCGACAGGTCCTGACCGTCACGGCCGGCGCGTGATGAGTTTTTAATTTTGAGTTTTGAATTTTGAGTTGTTTTTCAACTCAAAACTAAAAATTAAAAACTAAAAACTTTTTCATCATGCGCATTGCAGTGGATGTCATGGGGGGCGACCACGGTTGTGGTGTCATCATCGCCGGCGTGAAGCGCGCCCTCGAAGAGCACAAGAACATCTCCACGATTTACCTCGTCGGCAACAAGGCGGACATACACGCCGCGCTGCCGCCCCGCGGTTTCCGCGATCATCGAGTCCGCATCATCCACGCCAGCGAAGTGGTGGAAATGGCGGACAAGCCGGTGGTAGCACTGCGCAAAAAAAAGGATTCTTCCATCGCCCGCGCCGCCGATTTGGTGAGCGAAGGCCAGGCGGACGCGCTGGTTTCCCTCGGGAACACCGGCGGCATTTTCGCGGCGGCCACGTTCAAGGTCGGCCGCATTCCCGGCGTGGACCGCGGCTGCATCGCCACGGTGATTCCGCGCCACGAAAGCGAATTTGTGCTGCTCGACGCCGGCGCCAACGTGGAGTGCAAGGCGTTTCACCTCGCGCAGTTCGCCGTGATGGGCAATGTCTACTCCCGCGAAGTGCTGAAGCATGAAAATCCGCGCGTCGGCATTTTGAGCATCGGCACCGAGGACACCAAGGGCAACGATCTCACGCTGGAAACCTTCCAGCTCTGCAAAAAGCTGAATCTGAATTTCATCGGCAACGTCGAGGGCCATGACCTGTTCAAGGATCACGTGGACGTGGTCGTGTGCGACGGCTTCGTGGGCAATATCGTTTTGAAAACGGTCGAGAGCCTGGCCGTGGCGATGTTTTCCATGCTCAAACGCGAGCTGATGCACACCACGCAGCGCAAGCTCGGCGCGTATCTTGCCAAGGGCGCGTTTCAGTCCATCCGCCGGCGCATGGACCCGGAAGTTTATGGCGGCGCGCCGCTGCTGGGTTTCAACGGCCTCGTGTTCAAGGCCCACGCCTCCGCGCGCGAACGCGCCGTGACCAGCGCCATCCGTGTGACAGCCGACGCCGTGCAAACCCAGATCAACCAGACCATCGCCCGCGACATCGCGGCGGCGAACCTCCTTCTCGGGGCCGGCTCCGTCCCCCCGACGACTTCATGAAAAACCCGCGCGCCAAGCATAATTTTGTCAGCCGCACCTGTTCCATCACCGGCGTCGGCTCGTATGTGCCGGAACGCATTCTGACCAACGCCGAGCTGGAAAAAATGGTCGAGACCTCGGACGAATGGATCACCACGCGCACCGGCATCAAGGAGCGGCGCATCGCCGCCGCCAACGAATTCACCTCCGACCTCGCCACCAAAGCCGCCCAGCGCGCCATGGAAATGGCCGGCGTCACCGCCGACCAGATTGATTTGATCATTGTCGCGAGCATCACGCCCGACATGCCGTTCCCGAACACCGCGTGTCTGGTGCAGCAAAAAATCGGCGCGCGGCGCATCCCGTCGTTTGACATCGAGGCCGCGTGTTCCGGTTTTCTCTACGCGCTGGAGGTCGGCCAGAATTTCATCGCCTCGCGCAACTTTGAAACGGTGCTGGTCATCGGCGCGGAAAAACTTTCCGCCATCACCAACTGGAAGGACCGCAACACCTGCGTGCTGTTTGGCGACGGTGCGGGTGCGGCGATTCTGCAAAACCGCGCCGGTTCCCATGGCCTGCTCACCACCGCGCTGGGCGCGGACGGCGGCAAAGCCGAACTGCTTTCCATGCCCGGCGGCGGCAGCCGCTGTCCGGCCTCGCCGCAGACCGTGGCGGACGGCCTGCATTTCCTGCGGATGGACGGCAAGGAGACGTTCAAGAACGCCGTGCAGGCGATGTGCAGCGCGGCCAACGAAGTGTTGCGCCGCTGCGAAATTGACATCACCAAAATCAAATGCGTGATTCCGCACCAGGCCAACCGCCGCATCATTGACGCCGTCGCCGAACGCCTGAACGCCACGCCGGAACAACTGTTCGTCAACCTCCACAAATACGGCAACACCTCCGCCGCGTCCGTGGCCATCGGGCTGGACGAGGCCGTGCGGTCGGGCCGCATCCAGCGCGGCGACCTAATTTTGATTGTCGCCTTCGGCGCCGGCCTGACGTGGGGTGCCGCCATCATCGAATGGTGAAGAACTTCAATTTGACGGCAGCGGTGGAGATGTTAAGTTGCTTTACTTATGAGTGCTAAAAAAATCGGGAGCCTGGGTTCTGTGGAAAACTCCGTCAGCGTCACCGGCCGGCAGGCCGCGCTGGAATTGCCGGCGGAAAAAGTTGCGGTGCACAAAAAAGGCATTGAATTTCGCAGCCCGGAGCCGTTCACCGAATGGTCCGAGATGACGGTCACGCTGCAATCACCGCGCGACGGCAGCCGGCTGTCCGGCCACGGGGTCGTCGTCGCCTGCGCCGGCAACAAACATTCCGGCTACCACGTTTCTATGCTGTTCACCAGCATGACGCCGCAGGCGGAAAAACAGCTCGGCGCAATGGCGCGTTCCGAATTTGGTGCTGGTTGAGCGCAGAATTTTCAAAGCGATTTGCAACCCCCGGACAAAGGTTCGGGGGTTATTTTTTTGACCCGTCGCCGCCGATTTTTTAAGCTGCCGGCATGAAAATTCTTTTGACCACCACTTCGTTTCAAGACACGCCAGGCGCGCACCATGAACTGCTTCAGCAGACCGGCTGGGAAATCATCACCGCGCGCGGCCCGCTGAATGAGGCCGACACGCTTGCGCTCGTCGGCGACGTGGACGGCTACATCTGTGGCGACGACGCCATCACCCGCAAGGTTTTGGAAAAGGCGCGCCCGAAGCTGAAAGTCTTGAGTAAATACGGCATCGGCGTGGACAAGATTGACGTGAAGTCCTGCACGGAATTCGGCATTCCCCTGCTCTTTACGCCGGGCGTCAACCACACGACCGTCGCCGAACACACGTTTCTGCTGCTGCTCGCACTCGAAAAAAACCTGCTGTTTCACACCGATTCCACGCGCAGCGGCGGCTGGAAACGCAAGACCGGCCACGAGCTGTTGGAGAAGACCATCGGCATCGTCGGCCTCGGCCGCATCGGCAAGGAGGTCGCCATCCGCGCCAAGGCGTTCGGCATGAAAGTCATCGGCTTCGACGTTTATTGGGATGAGAAATTCGCCAATGAACACAGTGTGAAACGCGCCGCGACGCTCGACGAGATTTTTGCCGCGAGCGATTATCTTTCGCTGCACACGAACCTCACGCCGGAAACGCGCGACCTGATTTGCGCCCAATCCATCGCCAAGATGAAGAAGGGTGTTTTGATTTTGAACTG
>Ga0316217_10003373_pt1 | contig 18270 bp, 14 predicted proteins | sample 1anoAmetaG_FD_203633 | JGI IMG/M metagenome (GOLD analysis project Ga0316217, IMG submission 203633) | Freshwater microbial communities from Trout Bog Lake, Wisconsin, USA - 1anoA | ecosystem: Environmental > Aquatic > Freshwater > Lake > Hypolimnion/Profundal zone | place: USA: Wisconsin...
AGAAAATAAAGGCGCTATGGGATACCTTTTGGTCAACATTGCTGTTCTGGGACCAGAAGACAAAGTTATGGTTCACGATACTGCCTTCATTAAAGATCCAGTAAGCAATAGCCTATCCTTAGTTAACTACCATTGAAGATACCATTACCAATACCAAAATAAAACTGATTGATTATTCGATAACTGTTTAGGTTTACAGAGGCGAGAACTTGATACCCTTGGATTTAGCTGCAAGGTCTGTGGATGCTTACGTTATTGCCAAATTTTCAGGGAATAAGATAGAAACCAAATACGTCAAAAAAACGCTGAATCCTTAATGGAACTAAGCTCTGAAAATAGCAACAGGTGTTCCCACAAAAACAAGGTATCTGACGCTCTAGGTTTGGAATCACAATTACTTCTCCAAAGATGACTTGATTGGAACTTTGAGGATTCCTTTTGTCGATATCTGTGAGCATAAGTACACTGAGCCACAATGGGGCCATTTATACGGACCTCCAATGTGCGCAGTCGATTAGCCTCCAAGCAATTATGCTTCTAAAATGCAGCTTTACGGCCAAGAACTAGGATCCCATTACAGAGGCAGGATACTGTTCAAAATAGTTGGGAAGAGATACGTGCATTCCACCACAGGGTATAGATATATCTATGAAGAAAAACGGACATCAAATTCAAATTTCCTTATAAGCCAACCCCAGTGGTTGCCCTCAAGACATACACACTTAGTCTGGAGTTGATTGAAGGGTTTCAGCTGCCTCGAAGAAACCAAGCCTTCATTCAGGTAGCTATGGGGCAGTACGTGATCAAAACAAGCCGAAATTACCAGGTCTAATAAAAAAGGCTCTGCTAATTCCATGATATCCTCTAGGACAAAAAAGTGCAGTTTCCAGAAGACATTTAGCAAGTTCCAGACATCATCATCTACTTTTGCGATGGACCGTAGGAAAAAAATAGGATGACTTTTGTCAGAATAAAAGCTTCTGACGTCAAGACTCTTCTCAGAAACAAGCAATCCAAAATTCTTCCTTTACAAGGAGATAAATCACTTCATTTGCTTAAGAATTTCGAAATCGGGGGTTATCTCAACTGCCGAGTCAACCTTTATACTGATGCTGCTCCAGCAGTCAAAACAATTGAGAGTGAGTTGATCGACAAAACATCGTACTATCTTTCCCTCTATATCTTCAAAGGTGAAGATTTCCCTCCAGCCAAAATTGAAGGATCCTGTAGCCCTGTAATTAAATTTAACTGCTTCGGCTCTACGGCAGCTTCTAAAGTGAAAGAAAGGTCTTTCAACCCAATCTGGGGGCAGGACCTGCATATGTCGCCAGTCAGCATGCAGGATATTTTCGCAACCAACATTACAAAAGCTATTGTCTGCTAAGTGTTTGACCATGTAGATGGGGAGAGTAAAGACCAATTCATCGGAAGTTTTATCATATAATTGCAGTGTAACTAAAAATCAAAGCAAATATTCAAACCTGAGAAAAAATCTGAACCTTTGGTAAAATCTTCAATGGGAACGAATGCTAACCAGCAGCCGATAGAATATCTCTACCTCAAACCGAGATGGTATTATGTTATAAATCCGCACATCTAGGTCGGAAAAAATATTTTTGGACGTGTTCTTATGGGGGCAGCTTTATTTAAGTTTGAAGACATCCAAAAACAGAGAATACCAGCACTGTTTTACAACTATTCCATGAGGCCTAAGCGAGAGGAGTAAAAGAAAGAGAAAGGTAAATAGGGGTAACTCAAATTGGGGGAAATCGATTAGAAAAAATCGGTTAAAGCTGGTGCTAAATCGCAAGAGCAGGAAAAATACAAACGCCAGCTTATAGAATACTAAACCAGAAGTATGCAGATATACGTTATTGGGTTGCGTTAGATTAGAGATTCTTCCAAAACTGTGCTCACCCAAGGACACGTTGATTTGCTTGTTTCGATTGGAGAATCAGAGTTTTGGATGCCCAAAAATGTCTTGAAGCGCAGTGGCTGTGAAATCAACAAGCTTATTTAGCTTTAGGTCAAAATCCCCAAAAATAAGTACTTGGTACCATTTATGGACTTTAGCGTGAAGTTCAATGGTAACTTTTATGGGTACAATTCTTCCAATCTTTATAAGCTTCTGCCTAAATTGAAGTAAAAAGAAGGTGAAAATACTAACAACTCCAATAATGTTGATGACTCTTAGGACACAATATTGGACGTTGAGGGACTCTAAAAGCAGTTGTAAATGCTAAGAGAGAAGAAAAAGAAGGATCAAAAAGATAAGCTTGATGGTAAATTCTACAAGTAGGATGATGATCAGGTCGGAATAAAAGAATTAAAGCCTCCTGGATAGCTAGTCGTATTTAACAAATAGTAATTAAACGACAACGATCCCAAATTCAAAGAACTTCTAGATCAGTTCACCAAAGTCTTAGAGGACAAAGATAATGTAGATTATAGGTATGTCAAGCAATTGTAAGAAATCAATCAACATGCAAATAGAAGGTTTTCAGTCAGAAATGATATCTTGCCTCAATAGCTAAATGAAAATGCAGATGAATTCAACCAAGAAAACCTGGTTTAAGCAGAAAATGAAGAAGAGCGATTATCCAAAGCGAATCCCTAGCCTAAGGGATCAAATAGGTAGGTTTCATAATCACGTTCTAAGGGCAACTCTTATACTATCACCTAAACTGTTTTTGAAAAGCGGAAGAAGAAATTGTTGCTGAAAAGCAACCTTAAAACTAGTGTGAAGAAAGAAGATTCAAAAATAAAAGTTTAAAAACAATAACAAAAGTCAGAACAAAAAATTATCAAAAAGTAGCTGTAAGTTAAAGAACCTTAAATAAAAGGGTCTAAAAATAGAATGATTTAAGAATAGCATTAGAGAGAAATAAAAATTGATTTAGAGAGTGATGCTTCTAAAAATGAAAAAAAGCTAATCTAAGGTGATGTCAATGGAAACGCCGAATAAAAATAAAGATTCGTAGTCTATCTAAATAATGAAGAGTCGCTTAAAAAAGATTATAAAGATACACAAACAAGATATGATAGTGTGCATGAGAGACCTTAGTAAAAATCCAAATAGTAAAGAGAAGAAGGAGGAATCGCCTTTTAAATCAAAACTTAACAGCAGTTTTCGGATTATCCTGTTCAGGAGAGAGCTGTTACCTATCAGGAAGTGGAAAGGGCAATCAAACAAGAAGAAAAAGATTAAAAGGAAGCTTTGGAAAGAGACGCAGATTACAGATTTGCGCAGGCAGTCAAGCTTTCCTTGTTTGGCTGGAAACGTAAAAAAAGAAGAAAAGATTACGAAACTTATGAAGATTTCGACACTGAAGCTGGTGAAGACTTGAATATCATTCCTTAATGGTACAAAGGACGTAAAATTTTGACCTCCGACTTTTAAGATCTCAATTTCAAATCAACCAAAATACAAACAATCCCACTGTATGGAGGTAAACCATTGGAAAATACGACCATTTATCAAAGGTACAAATAATCTGCAGGTCACGTAAAACTGATATGCTTGTCTGAACCCATCTAAGTTGCTCGACAAAAGTAGGAGTAGTATACAAAACTCTTGAAGCCGAGATAGTTTTACTGCAGAATTTATTGCCTAAAAGGCAAGTCTTTGATTCCTCATTACTAAGGCAAACCAACAACTTATCTCAAATTTAGCTATGGCGACAAGGAATATTCTTTCTAAAAAACCAAAAAAGTCAAGGAAGAAAATAACCCTTAGTACTATATTTGCCAAGAAATACAAATAAACCTTCCAGGTCCCAGTGTGATTAAGATCTAAGTTATGGAAGAACACCATATTTTTGGCAAATTAAACACTAGAGTTCTAGGTTTCACTGAAATTGACATTGAACAAAGATATTTCACCAGAAAGTGGCACCTTTATGAGAAGAAGCCTATAGAGTTGAGAAATTTGTATTCTTAGTTTGGAATAGGAACGCAGGGAAGACTTTAAACCTGGATAGATTTGATCTAAAAGAAAAACTGGATCAGCACACCTGCACATAAAATACATCCACCACCATTCGATGAGTATGAGCTCAGAGTGATTGTCTGGAAGACAGATGACTGTGTCTACAAAAATGTGGAAATGGAATCAAACGATGTATTTGTGCGTGGAGTCATTGGCACAGGTGAGCCTCAATAAACAGATACACATTGGGCCTGCAGAACAACAGGCAACTTTAACTACAGATTTAAATTTCCCGTAAACTATCCTCCTAAACCTGAAGATATGTACTCAGATGTGTTCGTTGTTCAAATCTGGGACAGAGATATCATCGGATTCAACAATCTCATTGGAGAAACTAGAGTCAACCTCAACAAAGTGCACAAAATCATTCAGAAAGCTGTAAAGAGAAGAAAAACCGTCAAGGCTAGTATGAAAATCAAGGAAAAGAATTTTGCTGTGACTGATAGGTTCTGGTATGATGTCTACAATCATAAATAAAAGGATGAGTTCGGTACTTCTTTCTATATTTAGGTATTCCTCAAAGTCAAGGCAGAGTTCAGCTATCCTTTTAACTTGTACCTAAAGAAGAAGCTGATAATGCCAAGAAAAATGGTTACGGAAGATCAGAGCCTAATGTATACCCAACCCTTCCAGACCCCGAAGGAAGATTGCAGTTTGACTTTTTCAGTCCTCTGGCCTTTTTGAAGCAAATCCTAGGTAAAAGTATAATAAGATAGGACCCAATTTATACAGAAAATGCTGCTGCAAGTTGATTTGCTGCTTGCTGATCCTACTGATCGCGTTCTTCGGCTACATTTTCTTCCCCACGTTGATTGCAGTCAAAATATGATCTGTATCAAGCTTAAAAGATGATAATATGAAATCCGATATAATCTATAATTAAGATCTAATGGAAAAGTTTACCTCGCCATACGAATAAGGCACAGTCTACGAAAGTTAGATTTTGGGAGAAAAGTACAACAGCCAACTCAAAACTAGCCTGAATTAAGACAAAAGTTTATTGTTGTAAATTTTTAATGAGGCCAAAAGCTAATGTTATGAATTGGTCATAGATGATCGTTATCTGAAAAACAGATAAGATTTGTCCGCATTCTTTTCTACTCCATAAGATATTCACTTTACTCTTATTTAACTGAAGGACTAGCTCATCACGACCGAAGATTACAGGGTTATCCTAAATGTCAATCTGATGGCCTCCAAGGTCAAAATGACTAAACAGTTTATCTTTCAGCTGAACTCCAACCCCGCCAAAACTCAGCTCAAGCAAAAATAAAAAATAAATAACCTTCAACGGCAAATCAGTTCTCTTTTTGCTCAAGTATAATTGGATAAATAAGTATCTCGCCAAAGATAGCAGCAATCAAGTATAGAAATTAGTGCCCTGAATAGATAAAAAAATATTTTGGCCTATCAATTGGAAGAGGCAAAGTAGCAGATACAGCTGTTGATGGCTCAGGTTTAAGAGAAAGACGCCGAAAACGAGAGATTACAGAAGCTACTTTAGTATCGCAAAGATGAGATCTCTTCATATGAATCAAGCTAAAATAACAGCAAGAGTAGGATAGTGGAGCTAGAAAACACCTTGAAAATGCTGGAAAGGTCCAAAATGAAGCAAGATCTGCTCATCAACCCTGCAAATTCACACTATTACCTCTTCCATTATCTACACACAGAGCATGGGACAGTCAAAATCACCAAGACAGGACAAAACGGCTGGAATAACATCATCACCAACCCCATACTCCCGCAAACCTAACCCACCATCCTCGAAATGAAGATTAATCATACCAAAGACGGATCAATTTCGATGGGCATTTGTAACAGTTTCGCCTTTGGCAATGCCGATATTGATACTCCGATGGCAATAACTTACTTTGTGCATGATGGGCGCATATTCTAGAAAGGAGTTAGAAGATTAAGTGGTGCCCCAATCCTCTGTGGCCAAATCCTGAAACTATAGATAAATTGGAGTACTAGCAGCATAAGCTGGTGGAAAGAAGAAACGAAGCTGGGCTAAGCAGTACTGGATGGAAATTTTAGAATAAATAACATCTTTTTCATTGTGCGCATGTTTTGGAAATAGGACGAGATAGAGCTCAAATGATAGTTGTTCACTCATATGTAGGTTAGTGTAAAAAAAGCATACATATCAATATTTATTACAAATTTTTTGGACCCTTTCGTCAATGCGATTCATTAAGCAATGGTACTTCTCAACTGACTCTTTATTGTTGTATCTCTTTAAGTATGGGTCAGTTTACTACTACTGCATAAGCTACTCCAAAAGTCGGACGTTTTACTTTACTTTTACATTTGATCGAAGGTCTTTCAAACATTTTTCAGCATTCACGCTTTTACTCAATTGCAGTGATTGAGGCTCGTTTTTTATATTTTATTAGGTTTTCATCTTCTTAGAATATTAGCTCTGCTTCAAATTTTATAAGCTATTGGTCACGTCAGTCAAGCGTCCAATCTTTTCAGTTTTGTTATGCAGCAGAGTGGATTTTACAAAATGGTTTTTGTAGTCTGGCTTGTTAATTATTGAAACTTTGCTAATCACTGATTCGCTATCGTTGATTTTGGATCTGGATAGAAATTGCTTTTTGGGCTTCTTTTTCGTAAGAATAGGGGGCAAAAGTCCCATCGCTTTGAACTTTTACTAAAAGCTCTTCAAATCTTTGATTCCAATCAACTTATACCCTTCAGACTAAAGAGTTTATTTGTTTCCCGCATAAATAATTTCAAGACATTTTAAAACTGCCTCATGAAACAGCTAGAAAGTCAAACATTTATCTTTATTCTGATATTTGATGAAAATATTTTTGAGAACTTGCAAAGACAGAGTCTTTTTGAACTGCAAAAAGCCCATATCTCTCACATAGTTCATCCATTTGGCGAAATTAATCGAATTATAGTATTCCTCATACTTGCTAAAAGTAGAGCTACCCACTGGATCAATTTGTTTCTTGCTGTAAAACACAAAAAACTGGTTGAGAAGTTCAAGCGGAGTAAATGATTACTTACTGATGATGGTGCTTTTGATCGCTGTGGAGTTGCGCTGTGCTTAAGCTGCGGTTTTTATAGTTTTTACTGGACGTTGAATTAGGTATCTATTTTTATTGAAAACCGCACTTACTTCCAACCCTTTGTTTTATTGCTTAATGTCATCGTACAACGAATACCCTACATCCAACTCTGGCTCTCTATCAAACCAGTAGAACAGAAATTCGTCAATATCCTCTTTATTCATAGTTTTCTGCGTCCATTCTTCATAAATTGCTTCCAACTTCTTTTGATACTCCTGGCTCGACAAAACGAACTCCCCCTCATGAAGTATCCTGAAATCATCATCATTCAAATATTACCTGATCAGCTGCGAAATCAAAATACTAGAAGGGAGTTCGGGTTTGTTATTGTAATTATTGTTCAAGAAGTGCTGAAGCTTCATGGTTTTCTAGCTGGGCAATAGAGTTGTGCCCTTAGTTTCCTCACTTTACATAGAATCAACTTTCTTCTAATTATAATAAGCAATATAATAGAATCAAGATGTTATATTCAAGCCTGAGATGCTGTTACCATAAAAAGTATCATCACCACTTGCGAATAGAGTCTGACGCACCTATGCGCATTTTACGGTCTAGAGGCAGAACATCTACAGATCGCTCATTGCCTACCAATATTCCTCGGAGTATATTTAGAGCTTTTCTTGTATTTTGCTCACTTTTTGCAGCAAACTCGACTAATATGCAGACATCTCACTGAAGTCCACAATTTTCTTCTTATTTCTTTCACTAATCAGCTTCTATTCATACTCGATGTTGCTTTCGGCAAAAACAAGTTTCTACCTTAATCCAGACTCCAGCTTGGCGTGAAGCTTATACTTGTAAATAGAATTGAATTTACGGCAGTAGATATGACAAAGATGTAGCAAAGTTTCAGCGAAATCGTTCAAAAGATGAGCTTATTCCTTCCAGAAAGGATGGGGGTTGAATTAGACATTTTTCCTACAAATAATGATGACGGTCAGAAATATCTTAAGAGTAGTAATATGCTTGAAGTACATCCTGCGTACGTTCATAAAGTTGTACTGCTCCATATTGTGCTCGCTTATGAGCAGCCTCTGAAGCTACTTCCATGTGATCCTTTTTTTGGGGTCAGTCGTGAGCATGAGCTGAAGAATGTTGATGATGCTGGTTGGGCAATTTTTGGTTGGAGGAAACTAGATCTGCTTCTCCTCCTTGAAATAGTGCTAGATATCTTTGCGCTAGATGAATCCCTACTTGTTAACTTTGAACGGAAGTGTTTTGTAGATCATTTCGTAGAAGATGATGCCCAGAGACCAGACGTCTGCTGATGTACTTGTGAATCTGCCCTTGTAGTTGAGGTAGTTCTAGGGAGCTAGGTAGTTGAATGTGCCAAACACATGGTTGTCGTACCTGGAAAGCTTGGATTTGATGGCGATTTGGGAACACCCGAAATCACATATTTTATAATAACCATCATGAGCTTGACTTACTAGAATGTTTTCAGGCTTGAGATCCAAATGCATCAATTTTTTGTCAGACAGTTCCAAAAACGCAGATACCATCTGCACCAAAAAATCGATCAACTACTCCTCAGAGTACAGCTTCTCTAGGATTTGTTTGCGCAAAGAGTGTTTGCACATCTACATGATAACGTTGAGAGTGCGGTCAGTCAGATCGTAGATTGAGTTGTAGTAAGCCACTATATGATCGTTTTAGATCCTCTACAAATTCTAAACCTAGCGGAGAGCTGACTCTCTCTCGAGCAAGGGGATCTATATCTGCTTTACGGCGACAATTTCGCCTGTTTACGATTTTTTGGCTTTGAACACTCGGGCAAATGTGCCTTGTCCTAGATCTTACAAGATCTCGAAGCAACCTTCAATCGAGTCTACCTCTTTCACTGAGTTTATCTTTTTTATCTCTGCTAGCTCCATAAACTATTAATAGCTATTCAAACATGGTATCACAACTAATTACCAATTATTTGAATTTTATCACAAATCTACTTAGATGGGTTCTTCGAGATTTAACAAAATAAGAACTTTTCCGCTTGTTTATCAGCAAATTGGAAACAAATACTATTGACTTGGCTGAAGAGAAGTTAGCTAGGTTGATTGTCCTTTAAGTTTAGCTTGAAATAGCGTTATATGATTCAATCAATAAAAAGTTGATAATGACTGAAATATCTTTTTTGACTGCAATTATAAATATTATATCTAATGAACTAAATTTATGAGATCAAAGAACTCCAGCCAAACAACCGAGGATTACTGGCAATCAAGCAGATAAAGCAAGGACAGAGGATTATGGAAACTTAGCCCATGGCTTTGGCCACTTTGAAGGCATGTAAGAACCAAGTCTGCAATCATTGTCTCATGAAAAATGAGCTGTTTAGATGGTAAATTTGTGTATAAAAAGCTCAAATTGCAAGAGTTTCTACTACTGCTCGAAATAGTGCCAGAAAAAGGATTGGACGATACATAAGCACGAATGCAAAATATACCAAAACTTGACAAATGTCAAAAAATTGTCAGTCCACAAGGAAATTGCAAGCTAATTCATACTTAACTTAAGAATAGCCTTATTAATAATACATTAGCCAGGGTTTTAGCAAAAATTTTTTGACCTAGTATCACTCGAAGATAATCAACCTTTGGAGAAAAGACAGCACTTTCAGGAAATGGGAGTAGTGTTGCTATAAAACATGGGGCAGTAAAAGTCAGAAGCCAATATTTCCAAAATACTAAGACAGCTGAATACCGTAGCAGTGAATGCATTTACTATCCAAGACTTTTTGTGTGAAACCGATGGAATAGGAATCGGGATTTATTGCCCAACCAATTATATCAACCATGAATGCCAACCAAACTGCACTCAATACTTCGATGGAAGGTATTTAAACATAGTTGCGAATAAAACGATCGAACCAAAATAATAAATAACTATCAGCTATACGAATCCTTTGCTCCTAGTGTAGCAAAGGAAGAAGTTTTTGAGAAATAATTACTTGTTTGAGTGCTTTTGCTAATTCTGCCAGGTCTAGCAACTGATTGACACTAAACTCATGTATGTCCTTTGTCCTCATTGCCAGAAGTAACTAAAAAAGAAAACCTAAGAGTAAAAGGTTATTTACAGCTGCTCCCATTGCTAGAAAAAGTTGACTCTAGAAGAAATAAAGAAGAGGTATTAAGAGATTGAGGGAGAAATTAAACAGTTTGAACTGCTACATACCTACGCTGACATCAAAAGGTAGTTTTTCAATATGCGCAAAAAATTACATTTCAACCATCCCTATTTCGCTGAAGCTATCGATAAGCTTTACCATGCTACCATCAACTATTTGAGTGAGGTGGATCAGCAGAAACAAACTAAACTTCTAGAGTAGGCTTATATTCTCTTGAAGGAAGAGTTGAAGGGCATTCACAAATGGTATAGGCTCGAATAAGGCTAGGAAAAAAACATCCGCTTCTTCATAAAGTATGCTCAGTTCGGAAAATTATGCTATAACTTGGGTAAATTCCAAAAAGCCTTTGATTACACCTAACTCGCAAACAACCTGGTGAAGCAATGCTTTTTGCGAAACAAATACCAAGAAGTAGTTTAGCTGCAGAAGAGATTCGAGTAAATAAGGATAGAGCTGAGTATGGCTAAGTCGAAATCGTTTAATAGTACTTGATATCAAAACAAAATGATGAAGATCAAAGTAAACAGCCATACAACCACAGCAATCGCTGAATATCCGATCAAAGTGAAGAAGCCCAGTGGGTTTGAGTTGTTCAGTTACTTTACGTTTTTTGTTTACTTCTACAAGGATTTGTAGACCTTTTACTGCTTTGATGAGATGTTCTAGATTACTTTGTTGTCTTTCTCGAGGTCCTTACCCATAGACACAGCTTGGTCCTTGAACTGTCTCAGCAATTAAAGCATTTACTATTTCACAGCCTACTATAACTACTGGCTTTGCTCTTCCGATTAAACGTGTAGACGGCCAAGTTCTTTCATCCTTTTTTAGCCCTCCTCATATCTCCTTGCTTTCGCACCTAATTAGTCTATAATTTGGTTCAATGTCTTTCTTACAGCCTGGCCCATTTATCCAGCCTCCTCTCCGATTTCAGTAAGCTCAAGAACCATCTTAGACCTCAAGTTCTATCTTATTAAAGTCGTACTTTGAAAGATTTGTGGAACTGGGAGTAGACCTGCCCATTTTTTTGGGGAGTATTCTGCAATCGATCAACAAGTATCTGTGCGTACTTGAGCAAATTGATAACATTTTTATTGTGCTGCTAGTCGATGCCTATATTTTTCCTGCCCTTGTTGTAAAGACTTTCAATGTCGAGCCGAGTTTAAAGCGAATCTTTGATGGAACTCATGTATATCAAAATATCAGATTACAGCAAAGCATTTAATTTGAGTTTGTTAGTAGATTTATTGAATAGAAGATAATTAGAATTATACAGAAGAACTATGAATTCCCTCAGCAAAAACCAAAGCACCCCCCTCCTACTCAATAAAAACATCCTGGCCAGGAGCTCAATCTTCAAAAGAATTGAACACAGCCACTGTGAAATCGGGGAAGAAAAGATCAAACTATCTCACATTTACCAGCAGCTGGAAAGGAAGATCTAGCTGGAGAAGTATAAGCACACTGAGTCTCTGTTTCATCTGGACGACGTATCATCACCTTAACATAGAAGCTAGCATACCTTGAGCAGCGCATAAAAAACTAGAAAGCGAACATCCAAGACTACAAGCTGAATTTGTGGTAGCTGAAAAACCAAATGCTATAGCTGGAGTAGATATTTCAGGAATAGGTCAGATTCTACACTGGAAGCGAATAGAACCTAGATGAACCCAATTAATCTTAAGTTCAGAGTTTCGAAGAAACCAGACCGCACGAAGTTTAGGGAGAGAAGATTTATGCGCATACCACTGGAGAAATAGAGTAACGTGAAAAAGTGGGCTCTACCCTTTCTTTGCATTTATGATTTAAATATTCTATAAATTCTATAATTAGAATGTGGGATTACTTAGAACTCGGCAAAATTTTCAAAAAGGCAGTCAGGGATAAAAACCAGAAAATCGTGGCAAAGGCTTTCCTCATCTAAAACTTCTTAGCCGAAGGAGATGATTGGAAAGTTTTGGCTGTGGTAGACCAATAAACCATGAAGAAAGCAACATTAAAGATAATCACGAAGGCTCAAAACCTGCCAAAAGAGCGTAAATAGCAAGTATTCAACGAAATCCAAAACCAGAAGAAGATGTCAGGTCGGCATAGCTTCGTGGACTTAGAAGATGTTTTTGAAGATAGCAGTAACATTTACTTGGTGATGTAGAAATGGGGAACTCCCTTGGAATAGATTCTGTAAAGAAGACACACTCTGATGTAAAAGTAAGTCCAGCTCATTTTTTGTGAACTGGTTGACATTCTCGAACAGTTGAGGGCCAATAATATCAGCCATGGAAATATAAACCTATCTTCTCTTCTCCTATCTTAAAAGTCGGTCAACCAGCTCCAACTCACCAATTTCTCCAACTCCGAAGACATCTCCAAAGCAAAAGTCTTCCTCTCCAAATCCAGTTTCAAGGTATTTAACTCTGAAAGGGAAGAATTCGGATCGATTTAGAAGGCAAGCGATAGTCAACACGAAGATTCTGATTCCTGCAGAATCAAATACGGCAGTATGTAGATAAACGAATACACTTCTCCTGAAGAACTATTCTGCCAAGACCGCGAATTCAGTAAACGATGCTTAGTCCAGAGAGATATCTGGAGCTGCGGCGTTTTAATGTTTAAGTTACTGACTGGCAACTATCCTTTTTCCAACTAATAAGGAAAGTTAGCCCCCAATAAAATCAAAAACGCAACCTTCAGTTTCCCTAAACTAGATAGTGCTTTCCTCAAGTTCGATAACTTTGAGGATATTGCCTTTAAAAACAAATTCAATAATGACTACTTATCTGTATAATGGAAGGAACTGCTTAAAAAGATGCTCTCACCTAGGTAACAAAGGATCACTGTACAATAGCTAATCAACCATCCTTTCCGACAGCAATTCATGGAACTCAAACTCATACCTGACCTAAAAACATCTTTACCCGCCCTCACCAACCTCTACTCAAACAAATAATCTAAAAAGACCAGCGTTTATGAGAAGGCTTGGAATGCAAACTTTTAATAATAAAGCTAATCCTAAGGGGAATAGCTCGTACCTGCTAAACCCAAGCATTCAGTTTATAAGCGCTCTGCTTTGAAGCTCAATCTATCTAAGATTCCCATTCGTTAGAGTAGATAAAACAGCATCTTTGACTTGCAAAAAGATCAAAGTCCAACCAGAAATTCCAAATTGTTTAGGATACACAAAACACAGTTCCCTGTGATTACCGACGCACCAAATGGTGATTATCAAAGACGGGACACAGTTGTGAATACTTTTAAACCAAAAGAGAATAGATAGCCTGATGAGGAAGACATGACATTTCCCTCAACCTTCAAAACAGCTGATCCATTAGATGACAGAGATTTCCTAGTTGCCAAGGAACCAACCTTTCTCGTTAAATTCAAATATTTCAAGAAATAGCAGTGTTTGGGCTATATTCTAAACAATTCGGTCGGCGTGGTTTATCGAGACGGAGACATCAAGATCGGACATTAAAAGTAAAAGGCCAATGAAAACTCAATTTCAAAGACCTAGATCCAATTGATAAATCAAGAAAATCGAAACTTGAAAGAATCCAGACTTAGTAGGGCATATTGCTTTCATCAAACAAAATTAAACCAGAGTCAAATAACCTACAATCAATAAATATTGAGACTTACTAAAAAGCCTTTGAAAATAGACAGAAACGAGGAGCAGCAAGCTACCATAATCTAAAGCAAAGCCAAAAAGGCCCTTCTACAACCCACAGATCCTATTCTAGCAACAATAACAAATAAAATGTAAAAGGCATAGAGGTGTAAGATATAGAGCAAGCCCTAATAGTAAAAAAGGATGATGGGTTCGTAGAAAATTAGAATTTACAACAAAGTGGTGGACTTTTTTGGAGAAAGGTAAGTCAGGACCTCCTTGGATCTTTGGGTCCAATAATTTTGGAGAGATGGTAACGTTTACATCTTTTTGCTGAATAATGGGTGCTGGCAAGTGGCGTTTTTGTAAAGAAAAAGATTCAGGATATACGCAGTAGACGAAAATGAATTCAGCTGGTCATAAAATAAAGCTGATTCCCCTGAATTCAGCTATGTTGTGAGATCCATAATTGACAAATACAAAAATTTAATCAAGAAAAAGTTTTAAATCAGCAAAACTCATATCTGATATGTCATTTATTTTAACTATGTCAAATCATTAGTTTCAACCAAATCTAAATAGCTAGTAATATATGAATTATCAAGGCGCAATCTAGATGCATGCAAGTATAGGAATCTAAAAGCAATCAAGACTAAGTCAATTTATTTGTTTTAGCCAACATTTTTACTTTCATATGTTTTGAACCGTGATAAGCTAGCTTTATAAATAATAATAAATGGACTCCATAAGATTCGTATGGAACAAGATGGCCTCCAACAAAACGCTCCAGACCAAAGCTATGGTGCCGCAAGCACTCCACTATACTCCCTTAGATTACAATTAGGAGACTATTTTAAAGAAGGTACCTCCAAAATGTACAAATTGCCGATCTTACATGAACCCATACAATTGCATCTAGCTTGGAAAACAATTCTACACTTGCTGCATTTGCAAGAAAGTTAATAAAGTACCTGCAAATTATTTTTAAGGCAAGGAAGGTATGCCTGCTGAACTTACGTAGCCTTATTCCACGTTTTTGTTAGCTGAGAACCAATAATCCAAACATAACTAAATTGGCCTTATTTTTGTTATAGACATAGTGATCTCAGAGAAGGAACTTACAGCTGTGAAAGAAGCCATTCTAGAGCTCTTAAAGACCTTGGATGATAACAAAGTTGTCGCATTGATTACTTACAATAAGTATGTTCAACTTTATGACTTGACCTCGGATATTTAGACTATTGTCATTTTCAATCCTAACCATCTTTTTAGTGACTAATAGTTCTTAAATTTGTTGGAAGCAAAGAAAGCCTAAGATCTTTCAAGCAAGTTCTCAGTGAAATTAAGTAATTGCCGATCGAATTTCGTTGAAAAGATACAAAACTTATAAAAAGTAAAGCCAGCAAACTATAAAGGATAGCGATAGAGCAGGGCAGTAGGACAAGCTTTGAACGTTGCCATTTCCTTATCTCATAACTCTGAATACCCCTTAAAACTAATATTCTTCTGCGGCGGCATCTGCACAGTCGGAGCAGGCAAACTAATATAGCCCTAATTCAAAGTCGAAGTAAGATCAATCAAGTAATAATTGCCGAAGCAATCTAAATCCGCACGATAGTTTTATCGAAAATTGGGAGAAAAGACCAAACTAAAATCAACTGCCATAGATTCTTTTATTTTTTCTGTTTAAGAAGTGGGATTGACAGAAATGCTGCCTTGTCTGAAGGCTACCAATGGCCTTTTGATACAGCATTAGGAATTCAATAGCAAAATATTTAGAGAATCGTTCAACAAAGCTTATAATGGGATGCAGTAAATCGCCCCCTTATCTCTAGCAACTCAGGCTTAGATTTAGTTCAGATTATCAGACTAGATAAAACTAACTGGCTTCCAAGGTCGAATATAGACTTAATAACAAGTAAATCCTCGGCTGTATTTGGGAAATTTAAACTAAAATACTACGATAACTGCAAGCCTAGAAAATGCTTCTTTAAATACTTAATCTTAAGTATCAAATAATACTAACTTAGGCTTTTTACATTCAGATTAAGACCACTTTTAAGGATACAGAGAATTTGAATATTGCGTTTGAACGAGTTACAACAGTGAAAAGAGCCTTTGCATAAACAGCCACAGATATAATTTCCTCTTTCGATCAAGAAGCTGCACTCTATCTCCTAGCAAAACTATGTAGCTCTCGTCCAGAGAGAGAAAAAAGCGAGGTCACGCGCAGTTGGTTGGATAATTTAACTATAAAATGGGCAAGCATGTTCGGTCTATACGCTAGAGGTCAATGGTAATCATTCCAGCTGCCTGCAAATGTGCGTCTATTCCCACAATTTATCTACTACCTTCGAAGAAATATCATTGTGCGCAAGAGCAGAGTCAGCCTGGATGAAGTAACTTTGGGATAAATTAGTATAGCTATACATGCGAGATTATGAAATGGGAGGCAGTTCGCAACGTTTTGCTGATGATCCAGCCTGCTTTACTTATGTACACTACAGAAGAACCCTACGCTACTCCGGTTGGTCTTGATGAAAAATTCATGAAATCGGAAGTTATTCTTCTGCTTGATTCATTCTTCAACATAGTTGAATGGAGAGGTAAGCATATCCAAGGCTGGTTTCAGGAAAATTATCACCTTTCCAGTGATTACGGCTATCTCCAGGAAATGCATAAAAATGTGACATAAGATATTGAATAATTGAAGAGCGAGCGATTCCCAAGTCCCACAGTCTACGTATCATGGCCCAACCATTCGAAGTAAAGATTCATAAAGTCTCGGCTGGGTAATCGTTAGGATGAGCAGCAAGAAGGAAACATAAGTGATGAAGCTGACATTAAGTCATTTACTTCTAAACTGATTTAAATAGTTGTGAATAGTTGAAATCGATTATTACAGTAAAATCAATCCTTCTTCAAGGTTAGCTTTCTATTTAGCAGCTACTTTATTGAAATTGCTCTTTTCTACCTTTACTATTCGCCAATGCTCTCCATCTTTAGCCTCATGTCGGAAGAACCATACTTTGAAATCGACTAGATCGGTCTTTTCTAGAAGGTTTTACGTGGTAAAGAGGAAGCTGAAGCTGTTATGGTTCCGCTGTTGCCTGTTGAATAAGATCTTTTCTTTATGTTTGAGGAACTTGTGCTTCTTACTGGGCCCTTGGTGTTAGTAGCAATCATCTAGTTATTGTAAGCCAATCTGCGTGCCGAAGTTGAGCCAGAGCTATGTTTCTTGAGTTATTTATTTGACTGCAAAGTAGTGCCCTTCGATAGAGATCTCTTCTTATCTTTAGATTGTGACTTATTCATACTCTCCTTAGTAGTTAGCCTCTGTTGGTTAGAATTATTCTGAATCCTTCGCTTTAGATCTTGATGTGTCGATTTATAGATATCAGCAATTATCTTTTTGTTAGATTCATGGTTAAGATAGTTTACTTGGTTGATTAGATTCTTCTTGCGAAATCTGGAATCCATTTTGTTTCCGTTTTAGTATTAGATATTGCCAACGTGGAGAGGAGGTGACTGCCCTTGTGAATAAAACATTGCATTTTTTATCTATATCTTGATGTTTGTGTTGTAAATGAATTTGTTATCTTTGTCTTTTCTCTTAAGTTCTCGAGAATCTCTGAAATTTGGTTCTTTTTACTTCTAGTTTTGTTTTTAACGCTATTTATCACCTTTCTCTCTTTTCTTCAATAGTTATTCTAAATTAAATCGACTACGAGGAAAACGAGCCTAATCACTTTTCTTCGGCTTCTGCTTCATCCGACGCTATTCTTGTTTCAAATACTCCTAGAAAATCTTATCCTGGTTGATGCTGCTAAAAGTCCCTTTAATCTGAAAATTCTTATCCAGCTTATTAGAAGGTAAAGCCTTTTCTATAACTTTGCACATATCTTTCAATAGTTTGGAGTCAGACATCATATTATCCTCAGCTACTTTAGATTCCTCCAATCCATCAAGTAAATTGCTGTACCTTGACCTTTTTTAATACTAAGTGCCATCTATGGAAGATTCAGATTATTGGACGCTTGTGATACTCAGCCCCTGCTCTTCCTTTAAAATTCTTTTTATCTTTTTGTAGTCATATTCTCTCTTCTTGTCGTAGTATTTGCCTAAAATTTTTTAGATGCCTACTTCCACTACACGCGGAACATCCGAATGAAACTTATAGTATTCAGCTAACATGTTGATTTTGCCTTAATACTCACTTCTCATGTACTCTCTCTTTAGAAACTCATCAGTTTAGTCAGTCACCTGATACTCCCTAAACTGGTGAGCAGCCCATGCTTCCTAAGCGTTACATGGCTACTAAAGTCTCATAATCACGTCGATATAGCCGATTAGCCCTTAAGATTGGTTGGTTGCGTGCTTGGCCATTAAGGCTTCATTCATCATTAGGGTCAGACTCTATCCAGTGTCGTCGCAGAAGATGCAATCGCCCTCGTTATTCGAATGAGATGAA
>Ga0316217_10003374_pt1 | contig 18270 bp, 17 predicted proteins | sample 1anoAmetaG_FD_203633 | JGI IMG/M metagenome (GOLD analysis project Ga0316217, IMG submission 203633) | Freshwater microbial communities from Trout Bog Lake, Wisconsin, USA - 1anoA | ecosystem: Environmental > Aquatic > Freshwater > Lake > Hypolimnion/Profundal zone | place: USA: Wisconsin...
CAGCACGTTGCTGCCGGAGCTGATCGCCGGCGTCATTTTTCAAGATGGAGTCAAACTCGCCGCTTGAGCTTCAAACTTCATCCACGACATTTGACAATAGCTCTTTGTGGTGACCCGAAACGGTTTGGCAATTGGGACAGCCTTCGAGTCTTCTCCGGGAGTTGCCTTGGCAAACAGCAGGCTTGCCAACAACAACGCTGATGCCACGATCAATCTGCGCGACATGATTATCCTCACTTTCTGTCAAACTCCCTTACATGAAGGCCGAATCGTAACGCGCCGATCCCGCCGAACGCAATACCCCGCCGATTGCGCCAAAGCAGATTTGCACCTTTGGATAGGTCCATGTTCACCGCCGCAACTTTCGCGGGAATGCCGACCGCTCCCGCACCCGCATATACCCCGGCCCGCCGGGAGTACCTTTGACGGTCCCTGCCGGGCCGATGCCATGCCGATGCCACCCGGCTGGCCGAAAACGGCAACACCGTTGGCGATTCGCCATCGGCCATGCTTTAACGCCGCTGGCGGAATGTACGCGACAAAATGCACGGCGTTGACGTTCGCCGTGGTGCATTCGGCTGGCCGATGCCTTGCCATACACGGCCGGCCAATCCGGGAAGTTTGTATCACGGGTGTAGCACGGGAGAAAAGCGGCTGGCGTGGTGAAACCCTACCCAACAAAAAAACCCCGTAAAATACGGGGTTTTTTGATGGGCCCGAGACGACTCGAACGTCCGACCTCGTCCTTATCAGGGACGCGCTCTAACCAGCTGAGCTACGAGCCCGACACTTGCATGTCGAGCCAGGCATTTTAGAGAGGGCTGCGCCGGTGTCAATGTTCCGCCGCCAAGGAATGTTTCCCGCCGACGCGCCAACGCGATTACCCGTCGTCACCTGCTGCCATGGTGGCAGACATAGCGGCTTGTCAGCACAGTTTGGCAGGAAACCGGCGGGAAACAGCATTCGACGATGGCGCGACCACCGCGTTGTAAGTCCATTTGAATGCTCAACTTACGATTAATTCGGGCGCAACTTTTTCGACCGCTATTTCCGGCATGACACTTGATTTAGGATATCCACGGGAACCGAGGCGTTGCTTGGTCGCGGCGCTGGTGCGCGGCGCGCCGATGACGCTGGTTGGATCGGTCTGAGGTGTACGTATGGTTCAGACCAATGTCAATAATCGGCTGACCGTGTTGCTGGCCAACGAACAGGAAGGCTGGCATCAGGTGGTTCGCGGTTTGCTTGAACCACAAGGCGTGCAGACAGTGTCGGCCCGCAACGGCCGCGAGGCGCTGGATTTGCTGGAAACGCGCCAGGTTCATGTGGCGGTGCTGGATACCCAGATGCCGCAACTTGGCGGTTTGCAGGTGATCCGGCTGCTGCGCGATCTGCACAAGGCGACGCCGACGATATTGCTGTCGGATTCGCTCAGTGCGCATCTGCTGCGTGAAGCCTTGGGCATGCAAGTGTTTAGCGTGCTGGGCAAGCCGGTGGATTTTAATTTGCTTTTGGATTCGCTGGCCCGGGTCTTGCGGCGTTATCATGAAAATCGCTGGCCCGGCAATGAAAGTTGAAAAGTTCGGTTTGTTGAACAAACGTGTAACAACATCATTAACCCTTTAGGAGTTTGAACCATGACCAAGCTGCGTCCTCTCGGTGATAAGATTCTCGTCAAGCGCGTCGAGGCGGAAGCCAAGACCAAGAGCGGTATCGTCCTGCCGGACACTGCCAAGGAAAAACCCAAGCGCGGCAAAGTGCTCAGCGTGGGCGAAGGCAAGCGTCTGGAAAGCGGTGAGCGTGCCGCACTGGATGTGAAGAAAGGCGATGAAGTGATCTTCACCAGCTACGCCGGCACCGAAGTCAAGATCGACGGCGAAGAACTCATCATCATGTCGGTCGATGATGTGCTGGCGGTGGTGGAATAATCACCGTCTTTATTTGGCAGCTTCACTTGAGTGAGGCTGCATTCACCCTCAAACACCAAAACCCAACTGGAGAAACGTTCCATGGCAGCCAAACGAATTGCGTATGATCAGGAAGCGCGTGAAGCCATTCTGCGTGGCGTGCGGCAACTGGCCCGCGCCGTCAAAGTCACCCTCGGGCCATCCGGCCGCAACGTCGTGCTCGAAAAATCCTTCGGCTCACCCACCGTCACCAAAGACGGTGTGACCGTGGCCAAGGAAATCGAGCTGGAAGATTCTTATGAAAACATGGGCGCACAGATGGTGCGCGAAGTCGCCAGCAAGACTTCCACCATTGCCGGTGATGGCACCACCACGGCCACGGTGTATGCCGAGGCGATTTTCTCCGAAGGCATGAAGAACATCGCCTCCGGTGCTAATCCCACCCAGGTGCAGCGTGGCATTCAGATTGCTGTCGATGCGATCATTGCCGAGTTGCAACGCTTCTCCAAGAAAATCGAAAACAACAGCCAGGTGGCCCAGGTGGGCACCAGTTCGGCCAACCAGGATGAGCAGATCGGCAAGATGATTGCCGAGGCCATGGAAAAGGTTGGCAAGGATGGCGTGATCACCGTTGAAGAGGGCAAGGCCCTGGACACCACGGTGGAACTGGTGGAAGGCATGCAGTTTGACAAGGGCTATCTCAGCCCGCACTTCATCACTGATGCCACCACCCAGGAAGCGGTGCTGGAAGACGCTTATATTCTGATTCAAGAAAAGAAGATCAGCAGCGCCCGCGATCTGGTTCCGGTGCTGAGCAAGGCTGCCGAGCAAGGCAAGCCGATCCTGCTGATTGCCGAAGACATTGAAGGCGAAGCCCTGGCCACCTTGGTGGTCAACAAGCTGCGCGGCACCATCAAGGTTGCCGCCGTCAAAGCCCCCGGCTTTGGTGACCGCCGCAAGGCCATGTTGGAAGACATTGCCGTGGTAACCGGTGGCACGGCGATCTTCGACGAACTGGGCATCAAGCTGGAAAACGTTGAGTTAAGCCAGCTTGGCCGGGCCAAGAAGATTCGCATCGACAAGGACAACACCACCATCATTGAAGGCGCCGGCGACGAGAAGAAGATTCGCGGCCGCATCGAAGCCCTCAAGAACGAGATCGATACTACGACCAGCGATTACGACCGCGAGAAGCTCCAGGAGCGGCTTGCCAAGCTGTCCGGCGGCGTGGCACAGATTCACGTTGGTGCGGCCACGGAAGTGGCCATGAAGGAAAAGAAAGCCCGCGTGGAAGACGCCTTGCACGCCTGCCGCGCCGCGGTGGAAGAGGGCATTCTGCCCGGTGGCGGGGTGGCCGTGATTCGCGCCGCCGCCAAGGTATTGGACGCCGCCAAGAAGAAGGCCGACAACGAAGACCAGAAGGTCGGCATCGAAATTGTGCGTCGCGCCGTGGAAGCCCCGATCAAGCAGATTGCCGAAAACGCCGGCGTCGATGGCTCGGTGGTCGCCCAGAAGGTCAAGGAATCCAGCGAGATCAACTTCGGTTACAACGCTTTGACGCATGTCTATGGCGACATGATGAAGATGGGCGTGATTGTGCCGACCAAGGTCGAGCGGAGTGCCCTGCAGAACGCGGCAAGCATCGCCAGTCTATTACTGACGACCGATGCGATTGTCAGCGAGATCAAGGAAGACAAGCCCGAACCCGCCGGCGCGCCCGGTGGCGGAATGTATTGAGTGCCGCGATCAGATTTGCATTAAGAAGAAAGCCCACGGATTGCTATCCGTGGGCTTTTCTATTTCCATCGATAAAACCTTCGCGCATTTTCCGACGTGACCTTTTCAATCTCCTCAAACGTTTTCCCATGCACCGCCGCCAGCACTCTAGCCACATGCACGACCATCGCCGGCTCGTTGATCTTCTGCTTGCGCATCGGCTCAGGGGTGAGATACGGCGCATCGGTTTCCACCATCAGCCGATCCAGCGGCACCAGGGCCGCGATTTGCCGCAGATAATCGTTGTTCTTAAACGTCACCGCCCCGGTGAACCCCATCAGGTAGCCGCCGTCGAGAATCTTCCGGCTCTCTGCCATGGTGCCGGTGAAACAATGAAAATCACAGGAAATCTCCGGGAAATCCTTCAGAATGGCCAGGCAATCATCGGTGGCCTCCCGGCAATGGATGACCACGGGGCGGTGGTATTGCCGGGCGATTTCCAACTGGCCCTGGAAGAAAATTTTCTGCCGGTCTTTAGGCGCGAAATCGTAATGATAATCCAAGCCCATTTCGCCCAAAGCCACCACGCACGGGTCGGCTTGTACTTGCTTCAATTCCGCCAATTGCTCCAGCGACGCTTCATGCGCATAGTTGGGATGGATGCCTAAGGCGCAGCGGATATTGTCCCGGCCGCGGGTGATGGCCAGCGTGGCGTGCCAATCATCGCGGTCAGTGGCGATGCTCACCATGCGCTGCACGCCCGCCGCCGCGGCGCGGGCCAAGACTTCGGCAAGTTGCCTGGCCAGCCGGGGATCGCTTAAATGGCAATGGGTGTCAATCATAGTTTAGAACGTCGCATCAAAGGCGTTAATCGTATGCCGCACGAGCGGCGGTTGGCCTTCCGGCCAAACAATGGCAATCACATCAAACCGCGCCGGCGGCAGCGGGATGCCGTATTTGTTCAAATACAGCCGGGCCATTTTCGTGAGCTGGCGTTGCTTGAAAGCATTCACCTGCGCCTCTGGCTGCGGATCATCATCGGCCCGGGTTTTGACCTCGACGAACACCAGCGTTTTTCCATCGCGGGCAATAATGTCGATCTCGCCCATGCCTGTGCGGAAGTTGCGCAGGATGATCGCATAACCCTTTTGCCGCAGATACTTGGCGGCATGGTTTTCACCGCGCACGCCCAATGGGGCGTCCGGCGAATTGTCTTTGCCAAGCTTGGCTTTCAACCATTGCAACATCACGGTGCATTATTCCGAGCGGACGTTGCGGATGCAATTCACGTCCCGCGTGTGTTGCCATACAGCAGCACATGCAATCGCGGGCAGAAGCGAAATCCGGTTTGCTTGCATACGTCGCTGATCCAGCCGGCGCGGCTGCCCAGGGTGGTGACATCAATTCCTTCGGGCATCAGCAGCACATCCGCCGGCTGCCAATGTTTGAGTTGTGCCAGCAGGCGGTGGATTTCGTCCAGGTCGCTGGCGGCGCTGACGACAAATTTCAGTTGGAAGTCGGGCGCGGAATCGATGAATTGTTGGATCGCCGCCGGGCGCAGCCGCTGCGCTTCGTGGGTGGCGGCAAAGCGGCCGGCATCACGCTGCCAGGGCGTCGAATTGGCCAGCTTGGGCGACAGGCTGGCCAGATCGATTTCCACCGGCGAAAAAAACGTGGCGGCGGTTTCGAGGGTGAGGTGTTTGCCGGCTTGCTTGATTGCCCGGCACAGGGGTTGGATATCGGGCATGATCATCGGCTCGCCGCCGGTGATGACTACGTGGGCGGCGGGGTGGGCGAGCACTTGCCGGACAATTTCCTCCACCGGCAGATTATCGCCTTCGGGCTGCCAACTACTGTAGGGGGTGTCGCACCAGACGCAGCGGAGGTTGCAGCCGCTGGCGCGGACGAAGACGGACGGCACCCCGGCCAGCTTGCCTTCGCCCTGAAGCGAAAAAAATATCTCGCTGATCCGCATGATTGGCATTGTAAGGCGAAATCGGTTGGTTCGCCCGGCTTTTCTTCCCGGCAGAAATGTTGATAATGAAGCATTCGTCGTTAGCGAACGGCGTATGACCGGATGGTGTTGCCCGCTGGAGTGCGGGCGTTAGAATTTGAGGATTGGCACAATGGGTCCAAGCAACGTCGCGTTGGTCAAGCTGTTTCAGGCCGACCAGAAGCTGCGCGAAGCGCAGGAGCGTCTGGATGCTGTCAGCAAGAACGTCCGCGTACAGGAGCGCAAGGTTCACGATTTGGCCGAGCGTCTGCGCCTGAGTCAGCAGAAAATGAAGGAAGAGCAATCGCATTTGGCGCAGTTCGATCTGGATGTCAAAACCCGCGATGCCCAAATCGAGCGGCTGCGCGTGCAGCAGCAGAGCGCCAAGAACGATAAGGAATACAAGACGTTCATCGTGGAGATCAACACGCAGAAAGTGGACAAGGGCAAGATCGAAGAGCAGATGCTCAAGACCATGCAAACCGTGGAAACGCTGCATGGTGAGGTTAAGGAGCTTTCCGTGCATGTGGAAAGCGAGACCGGCAAATTAACCGTTCTACGCGGCGAGATTGGCGACAAAGTTGCTGCCGTGCAGGCGGAGATTGCCGCCTTGCAGCCGGGGCGTGAAGAAGCGGCGGCAGCGGTAGCGCCGCGGACGCGTGAGGCGTTTACGCGGTTGTGCGAACGTTATGATGGCGAAGCGCTCAGCCCGCTGCGCAAGCCGGATTATCGCCGCGAAGAATACAATTGCACCGCCTGCAACATGGATCTGGTGACCGACGTTTACAACAAGCTGCATTCACGGGATGAATTGGTGTTCTGCCCCAGTTGCGGACGAATGCTGTATATTCCTGATGAACTTCCGCCCGAACTGGCGGTGGGTCGCCAGCCGCATCCGGACGCGGAAAAGTCGGACAAGCCCAAGCGGCCGCGGGCCAAAAAGAAAGCGTCGCCCAAGCCGGCAGGTGAAGTGGTGATTACGCCGGATATGGCGCCATCGCCCAAGGACAGTCCGTTGGAAGATTTACTGCGTGCGGCGCAAGGCGAGAGCGTTAAAGGCGCTTTCGACGCCGAAGCCAAACCGGTGGAATGCGAAGTCTTTATCGATGATAAATCGCAAGGCGAATATAAGGGCAAGTCCGCCGAGCATCTGGAGCGGGTGATCCGCTTTCGCATGGAAGAGGCGCATCGCGCCGGTGCGGTGAAGGTGACCGCCAAGGTGACGGTGGAAACAACGGCACCGGTTGCCGGCATGGCCTCGACGGCGGGAAAATAAAAAACGCCGGGCGTGTCGCCCGGGAAGCGGGCCGAGGACGGCCCGGCTTTCTGGCGGCGTCAGGCCGCCGGTCCCTGCGTGTTGGAGGAATCGCCGGGCGTTCCCGGTGGCACCGGTAACCGAATCGTAAATACCGTGCCTTCGTGTGGTTTGCTGCGCACGGTGATCGTGCCATCGTGTTCTTCCACGATCTTTCGCGCCACCGCCAAGCCCAGGCCGGTGCCGCGGTTGCCTTTGGTGCTGTGGAACAGCTCGAACATGTGCCCCATCATGCTGGCCGGGATGCCGACGCCGTTGTCAGTAACCTCGATCACCGATTCCTTATTTTTCTCATCGAAGCGGCAAACCACGCGGATTAGTCCGCGCTGCGGTTCCACCGCGTCCATGGCATTGCCCAGAAGGTTCATCAGCACCTGGTGCAAACCATCAGGGTCGGCGGGAATGGCTGGATGGTTGCGGTCAATATCGGCCACGGCCATCACGCCCTTTTCGTTGGCGGCGGGAGCGATCAGTTCCACGCATTCTTGGATCACCATGCCGGGATTGATTTGTTCCAGCTTGGGCTCGCGCGGTTTGCTGTAAGCCAGCAGATTCATCGTCAGGCTGAAGATTTTTTCCAGATTGCGATCGACGATGCGCCAGCCTTTGCCGACTTGCGTCAGGTTGGCGTTGTGCAGGCCCAGTTCCACCACGTCGGCGCCGCCGCGCAACGCTTGCAGGATATTCTTGATCGAGTGCGACAAGGCGGCGGTGGTTTCGCCGACCGCGGCAAAACGCTCGGCACGCAAGCCCGCCTGGTACAGTTTGGCGTTGGAAATCGCCAGCCCCGCCTGAAAGCCGATGGACGTCAGCAGCCGCAGTTGATCCGGCGAATAGGTGTAGTTCTTCACCGAACTGTCAATATAGATCACCCCCAGGATTTCCGTGGCATGGTTGCTATCCGTCAGCTTTTGCGCCTTGATCGGCACGCACAACGCGCTGCGGATGCCCATATTGTGGACACTCTTGCCCCGGCTGAAACGCTGGTCGGCCATGGCATTGCTGGAAAGCACGGCTTCGCCATTGTTGATGACGTGATTGATGATCGTGCGTGAGGCGTGGAATTTCAGCGGTGGTTTGGGAACGTCACCGTTGCCAGCGGGCTGGGATCCGTCGGCTTTGGCGTCGGCTTCGGGTTTGTCATCGTCATCGCGGGTCCGCACCACTTTGGGAATCAAATCGCGGGTTTTGGCGTCCAACAACAGGATCATCCCGCGATCGGCTTTGACGTGCTCGAACACCAGGTCCATGATTACTTCCAAAACCTGATCCACGCCAAAGCTGCTGCCCAATGCCGTGCCGAGTTGGTACAGCAATTTGAGGTTGGTCATGGCGGCGGCGGCCGGCTCGGGAACCGCCAGCACCATGGAATCTTCATTGGCGGCCACAGTGTGCATGATGGCGCTGTCCATCCCGGCTTCCTCGCCGGACAGCGCCACGCTGCCGCCGCTGCTGCGCGACACTCCTGGTTGCGCGCCGAAAACCATCAGCGTGCGGCCGACACGCAATTGGTCGCCCGGCTTGAGCTTCTGGCGCGTATCTACTCGCCCACCATTGACGTAGCTGCCGTTGGCACTGCCCAGATCGCGCAAAAGCCATTCGCCGTCCACCGGCTGCAACTCGGCATGACGCCGGCTGACCGTTTGGTCGGAAATAGGCAATTGCCGACTGTCGCGACCGATCAACACCGGCGCGTCAGGCAATTCAAATCGGCGGCCCTTATCCGGACCTTGTAAAACCAGAAGTGTAAGCACGCGGTTATATTACGATACCAAGGCGTGGAAGCAAACTGGCCTCGCGCGCGGCTATCGCCGCGCGGCTAACCACGGTAAACTGACGGTTCACCGGTACGGTTGCCGGCGCTACCTGCACAGGAGTTTGCGCATGGGTTTGCTGGATGGAAAAAAAGGATTGATTCTCAACATTGCCAACGATCGTAGCATCGCGGCGCATATTGCCCGCAATGCCGTGTTGCAGGGCGCGACCATCGGCTGCGGCTTTTTGCCCATGAATGATCCGGCCAAAAGCGAACGGCGGGTGCGCATGGCCATGGAAGAATTTGGTTTCCCCACCGCCTGGCTGTATCCTTGCGACGTCGGCAGCGACGAACAGATCGCCACGTTTTTTAATGCCGCCGCCCAGCAGTTTGGCAGCATCGATTTTCTGGTCCACTGCCTGGCTTTCGCCAATCGTGATTTCCTGAAAAAAGACGAAGGCAATTTCACGTCTACCCCCCGGCAGGTTTTTAGCCAGGCCCTGGACATCAGCGCCTATAGCCTGCTGGCCATCGCCCGCGCCGCCGTGCCGCTAATGCCTAACGGCGGCTCGATGATCGCCCTGACCTATTTGGGCAGCGAAAAAGTGATTCCCGGCTACAACATCATGGGCGTGGCCAAAGCCGCCCTGGAAGCCACCGCGCGTTATCTGGCTTTCGATCTAGGCAACAAAAACATCCGCGTGAACACCATTTCCGCCGGCCCGGTGCGCACGCTGTCAGCCATGGCCGTGGGCGGTATCGACGAAATGTTCGATCACGTGGCCCGCAAAGCCCCATTGCAGCGCAACATCGACCCCGACGAAGTCGGCAAAACCGCGATGTATCTGCTGAGCGATCTGTCCAGCGGCGTCACGGGCGAAAACATTTACGTGGACAGCGGGTTTAATACCGTGGGGCTATAGAAACTCGATGGCCTTCGATCATTTCATCATCGCGCAGGATTCGGTTTACGCGAATGTGGTGCGCGAATTGTCCGCCGGGCAAAAACGCTCGCATTGGATGTGGTTTATTTTTCCGCAGTTGCGCGGCTTGGGTTCCAGCGCAATGGCCGATAAGTTTGCCTTGGATTCGGTCGATGAAGCGCGGCGCTATTTGCAACATCCACTGCTGGGGGCGCGGTTGCGCGAATGCACGCAACTGGTGCTGGATGTGCCGCATCGCACGGCGGAAGATGTTTTCGGCTTTCCCGACTATTTGAAATTCCACTCGTCCATGACCTTGTTTGCCCTGTGTTCGCCAGTCGGGGATTTGTTCGATAGGGCGATCCTCAAATATTTCGCCGCCGAAAAAGATCCCAAGACGCTTGATCTTTTGGGACTGCGCGACGATTCCCCCGCCTAGCCGCTTGCGTTAAACTTGCCTGATCTTGGCCACACGCTTACTCATTCTCGGCACCAGCGGATCGGGTAAATCCACGTTGGCGGCGCGGCTGGCGGGGCGGCTCAAACTCCGGCACGTCGAGCTTGATGCCATTCGCCATCAGGCCCATTGGGTGGAGATGCCGGATGCGCAATTCCGCCAGGTGGTGGCGCGCGCGACCGCCGAGGAAAACTGGATCATTGATGGCAATTACGGGATAGTGCGCGATCTGGTGCTGGCGCGTGCCACCGCCGTGATTTGGCTCGACCCGCCGCGCTGGCGGGTCATGTGGCAGGTGATTTTGCGGTCATTACATCGGGCGATCACCCGCCAACCACTCTGGAACGGCAACCGTGAGCGGTTTTGGAACTGGCTGGATGGGGACCATCCGATTCGCTGGGCATGGCACACCCACCGACGCTATCGCCAGGAATTTCAACGCCAAATGCAACCGCATTGGGTGCGACTGCGCTCACATGCGGATGAACAACGCTGGCTTGAATCTCTACGACCCGAGGGCAATTGAGCACGATTGCGCGATTACCCGGCGATTCCCAAATGTTCCAGCACGCGGTCGGTCAGCACTTCCACACTAAACTGTGCCGCCACGGTTTTGGCATTGGCGGCTAATTGGGCGTGCAGTTTGTCATCGGTCAACAGGCGTTCCAATTGCACGGCCAGGTCGCCGCTGTTCCACGCTTGGAAAGTCAAGCCGCCCGCTTGCCCTTCGCGGTGAATCGATTCGACGATTCCACCATGGTCGGGCACCAACACCGGCGTGCCATAGCTCATGGCTTCGGCGGCGACCATCCCGAACGGCTCGCGGTGGATGCTGGGATACACTATGCAGCGTGCGTGGGCGTACAAGGCGGTGCGCACCGCGTCGCTGACGCGCCGCTTCCACATCACTTCGAGGCGCAAATGCTTGGCGATCTCTTCGCAGACGCGGCGGTAATCCAGGCCGAAACTGGTGCCGCCGCAGCAGATCAGTTGCAGCGCGATGCCCTTGTCGCGCAGTTGCTTGACGGCGTACAGCAGCAGATCAATGCCTTTTTCCGCGTCCTGCCGGCCGAAGTAGGCGACGATCGGCACGTTCTTTTTGATGCCGGGCAATTTTCCCACCAGGGCGTCGATGGAAGGTTTTTCACCATCGGCCGGCATTTCGATGCCGGGATAGATCGTCACCATCTTTTCGCGTGGGATGCCCATTTCTTCGTGCAGGCGATTGCCGTAATCGTCGCTGACACAGATGGCTTTGAACTTGCTGGCGTCCACGCAACGGCGAAGCTGGCGGTGATAATCATCGATCCGCCCGGCCTGACTGGCATAGTTGGCAAAGATTTCTTCACCCTGGAAGGTGTTGAGAAATTCGACGTCGCAGCCGCCGGATTCCTTGGCCGCCAGCACGATAGGGCTGCTCATGGCAAAGGTGGGCAGCACGTGGGTAACGCCGTCGGTTTTGAGAAAGTTCTTCAGCCACTGCACCAGCGAAGGATCATTGCAGCCATCGCACATGGAAACCACGAAATTAGTCAGCAGCCGCACCGTCAGCCCGGGGTGTTGCTGCATGAAGCGGCGGCGGCGCTGGGCGTTCCAAATGCGGCGGCACATCCCCAGGGCATCCAGCCAGCGGCTGGGTGGATAGCGCAGATAGCGTGTACCGCGCATCAGCACCCGCTGGTTGATGCCGTCGGCCACCAGATCGGGATTGCTTTCCATCATCCAGTAAACATGGACTTTGAATCCACGACGATGCAGGGAATTAGCCAAGCGAATATCGCGAATAATGGCTCCTTCATAGGAGCCACTGGTGAAGGCGAGAAAAGCAAAAACCGGCTGGGCCATGCGAGACGGCAAGATACCGTATTGGGCGGCGTATGCCAACATCTGGCAGTTTCCAACGCAGAGATTTCCGCTTTATCGGTTTCGCCCCCAAGGTTTACGGGCTGCGTCCGATAACCTACAAAATTGGCGAAACTGAAAAATTCATTGTCCGTTAATGTCGGGATTTTCTATACTGATAAGCATGATCGAGGCCGAAAACAGTCTGCGTAAGCCCGCGGTGGCGGGAATGTTTTATCCCGCTGATGCCGCGCAGTGCCGCCGGGAGGCGCAGCAATTGTATCAAATCGGGCAAGCCGCGGCGCGGCAATGGGTAGCCAGTGCGCCGGGCAGCCAGGCGGCGGCGGCCATGGGCGCAATTGTGCCTCATGCCGGCTGGATTTGCAGCGGGGCGATTGCCACCGAAGCGCTGGCGGCCCTGGCCATGCAAAAACCGGAGATTGATTTGGTGGTGGTGTTCGGCGCCATCCACACGCCGATCCGAACCACGCAGGGAATGCTCGATTCGCATCGGTATTGGCGTGAGCCGGGCGGGGATGTGGCCATTGATGTGGATTTCCGGCAGCGGTTGGGTGGGGTTGCCGAGGCGGCGGGATCGCTGGCGGCGGCAGTCCAACTGTTCGCGGTGGATGATCGCTTTCATCAGCGCGAACATGCCGTGGAAGTGGAACTACCGCTGATCCAACTGGCCTGGCCGGATACACCGGTGCTGCCCGTGGAAACACCGGCGGCGGAATCGGCTGTGGCCATTGGCCAGCAAGTGGCCAGGCAGGTGATGGCTGCCGGGCTGAACGCGGTTTACCTGGCCAGCAGCGATTTCACGCATTACGGGCCATCGTACCAATTCACGCCCGCCGGCATCGGGCCGGCCGCGCTGGACTGGGCCATGGCCAATGATCGGCGGTTGCTGTCGCTGGTGACGGCCATGACGCCGGAGCGGGTGGTGCCGGAAGTCTGGGCGCACGGGAATGCCTGCGGCGGCGGGGCGATAGCGGCGATGATGTCCGCCTGCCAGGTGGCCGGGGCGACCAAGGCGGCGGTGATGCACCACAGCAACAGTTTTCAGACGCTGGCCAAGGTAGCGCCGCAGCAGCCGGTGAACGCGGTGGGTTATGCCGCGGCGATTGTCTGGTAATGTCGGGCTGGTAAAGCGCCGATGAGCAATTCATGGACGGTCTTTCTCCAACGGATTTGGAATGGCTTATGTACCAAGGCTTCTCCGATCAGGAGGAGGACGAACATGACAGAAAGCGAAATCCAATCCAAGCTGACCGAGCTAATGGGTGAAATCGGCGCGATGCCAGGCCTCGGGCCGCAAACACCGGCGCCGCTGGCCAGCGGCGTGCAAGAAAACCTGGACGGCCTGCGTCTGGGCATCAAATATCTGGTGTTCGATCTGGAAGCGACGCGGCGGGAGAACGGCTATTTGCGCAAAATTCTTGAACAAGCCGCTGGCCAGTAATCATGCTGAATTGAAAAATAGCTACAACTTGCCCCGCATATTTTCCATTCGGCACTTGGCATTTGACCTTTGCCATTGTCCCCATGGTTGACATCGTTTGCCTAAAACCGGTAACATGGCGATCACTGGATCGTGAACCGCGAACCTGTGTTAAGGGCCGATTGCCGATTTTTTCATTATTCGTCGGCCGGTGTTTTTTGCTACGAGTGGTAAACCATGCTGCTGCGGGTTACGGATGACATCGTGTTGGCAGTGTACTTGATTACACTGTGCATCGTGGCTGTGTACGGCTTTCACCGCTACGCGCTGGTGTGGCTGTACGTCAAGCACCGCCATAACGGCTATGTGCCCAAGGGGCAGTTCGCCGAGTTGCCGTTGGTGACCGTGCAACTGCCGATGTACAACGAAGACATGGTGACCGAGCGGATCATCGATTCCACCTGCATCATTGATTACCCGGCGGAAAAATTGGAAATCCAGGTGCTGGATGACAGCACCGATCACTCGGCGCAAATCGCCCGCGACACGGTGGCCAAGTGGGCCGCCAAGGGCGTCAACATCAAATATATCCACCGCGAAAAGCGCACCGGTTATAAAGCCGGCGCTCTGGCCGAAGCGCTGCCCACCGCCAGCGGGCAGTTCATCGCTATCTTCGACGCCGATTTCGTCCCCCCGCGCGACATCCTTTACAACGTGATGGATTATTTTACCGATGACAAGGTGGGCATGGTGCAGGTGCGGTGGGACCATCTCAACCGCGATGCCTCGCTGCTGACCCGCGCCCAGGCGATTTTCCTGGACGGGCATTTTGTCATCGAGCACACCGCCCGCAACCGCAGCGGCCGGTTTATGCACTTCAACGGCACCGCCGGCGTTTGGCGGCGAACCACCATTAACGATGCCGGCGGTTGGGAACATGACACCCTTACCGAAGACTTGGATCTGAGCTATCGCGCGCAGATGAAAGGCTGGCAGTTTGTCTATCTGCCGCAGTACGCCGCCCCGGCCGAGCTTCCGCCGGAAATGATCGGCTTCAAGCAGCAGGCGCATCGCTGGACCAAGGGCAGCGTGCAGACCGCCATCAAGCTGCTGCCCAAAGTGCTGCGCTCCAAGCATCTGCCGCTGCGCGTGAAAACCGAAGCATTTTTCCACCTCACCAACACCGTGGTGTATCTGTTGATGGTGATTGTGACCGTGCTGATGTACCCGGCGTTTCTGGCTTTCTATAGCCCGCTGCGAACCTATTCGCATACCTGGCAGCAATACCTGTTCAGCGCCAGCCTGTTTATTCTGGCCACTTGCTCGGCCAGCACGTTCTTCATCTACGGCCAAAAAGAGTTGCTGGGCAAGAAGGCCGGTTGGAAAACCCTTTTCTATTTGCCGGTGCTGATGTCACTGGGTGTGGGCGTGAGTCTGAACAACGCCAAGGCCGTGCTGGAAGCCATTTGGGGCGCCATCCGCCGCAAGCCCAGTGAATTTGTGCGCACCCCAAAGTACGGAACGACCGGACAGGGCCGGCAAACTTGGCGGCGGGCCAGCGTCATGACCCTCAAGCATTTAAGCCTGCCGATTATCGAGTTGGCTTTCGGCGGCTATATGTCGGCGTGGATTTTCATCAGCCTGTATTACCAGCTTAGCCTGATCAGCGTGCCCTTCCTGTCCATCTTTGCCGTTGGGTATTTCTACGTGGGCATCAACAGCCTGACGGCGTTGTACAAGATGCACGTGGAGGCCAAAGAAGCCGAGCGCGATTTGCTTGCCGAAGCCCGGCCGGTTTCCACCTGAACCTTGTTCATACTTATCCTTATCATCCCACCGGCGGAAAGTGTTCCGCCGGTTTTTGTTTGGGGCGATTTCCGGCGCGTGCGTGACATGATCAGTGGCTGCCGCTAAGCCCTGAAGGGGCGACACCACAGGTGTACCACCACCCCTGTGCCGCACCCGATACGACCGTTTCCGGTTCTTGCATTGGAGTGAAAACCAAGAATATTCCGATGATCTTTAAGGAGAATGACCATGTCTGAAACAACCATCGGCGAAATCGTGGCGCGGCAATATGACCGCATGTGGACTTCGCTGCGCGATGCCATCGCCAAGCTGTCCGACCAGCAATGGCGTGAAAGTGAATGCGATTGGCTGGCGCCGGTACGCCTGGCTTACCACCTGATCGAGGCCGCCGATTTTTACGGCGCCGACAATGTCAAGGGATTTCAAAAGGGATCGTTGGGCGGCAATTGGGAGTATTCGCCGACGGCGGATTTGCCGTCACCGCAGCAAATGCTTGGCTTGCTCGATCGCGTGCAACCCAAAATGCGTGCTTGGCTCAAAGGATGCAGCGACCAGGCCTTCCTGGCCGAACAAACCGATTTTCCCTGGACCGGCGAAACACGGTTGGATCAAGCGATCTACGCCCTGCGGCATTGCCAGCATCATTTGGGGCAGATTAACGCCGAATTGCGCCACAAAGGCTTGCCCCGCGGGGAGTGGGCATAAACCAAACGGGCGCATTGTTTTTTTTCGCGTTCTTCCGCGCTTCGCGGTTCGATCGACTTGGTTGCCGGCTACGTCAACGATGCTGCGATTCTGCCGGCAGCGCGTAGGCTCCCATGTCCACTTTCCCGTTATGGACCCGCGGATTGCCGGCGATGTCAACCGTGTCCAGACCGTAGGCGCTGGTCCCGGAATTGATCGCCGGGCTGCCGGGTCGCAGCGTGAAATCGCCGACCAATGCATTATTAAATAGCGGGTCGCTCCCCAGGATGTTGCCATCCGTAGTGCTGATGGTCGCAGTCGTCTGGTAGAGGACAACCGACGCCTGCCCGGGAGTTCCATTGTAGGCCAGATTGTTCATCCACGTTTCGCCGGTGTTCTTTACTTTGCCATATCCGCCGTCAACGAATGCCACGTTGTCGGGATTGGCCGCGGGATTGGCATAGCAAAGATTATTGACCATCACGTTATGCACGTCGCCGCAATTCCCGGTCGCGGCTACCTCGATTTCGCCGCGCGCGGTGACAATGTTCTGATTGTCGAGAAAGTTATCAAAACAGGTGTTGCTGCGGATCGTCACATAACTGGCACCGGAGCCGCCCAGCGCGATTCCTGCTCCGCCATTCCCAAAACACACATTGCCGGCGACCAGCGTCTGCTGGAGATACCCCGTCGGCGGATATTTCTTGGTGTTGTTGTCGGCGTTAAAAGTGTCCAGCGTGATGCCATGCCCATCCCAATGCGGCCCCCAATGGATGTTAATCTCCTGGTTGAAGTAGGCGATGTTGTTCCGGATGATGTAATGGTATTTGGCGCTGGCGGCATCAACCGTGGCCGAGTTCCATACGCCGGAGTCTACCGCCACGGGCACCACGAAATCGATGCCGGACTCGCCCCATTGGGAAATATAGGCGCACCCATAGACGACGTTTGCTTCCGCATCCACATAGTCGAGGTTTCCGGTGGTGATGCCACTGCCGCCCCAGCCATAGGCGAGGTTATTCAAGATTTTAATGTGATGGCTGCTACAGGTGTGCGTGGTTGCGCCGAGCACTACAATGCCATTGCCATCCCAGTTGTTCGCGTCACGATTGGTGCTGCCATCCAGGGTAAACCCGTCGATCACAATGTATTTGGCGGTTGCGTCCTTGAACTCAATGCCGTTCACGTAATCCCGCGGCCGGTTCGGCGGGTTGTGGATGATGGCCGCATGAGGAACCGTGGAGCGTAGCACGAAGTAGCCGGTGGGTGTATCCGCGTCCCCGCTGAGGGAACCTGCCTGCACCGATTCGGCATAGGTGCCGGGGGCAACATTGACACACACACCACCATGCGTGCCACCCTGCGCGGTGAGGACCGCGATGGCCTTGGAAATGCTGGCCCAGGGCTTTTCCTTGGAGCCATCGCCCGCGGTATCGCTGCCGGACGTGCCGGAGACATAGTAGTTGGTGGCGCAGCTATAAAACGGGGGAATAGTGGCGGCGGCTGGCGCGGTAATCGCCGGCGGCGTTGTCGCCGTTGCCGGCGCGGACTCCGCGGAAACTTCACCGGATGAGTCAATCGCTGCCACCGTGTAGGTGTATTTGGTGCCGGGCGTGAGATAAGCGTCGGAATACAGGGCTTGATCCGAATGGTCCGATAGCACCAGCGGCACGGTCGTAAACGTCTGTTTCGGGTTGTTGACGTTTTCGATCCGGACCCCATTGCGATAGACATCATATCCTTTAATGGTGGCCTTGCCGCTGGCGGTGCTCTTGGTCCAAATAAGGCTCGTTTGGTAGGGTGTGACCGCGACGGCGGTAAGATTGGCCGGTGCGGTTGGGTTGGCCGCATGGGCTGCCGCCTGCATCAAGAACAAACAGACGCCACCACACGCGAAAATAACCTTCTGCATTGCGAACGAAGCTTTCATGGCAATATCCTTGCGAAATCACCGTGGGGGCAGATCCAGGCGGAATTGTCCCTATCGACCGCCGCCGACAAACCTCGTCGGCCATGGCGCATAGCATACGGAGGCCAGGCGCGTGGAACAAGTTTTTTCTCGGCCGGCCACCGTCGCCATCCGGGAGATTGGGACGGCCTTCGTCTTCCTTTTGACGCTTGCGACCCAATCGGGCCAATCGGGTCAACGTGATATTCCATGCACCCACGCGATTGATTGCAGCATGGGCCGGCAGCCTTTTCGTCCCGGTGGCGGACATACGGTAAGCAATCCTGTATGTGTCCGGTTTTTCCTGCCGAAGAAACGCTGCGTCGTGCGCCGTGCAAAGGGTGTTGAAGTTCCGCGGGTGAAAGTCCCGCCCGGGAGGTAGTCATTACACCCGGTAGCAGTCGAGACAGTCGCGCGGGCAACCAACCGACTGAAGCTCTCGACGGAAAGGGCTGTTTTAGCAGCTCCGCGAGCAGACA
>Ga0316217_10003375_pt1 | contig 18265 bp, 20 predicted proteins | sample 1anoAmetaG_FD_203633 | JGI IMG/M metagenome (GOLD analysis project Ga0316217, IMG submission 203633) | Freshwater microbial communities from Trout Bog Lake, Wisconsin, USA - 1anoA | ecosystem: Environmental > Aquatic > Freshwater > Lake > Hypolimnion/Profundal zone | place: USA: Wisconsin...
CGGCTGGGGTTGCGGCCTTCGGGGGCGGACAGCTCGTCCTCGATGGCGCGGATGACGATCTTCAGGCCCCGGTCCCACAGCGGGGGGACGGGCATCTGGACGTGGGTCTGCAGTTCCCGGCGCAGCGGCTGGAGCGGATCGCCGGAGCGCCCCAGGTGCAGTTTCAGGCGCAGGAACCGGCCTTCCCCCGGCGCTTCGAAATCCACCCGGATCCTGAGCGCCAATTCCCCGGTGTCCGGATCGAATCCGTCCAGCAGGAGGTAATGAAGCTGAGCGCGCATAGAATACATTAGCAAAGGAAGGTTGACCTGGGCGGCCAGAGGCAGGATTATTGAAGGCATCGGAAGTTGTCGGAATTTGTCGGAGTTTGCCATGAAGAAGGCCCTAGCGATCGGCGTCGTCCTGCTGGGCTTTGCTTCCGTGCCGGTCCGCGCCACTGAATTCGGCATCCTCCTGGACAAGGCCATCGGCCGGGAGGAGGCGCTGGGAGGGAGCGGCGGCTCCGGACTGCCGCCCCTGGGCTACGACGCCAGCAGTCCCGGCGGCATCGGGTTCCGCGCGGCCTACACTTTCATGAACCTCAAGGCCACCGACCTGGGCGCGGCCATCACCTACCATCCCAAGTCCCAGGACAACATCACCAGCGGCGGGACCACCTACGGGAAGTTCGGCAGCGAGTACACCGCCATCGGCATCCAGGCCGACTGGAAGCTGCTGTTCGACCTTCACGCGGGCCTGGACATGCGCTCGGAGAAGCTCACCACCACCTCCAACGCCACCGGCGCCACCGACAGCACCACCCTGGTGCGCCCCTGGGTCAAGGCCGGCCTGGGCTACGCCCTGCCGCTCCCCGCGGCCAGTCCCTTCGTGCGCCTGGAAGTCGCAGTGCCGCTCACCAAGGAGGACAGTTCCTCCAGCACCGACGATTTCCGCAAGGCCATGGCCCCTTCGCTCCAGGTGGCGCTGTACGGCGGCATCCGGTTCTGACCGGCTGACTGAACCAGAGGTCGCATGCAACTGCGGGTTCTAGGGTGTTCCGGAGGGGAGGCCGAGGGTTGCAGGCTCACCGGCCTCCTGGTGAACGGGACCCTGGCCATCGACGCCGGCTGCCTCACCCAGACGCTGACCCTGCGCGAGCAGGTCGCGATCCGGCACATCTTCATCTCCCATTCGCACCTGGACCACATCTGCACCCTGCCGTTCTTCACCAAGAACATCCTCGGCCATGCCGGGGCGCCAGTGCAGATCCACGCGCCGCGGCCGACCCTGGACGCCCTGCGCCGGCACCTGTTCAACGACGAGGTCTGGCCGGACTTCTCCTTCATCCCCGATCCCGACCACCCTGTCATCCAGTTCTCGGAACTCGTTCCCGGCCGGGCCGCCCGTCTCGAGGGCCTGCGCATCACGCCCATCCCGGTGAACCACCTGGTGCCGTGCGTGGGCTATCGGGTGGAAGATGACCATTCGGCTTTCATCTTCACCTCGGACACTGCGGAGACCGACCGGGTCTACCAGGTGGCCAACAGGACCCGGAACCTAAAATTATTCATTACCGAAGCCAGTTTTCCCAACGAGCAGGCCTGGCTGGCCGAGGCGGCCGGGCACCTGACGCCGGAAAAGCTGGGGATGGAACTGAAAAAGCTGAAGCGGGATGTGCCGGTGGGCGTCTACCACCTCACTCCGGGGGACCGGGCGGTCATGCTGCCGCAGATCGAGGCGCTGGGGGATCCGCGCGTTCGGCTGCTGGAACAGGACAGCAGGTTTGAATGGTGATCAAGGAAGGGCTGGTCTAAATTTCCTTGAGCAACCCGGAGAACGCGGAGAAAAGACTCGATCAGAACCCGTGCCCGCCCGGATGCCCGGCCGCGGCCAGGCGGATCAGGCTGGCCTTCAATCTGGCCTGGGCGTTGTCCAGGTCCGGCTCGGTCTGGGCTTCCTTGAGCAGCTGGAGCGAGCGGAGCCGCGCCGCTTCGGCCCGCTCCACGTCGATCATGTCCACGGTCTCGCTGACCCGGGCCAGGATGGTGACGTGGTCGGGACCCACTTCGGCGAACCCGCCGAACACGGTCAGCCAGTGCTTGGCATCGTCCCGGGTGTAGCTGACCAGGCCGTCGCCCACCGGGGTGATGAGGGGCGTGTGCCCGGGAAGGATGCCGTAGTAGCCCTGGTCGGCGGTGGGGAACTGCAGTTCGGCCACCTGCGCCGAGAAGATCTGGCGTTCGGGCGTGAGGACTTCGAGGAGGATGGCGTCAGTCATGGCTGCCTCAGGCCTGGGCCAGCTTTTCCGCCTTCTCCACGGCCTCTTCGATGGTCCCGACCAGGTAGAAGGCCTGCTCGGGCAGGTGGTCCCACTTGCCGTCGCAGATCTCGCCGAAGCTGCGGATGGTGTCTTCCAGCTTCACGTACTTGCCGGCCATGCCCGGGAAGGTCTCGGCCACGAAGAAGGGCTGGCTCAGGAAGCGCTGGATCTTGCGGGCCCGGGCCACCACCAGCTTGTCCTCGTCGGACAGCTCGTCCATGCCCAGGATGGCGATGATGTCCTGGAGTTCCTTGTACTTCTGCAGGATGGCCTTGACCCGCATGGCGGTGTTGTAGTGCCGCTCGCCCAGGATCCGGGGATCCATGAGCCGGGAGGTGGAGGCCAAGGGGTCCACCGCCGGGTAGATGCCCAGGGCGGAAAGTTCGCGGGACAGGTTGGTGGTGGCGTCCAGGTGGGCGAAGGTGGTGGCCGGCGCCGGGTCGGTGTAGTCGTCGGCGGGAACGTACACCGCCTGCACGCTGGTGATGGAGCCGCGCTTGGTGGAGGTGATGCGCTCCTGCAGCTCGCCCATCTCGGTGGCCAGGGTCGGCTGGTAGCCCACGGCCGAAGGCATGCGGCCCAGCAGGGCGGACACCTCGGCGCCGGCCTGGGTGAACCGGAAGATGTTGTCGATGAACAGCAGCACGTCCTTGCCTTCGGTGTCGCGGAAGTATTCGGCCACCGTGAGCCCGGTGAGGGCGACCCGGGCGCGGGCCCCCGGAGGCTCGGTCATCTGGCCGTAGATGAGCGCCACCTTGGATTCCTCGATCTTCTCCTTGTTGATGACCCCGGAATCCATCATCTCCACCCAGAGGTCGTTGCCCTCGCGGGTGCGCTCGCCCACCCCGGCGAACACCGACAGGCCGCCGTGGCCCTTGGCCAGGTTGTTGATGAGTTCCATGATCAGCACGGTCTTGCCCACGCCGGCGCCGCCGAACAGGCCGGTCTTGCCGCCCTTGGCGTAGGGTTCCAGCAGGTCGATGACCTTGATGCCGGTCTCGAACATCTCGGCGGTGGTGTTCAGGTCCACGAAGGCCGGGGCCTCCCGGTGCATGGGCAGGGTGCTGCGGGTGCCCAGGGGGCCGCGCTCGTCCACGGGGTCGCCCACCACGTTGATGATCCGGCCCAGCGTCTCGGGCCCCACCGGCACCTGGATCGGCGAGCCGGTGTCGACCACGGCCTGGCCGCGCACCATGCCCTCGGTGGGCTGCATGGCCACGCAGCGGACCCGGCTTTCGCCCAGGTGCTGCTGGACCTCCAGGGTCACCTTGGCGGACTTGCCCTGGCCGTCCACGACATCGGTGAGCAGGGCGTTGTAGATCGCCGGCAGGTGGTCGCCGAATTCCACGTCCACGGCCGGGCCGACCACGGCGATGACGCGTCCTTGTTTCGTTTCAGTCATGGGGGACAGGTTGGACAGGGTAGACATGGGCGAACCTCGCGGGGGGGGCGGGCGTGCTCAGGCGTTGGCGCCGGAGACGATCTCGATGATCTGGTTGGTGATGGATGCCTGGCGGATCTTGTTCATGTGCAGGGTCAGCCGGTCGATCATGTCCGCGGCGTTGGAACTGGCCTTGTCCATGGCGGCCATGCGGGCGCCGTGCTCGCTGGCGGAGCTTTCCAGCAGGGTCTCCAGCAGGGCGGTCTCGATGAACCGGGGCAGCAGGGCGGACAGGACCTCCATGGGGCTGGGCTCCAGCAGGTGGGGCACCTCGCCCTGAGCGGCCGCCTCGGCTTCCAGCTGGATGGGGAAGATCCGCCGGACCATGGGCACCTGGGTCAGGGCCGAACTGAAGTAGTTGTACACCACGTAGAGGGCGTCGATCTCGCCGGCCTCGTACTGCTGGGCGGCCTGGGCGGAGATCTCCTGGGCCGCGTGGGCCAGGCCGGGCAGGGCCACGCCCAGGAATTCCTGGTCGGCCGTGTAGCCGGCCTTCCGGGCCCACTCCAGGGCCCGCTTGCCCACCACGTCCAGGTGCGCCAGCTCGCCTGCGGAGGAACGGACGAACTGGGTGGCCTGGCGCAGCACGTTGGCGTTGAAGCCGCCGCACAGGCCCTTGTCGCTGGCCACCACCACCAGCCGGATCCTCTGTTCCTCGCGGGGCGCCAGGAAGGCCTGGGCGATGGGGCTGAGGACGGTCTGGCCGTCGTCCTGGAACCGGGCGACCACGCTCTGGACCATGCCGGTCATGCAGGTGGCGTAGGGGCGCAGGGCCAGCAGGCGTTCCTTGGACTTCCGCAGCTTCACCGCGGAAATCATCTTCATGGCCTTGGTGACCTGCTGGGTGTTCTTCACCGACCGGATCCGGCGGCGAATGTCCTGGAGGCCGGCCATGGGTTATGCCTCCGCAGGCTGGTTCAGGGCCGCCTGGAAGGTCTCCTTGAAGCTGGCGACCTGGACCTTCAGCGCGGCCTTGGTGTCGTCGGAGAGCACCTTGGTGTCGCGGATGGCGCGCAGCAGTTCCGGGGCGTTGATGTCCAGGAAGCCGTGCAGCCCGGTCTCGAACTTCCGGCACTCGGCCACCGGCAGGTCGTCCAGGAAGCCCGAGGTGGCGCACCAGATGGTGACCACCTGCTTCTCCACCGGCATGGGCACGTACTGGGGCTGCTTGAGGATCTCCACCAGCCGCTGGCCGCGGTTGAGCTGGGCCAGGGTGGACTTGTCCAGGTCCGAGCCGAACTGGGAGAAGGCCGCCAGTTCGCGGTACTGGGCCAGTTCCAGCTTGATGGAGCCGGCCACGGACTTCATGGCCTTCACCTGGGCGGCGCCGCCCACCCGGCTCACCGAGATGCCCACGTTCAGGGCCGGGCGCACGCCGGCGTTGAACAGGTCGGATTCCAGGAAGATCTGGCCGTCGGTGATGGAGATGACGTTGGTGGGGATGTAGGCCGAGACGTCGCCGGCCTGGGTCTCGATCACCGGCAGGGCGGTCATGCTGCCGCCGCCGCGGGCGGCGGAGAGCTTGGAGGCGCGTTCCAGCAGGCGGCTGTGCAGGTAGAACACATCGCCGGGGTAGGCTTCGCGCCCGGGCGGGCGGCGCACCAGCAGCGAGATTTCGCGGTAGGCCACGGCCTGCTTGGAGAGGTCGTCGTAGACGCAGAGCACGTGCTGGCCCGGGTTGTCCGGCCCGGCCGGGTTGCCGTCCACGCCGTGCCACATGAAGTACTCGCCCAGGGCCGCGCCGGTCATGGGCGCCAGGAACAGCAGCGGCGCCGGCTCGGAGGCGGTGGCGGCGACCACGATGGTGTGCTTCATGGCGTCGTAGGCTTCCAGGGTCTTCACCACCTGGGCCACGGTGGAGCGCTTCTGGCCGATGGCCACGTAGATGCAGATGACCCCGGTGTCCCGCTGGTTGATGATGGCGTCCAGGGCCACCGCGGTCTTGCCGGTCTGGCGGTCGCCGATGATCAGTTCGCGCTGGCCGCGGCCGATGGGGATCAGCGCGTCGATGGCCTTGAGCCCGGTCTGCATGGGCTGCTTGACGCTCTCGCGGTCGACGATGCCGGGGGCGATGCGCTCGATCGGGTTGCGCGCCACCGAGGCGATCGGGCCCTTGCCGTCGATGGGGTTGCCCAGGGCGTCCACCACCCGGCCGACGAAGGCCGGGCCCACCGGCACCGACATGATGGTGCCGGTGCGCTTGACCGTGTCGCCTTCCTTGATGGCGCTGGTCTCGCCCAGCAGGATGATGCCGACGTTGTCCTCTTCCAGGTTGAAGGTCAGCCCCATCACCCCGTGGGGCAGCTCCAGCAGTTCCCCGGACATGGCCTTCTCCAGGCCGTAGGCGCGGGCGATGCCGTCGCCGACGCTGATGACCGTGCCGATCTCGGAGATGTCGACCTGGGCATCGAAACCCTCAATCTGGCTGCGAATGATGCGGGAAATCTCTTCCGCGCGGATGTCCATGTAGATCCTCCGAAATGCCGGGGTGAGGTTATGCCGAAAGGAGACGGGCCTTGAGCAGGCGCAGCTGGCCCTGGATGGATGCGTCGTAGACCGTGGAGCCGATCTGGGCCTTGACGCCGCCCAGGACCGTGGGGTCCAGGCGCCAGCTCAGCTTGACGGTCTTGCCGGTGCGGCGGGCCAGGGCCTGCTGGAGCGCCGCGGACTGGGGCGCCGACAGGGGCAGGGCGCTGCGGACGATGGCCTCGACCACGCCCATCCGCTCGTCCACCAGCTGGTCGAACGCGCCGGACAGCTCGTAGACCAGGTCCAGGCGCGCGGCCGAGGCCACCACGCCGAAGAAGCTGCGCACGGTGGCGCTGGTGCCGGCCGCGGCCAGCACGGCGTCCAGGGCCTTGGCCTTCTGGCCGGGGGCCAGCAGGGGATTGAAGGCGAGCCGCTCCAGGTCGGCGTTGCCGCGCACCAGGGCGGCGACGCCGGCCAGTTCCCGCTGGACCTCCGCGAGGCTGTCCCGCTCCGCGGCGATGCCGGCCAGGGCCTTGGCGTAGCGCATGGCGACGAGGCGTCTGCTCACTTGGATCCTCCCACTCGCTCGATGGCCTGGTCCAGGGCGCGGGCGGCCACGTCGCCCCGCAGCCGGGCCTCCAGCCGCTGGGCGGCGCCCGTCACCACCAGCTCGGCCACCAGGTCGCGCAGCCCGTTCTCGGCGCTGCGCTGCTGGGCCTGGATATCGGCCTGGGTCTGCAGCCGGATCTGCGCCGCCTCGGCCCGGGCGGATTCGAGGATCCGCGCCTTCTCCGCCTCGGCGTCGGCGCCGGCCTTGGCCATGATGCCTTCCAGCTCCTGCTGCAGGCCGGCCATGCGGGCCTCCAGCTCGCGGATCTGCCGCTCGGCCTCGGCCTTCTCCCGCTCGGCCTGGGACAGCTTGTCGGCCAGTTCCTTGCCGCGGGCCTTGAAGGCCGAGGCCAGGGCGCCCTTGAGCAGCACCACCAGGATGCCGGCGAACAGGACGAAGTTGAAGACGGTCACCCCGAACTGGGCCAGGGCGTCCAGGGAGTGGCCGAACAGGATGACGACCGGATGGTGGTGGGCGGCGTGGCCTTCCTCGGCGGGTTCGCCCGCGGCCGCGGGTTCCCCGGGCTTGCCGGCCTCGGCGGACGGGGCGGGCTGGGCGTTCTGCCCGGCCGGGGCGGCCTGGGTGGCCTGGGTGGATTGGGGCGCCTGGGCGCCGAGCCGGGCGCCGCCGGCCAGGGCGAGGACCAGGGCCACGGGGGCGGCGAGGAGGGCGATGCGGCGGAGGTTCATCATGCCTGCCTGAGGAGATGCTGGACCATGGATTCGGAGAGGGCCTCCACCTGGGTCATCAGTTCGGTCCTGGCGGCCTCCTGGGCGGCCTTGAGCTCGCCGGCGGCCGCGGCGCGCAGCCCGGTCGATTCCTGGCGGGCCAGCTCCAGCAGGGCCTCCTTCTCCTTGGCCGCGGCGGCGGCCAGGGCCTTGCGGTGCTCGAACGCCTTGGCCCTGAGCTCGTTCAGGCGCGAGGCGTAGTCGGCCTGGCGCTGCTCCACCAGGGCCGAGGCCTCGGCCCGCTTCAGGGAGCCGGACTGGATCTCGGCCTCGCGGTCGTCCATCACCTTCACGATGGGCCGGAAGAAGGCCGCCTTCATGAAGAGGAACAGCGCCGTGACCAGGAGCATCACGAACAGGAGCGTGCCGGCGTCGAGCTTCATCGGGTCCGGCAGCGTGTCCATGAAACTCTTGGGCGCCTCGGAACCTGTCATCAGCATCGCGAACTGTCCCATCCCTGCCATCCCATCGGGAAACACGTATTCCTCCCAAACCTAGCTTGCTCTTGCAAAACAATTTCGCAGGGACCACGGGGTGGATCTGACCACTTGTGTATGACATTCGATTCTTGCAAGATCCGCGGATTTCCTCAAGCGCGGGTTTTCAACTTGACGCCCGGCCCAGGCCGTGAGAGGATCTTACTTCGGCGATACGGGCGATTAGCTCAGTCGGTAGAGCAGCTGCTTTACACGCAGCATGTCGGCGGTTCGAGTCCGTCATCGCCCACCAGCGATGGTGTTTTTGAAAGTCAGTCGCAGTACCGGGGGTTGTAGCTCAGTTGGTTAGAGTGACGGCCTGTCACGCCGTAGGTCGCGGGTTCGAGCCCCGTCAGCCCCGCCAAAAAGGAAGCGCCCTCTGGGCGCTTTTTTTTTGCCCCCGCCAAGCTTTCCACCGCCCTCCGGGGCTCTCGAATACCATGAACGCTGGGCTTTTCCGCCCACAGCCACCCGGTCCCCCCATGAAACTTCCGCTCGCCGCCCTCTGTGGCCGCCCCAATGTGGGCAAGTCCACCCTCTTCAACCGCCTCACCCGCAGCCGCGCGGCGCTGGTGCACGACCTGCCGGGCATGACCCGGGACCGGAGCTACGGCCGCGTGACCTGCCTGTCGGAGGAGGGCGATCCCCAGGAGGTGTTCGAACTGGTGGACACCGGCGGGCTGGACTTCGAAGGCGATGACGTCATCACCCAGGGGATCACCCGGTTCTCCCTGGCCGCCCTGCAGGAGGCCCACGTCCTGCTGCTGATGGTGGACGCCCGGGACGGCTGGAACCCGGTCGACGCCGAGATCGCGGCCCGTCTGCGCCAGACCGGCAAGCCGGCCATCCTGGTGGTGAACAAGATCGACGGCGTCCGCGGCGGCGCTCCGGACAGCGCCTTCTACGAACTGGGGTTCGACGAGGTCCACGTGATCTCGTCCAGCCACGGGGACGGGGTGCCGGAGCTGCTGGCCAGCATCCGGGCCCGGCTGCCGTTCCACCGCACCCCGGAGGAGGCCGAACTGCACGACCCGGCGGAGGAACTGCGGTTCGCCATGGTCGGCCGGCCCAACGTGGGCAAGTCGTCCCTGGCCAACCGGATGCTGGGCTACGAGCGCAGCCTGGTGAGCGACGTGGCCGGCACCACCCGGGATACGGTGGACACGGTTTTCCACGCCGACGGCCTGATCTACCGGCTGATCGACACCGCCGGCATCCGGCGCAAGGGCAAGACCCACGAGGGGGCCGAGAAGCTGTCGATCCTCAAGGCCAAGCAGGCCATGGCCCGGGCCGACGTGTCGCTGCTGCTCATCGACGCGGTAGAGGGAGTCACCCACCAGGACGCGGTGATCGCCGGCTACGCCCAGGAGGCGGGGGCCGCGGTGATCCTGGTGGTGAACAAGTGGGACCTGGTGGACAAGGACACCTACACCGCCATCGAGTTCGAGGAGAAGCTGCGGCACGATCTGGGCTTCCTGCAGAACTCACCCATGATCTTCATCTCCGCCCTCACCGGGCAGCGGGTCACCAAGGTGTTCGCGCTCATCCACGAGGTGGCCGCGGCCCACGCCAGGCGCATCCCCACCGGCCGGCTGAACCAGTTCCTGCGGGACGCGGTGGCGCGCATGTCGCCCCCGGCGGTGGACGGCAAGCTGCCCAAGCTCTACTTCATGACCCAGGTGGGCACCCGGCCCCCCAGCTTCGTGATCAAGACCAACACTGACCGGGAGCTGCACTTCAGCTACCAGCGCTACCTGGAGAACCAGCTGCGGGAGGCGTTCGGCTTCACCGGCACCCCGATCCGGTTCGCCTTCCGAAGGCGGGAGAAGGGCGACGGCGAGGACGGCGGCGTGGCCAAGGTGCGCCGCATCCTGGATCCGGGCGAAGGCCTGAAGCCGCGCCGTTCGGCCGAACCGGCCAAGGGTGACGCGCCGGTGCGCCGCCGGCGGACCTCGGCCCCGCCCCGGGAGACATCGGTCCGGCTCGAGGCAGCCGCGGCCGGGGAGGCCAGCGCGCCCCGCCCCCGGAAGGCTCCGGCGGCGAAGCCGGCTCCCGCGGCGCAGCCCGCCCGGCCCAAGGCGGCCCCGGCCGCCCACCCGCAGCGGCCCAAGCAGCCCAAGCGGGCCGTGACCCGGCCCCGGGGCAAGACCGGCCCCCGGAAGGGCACGGCCCCGCACAGCGGCAAGGCCACGGCGCGCCCGGTGCGGGTCGCCAAGAAGCGGGGGCAGTGAGGCACCAGGCTATGTGGCCAGGGCCGCGGAACTCTGGTAGGCCGCCAGCAGCCACGCGTCCTGAGTCTGGCCGGTGGCCGAGCTGCTGGAGCCCTGGCGGGTCAGGTCGCTCAGCAGGGTCTGGTAGGCCGTCTGGGACGAGGTGCTGTCGCCGCTGGTGAGGGCCGAGGCCAGGGTGGACAAGTCGGTGGCGAGGGTGCCGGTGCTGGTCGAGCTGCTCGAACTGCTCGAACTGCTCGAACTGCTCGAGCTGGCCGAGCTGGTCGAGCTGCCGGAATCGCTGCCGGTCCCGGTCTGGCTCCCGGACGGCGCGTGCTGGATGCGCTGGGTGATCTGGGCGAGCAGGGACTGGGCGTCGGTCAGGTCGCCGGAGCTGATCAGGCTGCCCAGCTGGGTCATGTCCTTGGCCAGCGGATTGGACCCGCCCGAGGACGGCGGCGGTCCGCCGGGGCCCTTGGCCAGGTCGGACTGCAGGGTCTTGAAGGCCGACTGGGCGGAACGGGTGTCGCCGCTGGTGAGGGCGGCGCTCAGGGCGGTGAAGTCGCTGCCGATGGTGTCGGTGCCCGATGTGGCCGGCTGGGTGCCCGGACTGCCGCCGGAAGGCATCTTGGCCTGGATGGCCGCGAGCGCCTTGGCGGCCCCGGTCAGGTCGCCGGAGCTGATCAGGGTGCCCAGGTTGTTCAGGTCGGTCAAGAGCCCGCCCGCGGCCTGGCCCTGGGCGGACAGGCTCAGGGTGTCGGACTGGCTGCCGGAGACGGCGGAAAGCAGGCTGCTGCCGGTGGCGCTGCTGCCGGTGCTGGTGGTGCTGCTGGTGCCCAGCAGGGCCAGCAGGTTGCTGACCTGCACGCCGGATGATCCGAGTGCGGAAAGGGTCGAAATGTCCATAGTTCCCTCCAGGGATGGTGGATCACGGTCCGGACTGCCCTGCGCAAGCCGCCTGCCAAGCCCATGAAGCTGTTTCGGGCCGATCGGCCGGGAGGGTGAGCGGCGGCGGGCCAATGGCCGGAAAAGACCGCTGAACGTCGCGGGCGCCGGGGCGAATGCGGCGCTGCCAAGCCAGGCCCGGAACCGCGCATCTGTGGTTCTGCATAATAGCTTTCAAAATCAATAAATTAACTCACTGGGCAAAATCGCCCATCCCCCGTGCGGCCGATGCCGGAGGGTCCGGCCACGCCGGATTCCCGGGCGCCGACGGTGGACCCCTCCCTGGCGACATTCGGCCGTCGATTTCGTCCACTCGGCCCCCGGTCCGGAGGATCCTGGCGGGGGGCTGTTTTCATGGAACCCGGGGTCCCGGATCCCTCCAGGGTGGTCGAATGCGGCAGGAAATCATCGTCAAGTCACTTCTGAAGCGGGTGGGCGTGCCCGGCAACCTGCTCATGGCGGGCCTGGTCGGGGGCATGTTCTGCCTGTTCCAGGCGCTCTCGGGGATGCCCGCGGCGCCGGCGGAATACCTCGCGCCCTTCGTCCTGCTGTTTGGCCATCTCGCCCTGGCGCCGGTGCCCTGGCAGTGGACCGGCGATGACCGGGACCGCGCGGGACTGGGCCGGGGCTTCGGCCAGGCGCTGCTCTTCGACCTGGCCTGGCTGGCCCTGGTGCTGGTCTGCCTGCACCTGCTGGGAGGCCGGCCGGGACTGCCGCCGCACCCCCTGCCGCCCGGGCCGGCCCCCTTCCCGCCGCAACCCATGCCGTTTCCGTTCATGGATCACCCGCACCGCGGCATGGGGTTCCGGCCAGGGCTGGCCCTGGGCCTGGTCAATCTCGGGTTCGGCATCGCCTTCGGCTGGGTGTTCGCCGCCAAGGAGGCCACCGAGGCCCGGGAGCGCCGCACCGGGGAACTGCTGCGCCAGTCCCAGGCCAGGGCCCTGCAGAACCAGCTGGAGCCCCACGTGCTGTACAACGCCCTCAACGGCTTGGCCGAACTGGTGCACGAGGATCCCCTGGCCGCCGAGGAGATGGTGGCGAAGCTGGCGGACCTGTACCGGATGCTCACCGTGCACGGAGAGGCCGGCCTGATCCGGCTGGAGCAGGAGCGCCGGCTGGTGGAGGCCTACCTGGACATGGAGCAGATGCGCCTGGGCGAACGGCTCCAGGTGCGCTGGCAGTGGCCCGGGTGGGCGGACGCGCTGGAACTGCCGCCGTTATTCCTGCTGCCCCTGGTGGAGAACGCCATCAAGCACGGCATCAGTCCCGCCGAGGGCGGCGGGGAGGTGGTGGTGTCCTGCGCGCGGGTTGGCCCGGTGGTCCAGCTCAGGGTGGACAACACCGGCTGCCCCCTGGACGGGGACCGCCGGGGCGTGGGCCTGGGCAATCTGGAGGCCCGGCTGGCACTATGGACGGAAATCTCGGGAAGATTCTGGCTGGAGGCGCGCGGGTCGGTGACCACCGCCACGGTGCAATGGATGGCGGAGGGCCGATGAGCCTGCAGCGTTTGAAGGTGGTGGTGGCCGAGGACGAGGCCCTCAGCAGGAAGCGCCTGGTGCGCCTGCTGCAGGAGGCCGGATGCGTGGTGGTGAACAGCTTCGCCGAGGGCCGGGGCGCCCTGGACTGGATCAGCCACCACCGGGAGGTGCAGGCGGTGTTCCTGGACATCCACATGCCCAACCTGGACGGCCTGGCCATCCTCAAGGTCCTGGGCGGGCAGGTGCCCATCGTGCTCACCACGGCGTTCGCGGAGCACGCGGTGGAGGCCTTCGACGAGGAAGCCGTGGACTACCTGCTGAAGCCGGTCACCGCCTCCCGGCTGGAGCGTGCCCTCAAGCGCATCGAGCACCGCTGGGCCCAGGCGCCGGCGCCCGCCCCGCCCGCCCCGGGACCCCTGCGCTACCCGGTCCACGCCGGGGAGGGCGTGGTCCTGGTGGATCTGCACAAGACGGCCTACTTCGAGGTGGACAGCGAAGTCGTCTGGGCCCACGCGGGAGGCCGCCTGCGCACCCAGTGGAAGGCCCTGGCTGAAGTGGAGGCCGCATTCCCCGGATCCGGCCTGCTGCGCATCCACCGGCACCTGCTGGTCCGGCTGGAAGCCGTGCTGGGACTGAAGCCCGCCCCCGGCGGCCGGGCTCTCGTGCGCCTGGTGGGCGGCGAGGAGATCGAGGCCAGCCGGGGCGGGGCCCCGCGGCTGAGGGAGCATTTCGGCATCAGTTGACCGGGCCGCGCGTCAGTACTGCTCCAGCCAGGACGCCTGCCCTGAGGCCGCGGAAATGGCCACCAGGGTGCGCTCCCACGGGCAGTTGAAGATGTAGACGAACCCGTCGGGAATGCCCTGGCGGTCCGGCCGCATCAGCTTCACCTCCGAGAAGCCGCGAACGTAGCCCTGGGCGTTCAGCGCCGAGATGGCCTGCTCCAGGGTGGCGGCGATCCAGGTGGACTCCAGGCTCTTCGCTTCTGGGATGGCCTTGGCGGAGAAGTGGAAGTCGGAGAAGAGGCTGTTGACGCACTTGCAGCTCGCAGACTTGGCCGGGGGCCTGGCGCCGGCGTCCTCGCCGTCAGTGCCAGCGGGAGCCGCGTTGACATCGTAGAAGAAGGTCCAGCGCTGGATGTCCAGGGCCCTGGTCATGAGCGCGCCCGGCTGCAGCGCGCTCTCTCCCTTGATCTGGCGGAGGTCCAGCTTCGCCTGCGTCCTGGAGCCGCTGACGCCCATGGCGGTGAACTTGGAGGCGGCGGAGACCAGGCCGTTGAGGTCGCTGGTGGTCTGGGCCATGAGGGCCGTGCCGGCACAGACCAGGGGAAGGATAAACGTCTTGAAATTCATACTACCTCCGTGAGTTTATTAATAACCTTGATAAAAACTCGGTACTACCGAGCAAACTTATTATTTATTAAGTATTTAGATGAACAAAAATGGATGGGGTGGCGATGGCCGGAGCCAGTATAAGTCGGGTCCCGGGTTTGGCAAGGGGTCCGGACAGGGCGTCCCTTCAATCCCAGAACGGCTCGCCCAGGTAGCGGCTGCCGGAATCGAACAGCACCGTGACCACCACGGACCCCGCGGGCAGGTCCCGGGCCTGCCGCAGCGCGGCGAACACGCTGGCGCCCGAACTGGGGCCCACCAGCAGGCCCTCTTCCAGGGCGAGCCGGCGCGCCATGGCCTGGCCCTCCCGGGTGGTCACCTGCACCGCCGCGTCGGCCAGGGAGGGGTCGTAGATGCCGGGCACGATGGCGGTGGGCATGTGCTTCAGTCCGGCCAGGCCGTGGGCCGGACCGTCCGGCTGCACCGATACGGCCATGATCGCGGGATTGAACTGCTTCAGTCTGCGGACCGTGCCGGTGAACAGGCCCGAGGTGCCCACCCCGGCCACGAAGTGGCTGACCCGCCCCCCGGTCTGCTCCCAGATCTCCGGCCCGGTGCCGTCGAAATGCGCCCTCCAGTTGGCCTCGTTGTTGTACTGGTCGGCGTAGAAGTAGCGGCCGGGATCGGCGCGGTGCAGTTCCCTGGCCCGGCGCTGGGCCCCGTCGGAACCCCCGGCCGGGTCGGTCTCGATGATCGTGGCCCCGTAGATGCGCAGGAGGCGCTTGCGCTCGGGGGTGGCGCTGCCCGGCAGGCACAGGGTGACCCGGCAACCCAGGGCCGCCCCGGCCATCGCATAGGCGATGCCGGCGTTGCCGCTGGTGGCGTCGAGCAGGGTCCGGCCCGGCGTCAGTTCCCCGCTGGCCGCCGCGGCCCGGATCATCGCCACCGCCGAGCGGTCCTTGAGCGATCCACTGGGGTTCAGGTGCTCGGCCTTGGCGTGCAGTTCGACCCCGGGCCGGAGTCCGGCCGCGATCCGCCCCAGGCGCAGGAGCGGGGTTCCGCCGATGTGGCCGAGCGGACCGGGGAGGTCTGCCGTGCGCAAGGGTTTGAAGGCTGAAACGGTTTGGTGCATGGTGGGCCTTTCCTGTTGGGGCATTTGGGATGTTCAAGGAGTTTGTGTTGCCACCCGGGCCGGGGCGATCTACGTTGGATGCTGGTGCCGGGGAAATCTTCCCCGGGCCCGAAGGAAAACCCCACGTTGCCCGCCCCCCTGAGAAGTTCCCGTCCCGAGCCGGCCCCGGTGGCCGCGGGCCTGCGGCCGGGCCGCGGCCCGGGGGCCTCTGGTCCCGCCGGCTGGGCCGCCTGATGGGGCGGCGGAGCGCCCGGACGACCGGATGGATCCGGGGCTGGATCTGCCTGGTCGCGCTGGCGCTGTGGCTCATCTCCGGCGCCGCCCAGGCCGTCTCGCCGGGGACCGGCCCGGCCAGGCCGGGCCAGGCGCGCCCCCACGTGGTCAGCGCCCCGGGCCTTCGCACCGGCAGGCTCAAGCAGCCCAAGGGACCCACCTCAGCCCCTGGGAGCGTCCTGGCCCAGGCCTCTGAAACCGAGTCCGGCGGGGAGGGCCATTCCGGGGCGGCGCTGCAGCCCGGCTGGCCCGCGCCCGCGCCGGATCCGGGGTGTCCCGGCGGGATCGAGCGCCCCGGCGAGGGCCGGTCCCGGTTCCTGGCCAGTTGCGCCGCGGGCGGAACCGGGCCGCGCCCGCCCCCGGCGCCGCCCAGTCGGATGGACCGCTTCCTGGCCTGAATCCAGGCGCCTCCGGGCATTGCGGCCGGAAGGATCCGCCTGAGCCCCCCCGATGGGGCAAGAACTCCGCGCCCGAAGGGGCGCACACCCATGGACCACTTGAACCCTCAACCGGTCCGCCCCCGGGGCGCGGCCTTTTCCAGAAGGAGACGCTGCCATGTCAGCACTCAGCAGAACCACCCCATTCCTCGCCCTCGCCGTCCTGGTCGCAGGCGGCCTCGCCTGCCGCAAGCCCGCGCCGGCGCCGGCGCTCGAAGCGCCCAAGGCCGCCGCACCCGCCGCCCCCGCCGTGGCGGACGATTCGGCCCGCCTGAACGCCGAGGCCGACCAGAAGCGCCAGGCCGAGGACGCCGCCGAGGCCGCCCGGAAGGCCGCGGCGACGCAGGAGGCCGAGTACCGCAAGGCCGCCGAGGCCGCCCTCAAGGATGTCCACTTCGATTTCAACCTGGCTGTTGTGCGGGAGGCCGACAAGCCCGTGCTGGTGGGCATCGCCGCCTTCATGAAGGCCTACCCCAAGGCCACGCTGCTCATCGACGGCAACTGCGACGAACGGGGCACCGTGGAGTACAACCTCGGACTGGGCGAGCGCCGGGCCAACGCGGCCATGACCTACCTGGTGGACCTGGGCGTGGCCGCGGGCCGCCTGAGCACCACGTCCTACGGCAAGGAGAAGCCGGTCTGCACCGAAGCGACCGAGACCTGCTGGGGCCGGAACCGCCGCGCCCACTTCTCCCTGAAGTAGGTTCCGGGCGACAGGGAAAAATTCCCGGCGGGCCGGGCATATTGCCCGGCCCCGGCCGCCCGGGGCCGGCGGACGCCCATGGGGCACGGGACTTTCCTGGTTGGCGCGGTTCTTGATGAGAAGGCCACTGGAGCGGGGGCGACCCCCTCCAGTGGCCTTGATTCCAGGAGGACCCGACCATGGAGATGTGCGAAACCTTTCCGGCGCTCAGCATCAAGTCCTTCGGCATCGCGCCGGACCCGGACTCCCAGGCCTACCTGGCCGAACGGGTAGGGGGCAAGCTGGGAAAGTTCGCCTCCCGCATCCGCGGGCTGGAGATCCGCATGAAGCGGCTGGGCCGGGCCGGGGACGAGCCGCGGGTCTCCTGCGCCCTGTCCATCACCCTGGACGGCGGTTCCCAGGTGGCGGTGGAACGCTCCGCCCGGGCACCCCGGGAGGCCTTCGACCACACCATGGGCGTGGCGGAACAGGTGATCCGCCGGACCCTGCAGCGGCTCCGGCACCGGTAGACGCCCCGGTCAACCCAGGAGGCCCAGGCGCACCAGCAGCAGCCCGCAGACGCACACGGCGATCCAGAGCAGCAGGCCCTGGAGCAGGGGCCGGACCCCCACCTCCTTCAGGGCCTGGCGGCTGAGGCCGGCGCCGATCAGGAACAGCGTGAGCACCAGCATCCGCTGGGCCGCGAAGGCCACCCAGTGGCCGGGCCCGCGCAGGGCCGGGACCCAGGTCACCACCGCCGCCATGGCCAGGAAGCCGGCGATGAACCAGGGCTTCTTCACGGGCAGGGCGTCCTCGGTCCCCGCCGGGCCGCCGGCGGCCTTCCGGCGCCGGGCCTCCATCCAGCCGATGCCCAGGGTGACCGGCACGATCCACAGGGCCCGGGCCAGCTTGACCGTGGTGGCCACTTCCAGCGCCCTGGGGCCGTAGGCCAGCCCGGCGCCCACCACGGAGCTGGTGTCGTGGATGGCCAGGGCGGCCCAGAGGCCGAAGCCGTCCTGGCCCAGGCCCACGGCGTGGCCGATGGGCGGGAACAGCACCAGCGCCGCGGCGTTCAGCAGGAAGACCGTGGCCAGCGCCACCGACACCTGGTGGCTGCGGGCCCGGATCACCGGGGCCACGGCCGCGATGGCGCTGCCCCCGCAGATGGCCGTGCCCACCGCGATGAGCAGCCCGGCGTCCGGATCCACCTTGAGCCGGCGGGCCAGCCAGAGGCCCAGGGACAATACCAGGGTGATGCTGAGGGCGGTGATCCCCAGGCCGTGCAGTCCGGCCTTGGCCACGGCCACCAGGTTCATCTGGGCGCCCAGGCCGATCACGGCCAGGGGCAGCAGCCGGTGGGTCCAGGCCCGGGTTTCCCGGGCCCGGGGATTGCCCAGGGTGAGCCCGAGGAACGCGCCGCCCAGCAGGCCCGCCGCGGCCGAGGTGAAGGGGGCGAGGGCCAGCGCCGCCCCGGCGCCCAGCAGTGGGAGGGTGAACCGGGAAGGCGGCATGGGCTGGTCAGGCATGGTCGGGGTCCTGTAGGGAAGCAATCCATATCAAAAAAAATGATAGATGGCCGGTGTCCGGTCCATACTTGGAGGCATTTGAAGGCCGGATCTGCTGGGCCTGTACGGGGGGATGCCCTTGAGTCTCTGGCTTGCCGGAGTGTTTGTCGAATCGGATTTGGTGATGTCATATAAGGTATTTAAATAACTGTGATCACTCCGGCCGCCATCGACCCTCGCCGCCTGGACACC